>Ga0154020_10003620_pt1 | contig 18563 bp, 18 predicted proteins | sample Klosneuvirus_201_FD_109709 | JGI IMG/M metagenome (GOLD analysis project Ga0154020, IMG submission 109709) | Active sludge microbial communities from wastewater, Klosterneuburg, Austria - Klosneuvirus_20160825_MG | ecosystem: Engineered > WWTP > Aerobic digester > Activated sludge | place... | reverse complement strand
CGGCGCGCGGCAGCATGCGACGTTACACCGCGGTGGAGGTGCAGGGGGCGTCGTTCTCGCTGGAGCGGTACTGGGGGAACTTCCTCGCCTCGTACAGCGCGGCGCCGGTGCGCCTGGCCGATGCGCCGGTCGTGACGACCCACAGCGCGCGCCTCAGTCGATTCTTTGGCGAGCGGGGGTCGGTCACCGTGATGGGGGCGGCGGGCAGGGAGGTCGAGGCGCTGGCAGCGGCCGGGCCGCTCGTGGCGGCGGTACGCGCGGCGGGGGCGTGGGGGGTGATTCCTGTGGCGCCGCACCTGGCGCTCACGTGGGGGGCCGATGTCACGCGCTACGAGGGGCTGTTCACCCGGCGGCACGTGTCGCTCGGGGCGCGGGTGTCGTCGCGGTGACCGGTCGACTGACCGTCAGTTGCATCGACGCGCGGTGACCGCGTCCTCAACGCCATCGCCCCACTGAGCGCCGGTGGGCGGCGCGTCGTCGACCACGGGCGAGTCGACGTCTATTCCAGCCAGACCTCGACCTTCCGGTTGGGTTCGTCGAGCGAGAAGATCGGTCGCGGGTAGAGCTCTCCTTGCTCCTGCAGGTCGACCATGATCGCGTCGACGGGGATGTCCTCGGCGCGGACTTTCTGGACGACCTCGTCAGGCATGAGCTCGATGAGCCAGCGCGCGCTCTGGGCCGGGAGGGCGACGCTCACGCGCTCCTCACCGTCGCGCGTGACGCGGACCATGAGATTCTTGGCGGGTTCGCCCGGGGCGGCGGGTTTGGAGCCGAAGAGTCCGCGAACCCAGGTGTAGGGACAGCCGGCCATGGATGCCTGCACATGAGGGGTGAAACGTGCCGATGGGTGGGGGCGTGCGAGGCCCCCACCCTGGGAGTATCGGCAGCGGCTGGGAATGCTCTCTCGTCATCGCCGAGGTCAGGCGGCTATCACCTCCGGCGTAAAGGGGGAAACTCCGTTGCGCGAGGTTTCGGTGGCTCCGCCGATCGGTGGGACCGGGACATCGGGAGTGGTCTGAGCGACGGACGTCGAGTCTGGCGGCAATGCGCTCGTCCCCGGACGCACCTGCTTCTTGAGCGTGCGCCATTCGGTGAGCAGCGAAGGGGTGGCTTCGAGCGCCGGAGCGATCATCGCGTCGAGGAGGGCGATGATGGAGCGTCCCTTGGCCATCTCCTCCCGCACGCCCGCCGTGGATGCGTTGCGGCGCCCGATGTGCTGTGCCCGATGGTCGATCGTGGCCTTGAGTACGCGTGCCACCTGCCGCAGCTGCTCGGCAAAGTCGGCGGCAAAGCCCCCGGCGACGAACGCCCCCTTTTGTGACTCGGCGGCATCGGCCATCCCCAGTGCCGCCGCCACCGTCCCTTCGGCGTCCGTCTTTCGCGGGATCGTCAGCGCGCGCTTGAGCGCACTATCGTTCGGGGCGAGCGTGCGCCCGAAGCGCGACAAGGGCGCCATGTACTCGAGGCGTAGCTGGCGCACCTGGCGGGCGACGGTCGACGTCCCCGACTTGGCCAAGCGCATGCGTGTGTCCTGCTCGACCGAATGCGCCGTGAGCCGATCGACGACGCCGTCCAGTGCCTCGAGTTGCGCGTCGAGCTTGGCGAAACGGACGGCGACGCCGTTGCGGCGGAGGAAGTCCCGCACGCGACGAAACGTCTGAAGCTGGTGCTTCTGCAGCTTGTCCATGGGAGTCTCCTGGTACGAGATGTGTGTGGACGCCGTGTGCGTGCCTCGCGCGCGGGCGTCCGGCGTCGCGCGAGGTAGACGGGGGTGTTGTGCGTGCGTGAACGGAGCGATCGACCGCCGTGCGGCCGCTGTGCGGCCGACAAGCGGCGTTGCGCGGTCGATGGTGCGCGTTGCGCGGCTGCTGGCAAGCGTTGTGCGGTTGCCGGCGAGCGTCGTGCGGACGCCGGGGCGCATCGCCCGTGCCATGAGGGGAGATACGCGCCCGCTGAAGTCAGCCCTGCGTGCGCCGGCGCCAGTTGTGCGCGTGCCGGCGCTAGTCGTGCGCGTGCCGGCGTCAGTCGTACGGGTGCAGCGGCTCGACCGGCGGCTGACCCAGCCCGTTTCGCAGCCGATGCGACGCATTGCGCGGCCGCGCCGGCCAACCTTGCGACTGCAGCTCCGCGTTCATCATGAACGCTCGGCGTCCGTGAGCCGGTCGCGACTCGAGGTGCGCGCTCGGCGGCTCGTGAAGCGGCGATATCGATGCCATGGGCGCGTGTCGGTGACGATTGTGCGACCGCGGCCGTGCGTCATGCGCGCGTTGCCGGGAGTTGGTCGCCGGCGGGGGGCGGGTATGCGAGTGCGGCGAGCGATTTCACGCACCCCTTCATAAGGGTAGAGCCAGGGAACGGGCGCCGAGTCAAGGGGGGCGTGCCACGCGCGCAATGGGTGCACATGCAGCGGGCGGTTTGCCAGGCAATCCCGGACATCCACGGCATGTCGCAGGGTTTAGCCACTTCGTGGCAACTCTCACCGAGGGGGCGCGTCGCCCGCACCGTGGCATCTTTGCAGAATCTTTCACCTACGTTTTGGGGTCGAGCTACGGTGTATATAGTGGGGCCCAAACGGCAAAAAGCTCTGGCAGCGCCGAGCTCCCCTCCCCCTTGCTCTGCAGGGGTGTCAGTCCCATGACCTGAACGGAGGAGAGGAGCCGATGCACGACGACAGGGAGGACGGCATGGACGCCGAGTGGAACTCGATCGGGCTGCGCAAGGTGCGCGACGGGGAGCGCGAGGGAGCGATCGTGATCGATCCACCGGCGATGGAGGGCGCGGCCGAGGGTGCGTCTGACGTGCTGCGGCTGCCGACGTACGGAGCGGAGCGAGCGTTTTCTGCCGTGCTGGATCGCTACCGCTCATTCCTCCGGGCGAGTTCGTGGCAGCTGGCGTGGTACGATCGCGACCTGCGCGAGGACCTGGAGCAGGAGGGGCGCATCGCGCTCTGGCGCCTCAATCCGGTGCGGCTGACGGCGGTGGTCAATCCCGATGGCTATCGGCGGGCGGTGATTCGTTACGCCATGCTGCGGCACCTGCGCACCTTGTCGCGCCAGGATCCGGCGGACAAGCGGATCGACTGGCGGATCGTCGAGGAGGTGCTGGAGACGTTCGGGGAGCGGCGGGGCGGTGCGAGGCGGGCGGCGTAGACGCCGCAGCAGCGTTTCGGCGTTCAGGGTGAGGACCACGGCGTGCATGGAGTGGTTCATGGGATCCGTTCATGGGGTCGGAGTCATCGAGACCTGGGCTCGATGGCTCTGGCTCCGTGGTCGGCGCACCCGTGATGTCAGTCGACATGCGAAACACGCCAAGATTCGACATCTAAACGTCCCCACCGTCCTTCGATGGAGACGGTATGGAAGCACGGCCGGGAGGTGATGCGAAGCTCGTTTGCGATTCCCAATCGCGAGGGAACGGCCGGGCCGCTGCCTTGTCGCGGCTGATGGCCGCCCACGCCTGCTCGTTCATCGGTCACCGAGCATCGTGCGAGCGAACGCGCCCCAGCGCTCGGTCAGTCCATGTCGAGCGAGGATGGCCGCGAAGGTGCTCATGTCGAGCACTTCGGCCTCCACGAACTGGAGCGCTCGCAGCTTGACCTTGGCGCGTCCTAGCGCCAGCGCGATCGCGGCGAGGTGCTGCGCCGAGAGTATCCGCGTCACGATGCCGTCGACCTCATCTTCCTTCGCCGCGGCGAGCACTTCTGCGAGGAGCGGGTCGTCGGCCGGAAGACGCTGGAGCGGCCAGTCACCGATCACCAGGTGCGCGCCCTCCACCGGAGCCCCACGGGCCGTCAGGAACTGAGAAGTCGGACCGAGGGGAGCAAGCGGGGTCGCCGCCGAGTCGGGGAAGGCGACGAGGACGTCGCGCAGGGCCATTCGTATGAGAATGCGGTCGTCAACGACCAGGGTGAAGCAAGTGGTGGTGACCGCGACGGCAAAGAGGAATGCGCGTGTACACGGGTTGGCAGCTCGGCCGCACCCTGCGAGTCTCCACCGACGCGCGCCACGGCCTCTCAGCGATCGAGACACCCCGGCCTCCGCCCCCTTCGGCTTCGCAGGTTCCGGCTGCAGATCGAAGAGCTCCCGCCCGCCGATCAGCGCACCGTCCTCGAGCTCGTCGACACTTTCGTCGATGCCCGCCACCGCACCACCCCCGCCAAACGCACGCGCAATGCCGGCCGCGCGTTCCCTAACAAGCCAAACCGCGCGGCCGCCAGGCCGCGCGAGCAGCCGGCAGTTCAAGAAGACGGCTAAACGAAAAAGCCCGACCGCGCAGGCCGGGCTATCATCGTACGTCCTTCAGGATTGCCTAACTAGGCGTGCAGCTGACCGGTGCGATGGTGCTGCACCGGCAGCTGACGCTAGGGGTTAGGCATCATTCGTACTGTGCGAGTTCGTCATCTAGGTCAGCGTTCAAACGACTCGCTTCGACCACAGGTCCTTCACCCGCGAGGTTCGGAAAGACCGCTACCGCTCTCCTGTCATTCTCGATACCGGACAGCCACCGATCGCGCCATTTCTCAAGAGGAATTGCCCTAGGCTCCGCGCCTGGCCAGTTGGCCGCCGCGCAGGCCGCCGCGAATGAACTATGAGGCCAAATCGGCACGAGTTCTCGCCCGTCCGAGTCCGACAGCAGTATCCAGCCGTCATGGTCGCCAAGACTCCACACAACTTCTTCATCTGCGATCTTCTTAACGCAGTAGCCATAACGGTCCGGACCGGGCAGCGCGAAGACTGCTCCGATTTCTCTCTCGCGTGGAGTCCAGCTCATTCGCGGTATCCCTCGTGCTTGTGCTGCAATCTGTGGAGACTACGATCCTGCAGGTCACTATGCTGATAGCTGTAGCCCTTGCGAGCTTCGAAACCGCGTCGGTGAGCGAGATCCTTGCCAGGCGGATTCCGAATAGTACTTCGTTGGCCGCGCTCGATGCTATTCATCTCTTGCCGAATCCAGCCTCTGTCCCCTGACCCAAGGTCCGGATCTGTCGCGAGTTCGCGAAGCCGCGTTTGTTTCCCTGTCCGGCCCGCACTCTGCAGCGCCCGCGCACCGTCGACAACTTCGTCCGTGGCGCCGAGGACGCGACGTAGCACACCGACCGATGGAACGCCCGGTATTGCACCCGCCACATCCAGGACCGCAGAAACTCCTGCTCCGAGCGACGGGTTGGCGATGAAGCTGCCCACACTGGCCACCGCCATCGCCACATCCAGGCAATTCGATGGCGGGATCGGACACAGCCCAAACGGATCCGAGAAGTTGACGGGATCGCCGCCGGCGTAGCCATAGAGGTTGAGGCCGCCCGCGAGGCCGATGGGATCTTCCTGCGTAAACCGCCCGCTCTGCGGATCGTACACCCGCGCCCGCTTGTACTCCGTCCCCGTCGTGTTCCGCTTCCCCTCCAGCAACGACCCCATGTAACTCGCCGCCGTGAAGCCGTGCAACCGGTCCCGCGGCGTGAAGCTCTCCGCCCAGTATTGCTTCACGCACCGCTGTGCTGATGTGCCCACCCCGCACGCCGTCCCGCCAGCGACCAGCTGTCGGACCGCCGCCCCGTTTCCGAAGACCCCGATCCGGGCCTCCCCCGTCGCTTCCCAGATGGGGTTCAGCACGAAGTTGCCCCAGGTCGCCGTGAACCCGCCCCCGTTCGGCTTGTCCGCATAGCCCAGCCGGTAGATCGCCAACGGTTGGTCCAGCGCCAACCCGTACGTATAGACGACGCGCCCGTAGTACGGATTCGGGTCCTTGCCATTGATCAACGGCAGGCTGTCATGCACCGTCGCATCGCGCTCGCGCGAGGTCGGCGTGTCGGGCATCTGGATCTCCGCCAGCTCCCGCACGCCGTCCCACACGGTGCGCCGCACGAAACTCCGCGAACACGCGATCGCTTCCCCACCGGGCTCCGGAAGCCCCGCCACCTCGAACTGACACCGGCGCCGCGCCCGAACCCACACACGCCGGCCCAAGGCGTCTCGGCGGTATTCCTCGAACGAGTTGCGCAACCCCTGCGTCGGGTCAATCTCCGAGGTGAGCGCCCGGAGCTCCGCCGCGACCAGCTGCCCGGCGGCATCGTAGTAGGAGGCGCGGTCCTCGGAGGGGTTGTTCCCGCCGTTGTGGCCGAGGAGCGACGCGAACGCCTCGTTCCCCGCCGAGTCGTACGAAAATGTCCGAATGCCGGGGATCGCAGCGCCTTGCGTCGCGATCCGGCCTACACCCGCGATGTATGTCGCGGGGCGTGGCAGCAACGGAGCGGCGACCGGCGGGTTGTTCCCGATCTTCGACCAGTCCTGTTGCCAGCCGGTGTAGGTGTTCCCCAGCGGGTCCGCTCCGATCGAGTCGACCGAGATCGTCCGTGCCTGGTTGTAGGATCCCCAGAGCTGCGCGATCCCGATCGAGGAGTAGCGACTCCACCACATCGTCCCGAGGTCCGTATACTGGACCTGCAGGGAATCGATCATCGCAACGCTGCTGACGCGCTGCAGCAGCTTCCCTCGCCCGTCAAAGCGCTGGCTGATGTTGCGAAGCTGGGGATACGACCAGCGCGGGAAACCGGTGGCGTTGGAGACCGTACTCGCCTTCAGGCGACCGTCCGCGTCGTAGGTCCACGCCTGTGTCACAGACGCAGCGAGGTACGTGAGATTCTCCGGCTCGCCACGCGCCGTATACGTGTATCGGTATTGCCCCCCGTCGACATCGGTGATGAGACTGTCCTGCCCCCACGCGCCGTAGGCGATGCGCATGGTATCCTTCGTGGCCGGCACGAGCTGCGAGGGCACGGCGGTCTTGATGCGTCGTCCGTTCCGGTCGGTGGTGAAACCCACGCGATAGGTGTGCGCGCCGAACGCGCCCGCGGAGTCGGCGAGATCTTGCGTCTCGATACTGTCCCGACCGTTCCGCTTGTAGGTACGAGTGACACGGGCCCACCGATTGCGCGCGGCAACAACGCGCCCCTCCGCGTCGTAGAGAAGGGTGTCGGCGAGCGCAGGGATCGCGTAGGCGCGATACGCCGAGTCGAGACCGTAGATGCTCCATCGTGTCGGAATGCCTACCAGTCGTGCGCCGTAGCTCAGAGCTGGTGTGTTTCGAATACTGTCTCGCCCGAGCACGTCGTAGAGGGTCGTGACGGCTTGTGCACTTCCCGGGTTCGCCGGATTGTATCGACGACCGAACCACTGCACCGGTTTGCCGATCTCGTTGAATACCGTGCTATCCACTCGCCCGTCGGGTGCTTGCACAGCATACGGCCGCCCTATGTTGTCCCGGCGCCACTGCGTCGTCATCACGCCAATCGAAGCCGGATCCGGGGACATCGATCGCTCAACCTTGGTAACGAGTCCGTCCGCGTCGTAGTACGAGCGCACAAGGACCAATTCGGAGGAGCCACCCAGCACCGAGAGCGTGTCGTGCGTGACATCGCCTCGGAGCGAGTATGCGAAGGAGTGGACTTCGCGCTTGGTCGAGGTCACTGCCGAATCGAAAGGCTCTGCGATTCGGGTAATGCGCCCAATCGAGTCCTCCGTCCAGGTGGTCGTGTAGCCCAACGGCGACGTTTCGGTCTTGGAGTTGCGCGACCCCGGAAAGTACGTGTACGAGTACGTCGCGCTCGCCCCACCGACTACGGGGAGTTGGACGCTCGTGACCTGCTCCGCATACGTCGGATCGTACCCGTAGCTGATGCGGCTCGACACGCCCCGATTGTCCTGCTGCCAGTCGCGCCGGCCATTGGAGGCGTTCACCCCAAAGGTGAGACCATCATGCTCCGGTCGAGTGATCGAGGTCAGCTGGTCGTAGGTCGCATCATACGTGAAGGCTGTGGTGTCCCGCACGCCGGGCGTTGTCCCCGTGGAATCGATCTCGCGCAGGAGGTTGGCGCGGTCGTCCCATTCGTACTTGAGGACGCGCCCCAAGGGGAGCTTCACCCGGGTTGTCAGCCAGGCCATCTCGAAGCCGTCGAATGACACCTGCGGCTGGATGTGGGTCGTGGCGCCGGTGGCATCGACGAATCGCCTCACGGTACCGAAGCGCCCCTGGCGAAACACGGTCGAGTCGCCGCCCGCGCGCGGCCCGTCCAACCTGGTGTAGACTTTGCTGGTATCGACGGAACTGGGAGTCCCGGACCGAGGGAGCCCTCGCGACTCGCCGGCAATCAGCGTGTGCGTAATAGTGGCACCGCCGAATCCGGGGGACACGCTCGCCGTTGCCACCTTCATGGCGGAGTCGAAGGTGAAGCTCGTCGGGGTGCCGGTGCGGGCAGTGCGCTGGTTCATCACGTACTGGTGCGCCGACGTGCCGTAGTACGCAAAGCCGACGGGCGAGTCCCCCGCATTCGTGATCTGGGTGATGTTACCGACGGTGTTGGTAATCGAAGTCACTCGCGTGATGCTAGCGTCCGCCTTCGGTGCCGTGACACTCGTCAGTCTGTTGCTCGTGTACGTGAACTTGTAGGAACGTGGAGCCAGTGTGGGCAACTTCAGCGAATCCAGTTTGAGCGGCGTGCCCGCGTACACGAATTGGGTCGCTCTCCCGAAGCGATTGACGGTGCGCAGGTGCAGTCCCGTCGTCGGGTCGAACTCTACGCGGCGCCCCTCGGGGAGTTTGCGGACCCATTTCAGCGACACCGCGTCGTACATGATCGAGTCGAGGCGGTCGTAGTACATCGCCTGCCCGACGGTGAAGGTGCGCGTGCTGCCGTCACCACCGATCCACAGCAGCGCTGTCGTACCACCGGACTGATAGTACTTCTTCACTTGCTCGTGCCCCGCCAGCCACCATCCGGCCCCATACGGGCTGTTGCTGCGGTTCACGAGATGGTAGCCGCCCGAGGGTTGGTACCCCTGCTGTTGGCGTGTGCCGTTGTACCAGTTCGCCGCCACGACGGAGTAGGCGTACACGCCCGTCGTATCTGTCGAGAGGATTGAGTCGAGCCGTATGGAGACGCGCCGCGTCGTGGTCACCCCGGCTGTCCACTCCGTACCGCGCCACGCCGCGCGCGCGCGCCGCGTCTTTGTCGCGCCAAACGCACCCCACCACAGTTCGAGTTCGACGCTATCAGGCTGTGTGGTGCTCGAGAGCTGCTTGATGTTCACCGGGATCGTGATGTACGGATGCGCGAACTCGCTGTTGTAGATCAACGTCGGCGTCATCTCGGTGTTGAACACCCGAGTCGACGGCAGTGCATGCACTACACGCAGGTTGCCGCACTCGCTCCCCGCCGACTGACCGAGGCTTACCGAGAGGCAGGCACTCCGTTCGATCGGATAGCCGGAGTTGTAGATGTCGATCTCGGCGCTTGGGGGAGCGGGAGCCCACGGAGCGCCGAACACGCGGCGGAGCAAGCTCACCCCTCCACCGGACTGCGTGAGCCCACCGAGCAGGGCACCACCCATCGCTGTTGTGACGATCCAGGTCCGCAGCACCACGCACCACCTCTCCGCTATGGAATGCAGAGCGTCGAGGCATGCGCCGTGCCTACAGAGAACCCTCGGATAAGCACCGCGGCGACAAGCGGTTGGCGAGTTCTCCCGTCGGCATGCCGTCCTCGTCGCGAACGCGGGCGAACGCGGACGTGAACGCCGGCGAACGGCGCGAGTCGACCACGCGTCGGCACCAGTGCGTCGCCGACCCTGCTAGTCGGCGCGTTGCCTCGAGAGGTGCTCGACGCGCTGCTCCGTGTCGGTGCGCAGCTCGCGCAGTGAAATGCCGTACTCCTTGAGTTCCTTGAAGAGCGTCGTTCGGCCGACCCCCAATGCCTGGGCGATCGCCGCCGCGTTCCAGTTGTGCTCCGCAATGACGCGCAGCAGGCGCGTTTTGACCGTGGACGACTCGGTGCCGCGCTCACGCGGGAGCATTACCAGCTGCGCCGTGCCCAGCCGCAACGCTCGGCGGATGGTGTCCGCGCTGATGGTCTCGCTCCCGGCGAGACAGGCGGCACGCTCGATCGCGCTGCGCAGCTCGCGAACGTTGCCGGGCCACTCGTGGTCGACGAGTACATCGATGGCAGCGTCGGTCGGCCTCGCCCCGCACATGAGCCCGAAGTGCCTCGCCAGCGACGGGATGTCGTCTCGACGTTCGTGGAGCGCTGGGAGGTGAATGACCACCCCCGCAAGTCGTTGCAGGAGGTCCTCCCGAAAACCGCCGGCACCGATCACCCGCCCCAGGCTGGGCTGCGCGGCGGCGATCGTGCGAAGGCGCACGACACGCTTCCGCGTCTCACCAATTCGCCGGATCTCGCCGCTCTCCAGCACCCGGAGCAGCTTTGGCTGTGCCTCCGGGGCGAGGCTCTGAAGCTCGTCGAGAAAGAGGGTCCCGCGATGCGCGGACTCCACGAGTCCGATTGCGTCGGAACTCGCGCTCGTGAAAGAGCCCCGGCGATGCCCGAAGAGCAGTGCCTCGACCATCTCACGCGGCAGCGCCGCGCAGTTGACGTCGACCAGCGGCCCGGGGCGCGCGCTCACGCGATGGATCTCCTGTGCCAGCAACTCCTTTCCCGTACCTGTCTCTCCCACGAGCAGGATGGACAAGCCGGAGGGCGCGAGGCGCCGCGCCAACGCTAGGGTTTCCTGCATGACGAGAGACTCGCCGAGAATGATCGGCGACACGCCCGTCGCGACCTGCGCGTCGCCCTCCTGCGGACACTCCAGTTCCATCGACACAGCCTCTTGGGTTCTCACGGTCGTTGTGCCTTCCCGGATGCCGGGAGTCGCGGTGTCGTTAGGCTGTCGGCATCCGCATCGCTCCGTATCACGTGCGGGGTGAGAAAGACGTAGATCTCGGTGGCGGCCGACCGCCTGCGGGCTTCGCCGAAGAGCCCGCCGAGCAGCGGTATCGACGACAGGAGAGGAATCCCGCCTTGGGCCCGGCTGCGGCTCGAATCCGTGAGCCCACCGAGCACCATGGTCTGCCCGTCTCGGACCAACACCTCGGTGCTCGCTTCTCGCGTCGAGATCACGGGTGCGCCAAACTGGGTTTCGTCGGTGGCCGTGCTCATCTCCTGTTGCACCAAGAGCGCCACGTACCCGTCAGCGTTGATCGACGGCCGGACGGTCAGCTTCGTACCGACGTCGCGGTACTGCACCACCTGATCACGAACGGCCGCGTCCGTCGGGAGCGAACGGCTCACCTGGACAAACGGGCGCTGCGATCCCACCAGGAATCGTGCTTCCGCATTGTTGGTGACGACGAGCACGGGGCGCGACACGATCCTGGCGTCGCCTCGCGACGCGGCGGCGCTGACGCGGAGCGTCACGTCACTTCGGGAGAGTTTCATGAACCTGAGGACGAGCCCTCCGAGATTTGCGCTGGAGAGCGCCAGGCTTCCCGTCTCACCCGACCGCTCGCGCGTTGCCTCGCCGGCGGTGGCAAGATCGAACGACCTATCCTTGCGCGCCTCCACGATCAGTACCTCGATGAGTACCTGAAGCGGCCGCGTATCCAGCTGGCGCACTACCTGCTGCAGCACGTCGAGGTCACGCTCCGTTGCGCGAACCAGCAGCGAGTTTGTCCGTTCATCAGGGACCAGCGAGAGCGGGCCGAGCAATGATCCGCGTACGTTGGCGGGCGACGACTCCTCCGCTCCTTGGGGAGGGATTCGGTTGCGTCGCAATTCGTCGGCAAGAGTGCCCGTCGCGAGACGGCGAGCGGTGAAGGCCTCGCCGCCCGCACCGTAGAGCGCGTTGACGATGGCAGCGACCTCGCTCGCCCGTGCGTGGCGCAATGCGATGACATGCAGCCTGCGTTCAGCGCCTTCCCCCGTCGCTTGCTCTGGGCGTTGCGGCTGCACCAGCGCGACCCGGAAGTACGCCGAGTCTTCGACGAGCGAGAGCGAGGACGCCTCGAGCACGCCACGGAGGAGCTGAGGAACGATCGATACCGGGACGGGGATGGGGGTCTCGAGTGTGACCCTCGTCGGTGGCAGGTCTGGTGCGAACACCGGCTTGCGCAGATACGGGGCGAGGGCACGAAGGACGCCCCGAATATCCGAGTCGACGAATCGCAGTCGCACGCTGTCGCGGCTCGCGCTGACCGACGCGGTGTCCTGCGCCGCTGCCGTCGCCGCCGAGGCCAAGAGCAGTACCACGCACGCTCGGCATCGCATGTCAGCGCCTCTCCATCGATGCAGGCAACAGCAGCCGACGGCGTTCGCCGTTCGCGTCGATGGTCGCGCCCGCCGAGTCGACCTGGAGCAGTTGCACGCCGCCGACGCGATCTCCGATTCGCAGCGCGATACTCCGCTCCTGGCCGGCAATGCCGGACAGCAGCGCTTGCGAGACCGATCCAACCACCACACCGCTCAGGGCGTACGCGGGGGATGCGGGAGGCTGAACCACCGCGATCGGTTGCGATTCACCGTCCGGGACAGTCGACGGCTCCGCGGGATCGTCGAATGGCAACCGCTCCGCTACGACATCTATGGAAGAGGCCCAGCCCGTGTCATCTGGAAACGGCGCCAACGCCCGCAGAGAGATCACTTTCGACATGGAGCGCTCGGGCAACGGCGCTGGTCGGCGCCACTGCAAGACACTCCAGACCGCGCCCGCAATTGCCGACAGCAGCAGCACGGTGCGTACGCCTCGTAGCCATTTCACCATCGTGCCCTCGTCCGGTACCAGGCGGATACACTCGCGTCCATCGAAACGTCGACCTGCTGGGCGTTCTCTGCGACAGCCGGCGACGACTCAAGCCTGAGCGGGTCCACCCGAAGCTGCACCGCGTCCGACAGGAGATTGTGCAAGAGAACGACGAGGCTCTCGGTCGCACCGGCCGCGTGAACCCGTACGGAGGCTCGGCGAAGGTCATCGCGGTGCACCGTGTCGTCCTCGACAACGACCTGGACGACACCGTTGAGTTCCGATGGTGTGCTGCGGTGCACGATCGAAGCGAGCTCCGTGACGGCGGTGGTTGCGTCGGTCGCTACCAGCAGACGCGCCACGCGAGACCTCGTGCGCGCGGCGTCGTGTACGAGTCGTTCGAGTGCCGCGCGCCGACTGGCCAGCTCGTGTTGCGCCGCCACCGTGCCGCGCATCGCCTCAAACGCCGCTCGTTCCGCCTTCCAGATTGGTACGAGTTGCGTGAGTAACACCGTCGCGATGCACGCCACGGCGATGGCGATCGTTGGCATGACGTGCCTCCTTGTCACCGTGAACCGTCCTCTCGCAGCTCTACCGAGAGCCACATGGCCTCGCCCCGTTGCACGAGGGTCGGGGTGTCAAGGACGCGCAGCCGTGTCGAGAGGCCGGCACTCCGCAGCCGCTCCAGGAAACGGCCCGGGTCCTGTGCGATCATGGCGATCCGTGTTGGACGTCCATCGGTCAGCTCGAGTCGTACGAGACGAGCGGAATCCGGTACTGCGTTGGTGATCGACCCCAGGCTCGCGGCCAGACGTCGGCTCATGCCCTCTTCTTCTGTGAGGATGGTGTCAGTCAGCGCCTGCGAGGCTGCTTGCCGCATGAGCGCCGAGCTTGCACGCAACACGGTCGGCGCCGGGGTGCTGCGTTCGGTGGTTCGGCGATTGTGTCGCACCCCCACTGTGGCCAAGTGGACCGCCAGCGCTGAAGCGACGACCGTCGCACACGCCGTGTAGATGACGCGCTGGACTTCTCGCTCGCGCTGCTTCTTTCGATCCTCGAGTGGTGTCAGGTCAATTCGCCCCGCCACGACTCCTTCCGGTTGAACACTCTCCACGCGCACCCCATACGAATCGAGCGCCCGCAACAGCGACCGTAACCACGTTGTATCGACCGCATAGGCAACGGCGGTACCACCGGCTCGCGTTGCAGCCCAGTGCGCGTCGAGCGTCAGCCCCCCCGAGGTTAGGGGGAAGTAGCGGTCCTCGTTGGCGGCGACGTGCCGTCGAAGGGCGCTGCGCGACATCGGCGGGAGTCCGGCAAGCTCCCGGCGATGACACGGGGGGCTTCCCAGCACGATGCGAACGGAGTGTCCGCGCACCGGTGTCGAACCGCCGAGCGCCTGGGCGAGATCGTTCGCCACCGCATCGTTGGCGGCCCACGATGTGGTCTTCACGACAAAGGGTCGCACGGTCATGACTCGAGCTCCGTGGATAGCACGTCGACCGCCGTACCACGGACGCGAACGGTGAGGATCAAGCGGGCATGGACGGGAGGGGAGCCCGCATAGCCGGAGGCAACCAGCGCCAGCGTCGGCGGTACGACCTCCGCACCGATGCCGGTCATGGCTAGCCGATGTACGAAGTCCTCCCGCGCTGGAGATGGGAGGAGAAGGGCAATGTCCGCGGGGCTGTCGATCTTCCTCCCCGCACGTCGGGTCGCCGCAACAACCATCGCCACTGCCTTCCCCAGCTTCGGCATGCACTCCATGAGGCGTACCGGCGCCGAGTTTAGATTCACACGCTCGTCCGCACGAACGGACAGTCCCGGCGTATCGGCTTCCGCCTCACCAACCGAGCTGATAAGGGCGTGCAGCGCATCGTCGGACGGAATGGGTCGCCACTTGAGAATGGCCGCTGCTATCGCGTCGCTCCCTGCTACACAGGCCAGGGTGGCGCTATCGGCCGTGTTGACGTTGAGGTAGGCCCCGAGGTCGCGGACCGCGATGTCACAGCTCGCCGTACCACGCACTCGCATGCGTGGCATCGTTAGGGACCGCACCACGAGCGTCGCGCGGTCGGTATGCTGCAGCGTACTGTCGCGGCGAATCGCTTCGAGTCGCGCGTGCAGGACGTTGAGACACCCCTCTCGCGCCCACTCGGCCGCCAGCAGGAGTTGCCGATTCCTTGCCGCCCGCGCTTCAAGTCCCGTCGTTTGCGCCCGCAGCAACACCGTGGCGCCAAGCACGACGACGACCCACAGCACTGGCACAATCGAGAAGCCCGAGCGTCTCACAGCGTCACCCCTACTGTGACGAGCACAGTGTCGATGGTGGTTGCAGGCGCGACGTTTCGCATCCTGAAGCGCAGGGCCACCGGCAACCCTCGGTCCGACGACCATTCGGAGAGCCAGAGCGACGAGAGGCCGCGCGACACCAGATAGTCGACCGCGAGGTCACGTACATTGCGACGAATGACCACGCGGCGCTCTCCATCGACCAGTGCGGAAAGTGTGTCGTGCTCGACCATCACCACCACGCGCCTGCGAGATTGCGGCGATCGTCGCTTCGCCGCTGCGACGTCGAAGGCCACCGTGCGAGGTGTGCCCACAAACGGACGGTCCTTCACGGGAACGCTCGCCGCACGCAGGTGCATCTGCAGCCACCGGATGCCGTTCGCCTGCTGCATGGCCAGCTGACCTGCGCGTTCCACCTGTCGGGCCGCCACGGTGAGCGCGGACACGAGTCGCAGCGCGAGCGTCAGCACGAGGCTGCCGATCATGAGCGCGATCAGGAGCTCGAAGAGCGAGAACCCACGGCGCGTGAACCGAAATGCACGCTTCATTTGAGCGGCTGCCACAAGAAGGTGGATACCAACGATCCCGGGGCCCCAGATGGAGCGACCGTGACCATGAAGACGTCGCCCGGCATGTGGTCGACTTCCACCGTGAATTCACCGATCTCACGGGATGGCGCCATTGACTCGAGCTCGCGGCGCGTGAGAAGCGATAGCGCACCCATCAGGCGGGATTGCGTCTCAAGTTCAGCACTCGATCGTGCCATGGACCGGACGGCCGCAACCTGCACGGCCATGAGGTGAACCAGTGACGTTCCCGCAACGGCCAGCACCACGATGGCGCAAAGCGCCTCAAGGAGAGCGACGCCACGTCTGTGACCCGTCATCGCCCGTGAACGATAGAGAACCAGTCCATATCCGGCCCGGCGACCCGTCCGTCGGCTGAACACAGGAGGAATCCGCCACCGGTCGCCACGGACACGTCGCGACGTTCCTCGATCGCCCGTCGCTGGCAGGTCTGCATTATGCCTTTGGAGCTCACGGGGACCCTGCGAGGAATGCTGAAGTGCACGACGCCGAGCAGCACGCCAAGAATGACGACACTCACGAGTAGTTCGAACATGGTATGTGCAGATCTTCGCTGGCGGTTCATCACAACACGGGGCGTACCGAGTACAGTGTCTGAAGCACGGCGCCGGCCACGAGGGCGATCACTCCGCCAAACACGAGAACTATCGCCGGCTGCAACGCCACGAGGGACATTTCGATCGCTCGGTCGACTTCGCGGTCGAGCTGTTCTGCCACTGCAAGGAGTGCCTCTCCGAGTTGTGCCGTATGCTCGCCAACCTCAAGGAGTGACGCGGTTGCAGGGGGCAGCACGTCTCCGTCGACGAGTGCCCGGCTCAGGCGACCGCCGTTGGCGACCCGTGCATGCACGCGTTGCAGCCGCTTGGCAAGTGAGGTGCCCGCCGCCGTGGTGATCGCATCGTCGAGCGCCCGCAGAACGGGAGTCCCGGAACGGATGAGAGTTCCAAGCTCACGTGCCGTTCGCGCTGCGTGCCAGCGCGTCAACATTCGGGATAACAGTGGTGCCCGCCCCGCCATGGTTCGGAGAGCGCTCCGCCCCGCGTGGCTGCCGAACATTGCGATGGCGCCAGTCGCGGCCAGCAGCGTCGAGACAAGTACAGCAGGGAGGTGCGCCTTCGTGGCGCGAGCGATCGACAGGAGAGGAATCGCCAAGGGAGGTGGTTGCCCTCCAATGTCGCGCACGATGTCCGCGAACTTCGGGAGTACGACGAGTACGATCACCACGAGCGACAGACTCGCAGTGACCGCCAGGATCACCGGGTAGGTCAGCGCTGTGCGAAGTCGTGCGGCGACGGCATCCTCGTGTTCGAGTTGCTGAACGGCCAACTGAAGGGCTCGCGGGAGATCGCCCACTGACTCGCCTGTGCGCACCAGCGAGACGATCACCGGGCTCGCCAACGCGGCACGTTCGAGCGAGAGCCCGAGCGTCTCGCCCTCCGTCACCATGGCGCGCACATCCTGCACAGCACGGAGAACCGGTGCTGGTAGCATCGTTGTCTCAGTTGCCGTCAGCGCACGCCGCATGGAGACACCCGCTGTCATCTGTCCCGCCAGGGCGCGGATGACCGCCAGGCGCGACGCGCGTGTTCCGACGAGTCGCCTTGCCCCACCACCATCGGCGCTCAGTTCAATGAGGGTGACCCGACGGTTCTCGAGCATTGTTCGGGCATCCGATCTCTCCCGCGCCCACACGACCCCGCGCGTCGTTGCCCCTTGCGGGGTGCTGCCGATATACGCGAAGCGCCTCATCGCGCGGCGCCCTCCCCTGCCACGGCATCCGCGTCTTCGCCAGTTCCACCAGCGGCACCGTCTCGCCCGTACGTCATCAGGTCATAGGTTCCCGCGACACCCTTCCCGGGGTACTGATAGACGAAGGCCCGACCCCATGGGTCCTTCGGTACCTGCCCTTTCAGATATGGCCCCTTCCACACTGCCCCTACGCCTGGATTGCGCACGAGCACCTCGAGCCCTTGCTGGGTCGACGGATAGTCACCGACGGACAGCGCGTAGGATTCCAGCGCCAAGCTGATCGTCGCGAGATCTGCGCGTGCGGCTGCGATGCGCGCGTCGCCCACGTTGCGAAAGAGCGCGGGCGCGGTCAGCCCGGCGAGCAATGCGATGACCGCGATGACGACGATGAGTTCCATGAGCGTGAAGCCGGGACGCCTGGCGTTGCGGGTCATGCGGATCCTCCTCCGAGGACGCGACGGACCTCGTCCGCCGATGTGATTCCCGCAGCCACCTTGGCTGCCGCATCCAATTGGATGCGTTGCATCCCCTCGACCTCGGTGAGGTGCTTCAACTCGTGCGGTGCAGCGGAGCGGGCGAGCAGTTCCCGCATGGCGCTTGTGATGGGGAGCAGCTCGTAGATGCCGGTGCGGCCCCTGTAGCCAGAACCTCGGCACTCGTCGCAGCCTCTCGCTGAGTAGAACGGGGAAACATCGAGCCACCCGGCCTCGGGTGCTGCGGGGACCAACACCGTCCCGCTGCCGCGTTGGCGACATGTAGTGCAGAGCACACGTACGAGACGTTGAGCCAGGACCCCTATCAGCGTTGACGCGACAAGGAAGGGTTCCACTCCGAGGTCCTGCAGTCGCGCGACCGCCGAGAGTGCGTCGTTGGTGTGCAGGGTCGAGAGCACGAGATGCCCCGTCATTGCGGCTTGGGCGGCGATGGCCGCGGTCTCGCGATCCCGCATCTCCCCCACCATGACGACGTCCGGGTCCTGACGAAGAATCCCCCGGAGCGCGCTCGCGAAGGTCATGCCTGCCGCGGCAATGACCGGCACCTGCGTGACGCCGGGCACCTGGTATTCAACGGGATCTTCCACCGTGATCACCTTCTCTCGTCCCGTTGCCCTGCACGAGAGGAGGGCGTGGAGTGTTGTCGTCTTGCCGCACCCGGTGGGCCCTGTCGCGATGAGAAGTCCGTGTGAACGGCTCACGAGGTCGGCGAGGACGTCTTGGGTCTGTCGCGGCAGACCGAGCGAATCAAGGGTCGCCGCGCCGGTGTCCGTGCGGAGCAAGCGAAGTACTACGGATTCGCCGTGCAACGTGGGCACCGTGCTGACACGGATGTCGAGTTCCGCCTCATTCAAGCGGATGCGGAGGCGTCCGTCCTG
>Ga0154020_10003619_pt1 | contig 18565 bp, 14 predicted proteins | sample Klosneuvirus_201_FD_109709 | JGI IMG/M metagenome (GOLD analysis project Ga0154020, IMG submission 109709) | Active sludge microbial communities from wastewater, Klosterneuburg, Austria - Klosneuvirus_20160825_MG | ecosystem: Engineered > WWTP > Aerobic digester > Activated sludge | place... | reverse complement strand
TGAGGTCTCAAACCCCTGCTCAACCAACTGTGACGGTTAATACAAACTACAATCCTTTCCGGACGGATTCAAACAAGTCTATTGCATCTGCGGGATGGGAAAAGATGTATTCGAATATTCAAGGTGCGGAGGCCAAGACTGAAATTCCTTTGCCGGAAGTTCAGTTGATTCCGGGACTTGAACGGCAGCTGGGAGAAGAAAAGCTATCTCAGGAGCATGGTTCTTTCTTTCAGTTAAATAAGCAATTTGTTATTTGCACCATCGATGGTGGCTTATTGTGTGTCGATCAGGAAGCAGCTCATCAACGGATATTGTTTGAAAAGTATAAAGACCGGCTCCAATCGGATTCTTCATATAGTCAACAAGACCTTTTTCCTGAGACACTAGACTTCTCTCCCGCTGACGTCGCTTTGCTGCAGGAATTGGAAGAGGATATCCGTTCACTTGGCTTCGATATTCGTGAATTCGGAGGAAATTCATTTGTCTTGCATGGGGCACCACCGGAGGTATTGAAAGGCACCGAAAAGGAGATTCTGGAAAGCATTCTGGAAAAATATAAAAGCGGGGAATCCCCATCATTGAATAATAAAAGGGAGATTCTGGCAGCCTCTATGGCTAAAAGCGTATCGATCAAAGCAGGACAAGAACTTTCCAGTGCCCAAATGAAATCACTTGTCGACGAGCTCTTATCCTGTGATAAACCAGGTCACGGGATAAACGGAAAACCGTGTATGACTTTGTTGAAAACCGAAGAAATCAGAGATCGATTCCTTTGATATTATCAGGAACTTCATGCCTTGTATAAGCCAGAAAAATACGTCCCGGCAATCTAAAATTTACCTTTAATCAAACCAATGAACTACGAGCAATACAGGCCAAGAAGTTTTAAAGTCCTTCCTGAAGTTGTTAAGAATATTCTGATTATAAATGGTATCATGTATCTGGCTACGGTGGTTTTGCAAGCCCGTGGCATAGATTTGAATGATATACTTGGTTTGCATTATTTTGAATCAGAAAAATTTCGTGTCTATCAGTTGATCACATACATGTTTATGCATGGTAGTTTCATGCATATACTTTTTAATATGTTCGCGGTTTGGATGTTTGGTGCGGCCATTGAAAATGTTTGGGGGCCAAAGCGATTTCTCACATTTTACATTATCACGGGTTTAGGGGCTGCAGTTGCACATTATGGTATAGTGTATTTTGAAATACAACCGACTCTCGCCTATTTTGACACCTATCTTTCGAATCCCAGTATGGAAGGTCTTCAGGCGCTCGTCAGTTCAGATGCTTTTAAAAACTTCTCCTCTGCCGATATGATTGATCATTACAACGCATTCACAAGAGAGTTTAACAGTGTACAGGGTTCTAATCCATCTGAGGCTCTCCAGTTAAGCATTGACTATATGAAGCAGTTGCGAATTGACGTTTTGAATGCTCCTGTAGTCATTGGTGCATCCGGTGCTGTATTCGGATTACTTCTTGCTTATGGAATGATTTTCCCTAATAGCATTATCTATCTGTACTTTGCCATTCCTATAAAAGCCAAATACTTTGTAATTCTATATGGTGCACTCGAACTTTTTTCCGGCATAGCAAGCGTACCGGGAGACAATATTGCGCATTTTGCACATCTGGGCGGATTAGTAACAGGGATAATTCTGATTCTCTATTGGAAGAATAGAAATAAACGGAGAATGAATTTCTAAATTCGTATAATTATGAATGTGGATTACAAATCCGGTCACAGATTTCCAAAATGTTCAGAATTGACTAGTATATATCATGTCTGATTTTTCAAGCTCCTTTCGTTCAGGTTTCAAAATCGCTGACTCTGTTCAGCGACTTTTGCTGATAAATATCGTAATTTTTCTGGCTGCGAGATTGATCGGAGTAATCGCGACTTTATTCATGGTTGACTCTATAAATTTTTCTGCTATATCATACTGGTTGGCTGTTCCGGCAAATCTTTCGCAATTAATTGTGAGGCCCTGGACAATCCTCACATACATGTTTTATCATTGGGATTTCTTTCACTTGTTTTTCAATATGCTGTTGCTTTATTGGATGGGAAGGATTTTTCAGGAGTATCTCGGCTCTAAAAAATTGATCAGCACCTATATATTGGCTGGAATCAGTGGGGCGATTTTCTATATCGCTGCGTATAATTTATTCCCGCTATTTTCAACGAACCTTACAAACTCGTTCGCGCTAGGAGCTTCTGCAAGTGTACTTGGCATCACCATAGCTTCTGCCACACTACTTCCGGATTATCCGATTCGCTTATTGCTGATTGGAGAAGTAAAACTGAAATGGATTGCTTTGATCATCGTCATTTCAGACTTGATTAGTGTCGGAGGAACTAATGCCGGTGGTCACCTTGCTCATCTTGGGGGTGCATTATATGGTTTCATATACATCCGTCAACTTAGGGGTGGTAAAGACATAGCATCATGGTTTGATAAATTTCTTGACTATTTTTCAGGAACAAAGAAACCAAAGATGAAGGTATACCGTTCCGAAAAACCCCTGAATGATGATGCCTTTAATATTTCTAAAAAGAACAGACAAGAAGGGTTGGATCAAATTCTTGATAAAATTTCAAAATCAGGATATGGCAGTCTGACTCAGCAAGAGAAAGATTATCTGTTTCACGCGAGTAAGGATAAAGAATAATAAGCATAGTCATTCAAACCGGCAGGATGAATTAATTATATGGGAAAAGAGCATAAATCATCCTGGATTAATAAAGTGATGTGGTTTTTCAGCATCATTGCCATGCTTGGGCTTTTGTTTTCATTATTGGCAGCTTATATAAGTCCTTCAACAATTTGGTGGCTTGCCCTTTTTGGCCTTGCATTCGGGCCTTTACTCCTCATTAATTTTTTATTTCTGATCTATTGGGCTTTGATCAAAAACAAAAAGGCCATATTCATTTTGATTTTGGTTTTAGCAGGTTTAACCAGAATTCCGGGAATGTTCAGAATTAATTTTGGCAGTAGCCAGCAGGAAATAAAATCGACCGAAAAGAAAAGTCTGAAAGTAATGTCTTTTAATGTTAGGCTGTTCAATCTTTATAATTGGTTTCACAATACGGAAACAAGAAATATGATTTTTCAATTTCTCAAGAATGAATCACCTGATGTTGTTTGCTTCCAGGAGTTTTATTCTTCAGACCGTAAAGATCCCGGATACAGAAACGAGGATACCCTTCGTAAATTACTGAAGGCTTATTCACATATCGAATACACACTTAGTTTACGCAAGACAGATCATTGGGGAATTGCAACTTATAGCAAATATCCAATCATCAATAAGCAGTCAGTTCATTTCCAGGCTCAAGGTGGAAATATATTTATCTATACAGATATTGTTAAAGGGAAAGATACAATCCGTGTATTTAATACCCACCTGGAAAGTGTACGATTTAAATGGGAAGACTATAAATTCATAGAAAATCTTGGAAATGATGAGGTGAAACAAGATGAATTGGAAGGTGGAATGAAAATTCTTCGACGACTAAAAAGGGCTTATGTAAAACGGGCAAATCAGGTGAACGTTTTGCATGACACAATTCATTCAAGCCCTTACCCTGTTTTGCTATGCGGGGATTTTAATGATACACCATCCTCATTCGCGTATAGTATTCTCTCTGATGATTTAAAAGATGCATTCAAAGAAAGCGGCAGTGGTTTTGGAACTACCTATGCAGGCCCATTTCCCAGCTTCAGGATTGATTATATTTTTCATGACAAACGTTTGAGAACCCGAAATTTTCAAACACATAAAGAAGATTTGTCGGATCATTATGCAATTAGCTGCACAGTTGAATTACCATGAGGAAACAATTATTTTTCCTTTCGCACAGTTTTTAAAACAAGGAGATTCATTGCATTATTGTTCAGGCCATGAATGTTATTTTGACTGAGTCTTAAAACTTTATCATAATACAACACAATCACCACAGCATCGTCGGTGAGCATTTGATCCATTCTCTTGTAATAACCTGCACGAACCGAATCATTGGTTTGCTGAGATGAAGCCTCATAGAGTTGATCATATTCAGGATTCTTGTAGTGCGTATAATTTGGACCGCCTGGAGCGAAGTTTTTGGAGTAAAACAAACTCAGGTAGTTTTCAGCATCAGGAAAATCGGCAATCCATGAGCCTCTGAAAAAAGCTAGTTTTTGTTCTGCCACCATTTTTCTATGAATGGCTGCCTGGTTCACGTCAATTTTAATTTTAAATCCGAGGGACTCCCATTCGCTCTTGATAAATTCACAAAGATCCAGATAGGTCGAAGTTGTACTCAATATTATTTCAGGAAGTCCCTTCGCATTTGGATAACCTGCTTCTTCAAGAAGGGCACTTGCTTTCTTCGGATCAAAAGAATATCCTATCACCGGATCCGAATTGAAATAAGGCATTCCGGGTGGAACAAAGCCATATATTCCGGGTGTTCCCATATTATTCCTGAGAAAGCTGATCATTTTTACTTTATCAAAACCAAGACTTAATGCTTGCCTGATCTTCTTCTCCTTTAATGGTTCAATGATCTTCTCTGAACCAGAAAATTCCATGAGTACACCTAAATATTCTGTATTCAGGTATGGAAGCGTCTGCAATTGAAAATGATTTGCATGTCGCTCCTGTAATTTTCCGTCTCTGGTAAGCAGTTCATCTTTATAGCTTGCATCCAGACCTGAGATGAAATCCAGATTACCTTTTAGGAATTCAATGAATGCACTTTGCTTATCATTAATAAAAGAAATCTGCACTGCATCAAGAAAGGGTAATCTTCTATCTTCCTGCACTTCAAAATATTTTTCATTCTTAATTAATACTAAACTGACTCCTTCTTTCCATAAAGAAAATTTAAATGGACCTGTCCCACAAGGTTGTCGTCGGAAATCTGGTCCGGCAAAGTCTACGACTTCCTTTGGTAATACAGAACAATAGGGCATAGACAAAAGAGACAGAAAAGGAGGAAATGAATGAATTAAACTTATACTTAGCGTTGAATCATTCAAAGCCTTAACTCCTGTGAGCTTTCCAGATTCATCTTTGACAACAGCATTAAGCACCCAGGAGCCCGGACTTGCCACAGAAGGATCTATGAGTCGATTCAGGCTGAATACGAAATCATCAGCAATTACTTTTCTGGTTTTGGATAAGTTTGTTTTATTACTGCTTTTAAAAAGATCATTTTCATGAAAATACACATCTGATCTTAAATGAAAGGTGTATTCAATTCCTTGTTCTGAAATTTCCCATGAATGTGCGACTGCCGGCACCACCTTCAGGGAACTGTCTAATTGCACCAGACCATTGAATAGTTGTGTGCATGGCCAAATGCTTGCCTGATCCTTGGCAAAGGCAGGATCCAATGAGGAGATTCCGGCTGCTTCATTGTACCTGAATACTGTTTTATCACTGTTCAGATTTGTTCTTTCCCCACAAGAGCAAATCAGAAACAGGGATGCTAAAATTAATCGTGCAAAACGCATGGCACAAAGCTATTCGCATTGTCCATTGTACTTCTATCCGATACTTTAAATTATTAACGCAGATCTTTCATAACCTCTTTCAATGGTCGCTTGCCGATGACCTGACTTTCTGGAAAATGAGCCGGAAAAGACTATCGAAATCAAGCAAAACTGTTTGGTATTCAAGACTATAATTGCAAATAAAATGCAATCTACCTTCATACAAATTGCTCATTCCCTTTGCTTTCTTAACTTTGTCACCCCAGATGCAAATTCAGCCCACCGTTTCATTCCACACACTTGGATGCAAATTAAATTTTGCTGAAACATCCACTATAGGTAGAGCCCTTAAAGAAGCCGGTTTTCAAAAAATCAGCTTAGAAGAAGGTGCAGACGTAGTGGTGATTAATACTTGTTCCGTCACTGAAAATGCAAATAAGGAATGTCGGTCTTTGGTCCGCAAAGCTTTGCAGGCAAACCCTGAATCATTCGTCGCAATTATTGGTTGTTATGCTCAGCTGAAGCCTGAGGAAATTGCCGGCATGCCCGGTGTGGATTTAGTTTTAGGTGCGACAGAAAAATTCAAAATTGTTGATTACCTCCGGGATTTTAAAAAGAAAAAAAATGCAGAAATTCATTCTTGTTCTGTAGAGGATGTCGATTTTTTTGTCAGCTCCTACTCACTTGGTGACAGAACCCGCGCATTTCTTAAGGTGCAGGATGGTTGTGATTATACATGCAGCTACTGTACCATTCCTCTTGCACGAGGGAAAAGCCGTAGTGATTCATTGTCAAATGTTGTACAAAATGCCCATGATATTGCTTCAAGAGGAATCAAAGAAATTGTGCTAACCGGAGTAAATATTGGTGATTTTGGTACCAGGCATGACGGAAAAAATATTCATAAGGAACCAGACTTTCTGGATTTGATAAAGGCTTTGGATCGGGTAAATGGAATCGAACGTTTCAGAATTTCCTCTATTGAACCAAATTTGCTGAAGGACGAGATTATTCAATTTGTGGCTGAGTCTAATCGATTTGTCCCTCATTTTCATATTCCACTCCAATCCGGATCGAATAAAATTCTTGCCCTCATGCGCCGGCGTTATAAAAAAGAACTTTATACAGACCGGATAAAAAAGATCAGAAATTTGATTCCGGATGCTTGTATTGGCGCCGACGTGATTGTTGGTTTTCCGGGAGAGACTGAAGAAGATTTTCTCGAAACCTACAATTATCTGAATAAACTTGAGGTGTCTTACCTGCATGTATTTACGTATTCCGAACGGGAGAACACTGATGCAAACCTAATGTCTCAAATCGTTCCTATGAATATCAGAAAAGAACGTAATAAGATGTTGAGGATACTTTCAGAAAAAAAGTTAAGACAGTTTTATACAAGTCAGCTTGGAAAATGTCAGGAAGTTTTGATTGAAGGCGATCATAAAAATGGACGCATGCACGGCTTTACAAAAAATTATATTAAAGTGAGCCTACCTTATGATTCTACACTGATAAACAGTCTTCATTTGGTTTCCTTATCAAAATTAAGTGAAGATGAGTTGGCTGTTGAGACAGAACTCGTCCTAGAGAGGAATCTTATTCGATGATTTTATTTTCCTTTCTCAAATTGATTTGCTTTATTTCCACTTTGTTTTGCCATAACCACTCTACCCTAAGATAATTATAAATGTACCCTGGTCTCTCTGACTTATTGAATGACATATTTGGAACCAATTTCAAGGTGTCTTTTCCTCCCATGTTTGGGACTATGGTTGCTCTAAGTTTTTTGCTTGGAGCCTGGATCATGAAACTCGAATTGAAGCGTAAGGAGTCGCTTGGATTGGTAAAAGAGTTTACAAGAAAAATACTGGTAGGAAAAAAAGCTACCACTTCGGAACTGATTTGGAATGGTGTCTTTGGATTTATTATCGGCTATAAACTCGTTTATATTTTCTTAAACAGCGAGCCATTTTTTGCTGACCCTCCTTCTTTTATTTTGTCTACGCAGGGTACACTTTGGGCAGGATTACTCTTCGGGGCTGTTTTTGTGTTTTTTAAATATCGGGAGAAACAAAAAGCGCTACTTGAAACACCAAAACTTGTAGAAGAAACTGTGCATCCATACCAAGCCGTGCCTGAGCTCACTATGGCAGCAGCTGTAGGTGGCTTGTTAGGAGCAAAAATATTTCACATTTTCGAATACTGGAGTGATTTCATGGCTGATCCAATTGGATTGTTCTTTAGTGGAAGTGGACTTACGATGTATGGTGGACTCATTATAGGTTCGATCACAACTATTTGGTATGCACGTACACTTGGCATTTCAGCGCTCAATATGTGTGATACAGCTGCTCCTGCATTGATGTTAAGTTATGGTACCGGAAGAATTGGTTGTCAACTTTCGGGGGATGGTGATTGGGGAATTGTAAATACTGCAGCAAAGCCCGACTGGCTGGGATTTTTACCGGATTGGGCATGGAAGTTCAATTATCCACATAATGTCATAAGCGAAGGGATTCCAATTCCCGGTTGCGAAGGTCGATATTGTTACCAACTCGCCGAAGCAGTTTTCCCCACGCCATTGTATGAAAGTGTAGCCTGTGTACTTCTGTTTTTTGTGCTCTGGGGATTCCGAAAAAAAACAATGATACCGGGAATTATATTTTCTCTTTACCTTATTTTAAATGGAGTTGAGAGATTCCTCGTTGAAAGTATAAGGGTGAATTCTAAATATCATATTGGTGATTTTGCATTTACCCAAGCCCAACTCATATCAACTCTTCTTTTTGTCACAGGTGTCATTGGAATTATTTACCTGCGAAGCAGAGATAGAAAGCGGCAAAATTAAATTCCCAAAACTGGACACATTGGATCTTAAAAATATTTGCCTGAATGTAACAAAACTTACCACCGAGGTAGGTAAATTTATTCAGCTTGAAGCCATGCGTTTTAAAACCGGCGATATTGAAAAGAAAGGTCATAATGATCTGGTTTCTTACGTCGATAAAGAAGCTGAGAGAAAATTGGTTATCGGACTCAAGGAAATTCTGCCAGGTTCCGGATTTATTACTGAGGAAAAAACATTAGGAGAGAAATGGGAAAAATTCACCTGGATTATTGACCCTCTCGATGGAACCACAAATTATATCCATGGAATTCCATGCTATTGTATCAGCATTGCCTTGCTTAATGAAGACAAGCTGGTTCTAGGTGTTGTACATGAACTGACAAAGGATGAATGTTTTTATGCATGGTTAGATGGCGGAGCTTTTCTAAATCAAGAAAAGATTTCAGTCTCAAATGTCAATCTATTGAGTGACTCCTTACTTGCAACAGGGTTTCCTTATCATAATTATGATCGCATGAAACCATATATGGAGGTCTTTGATCACTGCATGCGTCATACACATGGTTTACGACGACTCGGATCAGCAGCAGCAGATCTGGCTTATGTTGCCTGTGGACGATTCGAATCTTTTTACGAGTATGGATTAAATGCCTGGGATGTGGCAGGTGGGGCAATCATCGTAACTGAAGCCGGTGGCATTGTCACAGATTTTCAGGGAGGGAAGGATTTTATTTTCGGCGCAGAAATCATCGCAAGCAATTCAGGTGTTGCCACTGAAATGCTTGAATTAGTGAAAAGTAAATTCAATAATAAATAAGGTGCTAGATCTATTTGGACGAAAGGCCGTAAACGAGGTCGGTTTCAAATGTTCTGTCCGTAGCTTTCAGGTGACCTGCACTCGTTTTTGAAATTTTAATGATGAGGCCTTCATTGTCTGAATTTGGAGGTAAAATACCAACAACTTTTACAAAAACGGATTCATTATTATTCTTATTCGTGACTTTAATTATAGTACCGACTGGTGCAGTTCGATGAAGAGCGTAATATTTATTGGTACTCATATCCTCATCTTCAATCCATGACGCAATACCTTCCTCCTTCACTTCTTGCCTTCCATTCGCAAATGAATATTTTTTATTTTCTTTTAGGCCCTCTGTCTTAGGTTTTTCAGGAGACACAGTTTTTATCAATACAGTTGTTTCTTTCTTCTCTATAGCATCAGCAGGATTGGTTTCCACTTCTGTTGCTTTTACTTCCGGCTTCTCCTTGATCACTGCAATTTGTTCAACTTTCTTTTCCTTATCAGTACCTTTCTCTACTTGAGCATTCACCTGGTTGCTTAATGTATTATCCATGCCAACTATTAATTCCTGGCCAAGCTCAATAACATTTTCCTTCAGGCCATTCCACTTTTTAATTTGATCAACCGAAATCGAATGCATAGTAGAAATGCTGAATAAAGTCTCCCCGGATTTTACCTTATGAGTTTTTGTTTTCCCTGAAACTGCCGGTTTCGCTGTTACTTGTTCTTTCTTCTCAGGAATCACATTCTCTGGATTCTTGTCCGTGTAGTTCTTTTGAAAACGTGGATCATTCACTTTGGCTTTTGCCGGAATTAGAACTATCTGTCCAATGCTAAGTTGATCACCGTCATTTTTATTTGCCATCCTAACCTCAGAATAACTTACTCCGTATTTTCTTGCAATTGAATACCAGCCTTCTCCGGCAACAACTTTGTGCTTGATAAACTGTGCACCTGAAACAGTTTCTACGCCGATAGAATCCGCAACTTCAATTGCAGAGACCTGAACCGAACCAATTAAATAAAAACTCAAGAGGATGCCAGTCAGCATCATTTTCTTTCTGATCATAGTACAAAAGTAATCAAAGCTATTTTTCCTGACTTAAATTTTCTTCTTGAGAGGACATTTTTTTCAACAAGAGCCCGGGTTTTCAGCAATTAATCTGATAAAATGAGAAAGTCCATGAAAGCTGAATTCAGCTTATTGTTGGTTTTCTGAGCAGAAAAAGCCCAAAATACGTTATCATACCGTTCAGAATAAGTAATTCAAAGCCAAATTTATAGCCATTCATCCAGGCTTCTGAGTGATCATTGATAAAATAGCAAATTATAGGCGAAAGGAGACAAATCAAAGGAACCCACCTGTCCTTGACCTGTGCCCTTGAAAAGAGACCAAAAGCATAAAGACCCAGCAAAGGTCCGTATGTATACCCGGCAACAGTGAATAGCTTGTTTATGACAGCATCATCGTTGATAACCCTAAACAATACGATGACGGCAAGTAAAACAAGGGCAAATGAGATATGTACAGCATAACGGACCTTTGTTTGCTTTTCTTCTGTCCAGTTGCTTTTCTTGATGTTGAGAAAGTCTATGCAAAATGAAGATGTGAGTGCAGTCAGTGCTCCGTCGGCGCTCGGATAAGCCGCTGATATCAATCCAATAATGAAAAATATAGCGGAGACACTTCCAAGTTGATTCAATGCTATTTCAGGAAATAAATCATCGGAAGTACGGCCATGAAATGAAATGCCTTTGGTCTCTGCAAAGAGATAAAGTAAAACTCCCAGAGCAAGGAATACGAAGTTTATAAATACAAGGACAATACTGAAACTAAACATATTCTTCTGTGAGTCCCTGACATTTCTTACGCTGATATTTTTTTGCATCATTTCCTGATCCAACCCGGTCATTGCAATAGCAATAAACATTCCTCCAAAAAATTGCTTGACCCAGAATGATCGTTCCTGCCATTCTGTATTTACCAAACGGGAATATTTCCCGTCGAACACTTCAGATAGAATATTCGAAAAGGAAAAGTTCAGTTCTCTCGCAATAAATATCACAGAAAGGAGAACGGCAAGGAGCATGAAGGTGGTCTGAAGGGTATCTGTCCACACGATGGTTTTAACTCCCCCTTTATAAGTGTAAAGAAGAATTAGTCCGATGAAACTGGCAACCGTAACCCAAAATGGAACTCCCCAGGCATCCAATACGAATGTTTGCAATACATTAACAACAATATAGAGTCTGAAAGATGCACCAATGGTTCTTGAAAGAATAAAATAAAATGCACCTGTTTTGTAGCTTCTGGTACCAAATCGTTCTTCCAGGTATGTGTAGATGGATGTAAGATTCATACGGTAATACAATGGAAGTAATATCATGGCTATAACCGCATAGCCGACCAAGTAGCCGAATACCACCATCATATACGAAAACTGAGTACTTCCTACCCATCCCGGCACCGACATGAATGTAACACCTGACAAAGAGGCTCCGATCATTCCATAGGCCACGATATACCATTTGGAAGATTTATTTCCAATAAAAAAGGACTCATTGTCTGCATTCCGGCTGGTGTACCAGACAACCACGAACAACAAAATGGAATAAGCGGCCACACAGGCCATAATGAATATTGGAGACATAGAGAAGGCTTGTGTATAAGCTTCGAAGTAACTAATTTCGCTGTCTGTCAGGGACAATGCAGTCGCTGATTTATCAACATATCAATTTGAGTAGTTTTCCATCAAGAATATTAGAAGAAACAATCGGAGAATTTGCTAAACTGCCAGGAATCGGCAAGCGTTCTGCACTCAGACTGGCTCTGCATCTTCTTAAATCATCTTCTGAAGATTCAAAACGACTCGGTAATTTGTTGTTAAGATTGAGAGAAGAGGTTCTCTACTGCAAACAATGCCACAATATCAGCGATAAAGAAATCTGCCAGATTTGTGCCAACCCTAACCGGGACAGTTCTTTGATTTGTGTGGTTGAAGATATACGTGATGTCATTGCCATAGAAAATACACAACAATATACAGGTCGCTATCACGTTCTTGGAGGTATTATTTCTCCAATGGAAGGAGTCGGACCAAATGATCTTAGCATCGACTCTCTGTTGGAAAGATTGCACTCTCCGCAAACCAAAGAAGTAATCCTTGCACTGAGCGCCACTATGGAAGGTGATACCACCTCATTTTATATATTCAAGCGAATACAACAATTGGAAAAACCGGAACTCAGGTTTTCTACAATAGCCAGAGGAGTATCTGTTGGCGATGAACTTGAATATGCCGATGAAGTTACTCTTGGGCGCTCCATCCTTAACAGAGTTCCTTATGACATTTCAGTATCACGCTAAGCAATTTTTCATTTATGTGCCACTCTCTATTTTGGCAAGTCCATCCATCCTACTAACAAACATCAGGCTTGAAGCTTTCCATCATCATTGTAAATTATAATGTCAAGTATTTTCTTGAGCAATGCCTGCATTCAGTGATGAAAGCATGTACGGGACTGGATGCAGAAATTTTTGTGGTTGACAATAATTCTGTCGATGGTTCCAATCAAATGCTAAAGCAAAAATTTCCTGAAGTGCGGCTAATTGCTAATACCGTGAATACAGGTTTTGCGAAAGCCAATAATCAGGCAATCAAAGAATCAACCGGAGAATATGTGCTATTGCTCAATCCTGATACAGTTGTTGAAGAAGACACTTTCCGCAAAGTTGTCGATTTCTTGGACCAGCACCCTTCTGCAGGAGCTTTGGGCGTGAAAATGATTGATGGACGAGGAAAATTTTTGCCTGAATCAAAAAGAGGATTGCCTACTCCATGGGTGGCCTTTTATAAAATGTCAGGGCTCTCTTCCCTGTTCCCAAAATCTAAAGTGTTTGGACGATATCACCTGGGTTTCCTTGACGAAAATAAAATCTCAGAGGTGGATGTGCTTGCCGGCGCATTTATGCTCCTGAGAAAAACAGCCCTCGATAAAGTCGGTTTGCTGGATGAGGATTTCTTTATGTATGGTGAAGACATTGATCTTTCCTACAGGATAAGTAAAGGAGGCTATCAGAATTATTATTTCCCTGAGACCAGGATCATACATTACAAAGGAGAATCAACAAAGAAAAGCAGTATTAACTATGTCTTTGTTTTTTATAATGCGATGATCATTTTTGCAAAAAAACATTTCAGCCCGGGGCATGCATCCACTTTTTCTATACTTATCAGGATGGCAATTTATATCCGCGCCGGATTAGCTGTCTTAGTGCAGTTTGTGAAGAAAATGTTTTTGCCGACAATTGACTTTATCCTTATTTATCTTGGATTTTATTTCCTAAAGGAATACTGGAGTGCTAATATGGCCATCCATTACCCTTCTGAATACATGTTGCTGACAGTTCCGGGATATATTTTATTATGGATCATTTCGATGTTCTTCAGCGGTGGTTATGACAGACCAATTCAGTTAAGAAAAGTAGTTCGAGGGATATTCTCCGGAACACTAATTATTCTTGTCGTCTACGCTTTACTTCCTGAAGCCTATCGATTCTCGAGAGCATTAATTATTTTTGGAGCTGTCTGGGCAAGCCTTGTCACAGCAGCCATACGATTTTTTGCTGGTGTTTTCCTTCCAAAATATTTCGCTCTTTCAGGGGAAACAAAAAAGAGGTTGCTGATTGTTGGAAATGAGGAAGAAGGATCAAGAGTGCTTTCACTTCTTAAAATTTCGGACACATCGCATAATTTTATTGGCTTTGTAAAACCATTAGCCTCAGAAAACGCTGGCGGTCAGGCTGCGGTTGTTGATTTATCAAAATATTTTTTAGGCTCGGCTGAAAACCTAAAGGATATCGTTGAAGTGTACGCAATCGATGAAATTATTTTTTGTGGAAAGGATGTGAGCTCAATTCAGATTATGAACGGGATGTCCATGCAAACTTCCCGGCATGTAGAATATAAAATCGCACCTCCTGAAAGTCTGTTTATTATCGGCTCAAGTTCGGTTGATAATCCGGGTGAATTATATGTCATCGATATCAATAGCATTTTGCGACCTGTGAATAAACGGAACAAACGTTTGTTAGACATTTTGTTTTCACTTTTTCTCTTGCCATTGTTTCCTATTCTTATTTTCCTGCTAAGAAACCCGGGTGGGCTCTTATCCAATATTTTCAATACCCTGCTTGGTAAACGATCCTGGGTAGGTTATGCACCGAATGAAAATTCACGGACAAACCTGCCACAAATCCGGCCCGGAGTAATTTCACCGGCTGATGGATTGAAACAGAAACTTGATCATGAAACAATTGGGAGGTTAAACTCTTTGTATGCAAAAGATTACAATGTTTATAAGGACCTCGACCTGATCCGAAAAGGGTGGAGAAAATTGGGATCAATTAAGCAGGGATAACCGCATAAATTTGTAAATTTGTCGTGAAGCAGAAAGATTATTAATCCGACTGAATTATCACAAACAAGAAAATTAAATAAACTATGATCAACCTGATCATGCCCAAAATGGGCGAGAGTGTTGCTGAAGCTACCATTTTGAAATGGCTCAAGAAGGAAGGCGATTATATCGAAGCAGATGAAGCTGTTTTGGAAATAGCGACGGATAAAGTTGATTCTGAAGTTCCATCTCCGGCAGCAGGTATTCTTTCAAAGCGTTTGTTTGAAGAAGGACAGGTTGTAAAAGTTGGAGAAATCATTGCCATACTTGATGCTGAAAATGCTGAAAGCAATGTAGCTGCTAATATTTTGACAGAAAAATCGTCAGGCAACAATAATGGTGCTTCAATCAGCTCGCCCGAAATTGTAAAACCTGGTGTTGCAGAGTCTCCAGCGATCAAGTCTTCGCCGGGTAGATTTTACTCTCCTCTGGTTAAAAATATAGCCAGACATGAAGGCCTGAGCATTCAGGAATTAGATAATATTAGCGGATCAGGAGCCAATAACAGAGTCACCAAGCAAGATTTATTGCATCACCTTGAAAACAGACAAAAGTCCGGAAAGGCATCTGCTCCTGCAGCAAGTCCCTCCACTGTTGCTTCATCAACACCTGAGACAAAGGTAGTTGCTGCATCATCACTGAATGGAGCAACTGAAATCATCGAGATGGATAGAATGCGCAAGCTTATATCTGAACACATGGTGATGTCGAAACGCACATCTGCCCATGTGACTTCTTATGTTGAAGCTGATGTAACAAATATTGTGAAATGGCGGGAGAATATTAAAAATTCATTCCTTAAAAAAACCGGAGAGAAGATTACCTATACGCCTATTTTTATTGAAGCTGTTTGCAAAGCAATTCGGGATTTCCCTATGGTTAATATCAGTCTTGATGGCACAAATATCATCAAGAAAAATTACATCAATATAGGAATGGCTGCAGCTCTCCCAAGCGGCAATCTGATTGTTCCCGTAATTAAAAATGCTGATCATCTCAATTTGCTGGGCCTCACTAAAGCAGTGAATGATCTTGCCAACAGAGCAAGAGCCAATAAATTAAAACCGGAAGAAATACAGGATGGTACTTTCACGCTTACCAATGTGGGTACATTCGGTAATGTAATGGGAACGCCTATTATTAATCAACCTCAGGTTGCAATTTTGGCTGTAGGAGCAATTCGTAAAAAACCTGCTGTCATCGAAACTCCGGAAGGTGATACTCTTGGAATTCGTCAAATGATGTTCCTTTCTTTATCTTATGATCACAGGGTCGTTGATGGTTCACTGGGTGGAAGTTTCCTCAAACGAATTTCAGATTATCTCGAGGACTTTGATATCAATAGGACTATTTAAGCTATATCAAGAGTAAAGAGATCTGTTTGCAGATAAATAACCTGAGCATCAAGACAAGCTTTTACTCTTTGATTGAATTTAGGATGGCCCCTTTATTTTAAACTCTATTTGTAAAATGATAAAGAGATTCGTAAACGTCATCGTTCCATGCCTATTGCTGACTGCCCTGCTCTTTTATTGTCCGCTTTTGTCAATTGCTCAAAAAGCAAAACCCGCACGAGTATTATCAGCAGATGAAGCGAAACAAGTTAAAAAGGACGCTGCCACACTTTTCGCAACCGGTGATTTTAAAGGAGCTCTGTCAGGTTATCAGGAATTAATCAAAACCAAACCCGAAAATCCTGATTTCAATTATAAGCTTGGAGTATGTCTTCTTATGACAAGCTTCGATAAATCGGCGGCTCTTAGCTATCTTCAGATGAATTCGAAGTCTAATGATGTCAAGAAGGATATTGATTATTATTTGGGATTAGCTTATATGCATAATCTTGAATGGGACCTTGCCATAAATTCCTTCATGCAGTATAAAAACAATAATGGCAAGCCTATCAAAGATCTTCCACCTGTGAACAGATTGATGGAAATGTGTGATAACGGTAAGGAAATTTGCAAAAACCCCTTGAATGTGAGTTTTGAAAATATGGGGAAGTTGATTAATACAAGTTATGATGAATACAATCCATACATCGCTGCCGATGGAAAATACCTGGCCTTCACATCAAGAAGAAAAGGCAATGTTGGTGGATTTATTGATGACTTGGGAATTTATACTGCAGACATCTATGGATCTCAATGGCGAGACACGACATGGACAAAGGCCAAAAGTTTTGGAGGTCTTGTAAATGGCGAATGGGATGAGGAACTCGTTGGCCTCAGTCAGGCCGGAGATATGGCTTTTCTATATTTTGACAATGTTGAATTTTACGCAGACCTTGGATACACATCTCTGAAAGGAAAGTCCTGGTTAAAACCTACTATGTTTCCGACAACAATAAATGGCAAAACTTACGAGGGCGCTGCATGTATTTCTCTGGATGGATCAACCATCTATTTTTCCAGCTCACTTAAAGATGGTATTGGAGGCATAGATCTTTGGACGGCCAAATTAGATCCTGATGGTCATTGGAGTTCAATTCAGAATATGGGACCGGATATCAACACAAAAGAAGATGATGATTTTCCATATATCAGTCTTGATGGTAAAACATTGTATTTTGCTTCCAAGGGACACAACAGTATGGGAGATTATGATTTATTCAGGTCCAGGAAGGATCCGATAAGCGGAAACTGGCTTGAACCTACAAACCTCGGTTATCCGATTAATACTGCTGATGATAATCATACAATCTCCTTCACAGGTGATGAACGTTTTGCAGTGATCTCTGCAAGTAAAAAAGATGGATTTGGAAATCTTGATATCTGGAAAGTGGAATTCAAGGATACACTTGATCACTCTTTCAAAACATTAATTACAGGCAACGTTCTCTCCGAGACCGGTACTAGAATTAAGCTTACGAAAGTCACACTGGAGAACATGGAAAGCCATGAGATATTGGATTACAAACCGGCATCACCCGGTAATAATTTTGTTCTCAATGCAATGCCCGGAAAATATTCACTGCTCGCCGAAGGAACAAATTTCGTAACGACAAGCATCGAGATTAATATCGAAAATGTCTTTCCACCTGTTGCGGTTAATTATGATATCACTGTAAAGCCATCCAAATAAATTATTATGTCTCTTAAATTGAAACGACCTCTGGTGTTTTTAGATCTTGAAACCACCGGTGTGAACATCGGAGCCGATAGGATTGTCGAAATTGCCTTATTGAAATTGCATCCGGATGGCAACAAGGAAGAAATATGCATGCGTATTAACCCTACCATCCCAATTCCAATCGAATCATCATTGATACATGGGATTTATGATGAGGACGTTGCTGATGCACCAACTTTTGCCAGTGTAGCCAAAGACATTCAGTCATTTATCAGCACTTCGGATTTGGCAGGATATAATTCGAATAAATTTGATATTCCCTTGCTCATTGAAGAATTTACCCGTGTTGATATTAATCTGGATATCACAAATATTAAACTTATTGACGTCCAGAACATTTTTCATAAGCTCGAGCAAAGAACATTAAGCGCAGCCTATAAATTTTATTGCGATAAAAGTCTTGAAAACGCACACAGTGCTGCTGCTGATACTACGGCAACTTATGAAGTTCTCCTTGCACAGGTAGAAAAATATGATGTGCTTGAAAATGATGTTGACTTTCTTTCCAAATTCAGCACAATTAACAAAAATGTTGACCTGGCTGGCAGAATTGTTTTCAATGATAAGGGTGAAGAGGTGTTCAATTTTGGAAAACATAAAGGAAAAGCTGTAAGGGACATTTTCAAATTGGAATCTTCATATTATGACTGGATGATGAAAGGTGATTTTGCAACGAACACAAAAAATGTCATCACCCAAATTCGTCTGAAAGATTTCAATAAATAATTTTATAGAGTTTTATGAAGATCATTTGCATAGGACGCAATTATGTCGAACATGCCAGAGAGCTGAAAAACGACGTTCCATCCGAACCTGTATTCTTTTTGAAGC
>Ga0154020_10003618_pt1 | contig 18578 bp, 14 predicted proteins | sample Klosneuvirus_201_FD_109709 | JGI IMG/M metagenome (GOLD analysis project Ga0154020, IMG submission 109709) | Active sludge microbial communities from wastewater, Klosterneuburg, Austria - Klosneuvirus_20160825_MG | ecosystem: Engineered > WWTP > Aerobic digester > Activated sludge | place... | reverse complement strand
TGCCGCGTATTCATGGCTCAACGCCTCCGAAACCGCGCGCGTTCCCAGATACGACCCGCCGATGCCAACCACCACCACCAGGTCATAATGAACCTCAAGATCATTCTGAAGCTTTCGCACGTTCCTCACGAGATCCGGCCCGCGCTGCTGCGGAAAATCAAACCACCCGGTCCACTCTGCACCCTTACAGCGCCGTGCGATCAGGTCTTGCAGGGCAGATTCCGCTGTGGGCAATAATTTTTGCGCAGCGCTCGCCAGTTCATCGCCAAAAAAACGGTCATCCAAACGAATTGCGGGGCTTGCGGCCGACATAACGTTGCTCACTTCCTGAAGAGGTTTGAGGTTCGATTTCCTTAATAATGAAAGGACTAAGCTTGTTTAAAACAGCGCGGGTCGCTTTGACTTCAATCACGACAAAATCAGGAGTTTCGTAATCGGTTTCTGTAACCAGACAGGAATTGTAAACCTGGCTTAACGCACTGGTGTCATCTGCCGGGATCCTTAACTGAGCCCAGACAAAATTGGCGGCAAAAAAATCATAAATGTGCTTGCGCAGTCGGATGATGTCTTCTTCGCTATAAGCAGACACACAGATACTGCCTTTATAGGCCTGCCGCAAAACCTTCGGCAGAATGGCATCGTCCAGATTATCCAGCTTATTGAACACCACGATAGTCGGGATACCTCCCGCGCCAATCTCATCCAAAACTTTCTGAGTCGTCTCCATCTGAATGCCATAGGAGGGATGAGATACATCCACCACATGCAAAAGCATGTCTGCTTCCAAAACCTCATCAAGGGTCGACTTAAAGGACTCGACCAGACTATGGGGAAGATTGCGAATAAAACCAACGGTGTCACTTAAAAGGATTTTGGGCCTCGTCGAGGGATCGATCGTCCGGACGTTGGCATCGAGTGTTACAAACAACGCGTCTTTTGCCTGCAGTTTTGCGTGGGTCAGCGCATTCATCAAAGTGGTTTTTCCACTATTGGTGTAACCCACAAGTGCCACTTTCAGCTCATTGCGTCGCGACTTGCGCTGGGTCGCCCTTTCTTTGGAAATCTGTCCTAACTGAGCTTTTAAACGGGCAATACGCTCGCGGGCACGTCGACGGTCAACCTCGATCTGCTTCTCCCCCATTCCGCGGAGATTGCCCCCGCCCCGCTGGCGGTGCAGGTGAGTCCATGCTCCGCTCATCCGCGGCAGCAGGTATTCCAGCCGGGCGATTTCGACTTGAGTTTTGGCCTGATTGGTTCGCGCGTGTTTTGCAAAAATGTCGAGAATCACGCCCGCCCGGTCAAGAACTTCACAACCGGTCATTTCCTCGATATTTCGCACCTGCGGTGGAGACAGCGGGCGATCGAAGACGACAAGCTTCGCGCCAACCTCCTTTGCGAGGGTTGCAATTTCCTCAACCTTGCCGGTACCCAGCAGGCATTTGGCGGTCAGACGCTGGCGTTTCTGAATGATGCGGCCGCCGGTGATAACACCGAGAGTCTGAAGCAGGGCCGCAAGTTCGTCCAGATCCTCTCCGAGCTGTTGTGGGGAATCGCCCGGTAACAACACTCCAACCACAATCGCCGAAATGACGGCGGGCTTACCGCCCCCCTGTTCGTTGTTCGGTTTTCCCACTGTGGTTTGTCACTCCTGCGGCCGTCGATCCACACTTTGTTTCGTACAAGACAATAATTTAACTCGTGGCAAATAAAAACAACAGCCTGAGAAAGCCCTGCCCCCTGCTTAAGGTGTCCTTTTGTATTGATTTGACTCGATTCCGCAAATCCCCTACGCTAACTGGAATTTCCCCAAGTCAGGCAAGCAGGCCAGAGAGTGAGCCGGAAATGCGTGGATTGCTGCATAATCGAATCACTTCGTTCACATGGTTCGCCGTGTTCACATGGTTCGGCTCGGTCGTTTTGCCAGCCCCAATGCCTGGCCACTGGACCGGAGAGGGCTTTGCGGCCTCGCTTCAGCCGGAATTAGCGGACTCCGGCATCGTTGGGCCGGCATACGGAGAAATTGAAGCTGAGTTAAAGACCCTGGCAGATTTTCACACCAGCACCGCAGAATTGGTGACTTACGGAGCCTCTGTTGAGGGTCGGAATCTGCGAGGCATCAAGATCAAACTTCCCGCCGGGCGCCTCATAAGTCCAACGCCCCCCGCCCATCCTCCGGGACCCCGGCCAGCGGTGGTCATTACCGGCTCGACGCACGGGAACGAGTACCTGAATATCGAAGATCGATTGCCCCGTTGGATCCTGGAAAACCAAAATACCAGCCCCGGTCTGGCAAAGTTTCTGAAAGGCGGCGGGGTCATTTTCATCATCCCCATCCTTAACCCTGATGGATACGACCGGCGGATGCGAACAAACGCCCATGATGTGGATCTTAACCGCGATTTTGATTTGCTGCCAGCGAATGAGAGCAATTTCAAGGAACCGGAATCCCGTGCCGTTGCCAACTGGTTGGATCGCGAAATAGAAGAAGACAATCTCGAGCTAAAAATATCGGTTGATTACCACTGCTGCGCAGACTCTCTTCTTTTTCCCTGGTCCTATACGGAAGACTCACTCCCGCAAGGTCTTCTTCTTGCCCACGAAATAGTCGCCCGTGCGATGCAGCGCTTCATTGACCCCAATTACACCTTTGGCTCAACAGGCCAAGTGCTGGGATACACGCCGCGCGGGACTTCAAAGGACTACTACTTCGCCCGCTACAACGCGCTTTCTTTCACATTTGAAGGGCAATACGGCGAAGAAAATAAAAAATTCGCTCAACACACCCTGTGGTGGGATTACATCTTGTCGACCCTGGTGAACTAACCGCGTCCGCTATGGACTCAGGGGCGGGGTTTTATCGTCGATCGGGAGCGAGGATTGGAAGACGCGGGAGCTGTCGCACCCGCAATCATACGATCACCGGCTGATTTCAGTGTCCTGCTCGTCAGCAGCAAATCGAACAGGTCGTTGGTCAGTTCCTGAAAGCCATTCTCACTTAAAACAAAACCAAATTTGGATGCCTGCGCGTGGGATTTAATGATCTCCTCAATGGCCACCCGCGTCACGCTCTCGAATGTCCCGCGCATATGATCTCCTTAGCTTTTTCATGAAATGCTAATGGGAATATTGTCGCACACGTCCCTATACCAGACCAGTCGTAAACTGCCCCACCCGGTTTCACCTGACTTGCCGCTTTCGTTGTTGTTTCAGTGGCTTGAAGATCAGTTTCGCGCAAAACTCACATCGTTTGAAACGGGACCTAACCCACCGAAGTCTCAGCAAATTTTAGGGTAAAGGTGAAACCAGGTGGGGCACTTCATGCAGGTTAAGTCTCACGCGTTTTTTTGTAAAAATTGGATCGGGCACGCTGCTGTTTGTTGATGTTTTTCCATTTTTTCTTTTCCTCAGCTTGCAACTGCGCAGAACTTTTTCGTTCACGAAAGGCGATTTCACGCTGCAATTTGCCGTAGGAATTCCAGCGGTCAATGGTCAATCGGCCGTCGGAGATGGCTTTTTGTATAAGGCAACCATCCTCGTTGCTGTGGGTGCAGTTTGAGTATTTGCAACCGCTAGTCAACAACTCAACCTCACCGAACACACTGTCCAAGGCACTGCCAGATCTGATCGGTAGGGTCGTGGCTTGGGGAGGCGGTAGCGCCACCGTTCGGATTCCGGGTGAATCGACTAAAAACGCACCAGAATGCAGGCGGTACAATCTCCGATTTGTTGTAGTGTGCCTGCCTCGGTCATCGGACGGCCGAACTGCATTTGTCGGTATTGCAGTGCCGATCAAGGCGTTGACCAGTGTGGATTTTCCGACGCCGGAAGAACCGATCATCGCATAGGTTTTTCCTGGGATCATGACCTGTAGCAGCCTATGGATTGAGTCGGCGTCATATATGCTTGTTTGAACCACAGGCACCCCCGCAGCTACCCCTGCAAAATCCTGGGGGACTTCCATGCCTAGATCAGACTTTGTCAAGACAATGACCGGTAGGCACCCGGCGTTCCAAACTAAAACCATCATTCGTTCCAGACGTCGTAGATTGAGATCCTGATTCAGTGAAGTGACGATGAGTACTTCATCGACATTTGCGGCGATGTTTTGCTCGGGATCGCTGCCGTGTTCTGTTGCGCGCGTTAATAGTGTCTTGCGCGGCGCGATGGCTGTTATGACAGCCATCTCACTTGAAGGGCCGGTATAAGCCTCCGCACTGACGAAATCTCCCACAATCGGAAACTCGTCAGACGAAAAGCGCAGTTTTCCTGATATCGAGGCAAGAACCTCCTTTTGATTGTCACTAAATTCTATTTTCAGAAGATCGCGTTCGTTTGCCACGACGCGCGCATTAAATGATGTGTTCAATGGAACTCCAAGATGTAGTGGTGCCGCCCCGCAAAATGTGCGGTCCGACGCATGATATTTATTCAAGGACAAGGAATCGGATGGATCCCTGGCAAATTTATAGGAAGTAGCGCGATACGGGCTTTTAGCGCCGCAATTTAGGCAAGATCCTGGACATGCCGAGGGATGCACTTTGATTTTCGTTGAATATTGCATTCATCAAGCACCTCCTCAGTAAACGTAGGGTTAGGTCACAATCAATGAATACCAGATTTTTCTAAAAATGCAACTCTCGGCCCGGATTTAGGGTCCTCCGACCCCAAACCCTAAGCCGCACTCGGGGCACTCAGCAAGTTGCGTGGAAAATGGCGTGCCGCAGGCTGGACAAACCGCTTCTGTTTTCTCGGGATCAAAAACCTGCGACACGATTGCGGGGTCAAAACTCAAGTCGCCATAAACTCGATGATGCTCCTCGGCCATGAACTGTTGTACCGCTGTCATGTCGGCTTGGTGTACCCAGACTTCACTCGAGGTTGAACATGCGCCAGAAGTGGAGCAGGTGCCGCGAGTGCAGGTCGTTGGATTGAAGACGAGTTCTATGGTTACGCCGCGATCGGTAAGGTGGCCTGCCATGCGTTGTGCTTCGGTGGTTCCCATAACGCCGATGAGTGTGTAGTTGTCCACGGTACGGTCCAAAAAACGGCTGAGGTCGGGTTTGAACCTCTCCATATCTGCGGAACTTTTGGAGGTATCGTCATCTTTGTTTTTCATATTGCACCTGCCTCACTGGAGTCTTGTGATTGTTGTTTGCTGTGCCTATGGTCGACGCAAGATAAGGGTAGTGCAAAACTCTCAAAAACAAGAGGCCTCACCCGGGCCTTCATTGCATAAACCGCCGATTTAATTGCATATTTTAACATATCATGGCAATTGGCTAAATTTCCGCTAAAGCAGCTGCGCCCCGGGCCGAAACACTCCAGAGGACTTGATGAGGCAGCAAGATCGGAGGTTTTAGCTATGAAACGCGCATACTTATGGCTGGCAGACGGGATGATCGTAGCCGCTTGCTACTTCTGGGTTCACAGCGGCCTGATCGGATAAAAGCGGGTGCTAATGATGAGCTTCTGCGAGGGCCTCCGCCAGCAGGGGATCACCCACGGCAACCATCGGATTGGTTTTTCCGAACCGGAAAATCATCATCAGAAAAAGCCCCAAAAACCCGAGAAATAACCCCGCCTCAAGCCACGGAAACTTCCACCTGTCAGCATCTACCAGCTCGGGCATCACCACAATAATCATGGTCAACCATTGAGCGAACAAAATCATAACTGCAATCGGTATCGCAATGGCACTGGTCCACTTGCTGGCTTTTGGAATCATCGCAAACAGCGGGATTAGAAAGCTGAGCACCGGCGAGATCACCAGGAGGTACGTCCAGGGAGCGTGCAGCCGGTGAATAAAATACTCGGTCTCCTCGGGCACATTCCCGTACCAATAAGTCAGGATGTGAGCATAGGTCAGGTAGGCGTAAAAGATGGTGAATCCGTGCATCATTTTGCCGATATCGTGAAACTGTGCCTGGCCGATCACACTGCCAATGTTCGACCCTTTAAGGGCAAACATGAAAATCAACATGGTCGCCATCAGGGTCTGCATCATCAAGGCAAAAGCCCATCCGGCCCATAGCGTCGAGAACCACAGAGGTGACAACGACATCAACAGATCAAAAGCCAGCAACGAGAAGAGAATGGAATAAATGACCAGAACCGGAGCACTCCAGTGGCGCAAGCTATGTTTGGCATTAGCTCCCAGCTTCGCCGCTTCTTCGCGCTGACCAGCAACGAAGGCACGATCCCGCACCAGTTTATGACGATACTGCCACCCAGCCAAAAGCATGATGGCAATGACCGCAAAAGAATCACGTGCAACCATAAAGTTTTCCTGAAGCCAGGTGCGCTTACCCCAGAAATGATCCAGCATGTGAGGATCCTTGATCCAGCTGTACACTTCGTTCGCCTTCCCAAGGTCGAATTTTATCGCGGCAAGAAACAGAATAATGCCAGCTGCACCTACCGGCAAAAAGGCACCAAAGGATTCGTGAAGGCGAATGATCGGGCGTCCCCATTTAGCTCCGATCACATCCTGCATGGCAGAGAAGGCAACGCCGCCGATGGCCAGTGCAAAGAAGAACCAAAGATTAAGAATGAAGCTTCCCCATGTCCGAACCTGCTCCCCGGTCACCATCCCCATAACGAAGGCGACCACTCCGGCCAGCAGACAAAAAACAACTGCTCCCCGCGCGGCAGGCGAAGGGGTCAGATAAAAATTTTGACGGTGTTCAAACAAACTGTGGCTGCTCATATTCGCTTATCCTCAACCGGTAAATCCAATCCCGTTCTGCCTCAAATCACTTCACTATCTATTTAGGCGGAGTACCCGGACTCTCAGCCTGCTTTTGAATCGTACGCAGGTAATGCACAATCTGCCAACGTTCGTGGGCGGAAATAGAATGCCCCAAGGCGGGCATGATCGGACCGCCAAAAGTAATTTTATGGAAGAAAAAGCCATCGCCCCGGGTCAGGTAAGATGCCAGCGAAATATCGGGTGGAGGCGGGAACAGATCGGTGATCGACCCCTGCCCTTTCGCATCCGCACCGTGACAAGGTATGCAAAAAGTATCAAAGAGAACTTTTCCACGGGCCTCGATCTCTGGTCCCGGAGGAAAGGGGTTCTTGAGTACTTTTTCTGACTCTTCAATGGTCGCCGGGTAAAGGATGGCGTTCATCGCCACAGCACCATCCGGTGGTGCCAGGAAATCCCGCTGTGGTTTCACAACAGGACCATCTGCCATGTCTGGCACATATTGCATTTTGGTCTGGTTGGGATCGTTGTTGCAGGCAACTGCCAGGAATAACAGACCGCCTGCAGCACCGGCAAAAAAGTTCCGGGAGAACAACCCATTTTTCAGACGAATTGACTTCAATGCATTCTCCATCTTCTTCACCCCTGCGCCGATCTGACTTCAAGTGCCCCACATTCTTTGAGGAGCTTCGCCTGTGGACCATCGATCGCAGCTCCCGGTACGAAAATACCGAAATGGTCGTCCGTCAGACGTTTGTCGAGAATTTTGATCTTTGGATTTGGAATCCGCCCCATGATCAACACTCCAAGAATAGTCATGAGAGCGCCGAATAGAATGGTGAGCTCAAACCCGAGGATTACATACGCGGGAATGGATGCAAACCCGGCCGACTTTCCGCCAACAACCAGCGGGTAGTCGTAGTCAAGCACCAGCGCCAGGGCAAACCCCGAACATACACCGGTCAGGCCGCCGGCAAGAGTAAAAAATCGTACCGGACTACTTTTGAAACCAGCTGCGTGCTCGATTTCGTGATAGGACGTCGGTGAGAAAATCTCGTGACCCTCACAATCCTCGCGGTCCTTTACCTTTTCGATCGCCGTGCACACGTGGTCGAGATATTTGAAAACGGCAAAAATTCCCTGTTTTGATTCGCTCATATATTCCTCAGTCAGTTCGCACCGATCAGTGATTTTTCTCGCCAGCCAGCTTCTTCGGACTCCAAGGTTTCGGCATGATCAGCTTGACCTCGGACATCGACACGATCGGGAAGAAGCGGCAGAAAATCAGGAAGAAGGTAAAAAACAGTCCAAAGCTGCCTATGGTGATCATGATCTCCCAAAGGCCGGGTTCGTAATGCCCCCAGGATCCCGGCAGGAAGTCCTCAGCCAAGCTCGATACGATAATATTATATCGTTCGAACCACATGCCGACATTCACCAGCACGCAAATAACCATACAGATTGGAATGCTGGTGCGTACCCGCTTCGACCAGAACGCCAGCGGGAAAATGCAGTTACAGAAGACCATCGTCCAGAAGTAGAAGGAGTACGGTCCGGTTGCACGTTTCTCGAAAATGGCCCACTCATAAACGTTGCCGCTGTACCAGGCGACAAAAAACTCTATCGCATAGGCATAAAATACGATGGTCGAGGTAAATAAAGTCAACTTGATGCATGCCTCGAGATGCTCTGGAAGAATAAACTTCTCAAGACGGAACATCTTGCGGACAGGTACCAGCAGCGAATACACCATCGCACAACCGGAAAGGATCGCCCCCGCCACGAAGTAAGGCGGGAAAATGGTCGTGTGCCAACCCGGCTGAATCGACATGGCGAAGTCCCAGGATACGATAGAGTGCACGGAAAGAACCAGCGGCGTCGCCAACGCAGCAAGAAAACCGTAGCCAACTTCATAATGGTGCCACTGCTTCGCGGTGCCACGCCACCCGAAAGACATCATCCCATAAACCAAGCGCTTGAACCCCGTAACCCGGTCACGAATCGTCGCAAGATCCGGGATAAGTCCAACGTACCAGAAGAGCAATGACACGGTGAAATACGTAGAAATCGCAAACACGTCCCAAAGCAGCGGTGATCGGAAATTCACCCAAAGATTATTGCTGTTTGGAAATGGCATCGCCCAGTATGCACCCAGGTACATGCGCCCCATGTGAATCATCGGGAACACCAGAGCACAGATAACCGCAAACACCGTCATTGCTTCTGCGCTGCGGTTAACCGTATTGCGCCACTTCGCCCGGAAGAGAAATAGAATTGCGGAAATAAGAGTTCCGGCGTGACCGATACCGACCCAAAATACGAAATTGGTGATGTCGACCGCCCAGAAGGCCGGCGAATTCAACTTCCATTGCCCGAGGCCGAAAATGGTGTGCGATGTGACAAATCCCACTCCAATCAGCAGACAGGTCACCGCAAAAGCAAACACAGCGTAAAAGAGCGGATGGGGCTTTTCGAGGTTGACCAGAATCCCGTCGTTCACATCAGAAATTGTTGTTTCCCACTTTACTTCGTCACTCATTCACCACACTCCGGAATAGGACATATTCAGATACTAAAAGAGTTACAGAAACCACACCGCGCCTGAACCGAATCCACTTTAACCGTGGTGAGTCCCTTCACTCGCAGCATGATGGTTGCCTCCAGCCGGTTCCGCATGCGAAATGTGCGAAACGTAATTAACATTCGGCATGGTTTTCAAACCAAAATGGGGCGACCCTGGTTCACCGTTCAACGCCAGATAGGACCGGGCATCCGCTCTAAGCTGCGAGACCCGACTCATTTGGTCCTTGAGGTTGCCAAACACCATTGCATCTGATGGACAGGTCTGCTCGCAGGCGACGCGAATTTCACCGTCCTGGACTTTATTGCCGCGCTCCTTAGCCCGATGCTTGGCGTCGCGAATCCGGCTGAAGCAAAAGTTGCACTTTTCCATAACTCCGCGGGTCCGCACCGTGATGTCAGGATTCATAGCCCGAAGGTTTCGGTCCTGCGGACGATCACCGATCGTATTCCACTTGTTCGTCCACCAATTGAATCGCCGAACTTTATACGGGCAGGCGTTGGCACAATAACGTGTTCCGATGCAGCGATTGTAAGTCATCGCATTGATGCCTTCCGGCTCATGAGTCGTCGCATAGACCGGACAAACCGCTTCGCACGGCGCATGGGTACACTGCTGACACATCATTGGCTGGAAGGTGACCTGCGGATTATCCAGCTCACCACGGTAATAGCGATCCAGGCGAATCCAGTGCATCATACGCCCCAGGAGGACTTCCTCCCGTCCCACCTGAGCAACATTGTTCTCTTGGGAACAGGCAACCTGGCAGGCACCGCAGCCCGTACATTTTCCCAGATCAACGGAAAGGCCCCAGCGGTACTCGACATTCGCATAGAGATCTTTGTAGAGGTTGGGGACGTTTTCCCGGTCGACCGGCTTATCTCCCAGCTCCAGCGCACCTTTCACCGAAAGCTTAACGGCAATGTCAGCCCGGTTTCCAAGATCCGTGGACTTTTGCATCGCCGCAAGGCGATAAATTTCACCGGTACGGCTCAGGCGCACCGTTTCACCGCTCGACACCGGCAGACCCGTAATGCTGTCCTCGCCCTTTGCAAAAAGGCCGAGGGGGTTGACCCCTGCACCATCCGTGATCTTACTCAGGCCGGTCGCGTGACCGTTGCCGCGGTGAATGACCACAGCATCGGGGTGTAGTCCCGGGGTCGGATAAAGACCTGCTTTAACACTCCCCCCGGCGCCCTCAATCGTTAACAGATCATTGCGCTTGAGCCCCAGCTTCTTGGCTGTGCCCGGATTTAACCCAACCCATGTGTCCCAGCAAATGCTGGTCATGCCGTCGCCGACTTCCTGCAATACAGGACGACTCGCCCCGCGGCCATCATGCAGGCGCGGATCGATCGGCGCGAGAAGAGCCAGCGTCCCTGCCGGTTTGAGGGCCGGCACGGTCATAGCAGTGGAAATGTCCTTGAAGGGCTCTGCGGCGCGCTGAGACAACTTACCAACAAAGCCGCGGCGCAACACGGCGTTGAAAAAGAGCGGGAACTCAACTTTCGCATCGATGAGTGCCTGGACGCTCTTCCATTTTGAGCGCAGGTAGTCGCGATACTCAGAGTAACCCATCGGCTTTTTGGCGGCTGCCGCAATCCACAGGAGGACATCTTCGGCTTGACGGCTGTCGGTCGTTGCACGGATGGCCGGCTGCCTGGCCGACCAGAACCCTGCGACCGGCTGCTCATCGCCCCAGCTTTCGAGATAGTGATGACCATTCAATACATATTGTGCCAGCAGATCGGTTTCACAGGGTTGCACCTGGATCGAAACGACCGTGCCAATATTTTTTACCGCGTCCCCAAAGCCAAATGCTGCGGGAATCGTAAACGCCGGATTGGTGTCGATGAAAATCACCGCGTCGAGATTTGCGGCTGCAGCCATAAAGCGCTTAAGGTCCCCAGCCTTCACCGGAGACGTCATCCAGCCACGGTCAATGAATACGGTCTGTCCGTAGGCACCGCATAGCTCGTTGGCCATGATTCCGGCAATCTGCAGCTGTGTCGCACTTGCGTCAAAGCTGTGGCTGCCGCCCACCATGACCAGCCCCGGGCCTTTCGTCAGCAACTCTTCGGCTGCTTCGGTGAAGACTTCGGGTTTTACGCCGATCGCGTCGTAGGCACCTTCGAGAACCGAGGCGTTCGCCGCAAGCACTTTATTGATGGCAGCACGTGCCGCGGCGCTACCTTTAGCGCCAGAGTGCGCCGCAAGGGCTTTTACCAGCAGCAGGGTGGTGATCAACTCAGCATTGGGCGGAATAACATGGCGGAAATCTGCACGCCCACCGGTCTGAGTTAAGACCGATTCGAACTGTGTAAATTTCCCCATCGTTCCACCCTGGAACGAATGCATCGCGGCGAAACTCTTAGCGGAGAATACCGGTGACTGTCCCACGTCAAGAAAGTCAGCACCGATACCAAATAATGTACGTGCTGCCCGAATGTCATAACGCGGCATGGCCTCGACGCCATAAACCATTGCGTGGGACTGGGTCAGCGCACCATAAAGATTGTTGGACTCATAGGTAAAAAGATTATCTTCGCTGCTGCCGATCTGCTTCAGCCAATCGCGGTAAAACTGATGACGATTACCCGTCGCGCCACCGGTAAAAATCGCGACACGCTTGCCAGCCATTTTCTCAGCCAGCTCTGCATAAACTGAGTCCCAGTTCGACGCCGACATCTGGCCACCGTTGTTTTTCATCGGACCGGAGCGGCGCTCCGGATGATACAGCGCCTGCAAGCCAGACTGGCCCAAAGCACAAAGACCGCCCTGGCTGATCGGATGGTCTGGGTTTCCTTCCAGCTTGGTGGGACGCCCTTCGCGGGTCCGCACCACCACGCCACACCCAGCAGCGCACTCTCCACAGGTGGTCGCATAGTAATTGGCGACTCCCGGAACAAAGTCGACCGGTTGATTGACGTAAGGAATCGCAAGTTCCACCGGACGCCGCACACAAGCCGCCGAAGAAGCGACGGCTCCCGCTCCGAAAATCTTGAGAAAATCGCGACGATCGACGTTGAAGGAAAACTTCTTGCGGGCATTCGCGTCCATAGCCGGATCCGCGCCGATTTCCGGCATGACTTCTTCAGCATCTATATATAGTGGCCCGGATCCGATCTCCTTAGCCGGAGCTTCCAGCGGTCCATCGACGGGCCCCCAAACGATCGGGCCCCGTTCGGTCATTTCCGGTTTAAAGGCCGCAACCACGTCTGAGGTCGCCGCCGCGGCAGAAGATATCGTAGAGTCGTTGGTTTGTTCGTTCATGGTGTTTCCGGAGTCATTGCGCATTGTCATATGTTGCAACCGTTTAGTAGTGGCAGGTTAGACATTCGATTGGGGCACCTTTGTCCTTGTGACAACCGATACACCAGCCCATTTGCAGGGGAGCACCCTGCGAAACCACGTCCATAGTTTCCACCGGACCATGGCACTCCTGGCACTTAAGGCCTGAGTTCACATGGCGGGTATGGGTAAACCGAACGAAATCGGGAAGATCGTGGACCTTGACCCACTCGATCGGCTCGTTCTTCTGATACTTTTCTGTGAGCCACTGGATATTGGGTCGATCAGTCCTGACAAATTTATGGCACCCCATGCAGGTGTTAGTCGGAGGAATACCGCTCGTGATCGAACGGCGGGCGGACGAATGGCAGAATTCGCATGGAATCTTGCGATCGCCGGCATGCAGCTTGTGGCTGAACGGGATCGGCTGCGTCGGTTGATACCCGACATTGTCCACCGTATCGCCAGGTGTCCAAACCCACCATGCAGATGCCGTTCCACTCGGCAAAAACAGCATGAGCAGGAACAGGGGCGTAATGATTAAAAGCGAAACCGGAAACCTGGAAGGGAAAAAGCGAAGCGGGCGCAACAGAAGCCTCCTTCAACTACGACTACGAACACAAGAACCAAAAAAATCGCGAGATTGAATACGCTTAACATATTCTTACGTAAATAAACAATCGCTTTGCGCAATAAAAACTAAACCATTTCACCGCATTCCGACTGACTTGCCTTGCCTACATTTTGACCACCTGCCAACCGAGGGGGTCTCTTTGCCGTGCCCGAACGTCGTGATAGGGTTCCCCGATGAGTGAAAGTCCCTTCAAACTCGCCTTAACGATGACGCCCAAGGGCGATCAGCCGGAAGCTATTGCTCAGATCTCACAGAGGCTGGAGCAAGGAACCAAACACCAGGTCCTTTTGGGGGTCACCGGATCCGGCAAGACTTTTACTATTGCCAATATTATCGCCCGGCATAAGAGGCCGGCACTGGTCATCGCCCCGAACAAAACATTAGCCGCCCAGTTGTTCCAGGAAATGCGCGAGCTGTTTCCACAGAACTCCGTCGGCTATTTCATTTCCTATTATGATTACTACCAGCCAGAAGCCTACGTTCCCTCGACCGACACTTACATCGCCAAAGATTCGGCGATTAACGACGACATCGATAAAATGCGCCATGCTGCAACCATGGCCCTGTTTGAGAGGCCGGATGTTGTCATTGTCTCAAGTGTCAGTTGTATTTACGGCCTCGGGTCTCCATCCAGTTACGCAAAGCTGGTGGTGAACGTCGAGAAGGGACAGAAAATCGAGCGGGACGCGATCCTACGGGCCCTCGTCGATATTCAGTACTCCCGTAACGACATGAACCTGCAGCGCGGAGCCTTTCGCGTACGCGGCGATACCGTAGACATACTACCCTCGCATCAGCGCGACGAGGCGATCAGGATTGAATTTTTTGGCGATGAAATCGAACAACTCGCTATCATCGACGCCCTTACCGGCAAAATTTTACGCCGGGTGGACCAGCTCTCAATCTACCCGAACAGTCACTATGTTACGGACCGCAACGACATGCGTGCCATCGTGCGCGAGATCCTGACGGATCTGGGAGTGCGGCTCCGCGAGTACAAGGCCCTGGGAAAGCTCGTCGAATACCAGAGGCTCGAACAACGCACCATGCATGACGTCGAGATGCTCGAACACATCGGCTTCTGCCCCGGCATCGAGAATTACGCGCGCTACCTGAATGGGCAGCCCCCCGGCGCGCCGCCCCCTACCCTGCTCGACTACTTCCCGAAAGACTTCCTCTGCATCATTGACGAGAGCCACATCACTGTGCCGCAGATAGGAGGAATGTTCCGTGGTGACCGTTCGCGTAAAAGTGTTCTGGTTGACTTTGGCTTTCGGCTGCCATCGGCTCTCGACAACCGACCGCTGAATTTTGACGAGTTTCTGGGAAGAACCGGCCAGATCATTTACGTATCGGCAACACCCGGACCCTACGAAATGCAGGCAACAGGTGGCGTGTTTGCAGAGCAGATTATCCGCCCGACGGGTTTAGTAGATCCTTCCATCGAAATCCTTCCTGCCAAAAATCAGGTCGACGTGCTCTATGGCGAGATCAAAAAAAATGTGGCCGCTGGTGGGCGGGTTCTCATCACCACTCTGACCAAAAAAATGGCCGAAGAACTAAGTCGCTATTACGCCGAAATGGGAATAAAAGTTCGCTACCTCCACTCGGATATCGACTCGATCGAGCGGGTCGAACTCCTGAGAGACCTGCGCAAAGGCGTCTTCGATGTTCTGATCGGTATCAACCTTCTCCGTGAAGGTCTCGACCTGCCCGAAGTCAGCCTCGTCGCCATTATGGACGCGGATAAAGAAGGATTCTTGCGCAGCCGATCTTCGCTGATCCAGACAGTCGGCCGCGCCGCGCGCAACGCCGAAGGCAGGGTATTGTTCTTCGCCGACAAGATGACTGATTCCATCAAGGCCTGCATCGACGAAACCAACCGGCGCCGCCAAAAACAGCTCGCCTATAACGAGGAACATGGCATTACGCCACAAACGATCATAAAGTCGATTCCTGAAGACCTCCGGGCAATCTACGGTATCGCAAAAACCGACGAGCCACTGCTCGATGTAAACGCCATCAAGGACCTTGACTCTCTTCGCATCGAAAGTGTCCAGGAATTGGATAAAGCAATCAGATCAAAACAAAAGGAAATGCGAAAAGCGGCGGGTGACCTGAATTTTGAACGTGCGGCGGAACTCCGTGACGAAGTCGGGCGACTGCGCGAACTCATGATGCGTTTTGGAGATCAAGACTCTCCGCTGGGACCAGGTGATGGATCAGACCCTGCGTGAAAGTCTCGTCGCACTTCCGTGCGAGCCTGGCGTTTACCTGATGAAAGATGTCCGCGGCGCGATCATCTACGTCGGCAAAGCCAAATCGCTGAAACCCCGCGTAAACTCCTATTTTATGCAGAAGAATCAGACTTCTAAAACTGCCGCACTCGTGGCGGAAATCCGCGACTTTTCTGTGATTCTCGTACAAACCGAAGTGGAAGCGCTTCTACTTGAGCGCACCCTGATTAAACACCATCAGCCGCGCTACAACATTCTGTTACGCGACGACAAGGAGTATCCTTTTTTGCGGGTTGACTTCAAAGCAGCCTGGCCACGCATTGAAAAAGTCCGACGCCGCAAAGACGATGGTGCGACCTATCTGGGACCATATGGCAATCCTGGATTCCTGCGGCTCCTGCTTGACGCAGCCCACAGGATTTTTCCACTTATACGGTGCTCAAGTCATGAATTTGCATCAGCGAAGCGCCCGTGCAATTACTACCATATGAAACTTTGCCTCGCGCCCTGCACACTGCCCGTCGAACGGGATGTTTATTTGTCCATGATCGAAAATGCCCTGGCCTTCCTGCAGGGAAAGGGGCGCGATGTGGCCCAAAGCCTGAAGGCAAAAATGCTTAGCGCAGCTGATCGCGAAGACTATGAAGCAGCAACAGTCTACCGCGATCAGCTCATCGCATTTGAATCAGTGTCAGAAAAACAAGCGGTCATGAACATAGGCGTCGATAACGCGGATTTTATCGGTTATGCCGCCAACGACCGGTATGTATCATTCCAGGTCATGATGGTGCGCGACAGCCGGCTCATCGGCACCGATGCTTTTCTGGTCGAAGCCGGGGCTCACGATGCAATCTCCGCCGGAATCGCGCTGACCGAGTTTCTCTTGCAATACTACGACGGACGCACACCACCGACGAGCATCTATCTTCCGGTAACGCTGGAGGACAGCGAGGACGCCGGAAATCTGGCCTCAGCTTTGACCTTCGAAAAACACGACCCAGAGGGGGGCATCGATCGTCCTGATAAACCTCGCAAAAGGATTGCGATCCTGGTGCCACAGCGCGGCCCAAAGCGCGACTTGATTGAAACAGCCCTCAAAAATGCCGGGTTCGCGCTCGCGGAGGCAGACCGTCGTTCCGAGCGGAAACGGGTGGAGCTGGAAATTCTGCAGGAAAAGCTTAGGCTGCCTGTATTCCCCCGGCGCATTGAGTGCATCGATATCTCGAATATTCAGGGCACGGCGATAGTGGCCTCCAACGTGTGTTTTATCGATGGCAAACCCTCAAAGGAACATTACCGGCATTATAGTCTGACGGATGAAAGCACGACCGGTCCTGATGACTTTGGCAGCATAAAGGCCGTCGTGCTCCGTCGACTGGCCAGAGCTCAGCGAGACGGTGATGCTCCCGATCTATTGATCATAGATGGCGGTAAGGGGCAATTGAACGCAGCGCTGGAGGCAGCACGGGAACATGGGGGCAGCGCTCCGATGATCGTCGGACTCGCCAAATCGAGGGTCGAGAAGGATCGATTTACCGGACGCATCATCGACACGTCAGCACCTAAGCGAAGTTTCGAGCGGGTGTTTGTACCCGAAGGAGACGATCCGATCCCGTTGACTCCGGGATCCAGCGAGTACCGGCTTATGACCCATATCCGTGACGAAGCCCATCGTTTTGCAATTACTCATCACCGTAAGAAGCGCAGCAAAATCCTCCAGGGATCGACCCTCGAAAAGATTCCCGGGATTGGCAAAACCCTGCGGCAGCGTTTGATCAGGGATTTTGGTGGCATGGATGGTCTCCGACGGGCTAGTCTTGAAGAGCTTCGGGCTGTGAAAGGACTTCGTGAGGAAGCCGCAGTCGCCCTTTTCAGCCATCTACAAAGTGAGACTTAACGTGAAAACTCCCAAGACTCGATCAAGCCTTGAGGTCCATGACGAAACAGACTTCGGGTCAGTCAGCAAAAGTGCAAAAAAACGCGAGATGCGCTACATCCAGGATCTGGCCGCGCAGTTGGTGGAACTTAGCCCAGGAGATTTCGCTGCCATGCCGCTGGACGAAGACCTCCGCCACGAGGTGGAACTTGCGCGAAAGGTTAAGGCTCATGGTGCGCGGCGTCGGCAGCTTCGTTTTCTTGGACAGTATATTGCCGGAATGGAACACGGAGCCGTAGAAAATGCCCTGGCTGCGTTAAAGTCAGCAAAAACAGCTGAAATCGCCAAATTCCATGGCCTCGAAGCCCTGCGGGATGGCCTCATGGCCTGTGCCAATGAGTCGGACAAAAGCGTTGCTGAAATGGCCATTGAACAGGTCATGACGGCGTTTCCCCATGCGGACCGGCAGCAGGTGCGGACCCTGGCCCGGAATGTTCAAAAAGAGCAATCGGGTGCGGGACGGTTGCGGGTCTCGCGGGCAATTTTTCAGTACCTGAAGAGTTTGTCCGGACAAAAAACGAAGTCTGAGGAGGAGGAGGAGTAATCATGCGATTGCACCTTTTGGGGCTGATGGGAGTGTTGGGCGCCAGTCTCAGCGGATGCCTGACTTTTTCAAGCTTTCAAACCGCCGACACCCTGAAACCTGGGCACGGATCGTTTTTTGTCGGAGCGGGCTATCAACAATACTCATTCATTGACAAGTCAGAGGACGAAGCCACCAAAGAGATTCAAACAAAAATCGAAAAGGTCAAAGTCCCGATGATCGAATATGGCCTACGCTATGGTCTGCGCGAGGATCTGGACATTGGCTTGCGAACAGGGTTGTTTGGATCATGGATCGGCGATGTTAAATACCGCCTGTCCCAGACACCCGAGACGTCAATGGCCGCTGGCGCGGGACTCAGCTACAGCAATATCCTGGACATACAGATAGTGGACTTCAGTGTGCCATTTTATATGTCTTACAATCTTTCGCGCACCAATCAATTGTATCTCGTTCCCCGAGCCATTTTCCGACGAACAACCTACGATAGAGACTATTTACATGGCAATGAAGTCGTCAACTCAACCGTGGCCGGAGCGACTGTGGGTATTGCTTCGGGTGACGATGTTCAGATTTTTGGTGAGATCTCATACTTTGGCGGTCCGAGCGAGGTCGATCGCGAAGGGATCGCGCAAGCCATGATCGGGAT
>Ga0154020_10003617_pt1 | contig 18585 bp, 16 predicted proteins | sample Klosneuvirus_201_FD_109709 | JGI IMG/M metagenome (GOLD analysis project Ga0154020, IMG submission 109709) | Active sludge microbial communities from wastewater, Klosterneuburg, Austria - Klosneuvirus_20160825_MG | ecosystem: Engineered > WWTP > Aerobic digester > Activated sludge | place... | reverse complement strand
ATACGCGCCCGTATATTTCGGGATGAACTTGCCGCGCGCGTCAGTTTCGCGTTTGCGGCCGGCGTGCAGCATCCAGCGCCGGCCTTCCTTGAAATAGCCCACGCGCTTCTTCACGCCCGCGCGCAGCATCTGCCAGGCGCTGCCAAAGCTGTTGGGCAAAATAATGCCCAGGTCAAAATTGCGCGCGCGCAGTTCTTTGACAAACTTGCGCCCGCCGGTGAAACCCTTGTGCGCCTTGGCGCGGTCATAGGGAATGAGTTCCTTGAACCAGGCGTTACCCTGCAGGAGTTGTGCAGCGGCCGGCAAACAAATCAGCGAGAGCCGGTCTTTTCCAAAGTGCGCAGCAAGGCGCGCAAAGGCCGGCGTGGCCATGATCAGATCGCCCAGGGCGTTGGGCGCGCGCACCACCACGTTGCGGCTCTTGAGCAGGTCGTCTAGCATCTCGCGAATCATACAAGGCCTCCATGCGCATCATTGAAGAAGATTTCGACTCGCTCGTTCAGCGCTTTGGCGCTTCGCGCCGTTTCGTCACGCGCGTGGGTGCGTTTGCTCGCAAGGGCCTGCTGCTGTCGGAGTCGCTCGTTGAGTTTTCGTGCGATGAAGACGGCAAGCCGCTTGAAGATCTGCTGCTGGCCAAGGCGCTGCTCGATGGAGCAGAGGCGCTCGACGCCAAGGCGCTCAAGGCGCTTTGCGCCAAACAGGACAAAGAATTCTTCGCTGAAAACCCGCTGGCGCTGCGCAAGCACGGCGAGGCGCGCGTGCTATGCCTCGCTGAAGAATCCGACGAAGACGCGCCTGATCCGGCCAAGGCGCTCACCTCCGCAGCGCAGGGCGGCATTGCGGCGCTCATTGGCGCGCCCGAAGCGGCCAAGCTGCTCGGGGCCGATGAAGTCGCGCGCCTGAAGCTCGATTTGCTCACCAGTGCCGACCAGGGCAAGCGCCTTGAGGCCGTGCGCAAGCTCTGGCTCGCCGGCCTCAAACCCGCCGAAAAGCTCCAGCTATTTTTGGCGGCGTTGCGCGACAAAGACGCTGAAGTCCGCGCCGAAGCCGCGCGCGCACTGGGTGCATTGGGCCTCGATGCGGCGCTGACCGACAACGTGGCCAAGGCCTCGGCGGGCAGCCTTGCCGAGCGCACGGTCGCGATCTCGAACATCGGGCAGATCTATGGGCGTCTCGACGGCGCGCAGCAGAAGCTGGCGCTGACCGTGGCGGCGGGGTTTGTGCGTTCTTCAGAGCCGCGCGAACTGGTGCTGGCATGCCTGGGCCTGCTGGCGATGAAATTGGGCACCACTGCTGAGCTGGGCGATTTTCCGCTGACACTGCACAGACAGTTGTTTGAGCTGGCGCAAGTTCAGCTTCCCGTGTTCGAAGACGCCATGCGCGAGGTGTATGGCGCGCTTTACGCCGTTGACCGCAAGCTGGCCACGCGCCTGCTGGCTCAGGCGGGTGAGGAATCGTCGCAAAGTGCCTTGCAGTTCTTCGCGCTCGGTCTGATTTGCCGTTTCGACCTCGAGGGCGCGTCTGATGAAAGCGTGCTGCGCCGCCTGGTGGCCGGCATCCAGAGCGGAAGCGACCTTGACCGCAACTACCAGACGTGCATGGGTGCTTTGAACTCGCTCAAGGAGAAGGCGGTGCCTCCGCTGGTGAGCGCCTTGCCCAAAGCAGATGAAACAGGGCAGGCGCGCCTGGTAGGTCTGCTCGGCACGATGATGCGTGAGGGGCAGCTTCACAAAGAGGCCGGCAAACAGGCCGCGCGTGCGTGCCTGGAGGCCTATCCGGCGGCGACGGTAACAGTGCGCGTGGTGCTGCTCGAGTCCGGGTTCTTTGAGCACGATTACGTCGACGAAGACGAAAAGCGCGTCGCGGCCGAAAACTTCATGGCCGACCTGCACACGTTTCGCTTCGAGCGCCAGATTGAGCTGTTACAGAACGCGCTGCGCCGTTGCGGGCGCGCCGCCATTGCGCCGCTGACGCGCGGCATCATGGAATCGTCCTACGACATCACGCGGCTTACAGCGGCGGCGCTTTTGCCGGATGTCGTTGAGCACGACAAGAAAATCACGCGCAAGGAGCTGGAAAAGCTGGTGGGGCAGTTGCGCGCGCTGATCGAGTCCGAGGAGCACAGTTTTCCCACGCGCGGCCCGCTGTTCATCGCCTGTGCGCGCATTGCGGCACACCAGCAGGTTTCGGAGCAAATGGCGGGCGAGATCAGCAAGCTGCTGCGCACCCACGTGGGCAAGTCAAGTGCGGTGTACGATGTCATCGATGCCATGGGCTACCTCGCGGCAGGCGAGAGCCTCAGCGGGCGCGAGCGTATTGAAATCGGCCACTTGCTCTTGAGCTTTCTCAAGCGTGCGCTGCCGGCGGTGGGGGGCAAACTCAAGAAGAACGAGCAGGGCGAAGATGTGCTCGAGTTCGGTCGCGAAACCACGGCCTACACCGACATGGTGCCGCGCGTGCTTGAGGGCCTGGGCCGCATGCTCGGTACGGATGCCACGCCCAAGGGCCTGTACCAGAAAGTGCTGGCCGATCTCACGCAGCTATGGCGCGACGTCACGGCCTATAAAATGATCTGGGCGCCCGCGAGCGTGATCACGCTCGGCCGCCTGCTGGGCCAGGTTGCGCTCTCCGGCCGCGAAAAAGAGAGCGTCGTTGACGACATTGCCGAGTTGCTGGCCAAGCGCGTTTTCCTGCTGCCGATCATGCAGGTGCTGGGCCAGCTTGCCGCCAAGAACGAGGGCAGTGAGCGCCTCGACCGCATTCTGCAGAACGTGATGCAGGAGCTGCTGCGCCGCCTAAGCGCCGAACAGGAGCCGGAAATCGTCGAGCGCCGCCAGATCCTCGAAACCATGTTCCTGATCGCCTGCCGCAAGCGCATCGGCGAAAAGCCCGTGGATTCCGAGGCCGCGCGGCGCAACGTGGTTGAAGCGCTGTTTGACTCCATGAAGGAACGCACGCTGTCACACCTCGCGCGCGGCTGGCTTGAACAACTTGGCGATGCCAAGCACCTGTCAGAAAACCAGCGTGCCGATATCAGGCGCCGCCTCAAGCCGCTTGGAGCCGCGCGTTAGGGCCGGCGGCGGTTTTCCACATCTCCACAGTCAGCATTTCTTTGATGCCTTGGCACTTGCTTCCAGCGGCGATTAGAGTAGCTCTGCCGTTTCTCTTCTACGGATACCATTCATGCGCGCATTTCACTTCAAGGCCCTCGTATTGAGCGGCGATTCCTTCAAGGCCATGCGCCGCGCCATGGAAGAATTGAACTACGAAGCGCGCATGGAGCGCGGCTTCATTCTGGGCGAGAACGCGCCCGCGCGCGCGCTGGGCAAGTATTACTACGTGAAGACGAGCAAGCAGAAGGCGATCGACCGCAAGACGCTCAAGCCGATCGAGGAAAAAGTGGAGTCGCTGGCGGAGTGCAAGTTCGACCTCGACCTGCAGCACGGGCTGGTGAGCGTGGAAGAGCGGCGCGGCGAACTGAACGCGCTCTTTGAGGCACTGGATTCGCTGCCCGATGTCAGCGTGGAATTTGGCGACCTCAACATCAATCTCAAGGACTACGTGTTCGAACTGCAGCACGCCTACAACAAGAACGAAATCCGCACGATGCGCATCAAGGAGTATCTCGCCCGCGAAAACATGACCTGCACCGGCGGCTTCAAGGTGCTGGACGTGCGTGAAGGTGAAAAGCTGTGCGAGAAGTTCTCCGACCAGCTTGAGGGCGTGACGCTCTCGTTCAAGCTGCCCAGCGGCAAGTGCAACCTGACTGTGACCAAGAAAGGCTCACTGCGTTTTTCCGATGACGCGCCGCAGGACTTGATCGACTACGCGCGCCAGCAACTGCCCCGCTTCCACGAAGCGGAAGTGGAAACGGCCGAAATCCGCGACCCCGTTGCCGCCCAGCGCAAGCGCAGGAAGTAGCGCCTTGGTCTGTAGCGCCGCCGTCTCGGCGGCCGTCCGATCCTCGCGAAAACCGGCGCGGGCGGGACGCCCGCGCCGAGGCCGGCAAGATGCCGGCGCTGCGAACGGTTACGCTACCCGCTATCGGGCGGCATTGACGGCACTTCGGCCCGCCGGTACACTTTCAACTCCCCGGTGTGCCCCGTTTGGCTTCTGCATGCGCATTGTCTCAATTGTGTGCATCTTGCTGACGCTGATTTTCAGCGTGGGCTGCGGCATGTCCGGCCCCGGCATTGCGCGCGTTCAGGGTGCGCCGCCGCAGGGATATGTTGAACCAGCGCGCATTGACGGCGTTCACCCGGACAAAAGCTGGGTCAACCCGCACCCACAGCATAATGCGGCAATCAAGCCGCACCTGAGTGAAGATATCTCCGAGCGCAAGCTGGGCGAAAAGCCCATGAGCAAGGATTTGACGGTGGACAGTGAAGGCCGGCCGCTTCAGGGAGCCGAGGCGCGGCAGGAGTTGCGCTGCCAGGCGCGCATGGCCGAGTGGAAAGCACGCATGGGCCTGCAAAGCAGCAAACCCGCCGCCGATGGCGAAAAGCCCAAGGCCAAGCCGGTTCCCAAAACCGGAAGCTAATCAGTTATCAGTTATCAATTATCAGTGGACTGCCTAAAGTTGGGGCAGCGTTAATGCGTTACGTGAGGCCCTTGGAACCGATTTCTGAGAACTGGTAACTAAGTCCATGACGTTCAGACCCACCATTTATCTCGGCCGCTGGTTTGGCGTTGAGCTACGCCTCGACTGGTACGTGGTGGTGCTGATCGGCCTGCTGTTCCTGTTCAGTCTCGAAGACGCTTCCCGTTCGCGTGTGGGCACTTGGGCGGCCGTGGCGCACCTGGTGCTGCTGTGCGTGCTGCTGTTCTGCATCTTTCTTCACGAGGCCGGCCACGCGGCGATGGTCAAACTGCGCGGGCATAGGCCGCGCATGATCATGCTCTCTTTCGTGGGATTCACGTTCTTTGAGGCCAAGCGCGCCAAGCCGATTGATGAAACGCTGATTGCGCTTTCCGGCCCGGCCGTCAACGCCATTATCGGCGTATTGCTGCTGCCCTTTGTCATCCTGGCACTGGCCCAGAAGGGAGCCGCGCCGATTCTCAGCCAGGCTTCGCTCGCCACCTGGAGCGGCTTTCTGGCCACGCTTTCGCTGCTAAATTTCGTTGTCGCCGTTGGCAACATGATGCCGCTTTGGCCGATGGATGGCGCGCGCGCCGTGCGCGGCTTCTTCGCTTCGCGGCTGGGATTTGTTGAGGGCACCGAGCGCGCGGTGAAAATCAGCCACGGCCTGTGGCTGATCAGCGCGGGCGTTTCGGTGCTGCTGCTGACGCTGCGCAGCTGGCTGGTAGGCCTGACATCACAGTACAATGATCCGTCCACGAGCCCGCTTTCGACGCTGCTGCTTTACCAGTTCGTGATGCTGCTGCTGGCCGCGATGGGCATTTACTATGGCTGGGCCGAAGTGCGCCGCGTGCGCGCCTATGGCGAAGCGGCAAAGGACGTGGTAGGGCCGCCGCCGGAGTTTGAGCCCAAAGCGCGCGAGAAACTTACGCTGGTGGACGCCGAGGTCGTCAGCGGTGGTCGCCCGGAATCCGAAAAGCCCAAAGGGCCGACCTTGGGCGAGAAAGTCAACGCGGCCAAAAACGCGGCCACGGCGCTGTGGACTGTGGCTAAGCTGACGGGCAAAGGTGCAGGCTGGTTTGCCAAGCAGGGCATCAAGGCCGCGGGCGAGATGATGAAGGACAAAGACAAGAAGGCGTGATTGTCGAACGCAGAACCCAGACGAAAGACACGAATGGCAGCGAAGTCATTGAGATTTCTGTTTGAAGGCGGCGCGGGTTTGGCCATTGAGGCCATGGACACCAAGGCCGCCGACGTCGCGCGCGATGCTTACAACAGGTTTCTCGGCGGGGCGGGCAACCACGTGCTGACGGTAGTCGTGCCCGGCGAAAGCGGCCCCGACGAGTTTGTCATCGACCTGCGCAAGGTCGTGGCCTTGCACGTCGCCACTGAGGGCGCGCAGCAATGATTGAGGCGAGACTGACTGAGCAGCCCATCGACGTCAACGCGCTGCTGGCCGAGCTCAAGGCGCCGGAGAACGGCGCCTATCTGGTGTTTCTGGGCACCGTGCGTAATCACCATCAAGGCCGCGCTGTGCAGTGCATCTACTACGAGGCCTACGCGGGCATGGCGCTCAAAGAGCTGCGACGCATCGCGCGCGAAGTGGCCGAAGAATTCAAGCTGCCTGATCTGGTCATCATCCACCGCACCGGCCTGCACCAGATCGGCGATGCCTCGCTGTGCGTCGTCGCCGGCTCGCATCACCGCGCCGCCGCCTACGAAGCCAGCCGCAAGGTCGTCGAGCTGATCAAGAAGGACGTGCCTATCTGGAAGCGCGAGTATTTCACCGACGGCAGCGTGGACTGGGTGCTCGCCGACAAGCTGGTGAAGAGCGAGCCAGCGTCCTAAACACCTTCAATTGACACTATACTACTAAGTAGTACAATACTATGCGACTGACGTTCATAGAGCATCCTGGCTTTACTGAGTGGGTGACGGAGATGCTCTCAGACGAGGAGTTGGCCTCCCTGCAAAGAGAGCTGCAAGAGAATCCGGGCGTAGGCGACGTGATGCAAGGATGCGGCGGTTTGCGAAAAGTTCGATGTGGCATTTCGAAGTCAGGTAGAGGTCGACGAGGAGGCGGGCGGATTGTCTATCTTCACGTTGAAGCTGCGTCTGTAGTTTATCTTATAGACGGCTATTCAAAGTCAGAGCGTGATGACTTGTCTCGTGACCAACAGAAGATTCTTGCGGCTTTGGCAGCGCAGTTCCGGGAGGAGATTGTTGGCGACCAGGTGAGAAGGAGAAAGAAATGAAAGATCGCCCAAGTCTATTTGAAAGACTGAAGACAGGGTTGGAGGATGGAATCAGGCACGCGCGTGGCGAGACTACGCTCCGTACTCGGGACGTCGAGTTGCCCGATCCTGCCCCGCGGATAAGCCCCCGCCAGGTTGTCGCATTGAGGGCAAGTCTTGGCTATTCGCAGTCGGTTTTTGCGCTTTGCTTGAATGTTTCACCAAAGACAGTGCAGGCGTGGGAGTCCGGGTTGCGTAAGCCCGATGGCACGGCGTTGCGTTTGCTAGAGCTTTGCAGACTCCAACCCAAACTACTCAAACAAATGGTTCACCGTCGGACTGAGCCTCCGTCGGCACTTCGCAAGTATTTTCAGCGAAGTGCGCAATCGTCAAAAAGGGTGCCGATATCTCGACGTCAAGCTCCAAGCAGTCGGAATTCTTTTCCAAAGTGAAGTTCCAAGTTGTCGCGAATTGCCTGTTCGTCGATTTTGTCGGCGAATGCTGCGACGTCTTTGCGAGCCTGAATCAGGGCGTCGAGATCCTTTTCGAAATCGCCGGCGTGCAGCTTGGGCACGCCGCTTTGGCGCGTGCCGGCGAAGTCGCCAAAGCCGCGCATCTTGAGGTCTTCTTCGGCGATCTTGAAGCCGTCGTTGGTCTGGCAGAGAACGTTGAGCCGCCTAATCGCCGGCTCGGTGCGCGGGTCGCCGAAGAGATAGAGAAAACTCTGGCGCTGGCCTCGCCCAATGCGGCCGCGCAACTGGTGCAGTTGCGCCAGGCCAAAGCGCTCGGCGTTCTCGACCACCATCACGTTGGCTTCGGGCACATCGACGCCGACTTCGACCACGACTGTGGCGGCGAGAACGTCAATGTCGCCGCGCCGGAACGCTTCCATAATCTTGTCTTTTTCATCGCCGGACATTTGCCCGTGCACGAGCCCGACGTGGAACTCCGGAAAATGCTCGTTCTTGAGGCGCTCGGCGAACTCGATGGCGCTCTTGGCGTCCACCGTTTCCGTTTCCTGCACCAGCGGGTAAATGAAATAGGCGCGGCCTCCGGCGGCCACTTCGCGCCGGATTTTCTCGAAGGCCGAGGCTTCGCGTGAGCGATGCACCCACTCCGTGCGCACGGGCTTGCGGCCGGGCGGCAGCTCGTCGATGATTGACACGTCAAGACCGCCGTAGAGCGTCATCGACAGCGTGCGCGGAATGGGCGTGGCGCTCATGGCCAACAAATGCGGGCGGTTGCCCTTTTCGCGCAAAGCCGCGCGCTGGTTGACGCCAAACTTGTGCTGCTCGTCGATCACGCACAGGCCCAGCTTGCTGAACTTCACGTCGGGCTCAAGCAGCGCGTGCGTGCCGATAAGAATGTGCACTTTGCCGAATTGCAGATCGGCCAGCATGGCGCTTCGTTCACTTTTCTTCATGCCGCCGATCAGGAGTTCAATGCGAACCTTGGTGCCCATGAGATAGCGCGAAACGTTGGCGAAGTGCTGTCGCGCCAGAATCTCGGTGGGCGCAAGCCACGCACACTGAAAGCCATTGCCCACCATCAGCAGGCTTGCGAAAAGTGCCACAGCCGTTTTGCCGCTGCCGACGTCGCCCTGAAGCAATCGCTGCATGCGGCCCGCGCGTGTGAGGTCGCCTTCGAGTTCCTTGCACACGCGTTTTTGCGCGCCGGTCATTTCGAACGGGAAATATTTCAACGCGCGTGCGCGCAGGTCGGCATCGACGCTCAGCTTCAGCGCGGCATCTTTCATTTCCTCGCGGCGAGAGAGTTTCAAGCCTACTTGCAGCAGGAAGAACTCACGGTACTTCAAGCTCAGCAGCGCGGCATCGAGCTGCTTCTTACTCTCGGGGGCGTGCGCGGCTTTGTAGGCCTTTTCGGGCGGCATCAGGCGCAGGCGTGACTCAAGTTCCGCCGGAAGAAAGTCAGGAATCAGCGCCGCGAACTTTGGCAGCGCCAGGTTGAGCAATCCCGTGATGTCCTCACTGGCGATTCCCTCGACGAGCGGGTATTCGCTGACTAGCCCTTTGTCTTCTTCGCCCTTGAGGTCGGCAAATTCCCAGCCGTAGGGCTTCATGCTCCAGCTTCCGTATTCGTGTTCCACGGGCCCTGTAAGGCGCAGCGCCGCGCCCACCTGAAATCGCGAGACAAGCCAGGGCTGGTTGAAAAACACGGCCTTGAGCACGCCCGTGCCGTCATCAAGCGTCACTTCCGTGATCTTCATGCGGCGCTTTTTCGTGGCCTTGTTCGAGGCGCTGAGCACTTTGGCCACGATGCTGGCGTGCATGCCCGGCTTGAGGTCACGGATGCTGGTTCGCTGACTGTAGCCGCGCGGGAAGTGGTTGAGCAAATCGATAACACGATGCAGCCCAAGGCGCGCCAGGGGCTCGTAGAGCCGGCGCGATACGGATATGGCCTCGGTCAGTGGTTCAAGCAGCGGCCGCATTTGCGCAGCTTACAATGCCTGCTACTTCTTGTTTTCTTCCTGGTACTTCTTCAGGCGCTGCATGTAGAGATCTGTGAACGGGTCGCCCTCGATGCCGTCGAAATCCGTCCAGTCTTTGTGCGCGGCATCCAGCTTGGCCTGATCCTCGGGCTTGAGGATGCGCCCGACGTTCTCGCGGTTGCGCTTCTTGATGTCTTCGATCATCTGGAAATAGGTGCGTTCCTGCGAATCGCCGGGCACCTTGGTGTTGTTGAGGTCGGCCAGCACGTTCATGAACGCGCCGTCCTGCTTCTCACCGGTAGCCGCGCCTTTGATGAAGATGTCGATGATCACTTCGCCAAAGCGCCGGCCGTCGGTGGTGGGCACCTCGAGCAGCTCGAGCATCTCTTTCTTGCTCTTGATGATTTCGTCCTTCACGGCCTGCTTTTCGGCCTCGCTGACGTTGAGCCGGTTGATTGCCTGGTTGAAGTCCTTGGTTGGCTGCGAATCTGCGATTTTCTTTGCCGCGAGTTCGGCGATTTTGTCTTCATCCATGGCGGGCGTGGTGCCCGCGGAAATGCCCCTGCGGGCCTCTTCCACCGCTTCGTCTTTGACCTTTTCAACGCGGCCTTCAACGGCGGCGATGCGTTTTTCCAGCGCGGCTTTCTCGTCGGGGTTCTTGGCCGCGCTGACCTCGGCCCTGAGCGCGTCGAGTTCTTCGCGCAGGGTGGGCTGGCCGGCATGTGCGGAATCTTTGCCCAGGCGCGCTTCGAGGCGAGCGATGCGGGCCTGCAACTCGGACTTGTCGGTGCGCGATTCTTCGCGCGCATCGGCCAATTCCTGCCTGGTTTTGGCGAGTTGCGAGCGCAGGTTGTCGACTTCGCTGTTGTCCTGGCAGCCGGCAATGGTCAGCGGCAGTAGTGCGACCAGCAGGGCTTTGCGCATGGCTTCTCCGGGTTACTTGTTCATCCGCGCGATGTAGAGAATCGTGAAGGGATCGTCTTCGCCGAGTTCAAACTCGGCCCAGTCCGCGTGGCAGGCCGTCAGTCGCTGCTGGTCGGCGGGCGAGAGGATCTTCTGGATCGCGGCGCGCATCACTTTCTTATGATCTTCAATCACTTGCACATAGGTGCGGCCTTTTTCGTCGCCGGGAACCTTCTCGGTGCTCAGGAAGATGAACAGCTGCTGGAGTTCCTGCTGCGCTTTGTCCGGGCTGTCCTGCATCTTGATGAATACATCGATCAGCTCTTCGGCCATGTTGCGTTTGTCCTTGGTGGGCACTTCAAGCGTTTCCACCTGGGCTTTCTTGCACTTCAGTACCGCGTCGCGAATGGCGCTTTTCTCGGCCTCGCTGATATCGAGCTGCACCATGGCTTCGTCGAAGTTCTTGGTTGGCTGGATGTCGCCAATACCGCCGCCTTTTTCGAGCTTGGCCAGGCGTTTCTCGAAATCCGCCAGTCGCTTGATCAGCGCCTCTTTGTCCTTCTTCAGTTGCTCGACTTCCTTCTCGAGATCGGCGATGCGCGTGGCGTTGTCGCCCTTGGTGGCCGGCGGGTCCTCGGCCCTGATGGTGGGCGCGGCACAGGCCAGCAAGGCAAGTGAAAGCAGCGACGCGAGCGTGGCTTTGGTCAGCATGACGTTCTCCCTTGGGTCAAACCTGATTAGCAAAAGGCCGCGCGGAATTTCCTATTTTCCGGAAGGAAGCGTCTGGGGTTTGTATTCGTGGTCGCGCAGGTTATCGACCGTCACCTTGGTCATGCGGTCGCCCGCGCGCAGGCGCTGCGCCACATCAAGGCCCTTCACCACGCGGCCGGCCACCACGTAGTTGCCGCTCAGGTTGAGCACATTCGGGCCGTTGCTGGTGCAGATGTAGAACTGGCTGCCCTCGGTGTTGGCGCGCGGCCGCGAGCAGGCCATGGCAAAGCTGCCCATGAAGTGATTGCGCCGGCTTACTTCACTCTTGAGCGCGTAGCCCGCACCGCCGGTGCCGTCACCCAAGGGGTCACCGCCCTGAATCACGAAATTGGCCACGAAACGATGGAACAGCAGGCCGTCGTAGAATTTCTTCTGTGTCAGGCTCACGATGCTGGCCACTGTGTTGGGCGCGTCGTCCTCGAACAACTCAACCACGATCGTGCCCTTGGTGGTTTCGATCGTGAGCACCGGGTTTTTCTTCTGGGCGTCTTCGGCGAGGTACTTCTGCTCGTCCTCCCACTGCGCCAGACCCTTGGACTGAAAATCCATCAGCTGCTTTACCCCCGCAGCCTGGTCGGCGGTCAGCTTCGATTTCTCCGTCTCGAGCAACTTGCTGTAAACGGCAATCGCGCCCTTGAAATCGCCCTGCGCTTCCATGGCCCGGGCCATGCCCACGTAACAGCCAAAGCGGGCCATGTCCTTGTCTTTGAAGGCACCGCTGTTCAGCGCGGCTTCGAACAGCTCATAAGCCAAAGGGGCGCCGTAGTTGGTGTCGAGCAGGCCGTCAACGTCTTCAGCCTTGGGGCTGGGGCCATCGGCGCAGTCAATCTGGGTTTGCGCCAGCACGCCCGGGTTTCCCGCGAGCCACTTGGACTTGCACAGAATTCGCACCGCGCGCATGGCGTAATCTTCATAACCGATACGGAACAGCATGCGCGTGTATTCAACTAGCGGTCGCACGTCGTTGAAGCTCAGGGCGGGCTCGGCCTGCGGCATGTCCATGAGTTTTTGTTCGAGTTCGGCTTTGCCCAGCTTGGCGGCGATGTTGGCCGCACCCGCGTGGGCGCGCAGGCGCATGAGCAGGTCGGTCTTGAGCACTTCGCTGTCCAGCGCCGCCTCGTAAAGCGACATGGCCGTTTCGACCTCGCCGGCATCGACAAAGCGCGGCGCGAGATCGAGTTTGAGCCGCACTTCGGCGGGGGCAAAACCCTTGCCCAGGCCGCTCTCAAGCAGCTCGCGCATGCACTTGAGCGCGTCTTCCTTGCGCCCGGCGTTGATCAGTGAATCAATGTAGGTGGTCTGGATGTTCCACTGGCTGGGGCAGGCGTCCAGGTAATCCTTGAGCAGTGCAATCGGATCAACCTCGGCCTTGCCCACCATGCGCAGCGCAAACTGCCAGGCAATGTGGCGCGCCAGAAGCAGGTCCGGGTAGGTCTTGGACAACGCCTTGCAGGCGTTGAGCACTTTCACGAATGCGGCGTCGATGTCGGCCTGGCTGGCGTTGCGCGGCAGCATGACCAACTGGAGAATGGCCATCACTTCTTTGTGAATGCTCTCTTCGCGCTTGTTGACGGCGGCAATCGGGTCTTCGGCGAGTTTCTCGCGCTCGGGCAACTCGCTGAATTTGAACGTGATCATGCGCTCGGGCGCTTGCGCCGGGTTTTGAACGTGCACGCCCTCGGGCATCGTCTGGTGCATGGCTTCGTCGCCGGCATGGAACGCGGCGCGCCAGACATCGGCCGGGTAATCCGGGGTGTTGCCGGGAATGATCACGCGCGGCAACTGTACCCAGAATGTGGTCGTCCAATGGTCACGGAAATTGAGATTGCTCTGGGCGGCAAAGGAACTGCCCCCAACAATGGAAGAAGGATCGCTGGTTTTGGAGTAGGACTTCTCAAGGCGGAACGGCGGCGGCTGCTGCGCAAAGAACCACAGGGGCGACGGGTAACTCACTAGAATGCGCCCGTTGTTGCCATCCACCGAAAGCGCCAGCGCCACGCCGCTGCCGGTGCTGCGCTGGCCGTCGCCGGCGTTGTAAAGCAGGCGCACGTCGGCATCCACGCGCAGATAGCCGTTCTGGCGCGAGAACACCAGGCTGCCTTCGCCGCGTTTGTATGGCACCGTGAACTTCAGGCCCTCTGCGGTTTTCTCTCCCGTGGGTACGGGGGCGAGCTTGGGCTGCTCGGGCGTGGGCTCGGCGGGTTTGGGTTGTTCCTGGGCGCTGCTGGAGATGGTCAGGCACAGGGCAATCACGGCGGCAAGGCCGGCGGCAAAAAGAGTGCGTTTCACGAAATCCTCGGTTAGGTGGTCCCGGCCCATTAAACGCTGGATTGCGGCTTTGTGGGCAGGAAAACCTACGCTCTTGCCGCTTGGGTTAGTGGGCGCTACAGTCCCCGCCCTGTTCCGAAAGGCTTGCCATGGACCTGGACGAGATCAATCGTCTCATTGAACTGATGAACAAGAACGACCTGCTCGAAGTGGAGTTGGTTGAAGACGCCAAAAAGATCCGCCTGAAGAAGAAATACGACGGCGGCATGCGCGTGATGCCTGCCATGGCGCCTATGGCCGCACCTGTGCAGATGGCAGGCCAGGCGGCGCCAGCCGCGCCGGCGGCCGCTGCGCAACCGGCGGGCACGATCGCGATCAAGAGCCCGATGGTGGGCACCTTCTACCGCGCGGCCAACCCCGAAGCGCCCAGCTATGTGGAAGAAGGCGACGCCGTGAACAAGGACACCACGGTGTGCATGATCGAGGCCATGAAGGTGTTCAACGAGATCAAGGCGGAAATGGAGGGCACGATCGCCGCGATCCTTGTTGAAAACGGGCAGTCGGTCGAATACGGCCAGCCGCTTTTCCTGGTGAAACCGGCTTAGCTCGTGGGCCGTGGCTCGTGGCTCGTGGTTCGAAAAAACCGCAAGCCCGTTTCACACGGACCACGAACCACGAAACACAAACCCCATGTTCTCAAAAATCCTGATTGCCAACCGTGGTGAAATCGCCCTGCGCATCATTCGCGCCTGCCGCGAAATGGGCATTGCCTGCGTGTGCATTTACTCCGAAGCCGACCGCGGCGCGCCTTACCTTGAACTGGCTGATCAGGCGGTTTGCATCGGCCCGGCCCCCAGCGCCAAGAGTTACCTCGACATCTCGCGCATCATGAGCGCCGCCGAGGTGACTGACGTTGACGCCATCCACCCCGGCTACGGTTTCTTGAGCGAGAACGCGCAATTTGCCGAAGTCTGCCGCAGCTCGGGCATCGCCTTCATCGGCCCTTCGCCCGAAAGCATCCGCCTGCTCGGCAACAAAACTTCCGCGCGTGAAGTCGCGGGCCGCGTAGGTGTGCCCATGCTGCCGGGCGTGAAAGAGAACGTCGAAAGCGAAGAGCAGGCCGTCGAGATCGCCAACAGCATCGGCTACCCCGTGATCGTCAAGGCTGCGGCCGGCGGCGGCGGGCGCGGCATGCGCGTGGCGCACAACGAAATCGCGCTCGTGCAGGGCTTCTTGCAGGCCAAGAGCGAGGCTTCGATCGCGTTCAAGGACGACAGCGTTTACGTTGAAAAATATCTCGAGCGCCCTCGCCACGTTGAAATCCAGATGATCGTGGATACGCACGGCAATTTCGTTTATTGCGGCGAGCGCGATTGCTCGCTCCAGCGCAGGCACCAAAAACTCGTCGAAGAAGCGCCCTCGCCGATCATGACCGCCGAGCTGCGCAAGAAAATGGGCGAAGCCGCGCTCACACTGGCCAAGGCCGCCAATTACACCACGGCGGGCACGTGCGAGTTTTTGGTCGATAGCAAAAACAACTTCTACTTCATGGAAGTGAACACGCGCATCCAGGTTGAGCACCCCGTAAGTGAACTCGTCACGCGCACGGATTTGATCCGCGCGCAGATCATGGCCGCGGCGGGCGAAAAACTGCCCTTCACGCAAAAAGATGTTGAAGTGCGCGGCCACGCCATCGAGTGCCGCATCAACGCCGAAGACCCGGACAACGACTTTCGCCCCTGCCCCGGCAAGATCACGCGCATCTTCATTCCCGGCGGGCCGGGCGTGCGCTGGGATTCGCACATTGAGGCCGGCTACACGATTCCGCCCACGTACGATTCGATGATCGGCAAGCTGCTTGTATTCGCGCCTGATCGCACGCAGGCCATCGCCCGCATGAAACGCGCGCTCACCGAACTGCGCATCGAAGGCGTGAAGACCACCACCCCGCTGCACCTGCGCATCATGAACGACAAGCGATTCATCGACGGCACGGTGCACACCAGCTACATCGAGAAGGAACTGCTGGCGAAGTAGGGGGTTTTCGATGGGTGTCGCGTATCTGCACATCGGCGGGCTGTATGCTGTTGGTTTCGACACCTCCGAGACATTTCTGTTGACCATCTCGCATTCAGGACGTGGGCTGTTCTCGACGAGCGACTGGAATCGTGTAGCGCGCGACTATGCTCTTGCGTACCCGGAGAATGGTAGGGGCGTCGGGATCGGCCCGATCATTGGTCGGATTGTCAACGTGACAGAGATTGATCCAGATGACCCGATTGTTGTAAAGAGCGCCAGCGGTCGCATTGAACTGATTTGCGAAAGCAGCGGCATCGAGGTGCTGAAGTGCGAGAAGTAGGGTGTGCGAAAGGCTCTGGGTTCAATCATCTGTTTGGACAGCAATGTTTACGCTTACGCCGCGTCTGAGCGTGGCGATACGAGCCAGCGACGCCTGACTGCTGAAGCGCAGAGCCTGATAGGATTCGTCAAGTTGGGAATGTTTCGGCTCCTTCATTCGGGCTTGGTGGACCGCGAGATTGATGATTTTCGAAACGAGCTTGCGCGCAAGCGTATTGAGCGTGTTGTGCCTCAATCCCGCAATGTTTACCGATGTGTTTCCGAGTTTCTTGACCTTCTCGACCCCGCAATTGCATTGGCAAATCGGTTGAAGTTGGACGGCGTGGATGCACTTCACGCCATGATTGCCTCCGCCTACGGTGCTACGTATCTCGTCAGCTCCGAGAACAAGAACTTCATTTCCAAGTTACGTGCGTTCCGGCAGCAAGAACCAAAGGCCTATAGAAGGGAATTGGGGGAGCTACGCGCTGTACACTCGTTAGAATGGCACGCGGAGATTATTGGTCATGGCTAAGAAGTCAGAAAAGAAGATCGATTGGAAGCCAGGCGAGACTTACAACCAGGCTCGCAACCGCTGGTGGAATTCCATGACCATGCAGGAAAAAAAAAGAAATGCTCAAAGAAGCTGAGGTGCTGGGCAAGAAATTCGTGAAGAAAATGTTCGCCTCGCGCCGCAAGTCCGCCGCCTAAAGTCGTTTGGGAGTATCAACGCAATTACGTGAGGGGGTGCTGCTTGCTCTGCCGTCTAACCGCCTTTGCGTTCTTGCTGACCCTTCTTTGCAGCCTCACTGCTTGCGCGTTTACAGGGTCTGAAGCCCTCACTACTTCTGACATGGAAAATGCGTTGGCAGAAGAGCCAAGAACGTTCAGCGCCCTGCTGCGCACACTTCGAGGCTACACGACGGACAACTTCGATCGGCTGAAAGAGAGTTTCATCGCCCGCAATCCCGACGAGATCAAACGATGGCGGTCAGAGGGCGGGGAAGAGTATTTCTGCAAGATCCATTGGAAATCGAACTCCGACTCGCAAGCGGCTTATGCCATCCGCCAGATTGTGGGCGTCCTTCCTGATATCCAGACATTCTCACCGAGCGATACGAGTTGGGCAATTGTGGTCGATGAAAGAGACGTAATCTTGGGTTGGATCCGGCCCTAGGCGCAAGACAGGCATCTAATCGCCCGTAGGCTTCACTGAACTCTTCTCAAACATCAGCATCGCTGTGCGCCTGGGTGCGCGTGTGCGGTGCGCGATGCCGCGCGGCACGTTGTAGCCCTGGTTGGGTTTCAAGAGCACGCACTCTTTGCCTTCGACGTCGATCCAGAGCTCGCCGTCCACCACGTAGAAGAACTCGTCCTCGTTGTCGTGTTTGTGCCAGTGGAACTCGCCCTCGATCACGCCTAGCCGCACCACGCAATCGTTCACTTTTACGAGCGTTTGATTGAACCAGGGCGTGGCGGCTTTTTGTAGCTTGTCCACGTCCACGAGTTGCAGGAAGTCGAACTTGACGTCCATGTTCATGTTGTAGTCGGGCGTGGCCATGGCGGTTCTCCTTGCTCGCAGTTTAGCACAACGAATGAACTCCGCGCCGCCGCAGGCGTTTCGTATAACTGTGAGACGAAACGCGAGGCTCCATGCATATCCGCCTACTCTTCGCCGTTGTTGCCTTAATTCTCTTGGCCCCGCTCTGCGCTCAGGCGCCGGCCGAGCAGCCCAAGACAGCGCGCAAAGCAGCACCTGCGAGCGTCAAGTTCGCCGATGAAGGCGAAACGAACCTGCGCGTGGTCGAGGGCAGCGTAAGCACGCTGGGCACCGACCAGCCCCTGAAAAACTTCCGGCTGCTCGTTCTGGCGAAACTTGAAGACGGCGCCAACGAAAGCAAAGACCTCGACAGCGACAGCAGCGCCCGTTACCGCATTGAGCTGGGCAAGAAGGTTGCGCAGCTTCGCGTGTTCGCTTACGGCGATTTCGTGATCCCTGATTCCTGGTCCAACGTCGCCATTGCCTCCATGAAGTTCGCGCAAGCCGAGAAGTGGGATCTCAAAATCCGGCCCAACGTCAACGTAACGCTCAAGGGCGGCATCAAGCTTGCCGCCAACGGCAAAGCCGTTGATAACGGCTGCTCTGTGTTTCTCGCGCCCCTGGACGTGCGCCAGGACGGCTCCATGCGCGTGTTTGACGACCCCCTCGCCACGCGCTGCGAACCCGACGGTACTTACGAGTTCAAGACGCCGGCTGGATTCTATCGCCTCTGGGCCGTCTGGACGGATCGCACCGGCGGACGCTGGGTCTATTGCAGCGGCTTTGTGCAACGCGTTGATCTTTTTGCCGACACCATCAAAGACTTCAGCATCGCGCCCGGCCCGCAGATTACCGGCCGCGTCATTGACGCGCGCGACGGCAAACCCGTGGTCAGCCGCATCGACTTCTACACGAACGCGTTTCTGCGCCAGCTCAACAACGTGACTTCGGACGGCCAATTCCGCGACGACGAAGCCATCGAAGGTGAGCCCATTTTGCCCACGGGCCACTTCCGCTTCCGCCTTTTCAACGTGGACCCCGGCGAGTTCGCGGCCATCATCCGCCCGCGCGAGCTGGAAGGCGTCATGCACGTTCAGCGCGGCTTGAGCCACGCCGCCCTCAAGGGCAAGCCCGTTGAATGGAAACTCTTCGGGCAGGACGACATCTGGCTGGAGTTGGGCGTGCAAACCGCCGAGATGAATCTGCCCGTGCTCGGAACCGACGTTTTGATCCAGGCCACGCGCCTGGATGACCCCGAGATCACGCACCTGCGCGCGGCCTTCGAGTTACGCGCCATGAGCGATGAAAACGGCATCGCGCGTTTTGTTGGGCTGGCGGCCGGCGATTACAACGTTTACATCGAGCAGGGCACGGTGCTGCTGGGCAAGGTGAAAATCAGTGCGGAGAAGCGCCAGAGAATCACGCTCGATTACGCACTGCCCTTTGCTGTGGGCAGCGTGAAATATCCTGACGGCAGCATGTGCAACACCGCCATGTGCCAGGT
>Ga0154020_10003616_pt1 | contig 18586 bp, 11 predicted proteins | sample Klosneuvirus_201_FD_109709 | JGI IMG/M metagenome (GOLD analysis project Ga0154020, IMG submission 109709) | Active sludge microbial communities from wastewater, Klosterneuburg, Austria - Klosneuvirus_20160825_MG | ecosystem: Engineered > WWTP > Aerobic digester > Activated sludge | place... | reverse complement strand
GTCGCGGAGCTCGCGAATGCGCAGCGCCATCGTCGTCTCGAGTCGCATCCGATACGAGACATCGTCGACGACGAACATCGCGAGCTCGCGAAAGATCGGCTCGGCCCGTCCCTCGCGTTTTCCGTGCAGCCGCACGAGCACTCCGTTGCGTCCGTTCACGACGATGTCCTCGCGTGTCGTGCTCTCGGTCGCGAGACCGGCGGCGAGTTGCTCGGACGAATCGTGGAGCGCACGCGTCGCGGTCGTCGCGATGGGCTCGGCCGCAAAAACCGCGATCGTCGATAGGTTGTTCGGAAAGTCCGGCGGGTACCAGTTCGCGGTGACGCCGGAGACGAGCGCCTGCCAGCCCGCAGGTGGCACGTAGTAGAAGCGGCGCGGGCGCGCACCGAGGCGCAGCTCGCTCGCGACGAGCAATGCACGCGAGCGCGACGCGAGCTCGCCGAAGTGACGCGGCCGCATCGCGACGCAATCGAGCAGCGTCGCGAACTCTTCGGTGAACACGGCACCGATGAAGCGCACGGCGCGCGCGCCATCGCGATGGCCATCGACGCGGAGCCACGCGCCGTACTCGCCTTCGCCGGTCACGATGCGTTCGACCGTACCGAGCTGGTGCACGCGAAACGCGGGATCCTGCGCGAGCACGCGATCGACGAGCTGCGTGAACGACGGGCAGGGCCGGATGCGTTCGTAGTAGCGGAACCGCGCGCCCGACTCCGGCGGATACGCGGTGACGACGTTGTAGCCAAACTGCTGGACCCACTCACTCGGAAACGGCACCACGCGCAGAGCCTATCAGCGCGAGCGGCCGAGGATCGCGGATCAGGATGCTTCGATCACGACGGCGGTGATGTTGTCTTTGCCGCCGCGTTGATTCGCGAGCGAGATCGCGGCTTCCGCGCACTCCTCGAGCGAACCATCCGCGCACAGATCGGAGACTTCTTTGTCACTCTGGAAGTAGCCGTGCAGTCCATCGCTGCACAGGAGGAACCGATCACCTTCCGCGACGTCGATGTCCGCAGTGTCGACCTGAACGTAGTCCTTGTGACCGACCGCGCGCGTGATGACGTTCTTGCCGGCGGCCTTCTCGGCCTCGGCCTTCGTCATCATTCCGTGCTTCACCTTGTAGTTGATCAGCGTGTGATCCTCGGTGAGCTGGAGGACGTTGTTCTTGCGGACGCGATAGACACGCGAGTCGCCGACGTGGACGGCGAACGCGAGGTTCGCGCGAACGAGCATGGCCGACAGGGTGGTCGACATGCCCTTCTTCTCGGGGTCGAGCTCGGCCATGCCGAACACCATGTAGCAGGCGTTCTTCACGCCGGATTCCAGGAGTCGGCGGATCTCCCACACACACTCCGCATCCCCTGCGACCACCCGTTCGACCAGACGGTCGAGGTCGCGCGAGGCGCCGTAGATCCACATCGTGAGCTGCTCGACAGCCTCGCGGCTGGCGATCTCGCCCTTGTTATGGCCACCGACACCGTCGGCAACGACGTAGAAGCCCCGCTCGTCGTCGCGGAAGAAGGCGTCCTCGTTGATCTGACGCTTTCGCCCGACGTCGCTCCTCGCCACCGATGAGAGCTTCACTCGAAGACCAGCCTATCATGGCGAGTTGTCTGCTCGCTTGCTACGATCGGCTTTGTGAACGAAGGGCAGTCACTCGTGGACGTGATCCGCGAGAGGTCGAGCGAGATTCTCGCGGCGTGGATCGTTCGCTTCGAGCGGTCGTCGCTCCGGTTCCGGCGCGCCACGAAGGCCGCGACATACACCTCGCAGGTATCGAACCTCGTCGAGGCACTCGTGGTCGCCGCGAAGACGAGCTCGGAGCTCAAGCCCGGTAGCGATGCGACACGCGAGCTCGAGCGCTCGGCCGCGTTTCTCGGGGCGCAGTTCGCGAGTGAGGGTGCGACCGGCTTCGACATCGCCGCGCTGCTCCTCGAGCTGCGCGATGTCGTCGGTGGAATGCTCTCCGCCGAGGATGCAGTGGCAATCTCGCGCTTGTTCGAGTGGTTGAACGTGGTCGCGCTCGACACGTTCGCTGCGTCGGGACTGCAAAGCTTGCGCGAACGCGTCAACGATCAGCTCGAGGTCGGAACGCCGGTCGTCGAGTTGCTCCCGAAAGTGCCGGCCGTATTCCTCGTCGCCGCACCGAATGCCGGCGTCATCGACGGGCTCCTCTCGCGCGCGTGGATGCTGGCGGTCGGGACGGGAGCGCCGTGCCTGATCATCGATGTGAACGGGCTCGCGGAGAGCGGCGAGCGCCAGTTCGAAGCCGGTTACAAAGGCTTCTTGGACCAGGCCGAGGGCAGTGCGCTCCAGGTGCTGATGTCACGCGCTCGCCGATCGCTGCGCGAGCGAGCCGGTGCGATGACTTCGGAGGCCGGGCTCGAGTTCCAGCACTTCGATCGACTCGATAGTGCGGTCGCACACGCGGTCGAACGCGGTGGCCACTTATTGATGCGACGCAGCTGACTGCTACCCGAGCAGAGACCCTAGTCGACAGGCGCGGAATGCAGGCGTTTCAAAGGCCTGTGATACGATCACGTCCTCGTGGGCGACTCTCCGATCGGCAACTTCGGCCGGTACCAGCTCGTCGAACGTCTTGCCGTTGGTGGCATGGCGGAGCTGTTCATCGCCACGTCTCCCGGCGAGCACGGATTCCAGAAGAAGGTCGTGATCAAGCGGCTGTTGCCGCACCTCGTTGCCGACGAGACCTACAACGCGATGTTCATCGACGAAGCGAAGCTGACGGCTCGCCTCGTCCACCCCAAGATCGCCCAGACCTTCGAGCTGGGAAAAGTCGATGATTCTCTGTTCATCGCGATGGAGTACGTCGATGGCATCGACGTCCTCGCACTGCTTCGCGAGTTCGCGTCGCGGCGCCGTCGCGTCGACCCGCAGCTCGCGGCGTGGATCGCGCACGAGACCCTCGACGCGCTCGACTACGCGCACAACTTGAAGGCCGAGGATGGCAGCGCGATGGGCATCGTCCATCGCGACATCTCGCCGTCCAACGTGCTGCTGAGCATTCGCGGTGACGTGAAGCTCGTCGATTTCGGCATCGCGCGTGCGAAGGATCCCGACCGCGCCCACAAGAGCAAGACGGGCACGCTCAAGGGCAAGTACGGCTACATGTCGCCCGAACAGGTGATCGAGCAGCCGCTCGATGCGCGCAGCGACGTGTTCAGCGTCGGCGTCGTGCTCGCGGAGTTGCTCACGGGACGGCGGTTGTTCGCGGCGGCGAACGAGCTCGACGTGCTGCTCATGGTTCGCGATGCGAAGCTGCAGCGCTACGACAAGTACGGCGCGGACATCGATCCGTCGCTGTCGGAGATCGTGCGCAAGTCGCTGCGGAAGCCCGTCGACGAGCGCTATCAGAACGCCGCGCAGTTCCGCGACGCGCTCAACGAGTGGCTGTTCGAACACCGCCATCGCATGCAGCCGCGGCACGTCGCCGATGTCGTGCGCGAGCTGCACGCGGCCGTCGTCGAGCGGCGTCAGAAGACAACGACCGCGACCCCGCCGCAGGGCGAGGAAGTGCTCGTCGGTCGCGCGCCGAGCGAGGACGCGGCGCCGATGATCATCGTCGAAGACGGGCCGTCGATGCCGGTGATCCAGCTCAGCTACGAGCCCGAGGGGAGCGCGATCGAGCCGAAGCAGCGGCCCGTGTCGGTCAGCGATCTGGCCGCTGCGGGCGCGGTGACGCCGCAGGTGTCGAAGCGAGCGGAGACCGTCGCGGGGCGCCCGGCCTCGAAGCCCACCGTGCAAGTTCCGCCCATGCAGACGGTGCCGCCGGCACCCGCACGCACGGCCGCGGGCAGCGCACCGCGCCACGCGATCGAGATCAAGCTCGACCTCGAGCCCGCCGTCGTCGAGGTCCCGATCGCGGACACGATCAGCGCGGCCGTCGAGGCGATCACGCTCCCCGACGATGGCGGCATCGACGTCAACATGGACGACGACGGTCCGCAGTCGCGGCTCGAAGACTCGCAGATGCGAGCGTTCGATGACCTCACCGAGGATCCGGCCGTGCGTTCGCGCGGTGACATCAAGCTGCCGTCGCCCGAGGAGATCTCGCGCAAGCGTCCACCGACGCCGCCCGCGCTCGCCGATATCCCCGAGCCGCCCGACGACGCCGGCGAGTTCCACATCACCTCACCGCTACGCGTGCTGTTCCGTCTGATGACGGCGCGCGCGACCGGACTGCTCGTTGTCGCCGTCGGCGGCATCAAGAAAGAGATCTACGTTCGCGACGGCCAGCCCGAGTACGTCTCGTCGAACGTCGCGAGCGAGCTGTTCGGCAACTACCTCGTCAGCAAGGGCGTGCTCAGCGATGGCGAGCTCGCGATGGCGCTCGCGATGATGCCGCACTACGGCGGCAAGCTCGGCGACACGCTCGTCGGACTCGGCCTCCTCAAGCCGCTCGAGGTGTTCCGCCACCTGACGCGCCAAGTGCGTTCGAAGATCATCGACGTCTGCACGTGGAACAAGGGCAGCTTCGGGTGGTACGCGGGCCGCGAGAATCCGCGCGAGGCGTTCCCGCTCGACTTCAACGCGTTCGAGATCCTCGGTGCGGGCGCGATGGCGCTGTCGGACGATCACATCGAGAGCTGGATCGCGAAGAACGGGTCGATGAAGCTGCGCGCGTCGCGCACGCGCCGTGTCGGTCCGGAACGCTTCGAGGTCAAAGGATTGGTCCAGCTCTGCGAGCAGCTCGATGGCAAGAAGGCCAACGTCGATCTCGTCGAGGCCCAGCCGGATCGCACCGAGCGTCTGAAGATCGGCAAGATGCTGTGCTTGCTCGAAGCTTGCGACCTCGCGCGTCCGGCGTGATGCGCGTCGCGCTCGTGCTCGTGGCGCTGCTACTTCTCGGCGGGCATCAGCTCGTCGAGCGCGATCTTCATCGTGACGTTCTCGTTCTCGACGGGCTGCATGCGGAACGCCGCGCGGATCGAGCCACCACAACCACCGCAGAATCGATCCTCCACGGTGTTCACGAAGCCGCACTTGCAAGCGTTCGGGAAGCCCGTACCGCAACCGCCGCAGAACTTGCGCCACGGGTTGTTCGTCCGATGACAGACGGTGCAGTTCAGCTTGGCGGCGGGCATCGCCGATCGATTCGGCCGCTCGACGTCATTGCTTAGGGGGAAGCGGCGAGCACCGCTTCGAATCGCGCGGGCAGCGGGCTCGACACCTCGACCCGCTCGCCGCCGAGGGTGAACGCGATCGACGACGCGTGAAGGAAAAAGCCGTCGCCGTGCGGGCTTCCGCCGTAGAGCGTGTCGCCGAGGATCGGTGCGGCGAGGTGGGCGAGGTGCGCGCGCACCTGGTGCATCCGGCCCGTGCGGGCATCGCAGCGGACGAGCGCGAGGGTCCCGGTCGCCTTCTCGACGGTGAACGCCGTGTAGGCAGCGAGTCCATCCGTCTGGTCGACGACGACCTTCTTGCCGCGCTGCACGAGGGGCGCATCGCTCTCGCGCGAGACCGGTCGGCCCTCGGTGATCGCGAGGTACGTCTTCTCGACGAGCTTCTCGCCGAACGCGTCGCGCAGCGTGCGATACGCCTCCGCCGTCCGCGCGGCGACGAGGACACCGGACGTGCCGATATCGAGCCGGTGCACGAGACCACCATCGCGCGGGTCATCGCCGAGCGCGGCGCACTCCGGGAAGTGCTGCGCGAGCGCGTTCGCGATCGTGCCGAGCTCGCCCGCGCGCAGCGGCTGCGACGGAACGCCGGCGGGCTTGTCGATGACGAGGATCTCGGGTCGCTCGAGCAACACGACGAGGTCGTTTGCTCCTCGCGCGGCCTCCCCGGGCCGGCGCAGCGCCATCGAGGGATCGGGTTGCGGTCGGCCCGCGCCCGGCGACTCCGGCGCTCGCGCGAGATCGATCACGTCGCCCGCTTCGACGAAGTCGCCCTTCTTGGCCTTCTTGCCTTTCACGCGAACGGCGCCTTCGTCGAACAGCTCGGCGATGCGATTGCGCCCGGCCTCGGGAAACTCGCGCGCGATCGCTTTGTCGACGCGGCCGGGTTCGGTCGCCGTGATGGTCGCCGCGGGAGGCGGTGGTGGTTCTTTGGTCATACAGCCTCGTTCGTCATGGGGGTCCGCAGCGCAGTCATACAGCCTCGAGGAGGATCGCGGTCACGAGCGCGCCCTCGGCGATCTCTGTAGCATCCGCGGGAATCTCGACGAGCGCGCTGCTGCCGACGAGCGACGATTGCATCGCGGAGCCTTGCTTCGCGGCTGCGTGCGCGACGAGGTGCTCGCCCTCGCGCGTGATCGCTGCGCGCAGATAGTGCGCGCGGCCGGCTTGCTTGCGATACACGGTCGCGAGCTGTACCGGGACGCGCGGGCGATCGACGATCGCGGCGCTCTGCATCGCGAGGATCGCGGGGCGCACGAACAGCTCGAACGCGACGAGCGTCGAGACCGGATTGCCGGGAAGCCCGAACACCGGCGTGCCCGGAGTACCGCCCGATACGTGGGTATCGCTCGATGCGCGCGTGTCGCCGGATGCGAGGCTATCGCCCGATACGCGTGTGTCGCCGGATGCGGGGCTACCGCCCGATGCGCGGTCGTCGATCGGTGCGTGGCGCGTGCCGAACGCGAACGGCTTGCCGGGCTTCATCGCGACCTTGTACAGCTCGCGCGTGACGCCCGCGGCCTCGAGCGCCGTGTGTACGTGGTCGCGATCTCCGACGGAGACGCCGCCCGTGGTGATCACGACATCGAACGCACCCGACGTGCTCGCGTGCGAGGTCGCGGTCGATACGCCCGCGTGAGACGACGCGCTCGCGTACGAGCTCGCCGAAATGACCCCGTCCTCGCCGAGTGCGTGCGCGATCATCGCGCGGATCTCGTCGACATCGTCGCGCGCGATGCCGAGCGCGTGCGCCTCGCCGCCGCACTCGGTGATCAACGCGACCAGCGCGTGCGTCGACGACGACACGAGCTGACCGGGCCCCGGCGCGGTGTCGACCTCGACGAGCTCGTCGCCCGTGGCGATGATCGCGACGCGTGGACGCCGCCTGACCGGCACCCGCGCGACCCCGAGCGCCGCGAGGAGGCCGACGTGCCACGGCACGATGCGCGTGCCGGCAGTGAGGACCGTGTCGCCGATCGCGACGTCTTCGCCGGCGCGCCGCACGTGGTCGCCGCGCTTGGCAGCGGGGAACGTGACGACCGATCCGTCGACGGTCACGTCCTCTTGCATGACTACGGTGTCGAGGTCGGCGGGCAGCGGCGCGCCCGTGTAGATGCGCACGCAGCTGCGGGGCGGGACCGGCTCGGCGCGCACGCTACCGGCCGCGACGATGCCGGCGATCGGGAGAGCGCCCGGGATGTCCGCCGCGCGCAGTGCATAGCCGTCCATCGCCGAGTTATCGAAGCCGGGGAGCGCTCGTCCGGCGACGATATCGGTCGCGAGGATGTGCCCGAGCGCGGCGTCGAGCGCGATCGATTCCGTGCCGAGCCGCGGGACGCGCTCCATCACGGTGCGCGCTGCATCTGCGACGGAAAGCACGCTGCACCATACCCTGTTACTCTGTTCGCCATGAAGGGTGCGCCGCTGTTGCTGTTAGCGCTCGCGACCTGCTGTCCGCCGAAGCCGGCCGCGAAGCAGATCACGATGTCCGCCGAGAACCTGAAGCCCGAGCAGAAAGAGCTCGCCACGCCACAGGAGACGCACTTCAAGAACGTCCGTCAGCTCACGTTCGGTGGGGACAACGCGGAGGCGTACTGGGCGTTCGGTGGCGATCGGCTGATCCTGCAGACGAACAAGAAGCCGTACGCGTGTGATCAGATCGAGATCCTCGACATCAAGACGAACGCGACGAAGCTCGTGTCGACCGGCAAGGGCCGCACGACATGCTCGTACTTCCTCAAGGGCGATCAGGAGATCGTGTACGGCTCGACGCACGAGGACTCGCCCGCGTGCCCGACGCCGCCGGATATGTCGAAGGGCTATCTGTGGGGGTTGTTCGAGTTCGACATCTACAAGGCGAACGCCGATGGCTCGAACCTGCGGAACCTGACGCCGAACACGAAGGGCTACGACGCCGAGGCGACGGTGTGCGCGAAGGACGGCGCGATCCTGTTCACGTCCGATCGCACCGGCGACCTCGAGCTGTGGCGCATGGATCCCGACGGCAAGAACCTGAAGCAGCTCACGGATCAACCGGGCTACGACGGTGGTGCGTTCTTCAGCGCCGATTGCTCCAAGATCGTGTGGCGCTCGTCGCGTCCGACGGGCAAGGACCTCGAGGAGTACAAGGCGCTGCTCGGACAGAAGCTCGTCAAGCCGACGCGCATGGATCTCTACGTCGCGAACGCGGATGGCACCGACGCGCGACAGGTCACGTACTTGCCGGGCGCATCGTTCGCGCCGTTCTTCTTCCCCGACGGGAAGCGGATCATCTTCTCGTCGAACTGGCAGAACCCGCGCAGCGGTGACTTCGATCTGTACGCGATCAACATCGATGGCTCCGGCCTCGAGCAGATCACGTTCAGCCCGGGCTTCGACGGGTTCCCGATGTTCTCGCCCGACGGCAAGACGCTCGCGTTTTCGTCGAATCGACGCGATGTGGTCGACGGCAAGTACCGGATGAGCGGCACGCCCGCCGGCGAGCGCGACACGAACGTGTTCCTCGTCGATTGGGTCGATGGTCCGCAGAAGATCATCTCGGCGCAGACCGATGTCGCGGATCGGTTGCGCGAGCGCATCGCGTTCCTCGCGGCGGATGCGCAGGAGGGCCGCGCCGTCGGCACGAAGGGACTCGAAGCATCGCTCGCGCGGATCGAAGCCGACCTCGGAGCGGCGGGAGTCGAGCCTGGGATCGGCGGTGCGTGGCGGCAACCGTTCGAGGTGACCACGTCGGTCGCACGGGGCGCGAAGACGGCGCTCTCGATCGACGGCAAGGTCATCGCGGCGGAGGACTTCACGCCGATCGCTGCGAGCGGATCGGGCAGCGTCGACGCGCAGATCGTCAACGTCGGGTACGGCGTGAAGGACGAGGCGGCGAAGATCGACGACTACAAGGGCAAGGCCGTGAAGGGCAAGATCGCGCTCGCGTTCCGCTTCATGCCGACGGATGCGAAGGATCCGCGCTCGAAGCTCGACGCGAGCACGCAAGCGCGGCTCGGCGATCTGCGCAACAAGGCGTTCGTCGCGAAGAATGCGGGCGCGAAGGCGCTGATCATCGTCGACGCCGGTGATCCGTCGCAGGAAGAGGCGAAGTTGCCCGCGCTGTCCGCGGCCGAGAGCGAGTCGCTGATCCCGATCATCGTGATCACGCGCAAAGCGGGCGAAGCGTTGCTCAAGGGCACGCACAAAGCGGCGCTCACGGTCGCCCTCGAGCCGGTGCGCACGAAGACGTCGAACGTCATCGGCGTGATCCGCGCCGGGGCCGCGCAGAAGCAGCCCGGCGTGATCGTCATCGGCGCGCACGTGGATCACCTCGGTATGGGCGGCCCCGGCGCGCTGGATCCGCAGGTCAACGACGTGCACAACGGTGCGGACGACAACGCGTCCGGTGCGGCCGTGCTCGTCGAGGTCGGGCGAATGCTCGTCGCGAAGAAGTCGGAGCTCGCGCGCGATGTCTATCTCGTGGGCTTCTCCGGCGAGGAGATGGGGGATCTCGGTTCGTTCTACTACGCGAAGAATCCGCCGACGAAAGATCCGATCGTCGCGATGATGAACATGGACATGGTCGGCCGCATGCGGATGTCGCAGCTGCACGTCAACGGCGGCGACTCGGCAACAGAGTGGAAGTCGATCGTGGCGCCCACGTGCGAGTCCGCGAAGGTGAGCTGCACGATCAGCGGCTCGGGGTACGGGCCGTCCGATCACATGCCGTTCTACGTCGCGGGAATTCCGGTGCTGTTCTTCTTCACCGGGAACCACCTCGACTATCACACCGCGAACGACGACGTCGGCCGGATCAACGCGATCGGCGCGGCGAAGGTCTCGCAGATCGTCGCCGACGTGGCGCTCGCGACGACGAAGCAAGCAAAGCTCACCTACGTGAAGTCTCCGCCGGAGATGCTGCGCGGTGGCGACATGCGCCGTCGCGGTGCATCGCTCGGCACGGTTCCGTCGTACTCCGAGGATCCGAGCGCGCCGAAGGGCATGGTGCTCAGCGACGCGACGCCGGGCGGTCCGGCGGCCACCGCCGGTCTCAAGGGCGGCGATCGCATCATCGCGATCGGAACGACCGAGATCGGAAACGTGCAGGACCTCATGTACGTGCTCCAAGCGGCGAAGCCGGGCGAGAAGACGACGATCACCTACGTGCGCGGCGGCAAGACGTTCAAGGTCGACGCCGTGTTCGGTGCGCCGCGCTCGCGTCCGTAGACCTGCAACCGACGCCGGCGAACGTTGTCCCAGCGCTGTGCGGGCGCTGGTCGTTGTCTCGTTCTTGTGCGGCATCGCCACCGCGGCGCCGAAATACCAACACACGGTCTCGACCTCGACGGACCCAGCGATGGTCGCCGCCGAGCGCGCGTGGACCGTCGCGGCGGCTTCGCGCGGGCCCGCGCAGAGTGATCTGTGGCAAGACGCGGCCTCCGCGTTCGTCAAGATCATCGAAGCGCGAACGCTACGCGAGTCCGAGCTCGCTCTCGCTGCGCGGTCCGCGCTCGCCGCGGCGAAGAACTCGCTCGATGTCGATCCGCGCGTGCGCGACAAGCAGTTCGATCCGGACTTCGACCGCGTCCCGACCGCGCAAGAGATCACCTCGCGCGATCAGCGGATGATCCACTTGCTCGAGGTCGTCGCGCGCTTCGTGACCGACGCGGACGAGCTCGCCGGGCTCAGCTTCCTGCGCGCGAACATCTGGCGGCGCTACAACCGCTTCGACAAAGCGCTTCCGATCTTCCTCGATCTGCTCGACCACCACCGCGATCACGAAGTCGCCGAGTACGCGGCGAATCTCCTGCTCGACACCTACAACCGCATGCAGCAGTACGACGATCTCGTCGCGCTCGCGAAGAAGCTGCGCGCCGACAAGGCGTTCCTCGCGAATCATCCGGGGATCGCGACTACCGTCGACGCGATCTACGCGAACGCGCAAGGCCTGGTCGCTCGCGATGCCATCACGCGCGCGCGAGAGACCGGCGATCGCTCCTACTTCGATCGATGTGCCGCCGCCTACCTCGAGATCCTCGAGGGGGCGTCGCGACGCGCGAAGGACGACGAGGTGCTCTACAACGCGATGACCTGCTTCGAGCAAGCAGGAAACACCGCGCGCACGCTCGAGATGCTACGCCGCCTCGTCAGCGAGTTCCCGGACTCGATCCTCACCAAGCGCGCCGAGCTCCACGCGATCTACATGCTCGCGATCGTGGGTCGCGTCGACGAGGCCGCCGCGGCCGGCGAGCGTTGGCTGCGCACGAACGCGACGGAGCCCGACGCCCCCGACGTCCTCGACGAGACGATTCGCTGGCGCGCGGCGACCGGGACCGTCGACGACGCCGTGCGCGTGCTCGAGACCTACGCATCGCGCGTGAAGCGCGTCCCGCTCGTCACCGAGCGCACCGCAGCGGCTGCGGTCGCGCTCGCGTCGCTCGTCCTCGACGATGCGCGCACCCGATCCACCGCGGAGTACGCCGGCCGTCGCGCCATCGCGGTTCGCATCCTCGCGCGTCCACCGCCGCTGTCGCGCACCATCGACAACGATCCCCAGTCACGCCTCGACGTCGTTCGTGTCTACGCCACGGCCGCGTGTCCGATCGCGCTCGTCGACGGCATGTGCCTGCGACCGCGCGATCCCGCGCTGATGGCTACCGCGCGTCGAGAGCTCGCGCGGATCGCGAACCCGTTCGATGGTGCCACCCTGTTCCTCGCAGACCTCGCGCTCGAAGCGATCCTGGCCGGCCGCGCACCCACCGCGAACCTCGCGGCGGACTATCGCCATCTCGCGGAGTCCGCGAGCGCCGACATTCGCATCGCCGCGTTCGCGCGCCTCGCCGCTCTCGCGCATCACGCGAACGACGAGCGCGAGCGCACGACACAGCTCGAGGCGTGCGTCGCGGAGGCGAATGCGGCGCGGGACGGTGACGCGTGGCGCGCGATCTGCGAGCGCGATCTCGGCGGGCCGCGCGATCGCATGCCGCCACCTCGCGCGCCCGCACCGCTCGTGCTCGAGATGCTGCCGCGCCCGCTTCCCGCGATCCAACCAACCGTTCCCACGCCCGTCGACGAGCTCGACTTCGAATGAGCCGAACGCCGTGCGCTCTCCTTCACCGTTCGAGGTGGCGAGCGACGACGCGTCGGATCTCGGCGAGCGAGAACGGCTTGTAGATGTGCTCGTTCGCGATCGTCGCGAGGAACTGTTTCGCCCTCGGGCTGAACGCACCGCCCGTCATGTACACGATCCTCGATACCAGATCGGGGTGTTCACGAGTCAAGTGGTCATATACGTCGATACCGTTGATGTCCGGCATCATCAGGTCACACAAGATCAGGTCGAACGTCTCTCCTCGGCCGATCCGATCGAGCGCGTCACGCGCCGATGGAGCGATCACGACATCGTTTGCTGCGGCGAGGAGTCGTTGGAGAGTTCGTGCGATCTGAGGTTCGTCATCGATCACGAGTATCTTCGCTCGCTGGTCCACGGACGGTACGGTCGCGGTGGTGGTCGCGATCGTTTGCTCGGCCGCAGCTTTGGAGTGCGGCAAGCTCACGGTCATGCGGGTCCCGACGCCGAGCGTGCTCGCAACGGTGAGCGATCCGTCGTGCCGCGCGACGATCTCGCGCGAGATCGATAGTCCCAGCCCGGTGCCTCGGCCGATCGGCTTCGTGGTGAAGAATGGATCGAAGATTCGCTCCAGATCGTGAGCGGCGATTCCCGTGCCCGTGTCCGTTACCTCTACGATCGAGTGAGTATCGGTCGTCCGGATCGCGATCTCGATCCGGTTCGTGCCGACCGCGCCTTCGGGAATCGAGTGGGCTGCGTTGACGATCAGGTTGAGGAACACCTGGCCGAGCCGGACCTGATCACCGGCCACCAGCGGAACCGGTTCGTAGCGCCGGACGATCGGCGCGCGATGCCTGACCTCCGCTCCCGCGATCTGTAGTGCGCGCTCGACCACCTCCGCGAGATCGACGTCGCGGTGGGCCTCCTCCGCACGAGAGAGGGACTGCAGATCGCGCACGATCACGCGAATCCGCAGCAGGCCATCGCACGCGTCCTTCAACGCCGCGACCACTTCGGGTGTTGGCGGCGAGCTCGTGGCCTCGCACAGCGTCAGCGCCGTCTCGACGTTTCCGAGTGCATAGGTGAGCGGATTGTTGATCTCGTGGCCGATGCCCGCCGCGAGTCTTCCCATGGAGGCCATTCGCTCCGTGACCACGGCGCGATCCACCTCCAGCTTGCGTCGCTCGGTCACGTCTCGAAAGCACCACAGGCGTCCGTGGATCTCGTCGAAGTCCGATCGCACCGGAGAGGTCCAGCGTTCGAACACCCGGCCATCCTTGAGGCGGATCTCTTCGCTAGCGGTCTCGTCGACGTGCTCGTACAGGTACTGCACGCGCCCCACGAACTCCTCCGGGTCCGCGAGTTGATCGAGCACGTACCCGAGGAGCCGGTTGTCGTCACCTGCGGCGAAGATGTCACGCGGGATCCTCCACATCTCGGCGAACCGATTGTTGGCGGCGACGACCTTCCGATCCGCGCCGACAACGAGCAGACCGTCTTCCGTGGCTTCGCGCACGGCGTGGGCCAGCGCGAGGCTCGCGGTGAGATCAGCTCGAGACCTGACCAGCTGTGCCATGCGGATGCGCGCTTCGCGGGCCAGCTTCCATTTCTCCGTCAGCGCGAGCGCGAGTTGACACACCTCGACGAGATCGAATGGCTTCTTCAGGATCAATAGTTGATCCGTCGTGCCGAGCCGACTCACGATCTCGGTCCAACTCGCGTCGGAGTAGGCGGTACAGATCACGATCTGGAGATCCGGGTCGACCTCCCACATCCTCGAGATCGTCTGGACGCCATCGATCCCGGGTGGCATCCGCATGTCGACGATGGCCATCGCGAACGGGACGTTCGAGGCGCGCGCTCGCTGGACGAGTGCGACCCCATCCTCGCCCTGGTACGCGGAGGTCAACTCGAACGAGACGGCAGGAGGTGCACCACCGAACAGATCCGCTTCGAGCTTGTCGATCTCGCCACCCGCGGCCCCCCCGAGGATCTTGCGGAAGTCGTCGTGGATCGCGCGGTTGTCGTCGACGATGAGGATGCGCCGATTGTTCGAGCTCACGAAGCCACGCTCATCGCCGACGTTTCACCAACGGCGTTTGATGGGAGGATCAGAACGAACCGCGCCCCACGCCCGACACCATCACTGTGCGCCCGAAGGGAGCCAGCCATGCGCTCGGCGGCCAGCGCGGAGCTGTGCAACCCGAACCCGCCCTGGCCGCCCGATTTGGTGGTGAACCCGGATTCGAAGATTCGCGACATGTTCTCCAAGGAAATGCCGATTCCCGTGTCCTCGATCTGCCAGACGACACGCGACGCGTCGGTCGGGTCTTGCTCGACCGTCACCGTGATCCGAGGTTGCTCGTTACGTTCGCTCACGGCACGCACCGCGTTGCTGATTAGATTCACGAGGATCTGGAGCAGGAGATGCTTGTCGGCGACGACGGCTGGGAGCGCTCCAAAGCGACGCTCGATAGTGATCCCGTGCTCGGTGATCTTCGTCCCGTTGATGCGCAGGGCTTCTTCCGTGACTTCGACAAGATCGAACGTCTCGACCAAGCTCGCTCCGCGTGCGAGCGACTGCTGACTACTCACGATCTGCTTGATGTGATCCACGCTGCGGATGAGCGAATCGAACTCCGCGAGCACTTGGTCGCGTTCGAGATCGGCATGGCGAGCGTACTTCGTCAGGTAGTCGACGAGCTGGGCGCCGCGCACATCGCCTTTCACGAACCGCCCGAGCTCGGTCGTGTCGTCGCCGAGAGCGGTAGCGATCTTGGTCAGGTTGCGCGCCCTTTCCTGCGAGGTACGTAGTCTCTGATCGAGCAGGGACGCCGACACGTTGACGCTGTTGAGTACGTTGCCGATGTTGTGAAGGATTCCGATCGCCACCTCTGCCATGCCAGCTCGGCGAGCCGCGACGATCAGCTTCTTGTGTGCGGTCTCGAGCTCGACGGTCCGCGCGACGACGCGCATCTCCAGATTGGTGTTGTTCTCTCGCAGCTCGTCGCGTGCACTGCGGAGTCCGTCGCGAGCACCGGCGAGCCCCATCGCGGCCCGGGCGATCTCCTGCTGCAGCGTGTTGAAGCTCTTCGCCATCTCACCAACTTCATCGCGCGAGGAGGCGACGACCGGCACGAAGTCGACACGCGCGGAGGCGTTGTCGAGATCGCCGGTCGCGAGCGCGTTCATCGCACGCGAAAAATCGGCCATGGTTCCAGTCGCGAGTCGATCGGCGGCCTTCGCGACCTCCACAGCCGAGTTCGCGATCATGCCCGGGAGCACCAACCCGACCGTGATCGTCAGCATCGCAACCGCCACGAAGATGTCCTCGAGCGCGGTGACGAGCGGCAGGTTGCCCTCGGCGTTCACCGATTGGACCGCGAGGTAGTAGCCTGCACCGTCGAGTGCGAGCACGATCAGCATCGCGCCGGTGAGCTTGAGGTGGAGGGAGCGGCCGACTCCGGGGATGCCCGCCTTTCGACGATCCATCCACTTGCGCCACGCGTACAGCGCCGCGCCGCTGTACGCCAACGCGAGCCCGAGGATCACGGTCGGGAGGCCGAACTGCTGAAAACCGACGATCGTGGAGATGCCCCACACGATCGCGGCAATCAGACCGAGCCCGATCGTTCCACGGGGCGCGCGGTATGGTCGTTCACGCTCCGGCTGATCGCGACGCAGAAGCCACACGGCGACGCTCGGAAGTGCAATCCCGATCAGGTAAGTGAAGTTCGCGGCGGCGATCAGCCAGATCGGATCACCGATCAGCAGGAAGCCGATCGCAGCGGCGGCCGTGATCACGATGGCGACCCACGGGCAGTCGCTCTTCGTGCGCTTGGCAAAGGTCTCCGGCAACAGGCCGTCCTCGGAGAGCTGCGACAGCGTCCGCGCGACACCGGTCAGCGGAGCGAGCGTGCCGTGAAACATGTTGAACATCATGAAACCGATCGCCGCACTCTTGCCGAGCGCGCCGAAGAGCGGCGCGAACGTAGGTCCTAGCGAAGTCGCCAGATCCTCGCCGAGGCCTTTGGGCCCGATCACGCCGAGCCAGATCACCGGAAGCACCAAGAAGTACAACGTCGCCATCGCCGCGCTGGCAAACATCGCGCGCGGGATGTTCTTCACCGGATCGATCGTCTCGCCGACATGGCACGCAGCAGCTTCGAACGCGGGGGCGGCAAAGCCCACCAAGTACAGTCCGGCCATCGCACTCGTGATCGCCCCGAACGCCCCGTCGAATGGGGTGTCGAGGTGAAACGACGCGGCCTGATGCCAGTCGACTCGTCCCGAGATCACCGGAATGATCGCCGAGAGGAAGGCGAGGGCGGCGGAGACGCCGGCGATGAAGATCGCGGTGTTCGCTGCCCACCGAACGCCTAGCAAATTGATCGCGACGAAGATCACGATCAACAAGCATGCGACGAGTGGCACCGAAACTCCGGGCAGGAACCACTGCGTGATCGCCGAAGCGGACAGCGTTGCCGTGAGGCCACACGTCGGAATCCATCCCCACCAGTACGAGACGCCAGTCAGGTTGCCGAGAACAGGGGCGTACGGGCGAAACGCTTCGCCGCAGGTGGCTGCAATGCCACCAACGCGATTCGGCCACATGAGGATCAACTCGGTCCAGCCCGGTAAGGCCATCCAACTCAGGATCAGACCGACCACGAGCAGCGGAATCGCAGCCGAGCCCTGGCCGAGAATGTCTCCCTGGCCAACCACGAGCGCTCCGATCAAGAACACGCTCTGGTTGCTGCCTCCCATCGCCAGCGCGGTCGTGCCGAGCCAACCGAGCTTCCGAGGGTGCGGACGGTCGACTTCCATTCGCATGGGAATCGACAGGATCCGAGTTCAGTTGACTCCGCTTCCCCCCACCGTTACCCGAGCGGGCGGTGTGCTGGTGTCGGAGATGTCCGACGTTGCACGTGATCAGTCGAGCGCATCGAGCTTGTCGCGCAGATCCTCGACGACAGCGCGCGCAGCTTCGAGCGCATCGTCGGCGTCCGCGAGCTCCGCGGTGAGCTGCTCGACGCGCTGCTCGGCCGCGATCACCTCGGCGTTCGCGGCGCGCATCCGAGTCTCGAGCTCGGCTTTGAGCTTCGCGCGCGCGTCGATCTTGCGGCGCTCGGCATCGGTCATCCCGGCGGGCTTTGCGGTCGGCGATGGTGATGTGGGCGCGAGCTCCGACGGAGACGGCGTGCGCGGGCGCGGGAACGTGCCGGGCGGCTTCGTGTTCTCGGGCACGTGTCGCGCGGGCGAGGGGCCCGTCGTGAGGTTCGACGACGCGGGCGTGGCCGGACGTGCAGCGGAGCCCGGTGGCGCCGTCCCGCGCGCGGGCGATGGGCCCGTCGAGAGGTTCGATGACGCCGCCGGTGTTGCTGGTCGCGCAGGCGATGCGCCGGTCGGCGCTGGTCGCGGGGGTGATGCACCTGTCGACGGAGCCGACGGTCGTGGGCTCGCAGGGGGCGCGCTCGCGGGCGAGGGCTTCGCGCCGAGCTTCGCCGCGAGTGCGGACACGAGGTCTGACGGTTGCGGCGGGCCCTTCGGACCATCGGTGCGACCACCGCCCGTCACGGTGAGCGATGGCGTTGCTTCGTCGTCGTCCGTGTCGTCATCGTTGTCGGCATCGTCCGAGTCGCGCGTCACGCGATGCGCTTCGGTCGATGCACGCTGCGCGTCGACCTTCGCGCGAACCGCGGACTCGATACGCTCGCGCTTCGCGTCGCCCGCATCGCGATTGCGCTCCTGGGCTTCCATGATGCGCTTCGCGATCACGCGATCTTTGGTGCCGCCGTCTTCCATGAACTTTCGCCGGCGCTCTTCTTCGGCTTCTTCGGCCTGTTGCTTCTTGCGAAGTCGAAGGAGCTCGAGCGCGCTCAGCTTCGGTGCAGAGGGCGGCGGTGTGGCTGCGGGCTTCGCCGAGTCCGCATCGTCATCGTCCGCATCGTCGTTGTCGGCAGACACGCGGTTGCCGGGCGTTGATGTCCGCGGCGTTTCCGCGGAAACGTTGTTGCCGTCGCCGGAGTCGTCGCTCGCGCTGTCGTCGTCGTCAGCGTCACCATCGTCGTCGCCGTCGGTGTCGGTCGCGCTGTCGGAGTCGTCGGAGTCGTCGGAGTCGTCGGAGTCGTCGGAGTCGTCGGAGTCGTCGTCTGGGGGCAACGGCGGCACGATCGATAGCGTTCGAGGCCGCGGCGGCGGCGCGACGATCTCCTCGTCCGAGCTTTCGTCATCGTCGTCGTCGTCGGACTCCACCGGCGTTGCCGTCGACGCTCTCGATATCGGCGTAACGGACGCCATTCGCGTCGGTGTCGATGCGTTCGTCGGTGTCGATGCGTTCGTCGGTGTCGATGCGTTCGTCGGTGTCGATGCGTTCGTCGGTGTCGGGTTC
>Ga0154020_10003615_pt1 | contig 18588 bp, 12 predicted proteins | sample Klosneuvirus_201_FD_109709 | JGI IMG/M metagenome (GOLD analysis project Ga0154020, IMG submission 109709) | Active sludge microbial communities from wastewater, Klosterneuburg, Austria - Klosneuvirus_20160825_MG | ecosystem: Engineered > WWTP > Aerobic digester > Activated sludge | place... | reverse complement strand
CTTCGTCGCACCGACAACGAACCACGCGATCGCACCCACCGCGATCACGCCTGCCCCGACCGCCGCGCCGATCGCACTCTTGCGACGCGCCGGAGGCGGTGGAGCCGGCGGAAGCGCCACGACGACCTCGGGGGGCGGGGGTGGTGCCGCGGGGATGGGCAGCAGCAACGATGGCCGCGGCGGAGGTTCGTCGCGTTTCGCGCGCAGGAGCGCGACGTACTGATCGATCACCGAGTCGATCGACAGCTCGAGGCGATGGTCGCAGCGCTTGCACAGCGCCGTGGGCCGCCGGCCATCGAGCATGTCGGCGATGCGGATCGGCGCCGTGCGCGCGACGTTGCAGCTCGTGCAGAACGCGCTGACGACGATGGTCCGGAGCTCGATCTCCGGCGCGGGCCGCTGTACGAACCGTTCGACGAGACCCACGGTCGCGTGCTCGACGACGATCGGCTTTCTGCAGGTCGCGGTGCGCAGATGAAAATCGAGGCTCTGCAGTCCACTCGCTTCGACGGCGGTCACCGACGATAGATCGACGGTGAGAAAGCCATCGACGTTCTCGAACACGCGGCGCCAGCGAATGTTCAGCGACAGGCGACCGATCACGCGCACGCGCGCGATGTCTCCTTCGATCAGCGTCTCGATATCCTCGGCGGCGCGCACCTGATCCTGCGCGCACATCGCGGCGTGAACCGCACGGACATCGTCCGGCACGCGCGTCCGAGCGTGGGCGCCCGGGAACGCGAAGTACGAGCGCGGGTCGTCGTCGAACTTGCCGGCGCCGTCACACCGCGGACAGCGCACCTGCTCCGGCGACACACTCGCGATCTCCTGCGCGTCGAGCTCTACGTCGAACAAGCGCTCGAACGGCTTGTTGCACGCTTGGCACAAGTACGGCGCGAAGAACGACAGCAGCTTCGCGCCGCCGTCGAACGCGCGGATCATCGTCAGCTGATTGACCGTCGATTCGGAGCACCGCGCGAGATAGCACTCGGACAGGTCCTTCGCGCTTCCGAACATCGCGAGCCACTCGCGAACACCGAACGAGGTCACGCGATGCACGTCGGAGAGATCGAGGATGACGCGGCCGCGCAGCATCGCGGCTGCGGTCTCCCCTTTGAACGCCTCGGTGATGCGCCCGCGGATCGTGACGATGCGAATAGCGTCGCGCACCACCTCGTCCATCGTGATCTCGGAGACCTCTGCGCGAGGAATGCGCACGATCGGTCCGCGTGGCTCGTCGGGCTCGATGGGCGCCGCGATCCCCGTAGGCGCGAGCTCGAGCGGAATCGGGGGTGGCGGGAGCGGAATGACCGGCGCTCCCGCGAGCATCGCGGTCGACGGCATCATCGGCTGGGTCTCGACGAGCATCGGCGGCTCGCTCGGCGGAGCGACCGGCGCCGCGATCTGGGCCGACGGGCGCCGTCCCTCGCCGCGGATCACTGGCGTCACCGATTCGGAGACGACGAGAAGTGTCATCGCCTGGTTGTGCAGCTCGCACAGTCCGTTCGCGCCGGTCGGCGATAGCTCGCCGTACGCGTAGAACCCGGTCACGCGCGCGCGCTCCGAGCGGAACGCATCGACGATGGCTTCGATCTCCTCTTCGGTATGCGCGCCGAGCATGTGGCGACGACCGACGCACGAGATCGCGAGGACGAGTGAGTCCGCGGATGCGGGAGGCCCGCTCTCGTTCGCCATCAGCGCTGCGTGCGTCGCGCCGTTGATCAAGCGCTCGACGTCCGCCTTCATGAACTGCGCGATGTGACCCGTCGGGACGTCGCCGGCGAAGATCAGCGACGAGCGCTTCTCGTCGATCCCGACGAGCGTGCGCACGCTCTGGTGCTCCGTGACCGGATCGCGCACCGCGAGCGGCAGCGACAGGCCCGACGCGGGGAGTTGAGCCGCGCGCTCGCCGAGGTACTCCTTGTAGATCTGGAGCGCGGGGCGGTTGTCGAGCTCGTAGAGCACGTTGCCCTCGGACCGCGTGATCGTGCGCTTGAGCCCGAACCGATCCCAGCCGCCGCGCGCGCCGTGGCCGAGCACCACGTGCGATCCGTAGAACCCGATCGCGGCGATGCGGTTCGCGCCGAGCTCTTTGCCCGCGAGCACCCACGTGGAGCCGAACGCCGTACCGTCACCGGCGAGCCCACCGGCGACCGGGACCGAGCCGTCGAGGATCTCGTTGATCCCACCGACGAGCTCGGAGCCGTTGACGCCGAGTCCGGGCGCGAGGACGAGCACGCCCCGGAGGTTTGCGTGGGCTCCGAGACTCGCCGCGATCCTGCGCGCGACACCGCGTACGTCGCCGTCCGCACCGATCGTGTCCGTCGCGAGCCGTACGTCGGTGCGAGCGAACCGCGTCACCGACACGCTCATCCCGTTGTCGCGCAGATCCGCTTCGTGGATCTCACCCGCGGTGGAGCAGCCGAGAATGATCGAGCTCGGATACTTCGCGTGCAGTGCATCGAACGCGGTGCGATTCCGTGCGAGCTCGGGCGCACCGAACGCGAGCACGAGCGTCCTCGCAGAATCGAGCTCCGGCAGTGCGGGCGTCCACGTGGTCTTGCGCGCATCGAACGAGCTCGCGCGAACCGTGTAGCCCTGCGCGGTCGGCGGAACGATCGGCGGCGGCACCGCATGCGGTGGACGCGCCGGCGCTGGCTCCACGGCGCGCGCCTCGGAGAAGACGGTCAGAGACAGCGTCTGGTTGTGAAGCGCGGGCGCGCCGTCGCTCGGCGAGATCTGGCCGTAGCCATAGAAGCCGGTGACTGCAGTGCGTTGGGCGTGGAGACCCTCGCGCATCGACGAGACCTCCTCGGTGGACCACAGCCCGAGGATCTTGCGCCGCGCGAAGCACGACACCGCGAGCGCGAGACAGTCCACCGACACGGGCGCGCCGGTCTTCGTCGCCGCCGATGCCGCGTGAGCGCCGCCCTCGATAAGGTTCTCGAGATCCGCGGTCAGCATCTTCGCGACCTGGCCGTTGCGCACCTCGCCCGCGAGGACGAGCGCACCTTCGGCCTCGTCGATGCCGATCACCGAGCGCACGACGGGCGTTACCGTTCCGGTGTGGACCGAGAGTGGGAACCACACCGAAACATCGGGCAGCTCGTCGCCGCGATCGGCGAGCGCAGCGCGATAGACATCGATCGCCGGCTGGTAGTCCAGCTCGTAGATGAAGTTGCCTTCGCTACGCGTGATCACCCACTCCGACGAGAGCGGGATCCAATCCGAGCTCGTGCCGTGACCGATGACGATGTGCGGTCCATAGAAGCCAACCGCGACGCACGCGTTCCGCTTGAGCGCACCACCAACGGTGACCCACGTCCGCTTGAAGTCGAACCCGTCCGCGGCGAGGCCACCCGTTACCACGACACCGCTTCCGACCGCGATGCCGAGAGCACGCGAGAACGCGGCACCATCGACGGCCAACCCATCGCAGAACGCGAGGACTGCGCGCAGGTTCGGTTTCGCTGCGAGCTTCCGGCCGAGCTCGTCTCCCGCACCCTGGCTGTCCTCTGGCGATGCAACCTCCGTCGAGACGAGCTGCAGGTCCGTGCGATCGAAGCGCGTGACCGACACCGCGAGCGATCCATCGCGAACGACGTTGCCGTGGATCTCGCCTGCGGTGGAACAACCGACCACGAGCGAGCGCGGATACGCGCGGGCGAGCTCGACGAGAACATCGGGACGATTCGCGAGCTCGGACGAACCGAACGCGGTCACGAGCGTGCGTGGCGAATCACCCGCAGGGAAGCGCGCGCTCCAGCGACGCTCGGCGACATCGTAGGTGATCGCGTGGACCTGCATCTCATGCCACCGAGGTCACCACCAGCGTCAGGTCATCGGTCGCGGGATGGTTCCCGCGAAACTGCGTGAGCGCTTCGACGAGCGCACTGCACACGCGTGGAGCTCCTTGCGCCGCCGTTCGCTGCACCACCGCACGCAGGCGGCGCTCGGTGAACCGCTCCGCTCGCTCGTTCTCGAGCTCCGTCACGCCGTCGGTGAAGCACACCATGACGTCACCGCTGTGCAGCTCGACGGTGGAGTCCTCGTAGCTCGCACGCGGTGAATCACCGAGCTGCGGGCCCTCCGCCATGATCGGGTGCGTGATGCTGTTGCGCACCAGGATGGGAAACGGATGGCCGGCGTTCGCGACCGTCAGTGTCCGCTTCGCGGGATCGAGCACCGCCGCGACGCTCGTCATCATGATCTTCCGGCGCGCCATCCGATACAGCGTCTGGTTCATCATCGCGAGCAGGCGGCTCGGCGTGAGCGTGTCGCTCGTGAGCTGCAACGCGAGATCGCACGTCGCCTTCGCGGCGCCCGTGATGATCGCGGACGAGATGCCGTGCCCGGTGACATCGCCGACGACGACGAGCGCGCGGCCACCCGGCAGAGGCGCCACGGTCCACCAATCGCCGCCGCACTCCTCCGCGGGATCGAAGTGTCCGGCGAAGCGCATCTGCTGCATCTCGATCGTCGCCTGCGCGGGGATCAACAACTGCTGCACCGCGCGAGCGACCTCGAGCTCCTTGCGCACCGTGGCGTGCGTGCTCGCTTTCGCGAGGAGGGAGATCAACTGATCGGCGACGCGGAGCACGTTGTCGCGAATGCCGGAGACCTCGACGCCGCGATCCGATGCGCGCGTGTCGTCGAGGATCGACTGCAACTTGCGCGCGAGCTCGACCTTTGCGTTCGACTCGTCCTGCAGATTCTCGACGAAGTGTCCGAGCGACTCGCTGATCCCGTTGATCACGGCGACCAGCGACGACCGTTGCGACTCGAAGCGCCGGCGCAGATCCTCCATCTCCTGCGTCGAGAGCTCGATCGATCGGCTCAGCAGCGCGCGATCGTCGGCCATGTGCACGTAGTGCTCGTTGACCTGCGCGACGAACTTCTCCCACTCTGGCGATTGCTCGAGCTCCGGCGACAAGCTCAAGCGTTTGAGCTGCCGGGCCAGAAGTGGATCTAGCGGCTTCGTGCTCACGTGCGAACGAGAGAGCGCGCCGCGTTGTCGAGCTCTCGATAGCTGCTCGGGCGGCGGTCGCGGTGTTTGGCCAACATCCACATCACGAGGTCACGCAGCCCCGGATGCACGCTGAATGGAAGGGGCGGAATTGGCACATCGGGATCTGGCAACCGTCCCGTCAACGCTTGATACGCGGTGATCCCGAGGGAATAGATGTCGGTGCGAAAATCGACATCCTTCGGACTCTGGATCTGCTCCGGCGACATGTAACCAACGGTTCCGACGACGCCGCGCACGCCACCGTCGTCGATCGCTCCGCTCGACGATCGTGCGAGCCCGAAATCGGTCAGCTTCGTCACGCCATCGCGAGTGAGCAGGATGTTCGATGGCTTCACGTCACGATGGATGACCTGCTCCGCGAGCCCCGCGTCGAGCGCCTCGGTGACGTGGCGGATGATGCGCACGACCATCTTCGACGGCAGCGCGCCACGGCGCTTGATCATCACCGAGAGATCCGGCCCGTCGATGTACTCCATCACGATGTACGTCAGATCATCGGTCTCGACGTCGAGGACGCGAACCACGTGCTTGTGATCGATCCTCGCCGCGAATCGCGCTTCTTCGCGCAACAATCGCGGCAGCATCGGTCGCGACTTCGCCACACTCGGTCGCATGAGCTTCACGGCGACGTACGTGTCGAGCAGCACGTGCCGCGCGCGATAGACCACGCCGAACCCGCCGATGCCGAGCACCGCCTCGAGCCGGTACTTCGCGTCGATGACCGCACCCACCTCCGGAAGATCGGGCTCTTTGGACTGCGCGGTCAGCGCCGCGGCCCGCTCGATCGGACGCAGCGTGAGCGTGCGGCGCGTCGGCTGTTGGAGGAACAGATCCGCGGGTAGCTCGGGCGCGATCGGCGGCAAGTTGATCGCGAGGTAGGCCGAGAGATCGATCTCGCGCGGATTCATCGGCTCGCCGCCCACAGCCGCATCACGCCTCCGATGACGTCACGCGGATCCTCGAGCCGAGTCGGCATCGCGATGTAGCGGAACGTGTCCTCGATCATCCGGCTCAGCGTCGACTGCAGCGCGGTGCCGCCGAGCGCGACGACGACCGGCCGATGCGGGAGGTCGATCCGCCCCGTGAGCTCGGCGAGGCGCTGCGGATCGAGGCTGATCAGCTCGCCGCGGGGAGGTACGAGCACGATCCCGTTGGGCACCTGCGACGGGAGCCCGCTCTTCGCGTCCAGATCGACGAGCGTGATGATGATCGATGCGTTCTGCATCTCGAACTGCAGATGAAGGCGCTGGTTCGCCTTCTGTTCGAGTGCGGCCGACAGCACCTGGAAGCCCGGCGAGCTCGAGAGCGAGAGGAACGCGGCCACTCCTTCCGCGAGTGACGCCCACAGCTCGATTCGAAATTGCGCGCCGCCACCGACGGAGATCTCCGGCGCGAGGACCAGGTCACCGAGCAGGTACGGATCGGCGACGGACACCGCGAGCCGCGCCGTCGTGTCTCCGACGGGCTGCGGTTTGTGATCACCCGTCGACGTGCGCGATCGCAGATCGATCGACGACTTCACGATGCCGAGCTCGCGCAAGCTCGCCGCCGTGGACGTGATGGTGGATTCGAGCGGTCCATCGACCCTCTCGTTGCGCGCCGAGTCTTCACGGATCGCGGACTCGAGCAACATCTCGGACACGCGCAGATGGATCGTCTGCGGCGCATCCACTTCGCCCGGCTCGAATCGATACAGCCCGCCGTTGTACTGCACCAGCACGAAGAACGCGTTCTCGCCGGTGATGTTGCCGACCTCCGCGTGGAACAGGCGACCTTCTTGGATCACGATGCGTCCGGTCGCCGGACCGACGGAGACATAGAGCACGCCCGTCTTGCGCGTGAGCTCGAGCATCGTGAGGATGTCCGGGATCGGGACCTGCGTCGCATCGCCCGCGAGACCGGTGAGGCCTTGTACGTTCTCCGAGCGCGCGAGCTGGCGCGCTTTGATCGCGTTCTGCACGCGCACGCGCAGCTCGTCGGAGTTGAACGGCTTCACGAGGTAGTCCGTCGCGCCGACCATGAGCAGGCCGATCTTCGTGGTGTTCGCGCGGTCGGCCGAGACGAACAAGAACGTCGGCGCACCCGGCCCGCACAGCTCGAGCGTGCGGCGCACGAGCGTGATGCCCGGCATGTCGCCCAGCAGCGAATCCGCGATCACCACGTCGACGCGCACGCGGCGCATGATCTCGAACGCCGCTTCGCCGTCACGTGCCCACTCGATCGCGTACTTCGTCGGCGCGAGCGCGAGCTCGATCGCGCGCTGCGAGACCTTGTCGCCATCGACGATCAGCACGCACGCGCGTTGGTCGGTGCGCGGAGGCACCAGGATCGCGGGACGGGAGGGCTGCGTCTTCATTCGACGGCCTTCCGGTGATCGCGTGCGACGCGGTTCCCTGACTCGATCTCGACCGGCGTGAGCAGAAGCGCGAGATCGACCACGGCGCCCGACGGCGCATCGGGAAGCTCGGAGATGCCCTCCGTCGAGAACGCGCCTGCCAGCGCACCCGGCCGCGCCGCGTACAGCTTCTTCGGGAGCGCTTTCACCTCCGGAAGCTTCCGGACCGTGATGCACGCACCGACGCGCAGACCGAACCGACGCGTCGTGCTGCCGATGCGCGCGTCGACGACAACCCACGCTTTGGCATCGGCGGACCGCGACGCGAACAGCTCGCCGAGATCCCAGCCGGGAATCGATTGCTGTTCGAGCTCGAGCGAGTAGAGGTTGGACTCGAGCTGCCGCGCAGGGAGATCCGCCACGTGGTGGATCTGGTAGATCTGCGTCGCATCGATAGCGACGACGAGCTCTCCAACCTTTGCGAGCAGCGAGAGCGTCATGCCTTCCTCGCCAACCGGCCGAGAACGGCGTTGAGGATCTCCGGCGAGAACGGCTTCGTCAGGTACTCCTTCGCGCCCATGGTCAGTGCCTGATCGATGTGCTTCTGACCCGAGCGGCTCGAGATCACGACGACGGGGATCGTCTGATATGCGGGGAGGATCTGCATCTCGCGGATCAGCTCGTAGCCGTGCATGCGCGGCATCTCGAGGTCCGTGAACACGAGCGAGAACTGCATCGCGCGCAGCTTCTCGAGCGCGTCCTGGCCGTCGACCGCGGTGACGACGTCGACGTCGAGGCTTCCGAGCATGCGCTCGGCGACCTTGCGCACCGACAGCGAATCGTCGACGAACAGCACGCGCAGGCGGCCGACCGGCAACTTGACGATCTCGGTGATCTCGATCTTCGCATCGACCCGCGTCGGGATCGCATCGTCCATCTCGAGGATATCGTCGGCCTCGAGCGGCACCACCGACGGTGGCGCGATGTCACCCACGGATTCCGGATCCGCCTCGGGCAGCTCGAACTGCGGTTCGGATGCCACGACCGGGCGCGCTCCTCCGCGACCGATGGACTCGGCCTCGAGCACGCCGGGGACATCGATGATCAGCGCGAGCTCGCCATCGCCGCGCGACGTGGATCCCGAGAACAGCGGATGTCCTTCGAGCAACAGCCCGAGCGACTTCACGACGATCTCTTCCTGGCTGACGATGTCGTCGACCTCGATCACGACACGCTCGCCGCCGACCACGCACACCACGAGCACGTTGCCCGACGGGGTCGCCGTCAGCATCGACGAGTCGAAGATGCGCTGCATCTGGTGGATCGGAATCATCCGATCGCCCATGCGCGCGCGGAGGCGTCCGAACGAGTCGACGATCTCCACCGCCTCCCGGCTGACGATCGTTTCGGCATACGCGATCGGAATCGCGAGGAGGACCCCGCCGACACGGACGAGCACGGCTTGCGTGATCGACATCGACATCGGCAGCGTGATGCGGAACGTGGTTCCGGCGCCGCGCTTCGTGGCGATCGAGATCGTGCCGTTGAGGCGATCGACCGCGCGCTTCACGACGTTGCCGCCCATACCCCGCCCCGCGACATCGTCCGCACCGTCGAGCGTGGAGATGCCCTTCGCGAAGATCAGATCGACCACGCGCGGATCGTTCAACTCGATCATCGGCGGAAGCAGCTTCCTCTCGATGCCGATCGCACGCAGCTTCTCGAGATCGATGCCGGCGCCGTCATCGGCTAGCTCGATCACGATCTCGCCGTGCTCTTGCTTCGCCGACATCGTGATCCGACCGGTGCGCGCCTTACCGATCGCTGCGCGCTTCTCGGGTGTCTCGATGCCATGCACCACCGCGTTGCGCACCATGTGGAGCAAAGGTCCGTACAGCGCATCGGACATCGACTTGTCGATCGCGAGTTGATCTCCGGACGTGACGATCTCGATCTCGCGCGACGAGCGGTGCGCCGCGTCGCGGATCGGGAGCCGCAGCCGCGAGAACAGCGTGTCGACCATCAGCATGCGCGCGCGCGTGATCTCGCTCTGGAGACCCGTCGCGATCGTGCTGAGCATGTCCGCGTCCTCGGTCAACAGCTGCATCTCGCTGCCCATGTCGCGACGAACTTCATCGATGTCGCTCGCGGCTTCATCGAGGCGCCGCGACAGCACGTGAATTTCCTCGTACTGATCCAGCTCGAGCGAGCCGAAGTTGCCCGCACTCGTCGTGTGGCTACCGTCGCTCAGCATCTGCGATCCGCGGCGAACGCGACCGTCGAGGTTCGTGAACTGCGTCGACGCAGCGAACGAATCGATGAGATCGGTGACGGCCTGATGCCGCGCGAGATCATCTTCTTGTAGTCGCTGGATCTTGCCGACGCGCGAGAGCATGCGCGAGCGACACACGACGAGCTCGCCCGCGAGATCGAGCAAGCTGTCGAGGCGATCCGCAGGTACGCGCACGAATCGACGATCCGTGGCCTGCTCCTCCGGTTCGGCGGCCTCGGGCTCCGGCATCCCTTCGATCGACGCAGCGGAGCCTTCGCTGCCCTTGTCGCCCACCGATCCACCCGCGGACCACGCCGAGTCGTTCGGCTGGATCCAGGACTCGCCCGTGACCTTCGAGCCCATCTGCGAACCGCGCTCGTTGCCGACCGACGACAGCCGCTGCTGCACCTTGTCGTGATCGACTGCGACCTCGCCGTCGCTGCCCGCGCGCGCGATGTTGCGGCGGATCATCTCGTTCTGCTCGGACAGCGCACGCACGATGCCGCGCAGGTCGCCGACGTTCGACGACGCGACCAGCTTCTCGAGGAACGTCTCGACGAGGTGCAGGTGTTGACCGATCGGTGACAGGCCGACGGCGTTCGTCGCTCCCTTGAGCGTGTGATACGAGCGGAACAGATTCGACAGCTCGACGGTTGGCCGATTCGAGCTCTCGATACGAGTCAGCGTCTGCTGGAGATCGTCGAGGATTCCGCTCGATTCCTCGAGGTACACGTCCCACTCGCCCTGCGGCGGCAGGTTGATCCGGACGAGCGACGGCCCCTTCGTTCCGCCGCGTGTCGCCTGCGTCTTGACCATCGTGCCGATCTGCTCGAGCACGTTCGCGAGTGCTTCGGGATCCACTCGCTCGAGCGCCTCGCAGAGGGCCTGCCCTCGACTCGCCACCGCGGCCGCCTGCGCCTCGCCGACGATCAGCGCCGATCCTTTGAGGCGATGCAGGATGCGCTCGAGCCGCGTGGTCTGTACGCCACGCGCGGTGCCCGCGGTGCGGCGAATCTGCTCCAACAACGCACGCGCCTCCTCGAGCGAGGACTGCGCCTCCTCGCGGAAGATCGCGAGCGGTTCGTCGTCGGCGATCGCGGGCTCCGCCGCCGCTGCGGGCTCGGCTCCCGCCGCGAGATCGGGCACAGAGAACGCGATGTACTCCTCGATTCGCTCGCGCAGCTTCTTGAGCGACGCCGGGTCGAATCCGACCGCGCGCAAGCGCTCGACCTCGCCATGGAGATCACGGGCGCGTGCGCTGATCTCCTCGAGACCCACCGACGCCGCAGCCCCTTTGAGCAGGTGCAACAGGCGAGCGCAATGCGTCGCCGCTTCGCGATCCGTGCTGTGTTGCTCGAGCCGCGTCATGTACCCGCGCAGGTTCGTCAGCGCTTCACGCGCCTCGCCCTGAAACACCTGCAACAGCTCTTCGTCGATGCCCCACCCTTCGTCATCGACGGCCTTCGCCGGAGGCGGCGGAGTCACCGGCGAAGGTGGTGGAAGCACCAGCTTGGGGATCGCGGGCATCGTGGGCGCGGACCGCTCGGGCTCGATCGCGACCGGCGGTGTATCGAGGGTCGCGGCGATGTCCTTCTCTGCCTGATCGAGCTTCTTGTCGAGGACGCCGCGCCGAATGCCCGCTTCCACCTTGCGACCCGCGAGCTCGTGCTCGAGCATCACGCGGAGATCCGAGCTGCCTTCGAGGCACGTCGACGCGATCTTCTTCAATCGCTCGAGGTGCATCCTGACGGCGTCCACGGACTCGGTCGCCATCGCGGCGATGTCCTCGAGACGACGCGCGGTCGTTGCCATCGTGTCCACCCCGACGAGCGATGACGATCCTGCGATTCCGTGGAGCCCCACGACCATCGCGTTGATCGGCGGTTGCCACGTGCGATCGCCGGGCGCGAGTGCGCTCGCGGATGCGATCGCACGCGACCCCTTCTCGACCTCCGCGAGGAACCGCGTCATGTCGTTCGTGAACGAGTCCCGAACGTCATCGAGGGTGAAGCTCATGACTAACGGCCGCTCACCCGGAACTGACCGATCGACTTGCGAAGATCGTTGGACAGTCGGACCAGCTCGTTGATGGTGGCCACCGTCGAGTCGGCACCGTTCTGCGTATCGGTCGCGATCGCGGACACGCTCTCCATCGTCTTCGCGACGCGCTGCGCCTGATCGACCTGCTGCTTCGCGACCGTGCTGATGCCGACCACGAGGCCTGCGGACTGATCCGATGCCGTGCGGATCTTGCGGAGCGATTCACCTGCGGCCGCGACCGATCGCGACTCGTCTTCCACCACCTGCGTCTGCTGTTCGATCGCCTTGATCGTTTCGTTGGTCTCGGCAGTGATCGCCTTGACGAGCTTCTCGATGTCCTTCGTCGCGTTCGTCGCGCGCTCGGCCAGCTTGCGAACTTCGTCGGCGACGACGCTGAATCCGCGACCGTGCTCGCCGGCACGAGCGGCTTCGATCGCTGCGTTGAGCGCGAGCATGTTCGTCTGCTCGGAGATGCGCGAGATCGTGCCGACGATCGAGGTGATCTCCATCGAGCGATCGCCGAGGTTCTTCATCTTCTTCGCGCCGGACTGCACGTTCGCGCGCAGCGCATCCATGCCGTGGATGACGTTCTCGACCGCCTTCTCGCCCTGCTCCGCGGTTTCGGCGGTGCGCTTCGTTGCTTGCGATGCGCCTTCGGCGTTCGTCGACACCTGCGTGATCTGCGCCGCGACTTGATCGACGAGCGCGCGCGCCGCGACGACCTCGCGAGCCTGATTCGTCGCGCCCAGCGCCATCTTCTTCGCGACACCCGCGATCGATTGGACGGCCTTCTCGGACTCGACGACCTGCTTGGTCACGTCACCGACGAGACCTTCGAGGGATTCCAGCAGCAGGTTGAACGCGTCGGCGACGTTACCCAACGAGCCAGCCGTGGTCTGTGCGCGAACCGTGAGGTTACCGTCGGAGGCCTCGGACACGACGGACAGAAGATCGACGATGTTCGCCTGGGTCTGCGCGTTCTCGTCCGCGATGCGGGCCTGGAGAGCACGGGCCTCGACGAGGGCAGCGTTGATCTGATTGAAGTCGTCGACGATCTCGCTGAACTCGTCCTTCGTGTTCAGGGTGAATCGCTCGGTCGTGCCGCCGATCATCTGGTTCGTCGACGCCGACACGGCGCTGATCGCGTCCTTGACGTTCAGATAGAACGAGACGAAGACCCACAGGGTCAGCAGGACCGCGAGCAGCGTGAAGATGATGCCGGCGCGGCGCTCGCCCTGATAGATCGCGACTCGGCGCTCGCACAGCTCCTTCAACGGAACGACCGTGTCGTCGTAGAACCGGTCGAGCTTGTCGAGAGCAGCGACGGTCGCGGCGAACAGCACCGCGCCATCGACCTTGGCCACGGGCGCCGGCGCGACACCTTCGGCGGGTACGGCGATCGGCGTGACCAGTGGAGCGATCGAGGACTGCTTGATCAGGTTGGAGAGCGCTGTCGTCGCGGTCTCGAGCTCGTCGAACGGCCCCTTCAAGGCCGGCACGCGCGGATTGTTGCCGTAGTCCTTCGACGTGCTGATCGATGTCGCGAGATCGATCGTCTTCGTGAACCCGACGTTGAGCGTCGCGTCGGTCAAGAAGCCAGTCAGTGCGAACACCCAGTCCGTCCGGTCGCCCGTTTGACCGAGCATCGCCGTGGTCGCGGCGCTGGCGATATCGATACCGATCGTGGGGCCCTTCACGATCGTGATGTCCATGAGCCAGTACGAGTCGAGATCGGGATCGAGAATGAGGTTCGAGTAGTTCGCGATGTAGTTGACGACGTAGTCCGACGTGACCGCGAGCGCGGCCGCGTGAGCCGCGTTGATGTCGGCAGCCGTGCCCTTCTTGCTGATCTCGAGCGCCTTCGCCCACTCGCTCTTCAGGTCGACGAGACGCTTGCTGACCTTCTCGGCGCCGTCAGCAACCGCGAGTGCCCATCGATCGTCGGACTTGAACTTCGAGTCGAGCTTGTCGAGCTCTGCGATGAGCTTCGCGACATCACCCTCGCTCTTGGCTTCGAGGGCGACGGCCTCCTTGATCCCGGTCGCTCGGCCAACGGACGCAACCCAATGGCGCTCCTGCGCATCGAGGAGATCCTTCACCACCGCCATGTAGTCCGCACCGAGGGACTCGCCTTGGTTGAACTTCATGTCGTGCGTCGCGCCGCTGAACTGCTGATACGAGACGTACAGAGACGGCAACAGGATGACGAGAGCGATGATCGCGAACTTGGGCGCGTAGCGGAGCTTGCTCATCACCCACATCGCAGGGAGACAGACAACGCGAAGGGCAGCAGTAACGGGATTCGTCGATCCTTGAGTCATGATCTCTCCTGGCTATCAGCGAAAGCGCAGTCGGTTGAGGGCGCCCAGAATGAGCGCCGAATCGAGAACAGTGAGCAGGCCGCCGCGTTCGTCCGGCATGAAGCCGAGAACCTCGGGCGGCTCGCGTTCAGCGTCGGCGCGAATGAATTGACCTTCGACGAATCGCGTCACGCCGATGACGCGATCGATAGTGAGTGCACATACGGTCTGATGGTTGCGAACGATGACCAGCGCGGTGGTGCGCGCGGGACTCGCAGAGATGCCGAGAAGCGTCGGCGTATCGACGAGCGCGACGGTCGCGCCGCGCAGCGAGAACACGCCCGCGACAGGTGCCGGCGCTTGCGGGATCGGGAACACGGCGCCGACCGTGACGACCTCGCGCACGAGCGCGACATCGAGCGCATACGCGCGCGACGAGATGCTGAAGCACACGAGGCTCTCCATCATCCGGCGCGGCGGTTGTGCAGAGCCGGAGCCGCGAGAAGCGGCCGCAGATCCCGATGCTGCAGCGCTGCTGCTCACCGGCAGTACCTCTTGATCATCGCCTCGATCGCCGACGGGCTCCACGGCTTGCCAACGTGCTCGGTCGCGCCCTGCTTCTTTCCCCAGAACACGTCGCTCTCCGTTGCCTTCGAGGTGACCAGCACGACGGGAATCTGCGCGGTCTCGGGATCCTTACGCAGATGACGGCACGTCGCGAAGCCGTCCATCAAGGGCATCACGACGTCGAGGAAGATGAGCGAAGGCTTGTGCTGCTTCGCCATGGCGATCGCTTCCTTGCCGTCGGCCGCGAGGATCGCGCGATGACCAGAGCCGTTGACTACACGGGCCATCAGCTCTCGATCGGTTTGGGCATCGTCCACTACAAGAATCACAGCCACGGGTAGCTCCTTTGGATTACGGCAAGCTCAACAGGCGCTCGAGGTCGTTCACGTGAATCGGCTTGACGAGCACGGCATGCATGCCCGCCTCGATCATCGCGTCGAGAATTTTGCGATCAGGTGCGTCCAGAACCGACACCAGCTCCGTCGTACCCGACGAGGCCAACGCCGCGATCTCGCGTTTGACGAGGTCAGGGCTACACAGGCGGGCGTTGACGATGATCATTCGCGCGCGCACCTCGAGCGAGGTCGGCGCGAGCTTGGCAGCACTGTCGACGACGACGACGTCGATCGGTGTCTCGCGACTCCCGAGGTGCGCACGGACCGCGGCGATGAACGCCGGATCGTCGTCGAGGATCGTGACCACACCACCACCCACTTCGACCACGCTCGACGTGTCGTTGCGAACGAGGTCGACGTTCTTCAGTCGCGCGAAGATCGCGGCCGCGCGATCGCTCGAGATCTCGGCGCGCGTCAACAGCTCGCGCACGGACGTCCGGCCGTCGACGAGAGAGAGCAAGCGCTTCTCTTCGGGTTCGAGGCGCGAGCCCGCGAGCTTCTCGCTGAAGCGCGGTGTGCGATCGTAGATCTCGTCGAGGAATCGCGCGGACGCAGCCGCCGTCGGTGCCATGCGGCGCTGACGCGACAGCGCGATCGAGGTCATCGAGATCGGCCGGCCGAATGCTTCGACGTAGTCCGGGAGCCCCATCTGCCCCTGCCACGCGAACCGTCCGGCGGATGCGCCGAGGACCTCGTCGAGGAGCTTCGCACTCTCGCGTTGCAAGGCTGCCGGCAGCTCGCCGGCGCGGCCCGTTCCGGCCTGTGCTTGCGCGAGCAACGCCGGCTTGCCATCGGCGGACGCGGTGCACATCACGACTTCGCCGCGGCGCACGTAGATCCGATACACGCGCTGCAGGTCCACCGTCAGCGTCCCCGTCGCGTGCGACGATGCGAGGAGCCGCAGCACGTCGAGGATCGAGGTCGTGTACAGAGAACCACGCAGCTCGAGCTCGGCTTGCGTCGGCGGTGCGATGGTCTGTCGCGCGCGGCCGCGCAGTCAGCGCCGGCGACGACGACGGCGCGGGACCGCCCTTGATCGCCGTCTCGAGGCTCGTGCGGATCTCTGCAGGGGAGAACGGCTTGCCGACGAATGCGACGACGGCAGGGAATCGCTTGAACGACTCGAAGACCGTCGCTTGATTCGCGGACATCAGGACGACAGGCACCTTCGCGGTGCTGGTGTCGTCCGAGAGCAACTGACAGACCTCCGTGCTCTCGAGATCCGGCAGCAAGTAGTCGAGCAGGATCACGTCGGGTCGCGCCGAGCGCGCACGGATCACGCCGTCGCTTCCCGTCGCCGCAAAGTCGACATCGATTCCGGTGCCACGCATCGCGATCTCGACGAGCTTGCGGAGTGTCGTGCTGTCATCGATGACGAGCACCCTCGATGCGTTCACCGGACCTCCACGACGGCGCCGGCGAACCCGGCGTGCTCCGAGCTGACCGAGGACAAGACGCCGATCGTCGCGGGCCCACCCTCGGCGATGACATCCTCGATCGCACCGACGAGCTCCGGCGGCGATGCCCACCCGAACGCGACCTGATCCTGCGGAAACCCGGACAAGCGGAGGAAGCGATGACGATCGAGCTTCGCGTGGATCTGCCACTTCGTGGGCATGCGCTTCGGCGAGCACATCCAGAGTGGCGCGTCCTTGCGCGGCCAGTAGATCCGCCACTCGGCGGTATCCGCCGACAGATGGATCGCAGCTTGGTCGGGCCCGAGCATCCCGGCGAGCTCCGCGGCGAGCTCCAGATCGCCGAGCTCCGCACTGATGCAGCGAACGACGTCTCGAATGTCGCCACCCCCGACGACGAGCGTCAGCCCGTTCGACTCGTCGAGCTGCACCAGTGGAGACTCCGTGCCGCGCGCCCACGCGACCCAGTACGCACGACGCAGCACCTCGAACCGCGGACTGCCGCTCGCGCCCGGCGCGGTCATCGGCGTCGGAACATCGAGCGCCGCGCGCAACACGGCCACGAGTCGCGCGCGATCGATCGGCGGCGACAGCAATGTCACGCGACCGTCCGCGAGATCGATGCGTGGCTTGATCAGCGGCTCCGCGGCGCACACCACCGCACGCACACCGGGCGTGGCCTCGAGGAGTCCACAGATGTCCTCGGGGATGCGGCGATCGCCGACTTCCATCGACGTGATCACGACACGCGGTGGGTGGCGCGGGATCCCGCCACCCCAATCTTCGGTCGCGACCGCGAGGCTCGAGCACGCGGCGCGGGCCTCGGCGAGAAGACCTGGAGCGATTCGCCGAACCGCCAGAGCGACAGTCACGCTCCGCCACCTTCGAGCGCAGCCACCATCATGCGGACGTCGATGAACTGAGCGCTTCGTTGATCGGACAGCGTCGCTGCGCGTCGCCACGGCATCTGTGTGGTCCCGCGTGCGATCGAGCTGATCTCGACGAGCCCGACTGCTTGATCGATCTCGAGCGCCCACCGGATGCCGCGCGAACCGACGAGCAGCAGCGCTCCATTCGCCATGCGCGATATGGCCGGCTCTTGCGGCGCGAGCGCCACCGAGAGCACCGGCTGGCCCGCCCACACGCCGATCGCGCACTCGACGCGATCGCTGACCGGGAGCCGCGCGCCGACGGGATACTCGCCGAGGAGATCGATCTCGTCGGCGGGAAGCACGATCCGCCCGTGGCCGAGCTTGCACTCGAGACCGCGGGTGCGACCCGTACTAAGGACACCGTCTCCCATGGGATAACGTTCACGTTCCCACGAGCGCTTTGTCGGTGTCTAAGGAAACCGGGTCGAGTTTCTCCCCACGATCTGAAACAACGCGCGAGTCGAACACTATGTTCCACAGCGCCAGTTTTTTGCTACCCGAGTGATCACCCGGTTTCTTGAGACCAATTTAATCGGCCCGTTTTTGTACTCCGGGATCAGGGTTCGCTAACGTGTGCCGCATCGGGATCGCGGGGGATGCGATCCACCACTAGTCATAGGAGAACTCTGATGAAGAAAGCCTCGCGGCTGCTGATTGCATCTCTCGCCACGTTCGGCTTCGTAGGAAGCGCTGTTGCTCAAGACGCCCCGGCGACGGAGCCGGACCCGAATGCTCCGCCTCCCGACGGTACGGTGGCTGATCCGAACGCCCCGGCGATGCCGGATCCGAACGCCCCAGCGCCCTCGGGAAAGTGGCCGCGCGCGGTCATCGCCCGCCCCCTGACGCTGCCTGCGGGCGTGTTCATGGTCGGTGCGGACATCGTGAACTTCACGAACAGCTTCTTCGACCCCGCGTTGATCCGTGTCCTCGTCGGCTACGGCATCACGGACGACATCGAGCTCGCATTCGCGCACTACGCGTTCCCGACCTCCGATGTGGGCAAGGGTGCTATCGCTGCAGGCCTCGGCTACAAGCTCGCACGTGGCGCCATGGGTGGAAAGCTCAAGGCGATCGCGCGCGCACAGATCGGTTACGACCTGGCCGCCAGCGTCGATCTGACCACGGGTGAAACCTCCGGCGCCGTGTCGCCGCTCGGCCTCGGCGTCCACGTGCAGTACAACGTGACCGACAAGATCGCGCTGATCACTCCGGGCAACCAGCTCGTGATCGGCCTCGATCCGAACTTCATCGAGCTCGACATTCCGGTCGGCGTCGGCTTCCAGGCGACCCCGGAGCTGTACGT
>Ga0154020_10003613_pt1 | contig 18589 bp, 31 predicted proteins | sample Klosneuvirus_201_FD_109709 | JGI IMG/M metagenome (GOLD analysis project Ga0154020, IMG submission 109709) | Active sludge microbial communities from wastewater, Klosterneuburg, Austria - Klosneuvirus_20160825_MG | ecosystem: Engineered > WWTP > Aerobic digester > Activated sludge | place... | reverse complement strand
TGAGCGGGTTCTTAAACATCTGAATCCTCTCCGGTTTGTTTGACAATCTCTCTCACACCACGCGAGAAAAATATATTTTCGATTCGATGGATACGCTTTTCGATCTTCCCCAGTTCCCACTTTGCTATGAACACCGTTACGAGTAGCACGGTATTGATGAGAAAGTTGACAATTGAGGCTGCATCTGTGGCCGTCGTACCCATGTACATACCTCACTTCTTAGCATGCAATACGTAGACTGTCAACACAACCACTACAATTCGGTGCCAGTGTTGGTTGTTGATCGTTCCTGTAGGATCTTCAGCCACTTATCGTTTGGGTTCCAGGTTTGCAGCCATCCGCCCCATGCGATTGCATTTCCGCACATGTCCAGGCTTGTCTGTATCATCGATTCCCATACGTCAAGGTCTAGCGGTCTGTCTCCGCTGTGCTTCATCCACCATAGATACGGGATTACTGGCCTGTTTCGAGATCCTGACAGGTCTCTTAGTCGTATCGCTTCCTCTATGTTGCGCTGGAAGTACAGCGGGGCATTCTTGACGGCATTCGCCCCATCGGTCGCTCTTGTGTAGAAGTAGTATATTGACGGCAGTAACACGTCAACATTCGCATACATTTCCGCCATGTCTTCATTTCTGCCTTGCCAGTTCAGAAACTCATCCGATGTCTTTGGAGCTATAGCGTTGAACAGGTCTCTTATTGGTGTGAATGCGTAGAAGCCTATTCGTAGCTCCGGCCTGAAATGCTTCATCGTTTTGTATACGATTGCATACCTTGTAGCGGCGTCTATTCTCTCGGCTCTTGTTCCTAAGGGCCAGTCTTCGTGGTCGATAACGAGTAGGTTGGTCGGTGTCTGTATCTTTGCGGCTGCTTTGAAGTAGTCCAGTGACGGCATTCCTAGTTTATCGGTCCAACCTGGATACGACACCCTATTGATGATCGGGACAGGATTCAGCTTGTATGTGTTGTAGAGTTCATCGGCAGATGGTTTGCCGGTATGAAGGAACTGCTGAAACATTATCTATTCAACCCCGTTATGGCGAGTTCTGCATAGTCAACTTGGATGTCTTTCGATGCAGCGGCGGAATTGATTATGTGTATCCCTTGACCTACGCCGGACGTTGGCACGTTTGTGGACATGAGTCCGCACACTGTTGCTTGATCTATTTTGAATGTGACGCCTGATGAGTTTCGTGAGTGAGCGAGATTCGTGAATGATGTTGTTATGGCGACTCCAGAATCTACCCGTGTCTGTACGGCTCCAGATCTTGTCACGCAAAACCAGTTCGTGTCTGCATCCAGCTTCTCAAAGTAAATCCCGTTGTTCGGCGGATTCACCGTGAAGTTGTCAGTTATGCCTACTCTTACCGTTGTGTTGGCATCGTTTGTTTGTAATGCCACCCTGAATAGAGATGCAATATTGAGTGAGGCGAAGTACGGTTGTGACCCTAGTGAGTTCAGGCGCGCAACGGTCCCGGACACGGCTCCGGTTGCCAGGCTTATTACTCCAGGATTGGTTCCACCGCCAGGAACGGTTACGGCCACAGATGCGCCCCACCCAAGCGCGCCTATCAGGCCTGACGTGGTGCTGCCGGTAGTGAAGTCGTCTTGTAGGAATACGCTGGACCTGAATGGGTACAGCGGGTCCTGCTGCTGCTGAATGCCTGACGCGTGTGATGGCGTCAACGTGGCGAGCATGACGCACAGGATCAATGCGGATGTCGTGATGGATTTATGGAGTGATGATTTCATGATGTTAGTTCCAGGCGTTGACGAATACGGTCTGGGTGCCACTCGCGGAAATGAAAGAGAGTGATGATACGGCGTAGTCGTCGAGAATGATTGACCCGCCCGGTTGTATCCGGCTGTCTCCGGCAGTGTTGACAGCAGGGCATACGGCAACCCCTCCTAGCCAGTCAATACAGATTTCGTCCGTGTTCGTCAAGGGGCTTCGTATTGCCACCTTCTTCGATGTAAAGCCGAAGGCGGTATTCTGGCTTGCTGTGGTCAGGTTCTCAAGTTTGGTTGCGTAAAAACCGGTTCCGCTTGTTGGGACGCGTGTTACATCCACTTGCAACCCGTTCGCAATACTTCCTCTGCATCGATCCGCGCTTGCCCCATTCCAAAACATACACCCAGCGTCAAGGACACCGGTTAATACAGCGTCTCCGGCTGCATAGTCCTTCACGTCGTTGTATTTCTTCGCGGACTGTGCGACGGCGAGACCCATCACGCTTTGCACGGCAGCGGGTACCACGTAGACGGACGTGATGAGTAGGGTTGTCGCGATGAGCGCGGCGGTAAGTATTTTCCCGATAGATATTTTCACGCTGGCGGTCCTCCAGTTGCACACACTTTGATTCTGACTGCAAACCTACCCGCTACAGCATTCGATACGTAGAGCCTTGCTTTGCTCTCGATGAAGTCGTTTTGCGGGATGCTAGGTGAAGCGTTACAGTTCACGCAAGTAAACCTTTGTTCTATGATTGATAGCGGATCTGTTCGTATTAAGCTAGGGGCACCTATCCCGGCATCCGTTCTGAAACTGTGAATCTTGTTGTTCACAGAATCGTAAAACATTGTGAACGGTCCTTCGTTTCCATCCGCGACTAGGAATGGGGCGGATACTCCGATCAGTGTTAGGTTATTCGTCATGTAGCTTCTAGTTGCGCCAATGCCACCAATCGATGATGACCCACCTACAACCATACCGGCAGACGGAATAATACCCATTCCTTGGAATGTTCCGAGGCCGGAGAATAAAAATGTTCCCGTTCCTTGGTGCGTTGTTTGCCCTAATCCATATCGCCTCACGGCTAGCGCATTCACAGCGGCGGCATATTGTTGCCCCATATCGCCGTTAATAGCAAACCGTATCGGTATCGAGATTCCTGTTGTCGGGCTTGTCGCAATGAATGTGGTTCCGGGTATGTTCCATGAGGATATGTTTCTCACGGCTCCGCTGTTGTAGCCTATCAATAGTGTTGACGGGCCTGACATGCGCGCGTCGTCAAGGTTGTCTGCTCTTAAGCTTGTCTGTGATGAGGCCACCACGCTTCCAAGTCTATCGTACTGCGTCACTTCCATGCATGCGTTGGCTACACATCCAGGGGTTCCGGTGACAGAAGCCCTTGCTAGATACAGGTGATTGTCTACAACTTCTCCGGCGATGCCTGTCGTGTATAGCAATGATGACTGAATCACCCCTCTTGCGATCATTGCCATAGTTGTTACATCGTATGTAATGATCTCTCTTTCACCAGTCACACCATTGCCCGTCACGATGAATCCTACAGACTCGCTTCCCCTTGCGCGATTCACCCGATGGAATTGGACGTTATGGCCGGGCAATGGGGCGATATTGAGTACACCATCTTCAGCGTACCCGCTTGTGATGCACGGCGGAATGGGGTCTGGTATCTGTTGGGTTGCACCGACGACTACGCCGGAAATAGCGGCATTAACGCGAGACAGCCCCACGGATGGAGCCAGAGATAGGCAGAGTAGGGTCAAGTAGAGTGTGAATGATCGAACCACCGAATAGAAGGAAGAGAAGGGCCACATACAACCACACCCATTTCATTTTTATTGCAGTTCAAACAGGTTAATGGAAAGTGCGGCGGCACCGATGCCATACAGCGGCGTGTTTTCCTTGAGGTAGAATGTCTCACGGCTCCCAGATAACACCGGGAAGCCTGTGGTGAGGTTGACGGAATCGCTTCCGAGGAACAGGGTAGGCCCTGCAATGGTTGCCCCGTACGCTTCTTTGAGTACGGCGCCGATGCTCCCGGTCACGGCTGCACCGGCCACGGTTACGACCAGTCGTAACGATTGGTCAACCCCAAGGTCTCCGATGCTCGCATAGTAGGTGCCTACGCCAGAAGATCCGCTGAATATATCCAATTGGGATACCGCCCAGTTGCCGGAAACGGGGTCTTGTGTCTCGGCGTCTACTTGGACGGTACCGCCTGCACCTGTAATAGACAGGAAGAACCGGGCAGAACGGAATCCCGATACATTGATCGGCGCGCTTACCGTTGTGCCTGCCGGAAACACGGTAGCAGCCGGGAACACGGTCACGGACGTGGCAACGCCCGAAACAGTCATGTTTGGATTGATGAGAACATACCCTTTGGGTTGACGATTCGGGGCAGCAATGAGTGTGGGGATTGTGCCTATCGTGACGGTTCTGGGAAAGAACGCGTTCCCGATGGTCCGCAGCATAATGTCAATATCGGTGTTCGCCAGGATTCGGCGTAAGCATCCGTTATTGTCTAGCTCTTGACCGGTCTCTCCGTCTCTCGCCTCGAAAGGCGGATAGATGGAGACCGTCCGACCATGAATGCCCGATGTCTTCAGGTCTTCGGGGATGCTCCCCTGAAACGTGATCTCATCGGCTAGGAATTTCCCCGCCATGCGTCAAACCCCTTATCGAGCCTTGAAGGCTTCCACGTTGCCGAACACCTTGAAACCCTGGAAGGCGAGACGGACTTGAAAGGCCGTGGCAACAAGGTTCTGGACTTGCGCCGTGAACGTGCTATTCGGGTCCAACACCTTCGGTCTTGCCCAGATGTACGGGCGTTCCGCTGTGCCGAACAGGCTGTTGACGGCAACCGGGGAGTTCATGAGGTTTCGCCCGCTCCCGGAATCTGTCAACGTGACGAGCAACGGGGCAAACTTCGGCGTATCGGAAATGTTGGCAATGAACACTTCGCCAACGCTCGAAATCGTGAAGCAGGTTTTGACGACGGCAAAGGCCGAGTCGGCCTGCGTGATGAAATTGTCCGTGGCGTTGTTGAGCGCAGCCAGGGGCAAAAAGTTGATGTTAAACGTGAAGGGGTCCAGGTCGAAGCTCTTACGCACTCGTGCTTGTGTCGCTCCTAACCGGCTCGCAATCGCGGCAATAACCTTGTCTGTCTCGTCCATTGGAATCTCCTACCCAAAGCGTGGGCCTGAAGAGGTTTGACGCTGGGGAGCGATCCGTAGACCGCTCACCCAGCGCGGGGCGCGGCGTGGGGGCCGCAAAGGTTTACAACACGCGACGGTACAGATACCCGTCCATCCAGAGACGAATCTGACGGTTGACAGCGGGTGCAAGCACCAGTGCAGCCGACCAGGTAAGTTTCCAGGTGAAGTTCTGGTTGTGGGGAATCGTGATGTCACCCCAGAAGTTGTACCGGTTCCGAAGATCCGGGTTACCGTTCGTCGCAAACTGCGCCGTGGCTCCAAAGCCGGTAGCAGCCGTGCCGGTGACGCCATAGGCCAGATTGGCCCCGACTCCACCGCCGCACGGCAAGTTCATCTGCGAGCCCTGCCAGTAATCTTTGTTAGCGATGACCAGTGAGCACGCACCTTGAGACAGCCGGTCAACATCGTTGACGGCTCCGGTCTGAACCGCTGGATCTGACGGAGCACCGACAGATACAGGAATCAGGTACGAAATGCTGCAATTGTACAGGTCAAAGAACATGGGGCTTGGAATCTGTCCAGCGGCCACCATGTTGGACAGGTTCTTGTCTGCGTTCACGTTCTGGAAAAACTCCAGGACCGTGGTTGCGCCAGTGACGTAGTTCTGCGTGTCGAACCAGGTCCACGGAATCCGCTCCGGCTGTCCAGGCAGCATCGGGGTAATTCCCGCTGAAAGGTCTTGAACGGTCTTCACTTGTTTCGGATGTTGATTGGGCATGGTATGGTCTCCGGCTCTGTTGTGTGGCTCCCTCTTTGTAATTCGGGGGGGAGCCTCACCCTACGTATTTTCTGTTACTGTGTATTTCTACACAGCCTCATCGTACGCGCTCACCGCCTGCGGCGAGTCGTATGACCCGAGACCGGGGTAGACCCCGATCTGCGGATACACACTCATATCATCCGCCAAGGCCGGGATGTACGGAGCCACGAAGGTTTTCACGGCATCGTTGAGCGCCTCGACCATTCCGCCCACCATGAGCAATTGACCGGCTCTTGCGTCAAGGAATCGCTTCCCGATCCATCCCAGGCCGAACGCTACCGCGCTCTTTCCGGCGATGCGAACCAGGGGTTGTTCCATCGGCAGCATTCCACCCAACATCGGGGCCACCATGCCATACGTCACGCGGGTCAGCACGAAACCACCCGTCACAAACATGGCATCCTTCAGGAATCCACCCGACGGGAGCATGCTGGGATTGTGCCGGTATCGGCGAGAATGTCTGCGCCGACGGCTGTATGACGGATTTGCTTTGTACCGTCGCGACCGTCGCGGGGCCGCAACGCTCACCACACGTCGCCGACGTTTCGCGGCCACAGCGCGGCGTTTCCGCCTTTTGGGAATCACCACACTCACAGCCCGTTTCCGTCTACGTCGTGTTGCCATTTTCTTCACTCCCTTTTTGGATGTTCGATAAGGATTCAGTAACCACGCTTGTTCTGTTGGGAAGCTCATAAATTAACAATGGGGAACCAAGCGTTATCAGCTCGATTCCCCATCCCTCTAAAGCGGTTTCCCGCTTATCAGTCGGATATATGTTTAGACCAGGACCAACCCGCGACCGGTGACTTTTAGGAAGTACTCTTTCGGTTTTCCTGCCGCATCGTACGCATAGACGTTGATGACCTGCGGTTTCGTGAGATCAAACCGTAGTACGCGATGCTCCGAGTCTACTTCAACGCCTACGAATTCTTGGACGGCTGCTGCGCTCATGTCCGATCTTCTCCCCACAGATGTTTCCCGGCCTTAGAGTGAATTAATATGTCTCCATTGTCAAGAGCTAAAACGACTACACGCGAACTTTTTGCAAATGGGTGCCGGTAGAGACCAGGCTTGTGTGTCGTCTTCTCGGCGCGAATCTCGATTAGTCGGTTGTAGATCACGCCTTCAACTCTCGCCTGCACTTCTGATCCTGGGTTCCCGAAAATCGCAATTGGGTTCATCTTGAGTTCACGCGCCTTCGCTTCCGACTGCCGATGAGCCGCCGCTTTCCCGCGATGGAACGCGGCTTGCGTGACCTTCCCCTTTTTCGCGGCTCTGCGTTCCGTCGCCTCTTCCGACACCGCTTCCGCTTCGTGGTAGGCCGCGCCGGGGTTGCGCTTGAATTTTTTTCCTTGCAATTGGTCAACGTGACTCATGCAATCTTCTAATTCTGTCGCATCCAAAATAGGAGAAGTAGTATTACCGGAGACAATGGAAAGACGATAGCCTGAACCTGTGGGCTTAATTGTGTAAGCCGGAACGTGAGAACCTAAATCTAGAATCCATCCGCGCATAGATGCATCGTAAAACCATTGAGGCTTAGACCGCCGTAACGGGTTGGGCCGTCCATCCTTGTTCTTTCGCGCCGCCTGCATCCGCCGCGCCCATTCAAACGCTTCCTTGCTGCCCTTTTTGGGATGGTTTTTCATTGGTTTCACACCTTGTATGTCGGTCTGCATGTCCGCCAGACACTTCGGGCAAATTCCATGCGACACGGCGGACGATTCACGCGGCTCTATTTCACCCATCTTCTTTTTGCACCAGGCACATTGAATAATCATGGGTCACTTCACTTCTAACAGCGTCGGGGCAGCCGGAGCGACCAGATCCACATCGGGCGCGATCACCACCGCATTGCATCCCTGTTCCGTTTTTTCTCCGGCCACATTCTCCGCAATGAAACACACGTACGAATCGCCTACGCTCCACCGCCGCACATATCGGTGAGTGGCACTGCCTGGTGTGTATCCAACCACGTCCTGCAACGGTACGCGATCACTCGCTACGTAGAGCTTGGAGGCATGCCCGGAGATAGTCACGGTGGCCCCATCTGCATCCGTTTGCACGCGTGTCACGTAGGCTTTTGGCACCACTTGCTCATCGGCAATCGTGCGGCTCATTTCATTCGAGAAGGCCGATTCGTTGCCGGAGGTATCGAACGCTGTGACCGCGAAAAAATACGTACTCGGAGACGGAAGGTTCAGCGCATGGCATCGTGCCACGGTTTGCGTTTTCGGCACCGTCAACGCGGGGGAACCCTTGGTATACCCCTGAGCCGTCGGAGCGACATACACCTTGTACCCAGCAAGATCCGCCTCACTGTTCGGGGTCCACGTGATGGTGCAATCCTGCAAGATTGCGTGAGCAGGCTGTACGCACAAGATGAATGCCAGCACGGCAAAGAACGGTATAATGTGTTTCATCGGCGAAACGCTCCCATCCAAAAGAGTAAAAATCCTCCGGCAGCGACCAACGGGAGCGCCAGACCGACACCCCCACCGAACCCGATCAACGACGAATCGGTGATTTTTGCGGCTTCTGCCGGAGTCAACAAACCCTGTGCGACCAAATCAAGCGCCTTCCCCTGCATACGTACTTTTTCAAAGTGCATGTACATGGCACCGGCGAGTGCGATAGCTGCCAGGCCCAGGACCAGTGGCAACGCGCCGAGTGTGACGTTAACGCCAAAATGTTGCGCGAATGGTGTAAGCTGTTGCTCGAGTCGGAGTTGCTCATTGAAAGCATCTTTCGTTTGCTGTTGTAGTGTGATGAGCTTGCCGAGTGCGGGTTGATCGTTGCGAGCTTTCGCGGTCTGCATAAGCTTGCCGATCAACATGAGTCGATCTCTCAATACCTTGGAGTTATCAAAGAAGGATTGCAGCATCCCTTTGATATAGTTCTCGGCGCTATCGATGGTTGGAAAGTTCATTTTCTGTTCATCACAGAATAAATAATCCCGAACAGGATCACGTACGGAAGGTATTGACTCCAGGCCGGTTGAGCGGGCGCAATGACATGCGGAGCGGTTTGGGCAATTTGCTGCATTGCAGGGGCTTCATTCCGCTTCGGTTCACTTAGTTTCTGCATTTCGGCCCATGTCAAGGGGCCTACGATACCATCGGCGGGTAATCCCTGCGCGGATTGAAACGCGATCACGGCTTGCTTCGTTTTTTCGCCAAAAATCCCGTCAACCCCACCGGTTGGATAACCGTGCGCGGAAAGGATGTTTTGAATCTGCGTCACGCTTGACCCGCTGCTGCCTGTCGCAGTTAGCGTGGTATCGCCTAGTGATATGTCTCTGCCGATTAATCGCAAGGCCATACTATTTCCTCATGAACAGCAACGCCAGGATCACCCCACCGCCCGCAATGTATGCCCATGTTGGAATTGAGGCCACAGCGTTTTGGGCGGAGTAAAATCCGGGGCCGTACGTCAATGCGTTTTGAGCCATCGACCCAGTAACCGGTACCTGTCCGGCAGGTGTGTTGTAAAAAAGATTGACACCCGCTTGATTAGCCTGATCAACCAAGGCTCCGGCTTGTGCAGGCTTGACGACTCTTGCAGCAGCCTGCATGAGTTTCGCGGGGTCTGGCTTGACGACAATTTTTTTCATCCAATCTGGTCGTTTGTCCCACCCAGGAACAACCGTACCCATGATGTCATTGAATAAATCACCCATCTGGGGTGTGGCCCCGTAGGCGAGTTGATTCAAGGCTGTATCGTACAGGATGACCGGGACACCATATGCCCCTCTCCGGGTCAGGTAGGAAGGGTTCCGCCTCATCCCACGTGTGAGATTGCTAGAGTGCATCGTAGACCATCCTTTTCCCGGCTGTTCGTCGGAGTTCGTTGACGCGTGCGGATTGTGCCTTCGCAATCGTCCGTGTGGCTGTGTCCGCGTCTTTTGCTTTTTGTTCCATGATGCTACGGGTTTGGGTGTCGATCGATTCACGTTCAGCCTTAGACTGTTCTCTTGTAGTAGTCAAGGCTAAAATCTGCTGTGCAATGTTGTTCATGACCCCGGATAGGCGCTCGATCTCTTTTCCGACCACTTGCAATGCGTTTGTCAGTTCCTTGATTCGCTTCTTTTTTCTTCGGGCTTCGCCGGATAGGATCTTGAAGCCGGTTTCCAACAGCGTAGCGGCAGCTAAGACGGCAGCGATCACCGCGCCATAGGGATTGGTAGTGGTAATCGCTAATGATGCGGCTTGAAAGCCACGGCTTCCCATGATTCGCTGCAAACCCTTCTTCCCGGAATGGTGTTCGATCTCGCCTACTAATTGATTAAATCGGTTCACGTTTTGGTTGTATTGGCTCAGGGCGGATCTGTAATCGGCTTGAAGCTTCTGAATCTGCTTCCAGGCCTCGTTTTCACGCATCCAGAGAATGCGCTTACGCTCCAGTTCCCACGGATTCATTGCCCCGCGTATGAGTTGAGGCGGTTCGGGGAAATACGTAACCTTAAGCGGCCAGTCTTCAACTTCCGGCACGTCGAATCTGCCTAGGTCTATCGCTTGTACGTACATGCTACTTTTTGCTCCCGAACAGAACCGCAATCACGGCAAGCCCGCCCATCATTAGCAGCGCGTTGTCTCCACCGAACATTCCCGCCTGTACAGGCTTAGGCACCCCGTCAGTTTCGTACCCTTGCGCCATGGGGCTTCCGTACACAGGCGCGGGAGGAGACAGTGATTCTTGTGCTACTCGATTAATTACCGCTTGAAGTTCGGGCGGTATCGTGCCGGTCTTCTCCATCTGTACAAGCTGCTCAGTCGTCGCGGCTTGTGCGACTTCGGCCTGCCCGCTTTTTGTAAGCCCGCCCAGCAAGGATGAGAATAGCCCGCCGACTTGTGACACGTTTTTTCCTAGCAGGGCACCGACCGTCGAAAGTTTGGGGCCAATCACGTTCCAGACAGCCGGACCGGCAGTGTAGGCCAGTACGGCCCCACCGATAATCGGCACAGCGGTTTTTCCGACGTTTTCAATCTGGGTTTTCATTTTTGATGGAAGCAATTGGTAGGCCCCGCCGGTCATGACTGTTAATGCGCCGGACGTGACGGCCTTGAAGATATTGCCAGGCCGAAAACTTTTGGGTGTGATTTTCACCATGCGTTTGAACATCGATCCAACATCGTCAAAAATTCCGTCGAGGCATACGTAATGACCTGTATCATCGGAGCCCATGTAGACGGCTCCAGGCGGCAACCGCAGCTCTTGCCGGATGATTCTAGGATGCAGTTTGATTGGCTGTTGATACATTATATTCTGGCCTCAATGATCGAAGTTTCCTGCGGTGTCAACCGGGGCCGTTCGTTCCACTCATCACGTGTCGCGTCTAGTCTCATGCCTTCGCAAAATACGTAGACGTGTTGATACAGGTTCCCGTTGTAACCTACCGCGCGAAATGCCGGGGATAGCCCGATGGATTTCATGAGTGTCGCGAGGTACATACTCATATCATCGCAATCGCCGTATACCAAGCGATCCGCGTGAATCGCTTCGGCAATCATGGCCGGATTGTGCAGCGCTTCGACACCCTTCGGGTCCGGGATATAACGCATCTTGCGCTTAACCCAAGTCAACAGCGAATAGCATTGACACTTTCTATCGCCGCGCCCACATGTCGCAATGGCTTGTGCGGCTTGTGCGCGAATGTATGGATTGACTAGAGCTGCATTTACAAGCCTAGTCATTATACTGAGGGTCTGTTTCACCCCGTCAGGCCCGCCTAGCTGTGGGTGTATCACTGGCATGATTCACTCAACGCCATAAACACGCCGGTTGCGGGTAAGTATTTATACTTCATCATTTTTAGATGAGACGGTTTAACATGTCGCTCGAAATACTCTAACGCTTCGCGCGTTTTCATGCCCGACGGCACGCGGAAGGCATGCCAATTACGTTCAGGGTCTCTTGAGCTTTCCGCGTTCACGCGACGGCACCGCCTTTGTCTTGTGGTTCGTCGGCCATCACGACCGGCGGTTTCAGCAAGCAATTTCTGTGGATTAGATCACAGACGGCATCCTCTAGCCGTGCAACTCTGTCAATGAGTAGTGCAATCTCTTTGTCTTTGTCGCCCCATAAGGCGGGGGCGGCATTAATAGCGGCTGATTGCTCTGTTTCTTCTTGTGGTTCTTTTTCTTCAGTGCTCATGGTTCCCCCTTTTAGTTTTCTCTCGAATTCTTTCCGGGCGTATTTCAGTCAAAATGGTTTTACAATACGCCGTGTCGTTTCAGTTCGGGCTCTAGCCACCACACCCAGGCAATACCGATCAGCGCAATAATGGCAATACCGCCCGACGTGGGTGAGATCGAGACCGGCATGATCTGTTTGAACTTATCCCAGTAGGCTTTGAGTTCTCGGACTGGTACCGCGTTTAGCTCGAAATGTGGAAGGTCTTTGTTCTTCCATCGCCCGCCCCACGAAAGGCCTAGCGATTCTCCGAGTGTACCAAGTATTGCCCAGTATGGGCCGGTCGGATTCCAGTTAGGAAGGTTTACGTAGGCATCTGGAACGATATCGAACGCCAATCCGTAATTATGATAGGATAGACCGCCGGGGGCTTTTGTGACACCTGTGCCAGATTCGTACAAGGCTTGTTGCTCTGCGAGTGAGCGCTCGCCTTGTACGATCTTGGCAGGTATACCACGCTCTGCTGCAAGCTCAAGCAGCCGTGTTGCCATCGGTTGGAGGGACGGCTGTAGGCTTTGAATTTTCGGGAGACTGTACTGAAGTAAGGCCATGGCCGATTTCTTCCGTCAGAGCTTCCAGGATTCCACCTCTAAGTGTCATCCACCATTCCTGTTGATAGCGTATTCCAGGCTCGAAATTCGCCAACATATCGAGACAGTCGGGACGTACGAGCCAGTCTCGTAGGGTAGGATACAGACTTTCTTGAACTTGGTCAAGAAGCATGTCCACGTAAGTGGACGGATCGGAATTCTTCGCAGCTCCGTTGATTAGTATGGGAAGCATCTGTTGAAGCTGCTTCATCACAGCGATATTCGCGTTTCCTTCTTGTGGCATCGCCTCACCTTGAGCATTGCTTGCCGGTTGCGCCTGTATCGGCCTCGGCGGTTGTGTTGCGGGGTGTGGAGCTTGCCCGCGTGTGCTGAGTGCAACTTGTAGAGTGTCCAGGGCTTTCCCTAGCGGCTCTTTGAATTCTCTCGCGAGTTCAACCCAAAAGTTCGGCTCTGCCCCACCGGTTTTTCCGCCTAGCTCAATGCCTCTCATGAGCATCTGTGTCACTTGTTCGATAGTGGCTTGCGGCCCAGTCTGCTGATTTGGCCCGAATAGCTCTTTCATCATGAGCATTTCCTTGTACATATCAGCCTTGGACGTTTTCATGTCTCGAATAAGTTGTGTTAGGACGGCAAACGCTCCAGTCTGATCGGTCGGCGTTTGCTCGAATTCTTGTGAGTGTTGGTTGTCTGACCACATGCGTTGATTGTTTTGCTGAATCGCGGCAACGATGGGTTCTGCACCGGCACCCGGCCCCAATCGTTTCACAGGGATAGACTCGCCTTCAATGTCGAATGGTATTCGCACTCGATCACCGGTTAGGTATTTCGCATGTGCAGTGTATCTGCCGCCACCAAACTTTGCCGTAACATAGGCAAGTGAAAACATTTTCGGGTCTACGGATTCGAGGTAAAGGGGTCTGCCACCCAGCGGATTCACGCGGAATAGCTCGATGGATGAATCCGCTTGAGGCAGTCCGGCTAGTACGTCGTCAAGTTCAGCGTCGTCTGGGTGGATATTCGTTATGATTTCCGGCTTTTTTTCCCATGTGGCCGGATCATTGGCGTCAGGTGTTTGCTTTTTTGCCAAGATTACACCACCCCTCTCGGCCCACCATTGAGCCCTGCCATTAGCGCGTTTTGTCGTTGCATCTGTTTTAGTGTCTCCATCCCGATCCATTGGGCGCGAATCGTGTAGAGGATGACACCATGCGTCAACATCGTTGCAACGGTTTCCTGTGAAACAATCACCCGACCGGTGAACGTCGCTTCATCATGCAAATCGTTCAGTGTGCTCTCCAGCGCGTCAAGGTCGAACACTCTCCCCGCAGTATCATCGCCGGAATTGTCTGCTAGGGCATCTATGAATATTCTTACCCCGATACACCTGAATTCCATCGGGGCGTTTTCTCCAGACTTCGGTTGTGTGTCTGTTTTTTTGGACATGTTAGAGCGCAACCCCTTTCTTGTGTTGTATCTCTCCAGCTAAGTACTGACCGGATTCGATTACCTCGCCGGATTTGTCGCGGATGAAGTACACAATTTGCCCCAACGCTTCACCACCTAGCGCGTTATTTGTGAGCAATGTTGATAATGTCGGCGGATTGCTGCTTGTGTCGGTCCATGCCTGTGTCCCGTTGTTCAGGCATTCCTCCAGGACTTTTCGCAATCGATTGTAATGCTCTCGCATGGAGCTCTCTGCGGGAAAGACCAATTTCCCGGCAACCTCCGGTAGTACAGAGCCGGTCTTGCAATAGAAATGCTCCCCGATGTATCCGCCTGCAACCGGGGCTTCTGTGAAGATCGCAACGTATAGAATCATGTTTCTTGCTCCGTAAAAAGTGTGAAGGCCGGGAAGAGTCTAGCCACGCGCTAGCCGCTTCCCGACCTTATCGGTCTGCGCCGACCTCCCCCCAGAGTTTTTCGCAGACCTATCACAACCTTTTATTGTTTGGGTGGGGTGATATCCACCGCCGTCTTCTTCACAGACGCATCGGCCTTTCCGCTCGCCATGGTCTCGGCCCCACCTTGGCCGGGGCGAAGGATGCGAAGCTGAAATAGCTTGACAGGATTTTGCTTTCGAGCCGTTTCCTTTTCACCGATGTAGGTGATACCGATTCGATCTCCAGCCTTGACCGGCGGATAGGCCGAATCAAACATGCGATCCAGAGCCGTTGAGCCCCATACCGCCGTGAGTTCCTGCTTTTTGTCTGGCCCCATATAGGCCATGATTTCATAAACTCGCGTCTTGTTCGGCCCCACGCCTTCTCTGACCGTCACATAAGTCCCGAAAAGGGACTCTCCAGGCGTCTCGAATTTTGGAGACGGCGCAAATCCGCCCAGCTTTTCGGCTCCGGCCCACTCAGCGGGGAGCCCTGCAAGATCCACGGACTCTGCTTCCGGCTGCTCGAACTGTACCGGTCTGAGACTGACCACCATGGGGACCACTTCCCCGGCAACGACTACGGCGTTTTCCTCTTTCCCACGCTTTGACATACTCACCCCTTTTTGATTGTCGGACGCTGCCTGAGATCAGCGACCAGTGTGTTTAAGGTGTCTCAGCACCACGGATGTAAAATTAACCGGTTATTGCCACGTTTTATGGTTATATAATCCTACAACATTCCTATTGTCAATGGCGTTGTATGCCCATCTGGGTAGGTATTGCGTTTATCATAAGTAGCGGAAAGCTGTTTTGTTGTTGTGTGCCAGACGTTCGCTTGCTCTTTTAGCTTCTTGGACTCCATCCATCGGTATGGCTTGAGGAATTCAGCTACTTCTCCGTAGAAGAATTCGCGCTTCAGCGCTTCGGGGTCTTCTTTGTTCCGGCTCTTTGGTACACCCTTCGCCTTATACTTCTCGTCCACGCGGTAGAGTTTCGGCAATTTGAAGTGTGCGTAGGAATATTTCCCCTTGAATCCGAGTTCTCCTAATTCTTTGGAGCCGTCACCGAATGGTGATGAAGGGCAACGGACGAAAATTGAGTCCGTATCGACGTAGCATAACGTGCCTTTGTCCTTCGCTAACATCATATATTCGTATAGCTTCAGCCGACCGTACGCAAGGATGTAGCTGGACCATATTTGATTGCTGTGCTTCGGAACTTGTCGAAGAGTGAAGCGTTTGCCTTGAGAAATTACTTGCATTTCTCCCTCTTCCCCCCACTTCCCGAATAGCGAATTCATGCAAATCTTGAGCGTATAGCTCATGAGTTCATCGGAACCTTTCACTTCTAGCCGTCGATTGTATAAATATGACATGTACTCAATGAAGGGGGAGTCCATGTTGTCATACTCGATACAATTGTAGACCTGCTCGATTTTCACGCCGAGAGACATGGCCTTTCTTAATTCTACATAGGTCCAGGTTCCTGAAAATCGCCCGCACGGAAATAGCAACTTCCCGCTTTCAGGATCTTTCCACGGCAATAATGGATACTCCATCGGCGGAACGTAGACACGGCAATACGCAACACCTTCACGCTCAAATCGTGGCGACTGTGGATACAATGTAATGGTCTCCAGATTCGGGAAGCGTTCGCTTACCATCACGGACGGATACGATGAATTTATGTCGTACTCCCAAACCGTTTGCTCTATTGGTTGATTGTGGAATACTTCACACCTTCCACCGTATCTAGACGCTGCTAGGAATTTCCACACAGACAAGTCTGGGTGTCTGAAGTACGAAGACTTGCAAAACTTGTCTTTGTAGAAACCTAGTGATGTACCTGGAAGTGTAGACTTAATGGATTCAATCCCGAGTTCTTTGTATCGTGCGAACATTTCGGAAATGAATTTGTGTGTGACTTCGCAATCTCGCTGGCAGTACGTCAGATTCTTCGGGTCAAACGGAAGTTTCGGGAACCCAAGGCGCTCACCCATTTCTTCTACACTCATCGGCCAATGCCGCAATGTGTTTCTGAAATGGACGGACTTGCCGTGAATGCTCGCCTTGAGTAGCCCGAATCCTCCGTAGGTGAGGACGCATAGTTGATCTAGGAAAGGGCCGAAAAGATTGATCATGTCATATTCGAGGTTGACGGCCCAAAATTCCCCCTCTTGTTGCAAGATCCAGCCGAGTGCATCGACGAAATTTGAGAAAGGTACATGCTCGCTACCATCGTAAAAGTTAATCCAGTAGACGTTCCCTGCCGAATCGTCCTCAGTGTCGAAGACCCAGAACCCATTTTGCGTCTTTTTTGTTTGCCTATGTTTCATGCTTGATATAATCCTGCTGCCGTCTACGATTCATACCGTCTAGGATATCGTGACAATCCATACATAAGAGCCTATAAAGGTCTCGATTATGGAGGATATTGAACAGCCGTCTGTTTTTCCCGCGCCCCTTCCCTTTGAGCCCTGTCTCTCCAAGATGTGCAAACTCAAGGTCATACCGCTTCCCGCAGTCCTGGCACTCTCCGCCGTACTCTTCTATTAGTTCCATCCACCGCCGTTTGACGTACTCATTCGCACGATTCGCCACTCTATTCAGTCGCCTCACCTAGAATGTGTCCAACCTCATCCCGGTAGTCTGTCTTTTTCACCCAGTCAACAGCCTGCGTTTCATGCTGCATACAAGTTCCGGGCAGATCGCGTTTGTACAGGCATACATAATTACAAGAGCACCCTCTGTAATGTTCGATCCAAACAGTCATGATTCCTCTTTTTTGTTAGACCATTTTTTCAATTCTGATTGTTGCACGCGTCAACATCTTGCTTTTCTTTTGAGCTTTCAACGCGTCCGTTGCCCATCTGACTTGCTCCATTAGGCCGCCCATTTTCTCCCTGTTGGTTTCCATTTCGTATAGCTGTAGGTAGGTGTCACGTTTTCCGACTAGTGTTTTAATTCTCTCGGCAGACTCTTTGGGGTTTGAAAGTCGCAATCCTCGGCGTCTAAGATTGGATAGGATGAGGCCGACAACGTGCTCTTTGAATCGTTCCTTTCCATTGTGTTGATCTTCCCAGCTTTTGCGAAGGTAGCCAGCATGGATAACCTCTTTAATTCGCCTCCCGCCTGCAATCCCTGAGATTGTGAAGCGCATTTCCCCGCGTTCGTTCTCCCACAGCTTTTGAAAGACCTTGTGCGCTCCAAGTGTTCGGCGAATGTGCCGATCATCTACAGCGGTTATCGGAATGATTCGTTCGGTCTCGATCAGCTTTGATTTCCCTGTGATCGCCCACCAGGTGATTTCTTTTTTTGTTTTTCGGTCGAATCCTGAGCGGAGGGTATGGAGATATAACCACTTCTCTTTTGCGACGAGCCGTGGGTATCGCTTCGCGTACGCCTCGGAGACAAGCTGCCCCTTGCGGACTTTTGAAGTTGTTTTCTTGGCTCTGTAGTAGACCTTTGAAGTGACACGCGCCGACGAACCAGGGCGAACCATCTTTGAAGGCATAGAGTAAGCCTGAAGTGGAATGTGGCAGTGTTAAACCATTGAAAGACATACATCTACCAGTGTTTAGAGTCAATGATGCTGAATGGCCCTAACGGCCCTATCAGTCCCCCTCCATGTAAAACCCAATCTCTTTGCCTGTCGAATCTCTAAAGAAGACCGCCCCGGCTTCGGGTTCTTCTTTGAAAGTTAAGTTTTTCTCTTCCACAGCGGTCAGGAATTTTTCGAGGGTTCGCACACGGTCAAACTCGAAAACGTGATGTTTGTTTTCGTTGTTATAGTAAACCACGTAGTTCATTTTGTGGACCCTCCACTAAGTAGACTATGGTAATACCTTCGCATACGTAGCATGTGCCTATCGCCCCATCGCTGCCTACGTATTTCAGCATAGACCCGTATTGGGTTGTTAGGCAGTTGTCGCACACGGTGCAAGCGTTCGTGTATCGAGCAATGGAGTACGGCGCGCCGATTACTATTTTCCCTTCAATCCTTCTCACAGCTCTAGGCTTTCTTGGCATAATTCAAGCCCTCTTTGATTTTGAAAGTTGTCGCCCCAACATGACCAGATACATTCTTCCAATTCTGAACCCGTATGAATCACCCATCGCTTCCCCCTTTCTGTGATGTTGAGAGTCTACCACTACGTAGTGCAGCGTCAAGACGTCTTGCGCTCTCTTCCGTAGCCCCTCTTACGTAAGAGGCTGAATTACGTACATACGCCTTTTG
>Ga0154020_10003612_pt1 | contig 18594 bp, 21 predicted proteins | sample Klosneuvirus_201_FD_109709 | JGI IMG/M metagenome (GOLD analysis project Ga0154020, IMG submission 109709) | Active sludge microbial communities from wastewater, Klosterneuburg, Austria - Klosneuvirus_20160825_MG | ecosystem: Engineered > WWTP > Aerobic digester > Activated sludge | place... | reverse complement strand
TGCCGCGCACCGGGGCGGTGACGGTGATGGATCAGTCCACCGCAATGCCGCTGGCGGGCGCGCTGCAGCTGTCGACCGGTAACGATCACAGCTGTGTGCGCACCGCGACCAAGCTGTACTGCTGGGGCAATGGCTATGACGGGCAGCTCGGCATCGGCACCGACGCCAGCCGGGCCTACCCGACCGAGGTCACGCTGGCCGGCGCGGTGCAGTCGGTGGCGGGCTCCGGGGACACCACCTGTGTCATCAAGGCGGGCGGCAGCGTGCTGTGTTTCGGGCGCGGCGATCTGGGACAGATCGGCGACGGGGCGTACATCGACAAGCTGGTGCCGACCGCGGTCACCGGGCTGACCGACGTGGTCGAGCTGTCGGGCGCGGCGACCCATGTGTGCGCGCGCAAGAGTGATGGCTCGGTGTGGTGCTGGGGTGACAACAGCGCCGGCGAGCTGGGGGTCGGGACGACGCTGTCGTCGCTGCTGCCGATGGCGGTGACGCTGAGCTGCCCGACGCCGTAGCGGGCCTCAGTGCCGGGCCAGGTGGGCTTCGATCAGTCGCGCCAGGCGGCGCGGCGCCTCGGCCTGCGGGGCGTGGCCGACGCGGTCGAGCACCTCGAGGCGGGCGCGCGGCAGGCGCTCGGCCAGGGCGTGCGCGGTCGACACGTGGATGACGCGATCGAGCGCGCCGTGGATGATCAGCGCCGGGGTGTGGATGGACTCCAGCGCCTCGGGTGGGCCTTCGTCCCCGGCGGCGACCCAGGCGCGCAGCAGCTCCTCGTGCGCCAGGCGGCGCAGCGCCTTCTCGTGCGCCATGAAGCGCGCCATCGCGCGCGTCATGCGCGGCGGCCGCTCGGCCACCAGGGCCATGAAGCGATCCCAGTCGTCGGGGCCGCTGAGCACCAGCGGGTTCTCGCCGCGGCCGATCGCGGTCACCACCTCTGACGGCTCGATGATGGGGCCGACCGAGCCGATCAGCGTCAGCGACGCCACCCGCCCGGGGAAGTCGGCCGCGACGCGCATGACCACGCCGCCGCCCATCGAGCTGCCGGCCAGGTGCACGCGCCCGAGGCCGAGCACATCGAGCAGCCCGACCAGGGCGGCCGCCTGCGCCGCCGCGGTCGCCAGCGCCGGACCGATCTCGCCGGCACCACCAAAACCCGGCAGATCCGGGATGACCAGGCCACGCCCGCGCGCCAGCCGCGCCGCCGTGATCAGCCAGCCCTCCTTGTCGGTGCCGAAACCGTGCACCAGCACCAGCGGCGCGCCGTCGCGGTGGCGCACCAGCGCGGGCATGCGCACGCCGCGGACCTCGAACGTGCGCGCTCGCAGGCCCAGCGCCCGGACCACGACGGACGTGATGGCGCGATACTGGGCGCGCCCCACGGCCAGCTGAAGGCGCTGGGCCAGCGCCACCGTCAGCTCTTCTTGGCGGCCTTGGCGGTCTTGGCCGCGCGCTGGGTCTTGCGGGCCTCGCGACGCTCCTGGCGCTGCTTGCGCTCGTTGAGGCGACGCAGCTTGGCTGCCTTCTGGTGCTTCTTGACCGGGGCCTTCATCGACATGGGAATCTCCTGGAAGGCGGGCATCCTGGCAAATGCAGCGGCGCTGGTCAATCATGCGCCATGCGCATCGCCATCCTGGGGCCTGGTGTGGTGTCGGATCGCTTCCTGGCGCCTGCGATCGCGAAGACGCCGGGTGCCCAGCTGTGGAGCGTGATGTCGCGTGATCGCGGGCGCGCCGATGACTTCGCGCGCAAGCATGGCGCCGCCGCGGCCACGCCGGCGCACACCGAGCTCGGCGCGCTGCTGGCCGATCCGCAGCTGGACGCGGTGCTGATCGCGACGCCCGACGCGCTGCACGCCGAGCAGGCCATCGCGGCGGCACGCGCCGGCAAGCACATCCTGTGCGAGAAGCCGATGGCCACGCGTGCGGCAGACGCCCACGCCATGGTCGCCGCGGCGGCCGAGGCCAAGGTCACCCTGGGCCTGGCCTATCACCTGCACTGGCACCTCGGCCATCGCGCGCTGGTGGCGCGCGCCCACGCCGGCGAGCTCGGCGAGCTGCGCCACATGCGGGTGTGCTGGAGCTGGCGCGCGCCCGATGCCTCCAACTGGCGCGCGCGGCCCGAGGTCGGACGCTGGTGGGCGCTGGCCGCGATGGGCACGCACTGTGTGGATCTGGTGCGCTGGTGGCTGCGTCCGCACGGCGACGTCGTCGAGGTCCGCGGTCTCCGCAGCAGCGCAGTGTATGGAGGGCCGCACGAGGAGACCGCGGTGGTCGCATTGCGCTTCGCGGGCGGAGCGACGGCGGAGATCGTGGTGTCGACGGTGTTCGATTCGGCGCCGCGCGTGGAGCTCTACGGATCGAAGGCGGCGGCGGTGTGTGATCGCACGCTGGGGCCGCGCGGGGCGGGGACCATCATGGTGGGCGACGCGGCGCTGGAGTTCGCGGTGGCGGACCCTTATGCGGGCGAGATCGCGGATTTCGTCGCGGCGGTGGCCGAGGGGCGCGCGTGCGAGGTCGATGGCGTCGAGGGCGCGCGCAACATCGAGATCCTGGAGGCAGCCGCCCCTTGACAGGCGTAAGTGTGGTCTCCACACTTACGGCATGACCAGCCCGCAATCGCCCGAGGACGATCCCGCCGACGACCACGGTCCCAGCGAATATCTGGCCTATCGCGGCAAGCACTTCACGGTGCCCGCGCTGACCGCCGAGGGCTTCACGGTCGAGCCGCGCGCCGATGCGCCCGCGCCCGTGCTGGCACCGAGCCCGATCCTCGACGCGCTCAACCAGCCCTTCGACGTGAAGAACTTCCTGACCGCGCGCCGCCCGCTGCACGTCGCGCAGCTCGACGCCGCCGAGCGTACCGCCTTCAGCCGCCGCGGCATGCCGCGCACGCTGGACATGCCGATCAAGTTCCCGGGTTCGGCCTTCCGCGTGCCGGCCGCGTTCGCGCAGCTGCGCTCGGTGCTGCAGCGGGTCGCCGACTTCGAGCGCGCCGTCAACCCGGGCTGCTACGACGAGTACTACTGCTACCTCACGGTCGACCAGGGCACGGTGCGGCGCGGCGTGCTGCAGCGCGAGGCGCCCTGCCATGTCGACGGCTTCCAGGGCGCGCGCTGGCGCCCGAAACTCCGCGGCAACCACACCTATGTCATCTCCGACGCCATCCCGACGGCGTACTACCAGCAGCCCTTCGACCTCCTGCAGCTCGACGAGGCGAAGCACAACTTCTTCTGGGAGATGAACCGCCAGGTCGCGCTGACCAGCAGCGCGCACGTGTGGCGGCCCGAGCCCTACGAGCTCGATCTGATGGACTGCTACACGGTGCACCGCGGCGACGTCGCGAGCGAGGACACCTTCCGCACCTGGGTCCGCATGTCCTTCGAGGTGCGCATCTTCGATCGGCTGGGCAACGCCAAGAACCCGCTGTTTCGCTACCACTGGCCGATGGTGCCGCGCGACATCGAGGGCCTCGGGCTGGTGGCGTGGGACGAGACGTCGGACCCGTCGCTGCGGGTGTTCCCGTGGCAGAAGCCCGACGGCACGCCGCACGACGACCCGCGCGCGCGCACGCAGCCCAACCTGCGCCCGCGCTAGGAGGTTGAAGCGCGTAGCGCTTCGGGCCCCTCCTTGTGTCGAGGCTTTGCGCGAGCGAAGCTCGCGCTGCCTTCGACCTAGCCGCCGCGGGTACGCCGCCAGATCGGCGTAGGATGCGCCATGGATCGCTTCAAGCTGGTGGTGCGCTGGCTGATCACCGTGGGCATGGTCTTCATCGGCGTCGGCCACTTCATCAAGCCCGAGCCGTTCGTGGTCATCGTCCCCGAGGTGCTGCCCTACAAGCTGCTGCTGGTCTACATCAGCGGCGTGGCCGAGATCGCGGGCGGCCTCGGGCTGATCCTGCCGCAGACGCGCAAGCTGGCCGGCTGGGGCCTGGTGCTGCTGTATCTGGCGGTGTTTCCGGCCAACATCAACATGGCGATCAACGACTTGCCGCTCGACGGCAAGCACATGTCGCCGCTCATGCTGTGGGGACGGCTGCCGGTGCAGGCGCTGTTCATCGCAGCGGCGTACTGGCAGACCCGGCCGGAAGGTGGCAGAGTGCGCGCCTCATGAGCTTCGACCAGCTGGGTTTGGCGCCGCCGCTTCTGCGCGCGCTCGCAGAAGAGGGTTACACCGAGCCGACGCCGATCCAGACGCAGGCGATCCCGTACCTGCTCGCAGGGCGCGACATCCTGGGCTGTGCGCAGACCGGGACGGGCAAGACGGCGGCGTTCGCGCTGCCCATCCTGCAGCGGCTGGCGCCCGCCGGCCCAGGCCCGGGGCGCGCGCGCCCGGTGCGCGTGCTGGTGCTGACCCCGACGCGCGAGCTGGCGGCGCAGATCGGCGAGAGCTTCGCGGCCTACGGGCGACACATGCCGCACAAGCACACCGTGGTGTTCGGCGGCGTCGGGCAGGACGCCCAGGTGCGCGCGCTGCGCGCCGGGGTCGACATCGTGGTGGCGACGCCGGGCCGGCTGCTGGATCTGATGGGGCAGGGGCTGCTGTCGCTGTCGCACCTTCAGGTATTCGTGCTGGACGAGGCCGATCGCATGCTCGACATGGGCTTCATCCATGACGTGCGGCGGGTCATCCAGGTGCTGCCGCCGCGGCGGCAGACGCTGTTCTTCTCGGCGACCATGCCGCCCGACATCCAGGAGCTGGCCGACAGCATCCTCAGCGACCCGGCCAAGGTCGCGGTCACGCCGGTGTCGTCGACCGCCGAGAAGGTCGAGCAGTCGGTCTACTTCGTGGAAAAGGGCGACAAGCGCGCCTTCCTGGTCGACCTGATGGCCGACCCGGCGATCACGCGCGCGCTGGTCTTCACGCGCACCAAGCACGGCGCCAACCGGGTCGCCGAGTACCTGACCAAGGGTCGCATCCGCGCCGAGGCGATCCACGGCAACAAGTCGCAGAACGCCCGCGAGCGCGCGCTGGCGGCCTTCAAGAAGGGCGACATCCGCGTGCTGGTGGCGACCGACATCGCCGCCCGCGGCATCGACATCGACGGCATCTCGCATGTGGTAAATTTCGAGATTCCCAATGTGCCCGAGACGTATGTGCACCGCATTGGCCGCACCGCGCGCGCTGGTGCGACCGGGATCGCGATCTCGATGTGCGAGGCCGAGGAGCGCCCGTTCCTGGTCGATATCGAGCGGCTGATCCGGCGCAACATCCCCGTGGTGCCGCACCGGCTGCAGCACATGGCGCCGCCGCCGCCGACTGATCTGGAGCAGCGCCGCGGCCACGGGTCGATGGTGAGCGCGCCGCGACCGGCGGGTGGTGGGCGTGGCTATGGTGGCGGTGGCGGTGGTGAGCGCGGGCATGGCCGAGGTGGTCATGGTGGTGGGGGTGGTGGCGGTGGCGGTGGTGATCGTGGGCGGGGTGGCGAGCGCGGTGGCGGTCGGGGTCGGCGTGGTGGAGGCGGCGGTGGCGGTGGTGGTGGCCGTGGGCATCAGCCCGCGCCGCAGGGCCAGCCGCTGGGCGCCAGCCGGCCGCCCGCGCCGCCTGCACCGAGGGCGAGCACCCCAGGCGAACCGCAAGTCGTCCGCGTGATCGACGCGCGCCCCACCAGCGGCGCACGCCCGCTGCCGAGCGGCCGCACCTTCGGCCCCCGCGGCGGCCGCAGCCGCGGCTGGTAGTCGCAGCGCTTCTCGCGCGCCAGCCCCGACGGGCGCTGGGTCGTCCGCGTGGACGGCAACTATGTGCTCACGCTCTATGACCTGCAGGCGCCCAAGCCCGCAGTGCTGACCGAGCATCTGTCGCTGCGGCCCAGCGCGGTCGCGCTGGCGGCCACCGGCACCGTCTTCGTGGGCCTGGCCGGCCGCGGCACGCTGGCGCTCCAGCCAGCCCAGTAGGCGCCGGCCCGAGCATGATCGTCACATCGGGACGATCACTGTGAGGTCTTCGATGCTCTTCGGGAGTCGCTCTGTCGCCAGTCCCAGCTGGCCCTGCTGCGCAGCAGCTCGACGAACTCGGTGCCGCTCAGGAGTGTGCCGTGGTCGTTGTCGATGAGGATGTCGGGGCGATCGGCGATGGCGATCAGCAGAGCCTTGCAGAGATCGATGTCGCTGAACTCGAGGACGTAGAATCTCGGGTTCGAGATCAGGTGTCGGATGCGCGCGGCGTCCTCGGGCTCCAGGTCTTCGTCGCTGGTGGTGTCCTCACCGAGGTAGACGTGGCCCCCGTCGCGAGAGATCACGATGAACCCGTTGGCCGCGTCCTCGACCGTGTAGGTGGGCGGGATCGCTCGCCGTAGCTCGCCGAGACCGAGGTCCGGCTCGGTGACGATGATGACCGCTTCCATCGGCTGACCTTACCCCAGGTGGGGCCTCGTCCGTGCCCGCCAGCGGCCGGCGCTGGGGACGTACCGGTGGGCTTCGGCAATTTGCTCAGCCACCCCTACCCGCCACGGCTACGGCCGCCGCGGGAGCCGCAGATGAAGGCGCGCTCTGGCGCTGCCGCCACAACCCTGGCGATGCCGCCATGTGGGCGCGCCACTCTTCAGGTACTTGAGAGTGGCACCGACCTCGCAACAGCCCGGTGCATGAGCATCCAGTTCAGCGACGAGGAGTCCGTGCGGGAGGGCGACGTGACTGGGGCCAAGTGGCTGCGTGTTCAAGGGCCGCCCAGCCACGCGGTCGGAGCGATGGTCAGCATGAGCGTCATCATCGCCGGCACTCGCTACGTGCTCGACGGCATGATCGTCGAGGTCACCAAGCGCGACAGCTTGCTCTTCATCACCAAGGCCAGCGCCGGTTGGGCCATGCTGGCCACGTCGCAGAGGGCCGGCTAGAAGCTGCGCCCCACGCTGAGCCACAGCGCGGGCAGGGTGCGGCGGTGCCAGACCCAGCCCGAAGGCACCAGTGGCCAAAGCCAGCCGTCCTCGTCGCCGCTGAGGTCCCGGGGCTGGTCGAGCGCCGCGGGGCCCGAGAGACGGTGCGAAATCCCGCCGCCCAGCGTGACCAGGGTGCCGCCCACGGCGGTCTTGATGGCGATGCCGAGGTCGAGCCAGTGATAGGTGCCGGCGGGCAGGTCGTCCGAAGCCAGGGGGCCGCCATCGCCGTCGAGCCAGGACAGGGCCGAGCCGGCGTAGACGTCGAGCTCGACCGGGCGCGTCTTCGGGCCCGGCGTCATCCACTTGCCCAGGCGGAGGGCGGCGACCAGCGAGGCGACCTTGCCGGTGACACCGATGCCGACGCCGGGCTCCAGGCGCAGGGCGCCGAAGGGCACGCTGAGGCGCAGGCCCAGCACACCCACCGGGCCTCCGCCCATCGCCACGTGGAGCTCGCGGTGGTCGAGCCGGCCGGGCCCCGGCGGCGGCGCACCCTGGCTGTCGGCGGCGACAGTCGCCACGGGCGCGGGCGGCGCGGGCGTGGGTGCATAGGGGCCCCAGCTCGGCGGCACCTGTGCCAGCGCGAGCCGCGGCGCGGCCAGGCAGCTGACCAGCACGAGCAGTCGGGTTCCACGTCTTTCCAGCTTCACCACGTCCCCGGCGAATGCAGCCGGCATGCCGCGCGGCTTTCGCCCGCAGCCCTACGGATTCCTGGGCCCGGCCGCGCGCCATCGTCGGGGATCGGTCGGTGAACGTCGAGAGTCTGGCAGACCCCTGGCAACGCCTAAATCACATCTGAAATCACATCTGAGCCACGCAACAACCAGCGCGGCCTGCCGATGACGCCTCGACTGCCGATCGGGCAGCACACAAGGAGCGTCATCATGATCGCGAATCGGAGCCTTCAGCACGCAGTTTCCACCATCTTGCTCGCGGCCCTGGCCCTGGGCGGCGCCGGGTGCGGCGCCATGTTCGGGAGCAAGCGACGGACCGTGACCATCACCTCGGTGCCCGCGGGGGCAGAGGCAATCGTCGATGGTCAGCTGGTCGGCTACACACCGGTGCAGGTGTCGTTGACCGACAACCGGGCCCACGAGGTCCTGTTTCGCAGCGGCCAGGTCCAGACGGTCTGTCGCATCGACAGCGAGATCGACGCCACCTGGCTCATCCTCGACATCCTGACGTTCCCCATCGGCGTGGTGGTGGACGCCGTCACCGGCGACTGGAAGGAGCTCGACAAGTCGCACTGTCACGCCGTGCTCCCCGCGGCCGCGCCCCCGCCCGGCTACGCGCCGCCGCCGGGCCAGGTGCCCTACCAGGGCTACCCTCCACAGAATGTCGCCCCACCCGTGATGCCGAATCAGGGCCTCGTGCCCCAGGCACGGCAATGACCATGCTGAGGAAGCGGTTCGTGATGGCGCTGCTGGCGTGGCTCGCCCTCCTGGGATGTCGCATCGACGGCGCTGAGCTCGGCCCGGATCGCCCCGAGTGTCGGACCGGGACGGTGGGCCGGCAGGCCTGCGGCTACTACTGCCTGGTGGGGTCGGACGGCATGGCCGTGTGCAGCTCGTCGCCGAACGGCGCCTGCGGCTACGACCCCCTGGGGCGTGCGGTCTGTGATCCCATGGCGGGCGGGCCATCACCCGAGTGCCGCCATGGCTCGGACGGCATGGCGACCTGCGGGTTCAACTGTCGCCTGGGCTCGGGCGGGCGCTGGTTCTGCGCCACCCGACCCGACGGCCGCTGCGCCATGAACTCCGACGGCACCTGGACCTGCCCGTGAAAAGGCGCACTCCCTGCCCCGCCTCGTAGGAGAGTGATCTGGTGAGGTTGTGGACGGTGGTGCCCGAGGACTTCGTCGAGGCGGTGCTGGTCACGGGCCGCGTGAGGGCGGCCTGGGACAGGGTCCAGGGCGACCATCGTCCTTCGTTCCGCTGGATGGTGGAGAGGATGCGCGAGCGCGGCGTGATGGGGACCAGCTGCGGGGATGTCCCGCCGATCTGGGCCTGGCACTCGGTGGGTACCTGGCAGGGGCCGCCGACGCTGGTGACGATTGACTATCTGATCGGCCTCGAGCAGCCGAACCGCGAAGACCTGTGTCTGCTGACGCTGGAGGTCGCACCGGAGCGCGTGCTGCTGTCGCGCTATGCCCAGTGGTGCGACCTCCTCTTCGGCGCGAGCAGCGGCGCGGACCCGGCCGCGACTCCGCCCGACGAGATCTTGTGTGCCGCGTGGGACGGACCGGGGGAGCCGCCCTGGTGGGATCCCTGTAACGACGTGCAGGCCTGCCTCGAGTCGGTGTACCGGCACGACCTCGTCGCGGTGCAGCCGCTGGCCACCGCACCGGGTGCGATCGACGACGTCTGGGGGCTCATGCCAGTGGTGGCCGCCGACGCCAGGGTGGACGCGGCGACCGCGAACCTGGCGCGCAAGGTCGCTGGGCTGAAGGCGCCCTTCGACGGTTGGCACGCAGCCGCGTGTGAGCGCACGGTCGACGACGTCGCCGTGCTGGCGAGCCTGCGCCAGCTGCACGAGGCGAGTCAGGGCTGTCACCAGGCCTGGGCGGCGTTTCAGGACTGCCCGGACGAGCGGGCGCGATGGCATCTGCGGGACGTGGTCGAGACCCTGCTGGTGCAGGCCTGGCTGGTGGTCACGGGACCCTGGCCGCCGCCGGCCAGATGGCCCTGAGCTGGTGTCGACGTCGCCTTCCGTGGCCCGCCGCCGTCGCAGTGCTCACGGTGGACGTCGCACCTGGGACATGATGCGACGTGGGCACCGAGGGGCGATGGGTGGGTGAGGTGCGTGGTTTTGGTGCGGCGGCTGTGGTTGCGTTGCCGTTCGCGGGGACGGCCGCGGTCCTCGCGGTCGTCGCGGCGCCGTCGGCGTCCGAGTGGCGGGCCGCGGATCCGCTGCTACAGCTGCTCGGCGGGGGCGCGGTCTGGTTGGCCGTGGCTGCGGCGGCGGTGGTCGCGCTGGCGTGGGCACGGGTGGGCCGCGTGCGGCGAGGTGACCTCATCCGGGCGGCGGCGGGAGCCGGGCTGGCGGTGCTCGCCTTGCTGTGCCTGCGCGGGCTGGTGGGTGGGAGGTTGCCGTCCGTCATCCCTCGCGAGGAGAGCAGCGCGCCCGGCCTGACGCTCGGCCTCTCGGCGGGGCTGCTCGAGGAGGTGGTGTTTCGCCTGGTCGTGCTCCCTGGGGTCTACCTGGCGTGCCGCCGCAAGCTCGGGGTGCGAGCCTCGGCGGCGCTCGGCATCGTGGCGACAGCGCTGCTGTTCAGCCTCAGCCACGAGCTCGGGCCTGCGGGCGGCGCCTTCGAGCCGCGCTTCCTGCTGACGCGCTTCCTGGTCCCGGGCGTGGCCATGAGCGTGCTCGCCTTCAGCGCTGGCCCGGCCTTCGTCGTCGCGGCGCACTGCTCAGCGCACCTCGTGATCCCCGCCCTGTTCCACGCCTGAACCGCGCGGGTCGACCGGCGCCGGTGGTGCGGCATGCTGGAGAACCTGCGGCCTCACGTCGCGTGAGGGTCAAGCGGCTCCAGCACGGTATCAGCTGCGTCGTTCGGGGCCCATGCCGTCGAGGATGATGGAGACCACGGTGGCGGCGACCGCCGCGGGGTCGGCGAACGGGGTGCGGGTGAAGTGCTCGAACAGGAGGCGCTCGGCGGCGCCGACGATGGTCGAGGTGACCACGCGGGCGTCGAGCTCGCGATAGACCCCGAGCTTGCTGGCGGCGCGGCCCAGGGTCACGGCGCGGTCGGCGATCTCGTCGGCCAGCGCGCGCAGCGGTCGCCGCGTGCCGCTGGCCGGCGCGCGCGACTCCTGCAGGTAGAGCCGCATGATGTCCGCCCGGACAGCCGGCGCCGCGCTGCCTGGCCTGGGGGGCGCCCCCGACAGCCACGAAGGCCGCACCATCGCGGCCTTCTGCGACACCATCGTGCCGGGCCGTCACCGCGATCCCACCGGTGCCCCCGGCGCGCTCGACACCAGCGCGGTCGGGGCCTTCTTCGATCCAGCGCTGCCGGCCGCGGCCTTCATCCCAACCCTGGTCGGGCTACTCGATCTCAAGGCCCAGGACGACTTCGACCGGCGCTTCATCGAGCTCGTGCCGGCCGAGCGTGACGACCTGGTGGCGCGCCTGCTGGCCGACTTCGAGCTGCTCGACTTCGCGGTCCAGCTCGCCAAGCTGAGCTACTACACCTCGCCGGAGGCGATGGCCCACCTGGGATATCCCGGCGCCAACGAGGGTTACGTCAGCCACCCTGACTTCAGCCTGGTGCGCGCCGTGACCCGCGAGATCACCCCGACCGGCAACCTGCCCTGACTATCTGCGCCCGCCGAGGCGCATCACGCTGCCGGCGACGCGCGCCAGCAGCGTGCGCGGCAGCAGGCTGGTACCCAGGGTGATGGCCTTGTTGATGGCGCCGGGGACGCAGATCTCGTGGCCGGCGGCGTAGGCGTCCAGCGCGCGGGACACGGTTTCGGCCGAGGTGATCGCGGCCATCTTCATGGGGCCGGCGATGGCGCCGATGCCGGCGGCGCTCTGGAAGCCGGTGGCCACCGGGCCGGGGCACAGGGCCATGACCTTGACGCCGCTCTTGCGCGACTCCTCGGCCAGGGCCAGGGACAGGCTGAGCACGAAGGCCTTGGTCGCGGCGTAGGTCGCCATGTAGGGCGTGGGCTGGAACGACGCCACCGAGGCCAGGTGGATGATGCCGCCTTCGCCGCGCGCGCACAGCTTGGGCAGGAAGTGGCGCGAGATCACGGTCAGGGCCTCGCAGTTGACGCGCACCATCTCGGCCTCGCGCTCGGCGGGCAGGTCGTTGAACGGGCCGGCGCTGCCGAAACCGGCGTTGTTGACCACATGCGAGATGACCAGGCCGGTCGCGTCCACGGCCCGCACCAGCGCCGCCGCGCCGCCCTCGGCCGCCAGGTCACCGCGCAGCGCGCGCGCCTGCACGCCGCCGCGGCCGCCGAGCTCCCTGGCCAGCGCCTCCAGCTTGTCCAGCGAGCGCGCCGTCAGCAGCACGTGGCCGCCGCGCGCCGCGATCTGTCGCGCGAACTCCTCGCCGAACCCCGACGAAGCGCCCGTGATCAGCGTCCACTTGCCAGTCATCAAGTCGGCCATGGCCGCGGATGGTAACATCGGCACCTCGTCCCCGGCCCATGAGCGATACCAGCGACAGCTTCCTCGCCGAGCATCCCGAGCTGCTGCAGGACGACCGCACCTCGCGCACCGCGCAGCGTGTGGTCGCCGCGCTGATGCGTCCGCTGGCCGCCTATCACGGCGTGCGCAGCTCGGGCTGGCACAACGTGCCCGCGCACGGCGGCTGCCTGCTCATCGCCAACCACAACATCGCCGCCATCCAGGAGGCCTTCATCCTGCTGCGCGAGTGGACGCGCAACCTGCCCGAGCGGCCCGCGCGCGGCCTGATGCACCGCATCGCCTGGCACGCGCCCTTCAAGTGGTTCCCGGTGCTGCAGTGGATCGGCGGCGTGTTCGCGCACCCCGAGGTGGCGCGCCGCGCGCTGGCCCGCGGCGACGCCCTGCTGGTGTTCCCGGGCGGCGACGTGCAGGCCATGCGCCCGTTCCAGGATCGCTACAAGATCGATCTCTATGGGCGCATCGGCTTCGTGCGCATGGCGCGCGAGACCGGCGTGCCCATCGTGCCCACCGTGCTGTGTGGCGCGCACGCGACCTACTTCATGCTGCCGGGCGCCGAGGCGGTGACCCGCTTCGTCCCGCTGCGCAAGTGGTTCGGCGTCAAGGCCTTCCCCATCACCGCGGGCGCGGTCGCCAGCCTGGGCATGGTCGCCGGCAGCCTGGCCATGCCGCTCTTGTGGCCGGCCGCGCTGGCCACGCTGGCGCAGGCCGCCATCGCGCTGCCGTCGCGCATCGACATCGAGGTCCTGCCGCCCATCACGGTGCGCCCCGACGAGTCCGACGAGGCCGCCGCCGAGCGCGTCCGCCAGGCCATGCAGGACGCCATGGACCGCATGGCGAAGCAGCGCGTCACGCCCTGGTTCTGAGTGATCGCGACGCGTGAATAGCCGCCCGGCCCGCACGTCCACGGTCGCCATGCGCCGAGGTCTGGGATTCGCTGTGATCGGGATCGCGTTCGCTGGCTGTGGTGGCGGCAGCAGCAATCGCCCTGCTGACACCACGTCCTCGTCGTCCGTGCCGGTCGGCCAGGATGCACCCGCAAAGAGTGATCTGCCCGACTCGCCGGAGCGGCCGCCGTACCTGCGCAAGACGCAGCGCGCCTTCCGCGTCACCCGGCGCTGCAGCCAGGGGCCGTTCCTGCTGCCGGCCAGGACGCTGGGGGCGGACCGGGGCGAGGACGTCGAGGTCTACGCCTGCGGGCCGCGCTCGTTCGACGGTCGCTACAGCTACCAGCGCGGCAACGACGACACGCCCTACGAGCAGGAGTTTCGCAACTACGGTGTAGGCGGCGATCACAAGCGCTGCCTGGCCACCGCGGGCGAGCTGGTCTCGGTCGGCAGCGGCCCCGCCGCGGCCACGCCGTCGACGACTCCCGCGGCTGGCCCCGCCACCGTCGTGCACGGCGCGCGCACGGCGCCGGTCAGCGTCGATCCCACGCTGCTCGAGGAGGTCGCCTGGTCGGACACCACCGTCTGTCGCGTGCGCTCGCACATCATGAGCTATGGCATCGTCACCGACGAGCGCCGCCCCGCGCAGACCGCTGGCCTCGACATCAAGGTGCGCATCTGGTCGGAGCTGCCCAACGACCTCGAGGGCGTCATCTTCATCATCGAGCAGTCGGCCGTCGACCCCGCGGTCACCGACGCCGCGTGGCAGGCCTATCGCGACGCCTCCAGGGCTTACTGGGACAAGCTGCCCGCGCGCTACAAGCTGCCCGACCCGCCGCGCCTGGGCCCGACCACGGCGCCACCGCCGGCGCGCGTCGAGATCCATCCCCCGCGCCCCAGCGTGCACGCCGAGTGGATCCCCGGCTCGTGGCACTGGGCCGGCGGCAGCTGGAACTGGATGGCCGGCCTGTGGCGGGTGCCCGACGTCGACATCACGGCAGGGGCCACCGCCGAGGCGCCGGCGCCACCGCCGCCGGTGCAGGTCGAGTCACAGGGCCGGGCCATCGAGGGCGTGGTGTGGACCGAGGGCTACTGGGGCTGGTCGGGGCAGTGGGTCTGGGTGCCCGGAGCCTGGCGCCTGCCGCCCGCGCCGACCTACGGCTGGCGTCCGGCGGCCTGGCGCCCGCGGGCCAGCGGAGTGGTGTTTTTGCCTGGGGGCTGGACGTTGCGGGTCGGTCGCTAGCATAGTGCGCCCCCAGGAGGAGCCATGAACCTGCTCAAGGTCGGATTTGTCTCTGCAACGTTGTCGCTGGTCGTGCTGTCTGCGTGTGGTGGTGGCGGGTCCAAGGGCCCCGCGAAGGTCACGCCCTCGCCCACTCCGTCAGCCACGCCCGAGGCCTCGCCCGAGCCGACGACCGAGCCGTCGCCGTCGCCCGAGGCCACCAAGCCCGAGCCGCCCAAGCCCACGCCGGTCACGCCCGAGGGGCTGGCCGCGCGCGCCAAGGAGTGCTTCGACATGGCGGCGGCGAAGAACTTCGACGGCTACATGAACTGCTACACCACCGACGCCGTCGAGACCACCGCCGATGATGACGAGCCGGCGCGCAATGGCAGCGCCGCCATCGTCGAGACGCGCAAGCGCATCTTCGGGGCGGTGCCGGACGCCACGCACGCGCTGCCCCTGCTGCTGATCAGCGGCAACGATGCCATCCACGTCATCTTCGCCACCGGCACCCACTCGCAGGCGATGCAGACCCCGATGGGCGAGCTGCCGGCCACCAACAAGAAGATCGGCTTCTCGTTCGCCTATGTCGGCACCGCCGTCGACGGCATCAAGTTCTCGGGTGGTCGCCAGTACATCGATCCGGGCACCGTGATGGGCCAGCTCGGCATCAGCAAGGCGCCGCACCGCGCCGCGGCCGAGGCGCCCGCGATGGCCGACATCGTCATCTCCGCCGGCAACGAGACCGAGACCAAGAACACCGCCGCCTTCAAGGCCGGCCAGGACGCCTTCTTCAAGAAGGACTGGAAGACCCTGGGCGCGATGTACGACAAGAGCTCGGTGTTCTCGGACGCGCCCCTGCCCGCCGACATCACGGGTGACAAGAAGATCATGGCGCACTTCAAGGAGCTCCATAAGGCGTTCCCGGACGTCAACGGCGAGGTCGGCAAGGTCTGGGCGGCGGGTGACTACGTCGTCGCCGAGCTCACCTTCAAGGGCACCAACAAGGGCGCCTGGAAGGCCGCCGGCATCAAGAAGGCGACCGGCAAGGCCATCGAGATCCATGCACTCGAGATCCTGAAGTTCAAGGACGGCAAGGTGACCAACCACTGGCTGTTCGACAACGGCATGGCCATGGCGACCCAGCTCGGCCTGGTGCCGCCGATGGGCGCGCCGCCGGCCGCGCCCTCGAAGTAGGCGTTCACCTACCGGGAGTGGCCGCGCGGACAATCGTTTGCACTGCAACCGCGCGGTCACTCTTCACTCGCAGTAACTCCCTGACATCACAGACGGCGTGAACCGTCGTTCGCTGGCAAGTCGAGTGCACTAGCTGGCGTGCATGAGGACACCTGCCCGCCTGCTGTCGCGCCTGGCTTCTGGATCGATCTTCGGGCTGGGGCTGGTGCTGGCGGGCTGTGCTGGCGAGGTGCCCGAGGATGTCCGCCCCGGCGCGCAGGTGCAGGCCATCGTGCAGGGCGACTCGCCGCTGGCGGCGGCCTTCAACGAGGTGGCGGCCGAGACCGGGGTGCCGGCCGAGCTCCTGGCCAGCATCGCCTTCGTCGAGACGCGCTTCTCGCAGTCGGTCGGCTTCGACGGAGACCCCGCGCACGGCGCGCCGCGCACCCTGGGTGTGATGGCGCTGTCGGAGCTGCCCGAGCGTGACGTGGTGCGCGCCGCTGCGCTGGCCGGCCGCACCGTCGAGGAGGTCACCCGCGACCCGCGCGCCAACATCCTGGCCGCCGCGCGCCTGCTGGGCGCCTATGCCGCCGAGGAGCACGGCGACGTGCCGACCGAGATCGAGGCCTATCGCGGCGCGCTGGGCCGCTATGCCGGCGACGCCTTTGCGTCGGAGACGCTGGCCGACGACGTGCTGTCGAACATCGAGCGCGGCATCCGCGGCGCCGACGATGACGGGCTGTCGCTGCTGGTCCCGGCCCACGACCTGCGCGGCCTGGAGTCGGGCATCGGCTATGCGACGCTGGCGGCCGGCACGCCGGGCACGCTGTGGAACCCGGCCAGCACCAGCAACTATGCCAACTCGTCGCGCAGCACCGGCGCGCAGATCAAGTACATCGTCATCCACACCGTGCAGGGCTCGTACTCGAGCTGCATCTCGTGGTTCAAGAACCCGTCGGCCAAGGTCAGCGCGCACTATGTGGTGCGGTCGTCGGACGGGCAGATCACGCAGATGGTCGACGACTCCGACGTGGCCTGGCACGACGCCTGTTTCAACACCAACTCGATCGGCATCGAGCACGAGGGCTTCATCGCCGACCCGGGCCGCTGGTACAGCGACGCCATGTACCGGCAGAGCGCGCGCCTGGTGGCGTGGCTGGCGGATCGCTATGGCATCCCCAAGGACCGGGCGCACATCCTCGGTCACGGCGACGCGCCCGATTGTTCGGATCACACCGACCCGGGTTCGGGCTGGAACTGGACCAAGTACATGGACCTGGTGCGCGGCTCCGGCGCGCCGACCGCGCCCGGGTACGCCGCGTCGCTGAAGGGGCAGAGCGCGGCGGTCAGCCTGGCCGCGGGCGAGGAGGCCGTGGTCTGGGTCGAGTTCAAGAACGACGGCAGCGCGAGCTGGGACATGAATGACACCCGGCTGGGCACCACCGAGCCGCAGGATCGTGACAGCGCGTTCTACAAGGCGGGCAACTGGATCTCGAGGAACCGGCCCACCGGCGCCGATGCCGCGACGGTGCCGGGCGGGGTCGGGCGCTTCTCGTTCGTGGTGCGCGCGCCGGCGGTGACGACGACGACGACCTTCCACGAGAAGGTGCGCCTGGTGCAGGAGGGCGTGACCTGGTTCGGGCCGGTGGTCGACCTGGCCATCACGGTGCGGCCGTCGGGCACGGTGCCAGTGCCAGTGCCGACGCCGACGCCGACGCCGACGCCGGTGCCGACGCCGCAGCCGACCACGTGCTACTCGGCGACGCTGGCCAAGGACGTCGGCCGCGGCACCTGCGTGCAATCGGCCAGCGACGCCGCCTGGTACAAGTGCTCGAGCGACGGCTGGATCGCGGAACAGACCGGGTGCACCGCGCGCTTCGCGTGGTGCCAGTCGGCCACTCTGGGTGCGCCGGTGGCCCCGCGCACCTGCGTGCAGGCGGCCTCGGACAGCATCTGGTACCAGTGCAACGGCACCGGCTGGGTGTCGCCGGTGTCGAGCGGTGCTGGCCCGGCGGGACGCTGCTCGACCATGTACTCGCGCTAGGTCCACCGGGCTGGCGGCCTGAGTAGCCAGCAGGGGACAGCGAACCCCGGTCACTGGCGTCGCCACGATCAGATCCAACATGCCGTAACCATTCGATTCATGCGCTGGCCCTGTCCCTGCAATACGGACGGCCCATGCGAACCAAATCGTGGATCCTGAGTGTGATGGCGATGCTGGGCGTGTTCACGGCTACCGGCTGCGTGGGCGAGGACACCTCGGCGTTCGACGAGTCCGAGAACGACGACAGCGTCGGCGGCGAGGCCGACGGCAAGGCGGACGCCACCCAGGCGGCGACCTACCGGTCGGGCTGCGGTGACCCCATCCGCACCGGCAAGTACGCGCTGAAGGGCGACATCATCACCCCCACCGGCGTGGTCATGAACGGCTATGTCGTGGTCCAGGACGAGAAGATCGCGGAGATCCGCACCTCGTCGCAGGGCGCGCCCGCGGGCGTCGGCGTCTATGACACCAAGGGTGTCATCTCGCCCGGCCTGATCGACGGTCACGGCCACGTCGAGTACAACCACATCCCGATCGCCGACCTCGGCAAGCGCTACCAGAACCGCGACCAGTGGCCGGGCGCCAAGCTGTACAAGACCCTGGTCAAGGATCCCAAGAACGCGGTCACCGCGGCGGGCATCCAGTGCGAGGCGCTGCGCCATGGCGAGGCCCGTGGCCTGGTCGGTGGCACCACCGCCATCCAGGGCACCCCGCAGACGTCGTGCGTGCGTCCGCTGGTGCGCAACCTCGAGCAGGTCAACTTCTGCCGCGACAAGGTGCGCCAGAACGTCACCGGCATCGTCGGCTTCGAGCGCAGCATCTCGGGCAAGCCGTCGTTCGCCGACAGCGTCAAGGCGGACATCGCGGCCAAGAAGGTCGACACCGTCGTGGTCCACGCCGGCGAGGGCATCGACGCCCACGCCCGCGCCGAGTGGCAGATGCTGGTGGACCAGGGCCTGGCCAACGAGAACCTGGTCATGATCCACGCCACCGCGTTCACCAAGGCGGACTTCGTCGAGATCGGCCGCGCCAAGGCCAAGATCGTCTTCTCGCCGCTGTCGAACCTGCTGCTCTACGGCAAGACCACCGACGTGCCCTCGGCCCTGGACGCCGGCGTGCTGGTGTCGATCGGCGCCGACTGGGCGCCCTCGGGCTCGGCCAACCTGCTCGGCGAGCTCAAGGTCGCCGACCACGTCAACAAGCGCCTGTGGAACAGCAAGGTCACCGACCAGCAGCTGCTCGAG
>Ga0154020_10003611_pt1 | contig 18594 bp, 18 predicted proteins | sample Klosneuvirus_201_FD_109709 | JGI IMG/M metagenome (GOLD analysis project Ga0154020, IMG submission 109709) | Active sludge microbial communities from wastewater, Klosterneuburg, Austria - Klosneuvirus_20160825_MG | ecosystem: Engineered > WWTP > Aerobic digester > Activated sludge | place... | reverse complement strand
TTCACTTCCAGTTGCTCTCCACCTCCTCTTGCAAGAACGCAGTTACCTTCTGTTAATGGGTTCAGATCAACCCATGAAGGGACTCGCACCCTTCCGATCAAACGCCTTCACAGGCGCACTAGCTGGACCTGTCTCAGGTCCAGTTCCATCAACTGTGAAGCATCATTGCCGTTTCCATCCGGCAGCAAGACCAGGCCGGGCTCTTGTGATTCACGTTCTGAGAGTCCATCGTGCAAGGCGATCCGCAGGAATGGAAATACCTTTGGCGAGTCTGCCAGCCCGGCGGGCCGATTTTCATTGACCATGCTGAAGGATGCCGACCTGAGGACAGGTCTGCCTACGTAGCCAGGCTACAACTGCGTCGAACGCAGTGTGTCAGACAGATTCATAATGAATTTCTTTCCGTCCCGCATCATCACCATGCCTCCAATTTCAACGAACTCCAGGTCGTTCAATTCAACCGAAGCCGGAAGCACGTAGCTAACAGCGTCCCGGAAACGATCGACAGTAATTTGGTGCGCTCCTCAGGCTTCTCCAGCATCGCACCTGTGAAATTATCGCGAAGATAGGAATGGCCGGTGGTGCGGACAATTCCGTCCTCGAAGTAATCCACGCTGCCAACAAAAAATCGACTGCCGTCTTTTTCGAAGAGTCGTCGATGGGCCACAAAAATCTTTTCACCAGGTTTGAGCAACATGAGTTTGTTCTTTGGTTGACGGTAAATTTCGCCTGAAGCGGAATGCCTCAGACGGTTCCTATACTTCACACGATGTGGATTGATGTTCTTGTTCCGAGGCTCCTGCCTCGGAACACACTGCTCCCGAGGCTCCTGCCTCGCGAGGCTGTCGCTGGAGGCAGGAGCCTCCAGTGCAGTACGTTCCAGGGCTGGAGCCCTGGAACGAGAATGGACAGCCTCATTCCAAGCTGCGTGGAGTATAATTGAATAACTCAGCAAATCCTTGGCAACGGCGCGCCGGACGGTTCGTCGAGTGGTTGCGGCGAACCGAGTGTTCTTCGTATCGTGACCGGGCAAATTCCTTTTTGCCGCACTTCACCGATGATGGCCGCCTGCTCGCATCCATTCACCTTTCGAAGTGCGGCCAACACATGATCGGCGACGCTCGCATCCACAGCGGCAACGATCGTGCCTTCGTTGGCCACATAGAGCGGATCGAGCCCCAGCAGTTCGCACGCGCCGCGTACGTCGTCGGTAACTGGAATTCGCGATTCCGTGAGTTCGAACGTATGACCACACTCCAGCGACCATTCGTGCAGCACGGACGAAACGCCGCCGCGCGTTGCATCGCGAACAGTGCGAAGTTGTTCTCCGGCAGCAGCGCGCAAGGCGGCCACTTGAGCTAGCACGGGACCGGAATCGCTCATGGGTGCCGGATCGAATAAGAAACTCTCTCGAGCGCACATGACGGCGATCCCGTGACGACCAATCGGTCCTGAGACAAGAATCCTGTCACCCGGCTGAATAAATTTAGGGCCTGGCGGAACAGGATCAATCATTTCACCCACGCCAGTCGAATTTGCGAACAAGCCATCAGCAGCGCCGCGTGGCACGACCTTCGTGTCCCCCGCGACAATCAAAACACCGCACTCCGCCGCCGCGCGAGCTGCGCTGTCCAGCAGTTGCTCCAGAATTACGACCGGCAAACCCTCCCCAATGATCAGAGACAACGTCAGCCAGCGGGGCCGAGCGCCGGCCACAGCCAGATCGTTGACCGTGCCATAGACCGACAATGACCCCAAATCGCCTCCGGGGAAAAACAACGGCGACACAGTATGGCTGTCGGTGCAAATCGCCAGCCGACGATCGTCCGCTGTCACTCTCGCCGCGTCTTCAAATCCTTTGGCGGTCGGGTTGAGTCTGCTCAGGATCACGTCCGAAATTAACTGCCGGGAAAGACGAGCCCCCTCGCCATGCGCCAGCGAAATTCGCTGTGCATCGGCGGTCAGCGGAATGGGACAATTCCAGCGATCACCAGGCTGAACATTCATGAAAGCACTTCCTGAGTCTCTCTGTAGTTTGGGCAGCATTCAAGGCCAGGCTCACACAATACTCGTTTGACCCGAGCCAGCGGCGAGGCATCATGGCCGCGAAAATCCTCGCCGCTGGCTCGGGTCAAACGGCGTGGGGCTGATATCGATAGTAGGCGGCGCAAGCTCCTTCCGACGAAACCATTGGTGCCCCGAGCGGAGAATCCGGTGTGCAGCTTTTTCCAAATTCCGGGCAGTCACACGGCTTCAATCGACCGGACAGGACGTCGCCCGCTCGGCAGCGTGAATCTGTCGATGTTGTCAGCTCACAAATGAATTCGCTGAATCGTCGTTCCGCGTCAAACGCCGCAAACTCATCTCGCAGCCGATAGCCACCAGCATCGACAATGCCGAATCCACGCCATGCTCGATCGTCGATTTGGTACACGGTGTGGATGATTCGCTGAGCGTCCCGGTTGCCATCACGTTCCACTGACCGCCCATAGCTATTGCTCACCTCGGCCCGACCGGATTCCAGTTGCGTGACGCATTCCAAAATACCCTGCAGCAAATCAACCGGTTCAAATCCCGTCACGACAACGGGCACTCGATAACGTTTTGCAAACTCTTCGTACGCCGCATAACCCGTCACGCAGCAAACATGCCCAGCCGCAAGGAAAGCCTGAACCCGATTGTCCGGCGATTGCATCAGTGCTTCCATCGCCGGCAGGACGCGAACATGCGACACAAGCAGAAGGAAATTGGAAAGCCCCAGCTTCTGAGCCTGAAGGACCGCCAGCGCAGTTGCCGGTGCAGTCGTTTCGAAGCCAACGGCGAAGAACACAACCTGCTTGTCAGGATTTTTGGAAGCATACAAAACAGCGTCCAGTGGAGAATACACCGTCATTACATTCCCGCCCGCCGCCCGAGTCGTCAGCAATGAACCACTTGATCCCGGCACCCGCAGCATGTCTCCAAAACTTGCCAGCACGGTTTGAGGTTGACTCGCAAGCCACAGCGCCAAATCGATTGCTCGCGTATCTGTGACGCAGACCGGACATCCGGGACCATGAATCAATTCGACGGCATCATGGAGTTCCTGATCAATCCCGTGCCGCAGCAAACTGTGAGTTTGCCCGCCACAGACTTCCATCAACACCCAGCGTTGCGTCACTGTAGATTTGATCTGCTGAACCAGCGTACATGCGACAGCAGGATCTCGAAATTCGTCAACGAAACGCATTGTTATTCGACCGATCTTGTTACGTTGTCAAACGCAGGTTTCAACCACGGAAAACACTGAAAACACGGAAGAAGACACAGTGATAAAATCCCAGTGGCGTTAGTTCATTCCCTTCCGTCATTTCCGTGTATTCCGTGGTTAAGAATGCGATTCTCCGGGCGTTCCCAGGTGATCTTCATCACTTTCAAACTGCTGCAATTCATCAATCGCAGCGAAGTCCTTGAGCGCTCGCTCTGCTTCCTGTTCGTTGATGCGGCTGATGGCAATCCCCGCATGCACGACGACATAATCGCCGACTTCAACGTCCGGGACGCAGGCCATGTGGCATTCGCGACGGATGCCGCCGAATTCCACGACGGCGCGACCAAATGTTGGGTCACGATCCAGCCATTTTACAACTCGGCCAGGAACTCCAAGGCACATCATGTTCTCCCCGTTTGGCTGGTCGTCGATTGTTGTTCAGCATCAAGCAACGCAGCTGCGATTGCGATCTGACCCGCCGCCAGGCCGCCGTCATTGGGCGGAATCAAGCCGGGCAGGGCGATGACTCGATTTTGTTTCCGCAGTTTTCGATCGGTCATTCCTGTCAGAATGCGATTCTGGAAGCAACCACCGGACAGGACGATTGGATACTTTGGAAATCGTTCGGCCACGGCGGTGATCATATCGGCGACGGCTGAGTGAAAAAACGTTGCGATGTTGCTTACGGTGCTGGTTCCCGACCTGAGACAGGTCGGGCTACTGGACAGGCTTGTGACGACGCGGCGGATGATGGGTCGCCAGTCGATTCGAAGGATTTCGTCGGCTTCGATGAGACTGAAACCGGTGTCCATCGAAGAACATTCTGATTCAGCGCCACAACTGGCCTCCAGCAACATCGCAAGTTGACCTTCGAATTCGGCTGTTCCCTTTCCGATCGCCAGTGCGGCGGCACCGTCAAACAACCGGCCCATGCTGCTCGTCAACGGTCCGAACGACGAGGTTTCTCGCGCGGAATTCTTTTCACGAACGAGTCCTTCCGCAAGTCTGCGACATGGGCTGCCAGCGGTGTGCCCGAGCAACTCCGTGATGTCTAGCGGCGACAGTTCCGGCATCGCATCCGTGAGCAGCGAAACGGCGATGCGCCAGGGTTCCTTAACTGCGGCATCTCCACCAGGCAGAACAAATGGACGCAGTGACGCAACTCGCTGATAACCGAGTGTCGTTGCCAGCAGAAACTCACCGCCCCAAATCGTGCCGTCTGTACCGTAGCCCGTGCCATCAAATGCGACACCGAGAACCTGCTGGGCGAGTAACCGATGTTCGACCATCCCGGAGACGATATGGGCATGATGGTGCTGCACTGCAATCGTGCGGCATGGCTGCTCGGCGGCCCAGCGTGTCGTGAAGTAGTCCGAATGAAGATCGTGTACGATCACATCAGCCTGCGTTCTATAAAGCTGCTGCAATGATTCGGCCTGTTCCAAAAACCGTTCGCGAGTGGACACCGATTTCATGTCGCCGATGTGCGGCCCAAGGACTGTTTGCCGACCGTTTGAAACGGCGCACGCGACTTTTTGTTCTCCACCAACAGCCAGAATTCTGTGCGGAGTATCCATCTCCAGTCGCAACGGCGCGATGCCGCGTCCGGCGCGCATGGTCACCACAAAACCACCGATGATGCGAACGACGCTGTCGTCAATGGGTCGCTCGATAGTGCGATCATGATGCAGCATTGCGTCGGCCTGACTTTTCAACACACCAACAGCGGCACTCTCTTCAAACACGAGCGGATCACCGTCCACGTTGCCGCTGGTCACCACCAGCGGCCTGCCAACTTCATTGACAATCAACACATGCAGCGGTGTGCTGGGCAGGAAGACACCAACGCTGTTCAGTCCGGGGCTGACATTTGCCGCCAGTGACTCAATTGCGACATTTTCCAGCACGACGATTGGGTTTGCCAGCGACGCGATCGCCTGCAATTCCGAAGGCGTTCCGCCGTTTTGAATGTCACCACACGATGCCACCATCACAGCCAGCGGTTTTGACGGTCGATGTTTGAGTCGTCGCAGTTTCTGTACGGCATCCGCGTTGGTGGCATCGCAAGTCAACTGGTAGCCGCCGATTCCTCTCAACGCGAGAATGCCACCAGACCGAATTACATCGCCAGCGGCGACAATGGCTTCATCGGCGATCAGCCGCGTCTCGCAGTCGTCCATCTGCAGCCAAACTTGCGGACCGCACTTTACACAGGCGATCGTTTGTGCATGAAACCGTCGGTCGTGACTGGCGCTGTATTCCTGAACGCACTCGTCACACAGTTTGTAGTCACCCATCGAGGTTGCAGCGCGTTCGTACGGCATCGAACGAATGATGCTGTATCGCGGACCACAGTTTGTGCAACTGCCAAACGAGTAACGAAAGCGACGATCGTGATTGTCCATCAACTCTCGGCGGCAGTCTTCGCAGATCGCCAGGTCCACGGGCACGTCTGCCGCCGTTGGGCCAGCCTGGCCGCTTTCACGAATCTCAAACGCCTGACTTCGCAATAATGATTCGACGGGCTCAATCGTCATCCGATAGGAAGCCGAGTGCGGCAACTTCTCAGGCAGCAACTCAATAAAGCGACGGTTATCGACGCCGTCGCCCTCCAATTGAATCAGTACGCCGTCAAAGGTATTCGAAACAAATCCCGTCAGCCCAAATTCGGTGGCCAGCCTCGCAATCACCGGACGAACGCCCATCCCCTGGACTCGCCCCTGAAGCACAATTCTCCAGGCGACGAAATTGGAATCTGACAGCGCCGGTCCATCAATGTCTTTTCTCCCCCGAGATCGGGGGAGAAGGTGGCCGAAGGCCGGATGAGGGGGCTTGATCGCGGCATTCATGAAGAACACCTTGCATCATGGGCGACCGGCTGAATTGCAGACTTATCTCGATCAACAATCATTTTGTCCCGAGCCTCTGCAAGATACTCGCACCAGTCATGCAATCCGTCGTCCTGAATAGCGCTGGTGACAATGGTCGTCAATTCCGGCTGAATCAGCCGAGCGTCTTCGCAGGCGGCGTGGGTGGAAAATGGCACATACGGCAACAGATCAGACTTGCTAATCACCATGGCGTGGCTGGTGCGAAACATCTTTGGGTACTTACCGGGTTTGTCGTCACCTTCGGTTGAACTGAGAACGACCACGCGGAGATGCTCACCCAGATCATGCGACGCCGGACAGACGAGATTGCCAATGTTTTCGATGAACAGAAAGTCGTATGTTTCCTGCGGCAATCGAGCGAGCCCCTGATGAATTAGCGGCAGCTCCAGATGGCACGCTCCACCGGTCGTGAGCTGTTCCACGGGAACGAAGGGGCGTAATCGCTCGGCATCGCGATCTGTCGCCAGATCTCCAACCAGCACGGCCATGCGATATTGATTTTGCCAGTACTTTGCAGTCGCCTGCAGCAGCGTGGTTTTACCCGCGCCCGGCGATGAGACCAGATTCACAACCAGCGTTCCCTGCTGAGTAAACCAAGCCCGCAGCTCTTCCGCCTGAACCTTGAGATCGGCCAGTACGTCCTGATTGACGGAGATTGTTTTTGTTCGTGTTTGCATGTTTAGCCCCCAGATCTTTTGGTCGACTGGCACCTCGATTTGAAAGTACGACAGGCTTCCACCCTGTCATTGAACGGGATTCGACAAGCTGGAAGCCTGATTCTCGTTCCAGGGCTCCAGCCCTGGAACGCACTGCACTGGAGGCTCCTGCCTCCCGCGACAATCTCGCGAGGCAGGAGCCTCGGGAGCAGTGTTTTCCGAGGCAGGAGCCTCGGAACAAGGACATCAATCCACACCGCGTGAAGTATAATGCTCAACAGCAATCGTATCCTCAACTTCCATCCGCACATTCAGCAATCGCAGCGCATCACCGCGTAATGTTTTCAGCGAGATTGAACCACACTGACGGCAAACAAATTTGAAATCAGGCAGCACGAACTCGCAGTCGCAGTCTCGGCACTTCATGAGCAAATCCACATTCTGAATCGTCAGCGTTGCGTTTGAACAATGGAGCGTTGCATCCTTCAATCGGTCGAATGCTGACGACAGCAGCAACCACTCGACGCCGCTCAATGGCCCGACTTCTACCTCGATCTCTTCGACCGCGACGGCATGATGCTGCTCAGCCAGTTCCTCGATCTGTCGCAACAGCGAACGCATCAATGATTCTTCATGCATGGGAGGCCTCCGTTGTCTGCAATGCCTCTCGGATCAGTTCCGTAGTTTTTGCCACTGCCAGATTTGTCATGGCTGACATTGTATCATCCGGCTGAAATACGGATCCGGCAATTGCCCAAACGACAACATGACGTGGAAGGCGACCGGTAGCTTCGGCCAGTTGCAGCACTTCCACGAGACCGTAGTCGTGTGAACCGCCGCGATGCCGACTCGCAAGCGACAGGGCAGGGCGGTTGTCATTTGGTTCAGCGGTGATCAATCGACCATCCGACCAAATCAACTGCCGTACCAGCAATTCATGCGACTCGGCGTGGCAAGCATCGCAGACGTGGAGGGTGTCCACATCATCGAGCCAGTCGATCAGGTCGAGCGGCACGGCAGCTTTACGCACAATGACGTCCGACGGCAAATCTTCAACTGCAGCAAGTCGCTCGGCGACCAGCCAGCCGGCGCGATCATCTCCATGAGCACTGCCGAGACCAACAACAAGGATTCCTGGTGGATTGCTCATGACCCACCTCGAGTTTCGCCAGCGCCGATTTCCTTGCTCCGCCCGCGATCGATGGTGAGCTTCAAGAAGTGCGTCGAACAACTGATGCAGGGATCATAACTGCGAATCAGTCGTTCGCAGTCATCCGCCGTTTGTTGATCGTCGCCGCACAGCACGCGCGGCAGCCAGTCGATGAGATCCAATTCAATCTGACGCTGATTTTGCGATGTGGGCGGAACAATCTTGGCCAGCACGACCTTGCCCGTGTCGTCCACTTTGTAACGGTGATAGATCAAACCCCGTGGAGCCTCGGTCGCCGCACAACCTTCGCCGTGGCAGTAATCATAAGTAATTCGCGCTGGCTTGAACGGACGATAGTCTCGCAGGATCGACAGTGCTTCATCGAAGGCATGAATCACTTCCAGGCCACGGGCGATGATGGCTTTGAAAGGATTCATGCACGGCGTCTCAAAGCGAATTTCATCGGCCACGCGCTGAGCCGTCTCACACAATCGCTCCCGATTCAGGTTGACGCGAGCCAGCGGGCCGACGTGGTAACTTGCCTGATCGGCCGTCTTCAGAGAATGCAGCGCGGTGCTGTGCGCGACATGATGTTCCGCAAACGTCGCTTCATAATCAGCCACGTCAATCGATAACCCCGACGTCGAAACGACTCGTCCTTCATTCATCGGATATTCATCGGGATGGCTGAGCGAAACCATTTCGTATGGTCGCATAAAGTCCGGAAAGTCGAATTCGGCGACCCAGCGTGTCGCGTCGATCGCCGCCTGCAGTCCCCACTCGAAGGCGGGAATCAGCTTCTGCAATTCTTCCCTCTTCGGAGCCCGATAGAAACCGCCCACGGCAACATTGATTGGATGAATGGCCCGGCCCCCAAGTGCCTCCAGCAATTCATTCCCCTGCTTCTTGAGTCTCAGACCGCGATTGACTTCTTTTGGAAAACGACCGGCCAGTTCGATTCCACTGGCCACATTGAAGAAATCCGGTGCCTGCAGTAAATGCATGTGCAAACCGTGACTTTCAATCCATTCACCGCAGTACAACAGCCGCCGCAGTCGCCGAATCTCCGGAGTGATAGTGACTCCTAATGCCTGTTCCAGCGCATGCACGGCACTCATTTGATAGGCGACCGGACAAATGCCACAAATGCGGGCGGTGATGTCAGGGACTTCTTCGAGTGGACGACCTCGCAGAAAGCCTTCGAAGAAACGCGGCGGTTCGTAGATCGACAACTGAACGTCCTCGATCACATCTCCATTAAGACGAATATGCAGCCCGCCTTCGCCTTCAACGCGGGTCAGCGCTTCGACTTTGATGCTGCGTGTCTCGCTCATAAACACGCTCCCTGCTCTGAACGTTTCTGCAACACAATCATCTCGACGCGATTCGACGCAATGCAAAATGCCGGTGCCGCCGCATTGAAGTTGCGGAGCAGCGGCAGCAACGATTCCGCACTCATTCCGGTGTTCAGATACTGATCCGTCAGACTCTGACAATTGCATTGTGCCGCCGGGCCGAAACAGCCGTAACAGCCTCGGTCAAAACTCGGGCAAATCGCACCGCAGCCGGATTGCGTGACTGGTCCGAGACACGGGATCCCCTGAGCGACCTCAACGCACACCGTCCCACGCCGCTTGCAGCCCAGGCATACGGAATAAGTCGGCAGACGCGGGCGACGACGGGCGACCAACGCGCCGAGAACTTCCAGCAGTTGATGGCGATCAACAGGACAGCCACGGAGTTCGTAATCCACTTTGATGTGATCAGCGATGGGCGTCGATGTGGCCAGCGTCGAAATGTATTCGGGCCGGGCGTAAACGCAGCGGAGATAGTCTTCGTGATCCGCCCAGTTCTTTAGCGACTGGATCCCGCCCGCCGTGGCACACGCGCCGATTGTCACAACGACCGACGCACTCCGTCGCACTTCCTGAATTCGCTCCGCATCGTGTGGAGTTGTGATGGAACCTTCTACGAGAGCGACATCGTACGGACCTGCTTCCATCCGACTGCTGGCTTCAGGAAAATAGGCGATATGAACGGCACTTGCGACGGCCAGCAGTTCATCTTCGCAATCGAGCAACGATAACTGACAGCCGTCACACGACGCAAATTTGAACACCGCCAGTCGCGGACGTGCCGGGATCATTTGATCGCCATGTCGGGTTGAATCAGCACGATTGCTCACAGGTCATCCACCTTGAAAATCGAGGCCACTTTGTCGTAACGAAACACGGGCCCGTCCTTGCAGAGAAACTGCGGCCCAAACTGGCAGTGCCCGCAGAAACCGATGGCACAGTTCATGTTGCGTTCGAGAGAGACACAGAGCGACTCCGCTTTCAAACCACGCTCCATCGCTCCCTGCACCGTGTACCACATCATGACTTCCGGACCGCACGTCATCAGCAGCGTATTCCCTGGATCGGGCAGCGGCAGGCGATGCAGCAATGCCGTCACCATGCCGATGTTTCCATGCCAGGCTCCCGCCGTTCGGTCTACAGTCACCTGTACGTCCACGCCTCCTCGAATCCAGTCATCGTATTCCGAGGGATACAGCAACGCCGCCGGTTCGCGAGCACCAATGACCAGCATCACGCGACCGTAGCGTTCTCGATCGGCCAGCAAGTGATAGATCACGGGGCGCAATGGAGCCAGGCCGATTCCTCCAGCGACGAGCACGACATCGCGTCCAACACATTCATCGACAGGCCACCAGGCTCCAAATGGCCCCCGCAGTCCGATCGTTGAACCGACCGACAATTCGGCCAGAGTTCGCGTCACATTGCCTGCCGCGCGAATCGTGTGCGGGACGCAGCCCGTTTGATTCGGATCGCCGCTGATGGAAATTGCAATCTCACCGAGCCCCGGCAGGTACAGCATGTTGAACTGACCGGGACGAAACGCAAATGCTTCGCGCACGGCAGCGTCTTCAAAAACCAGTTCGTATGTGGCAACGCCCGGCGTCTCTTTGACGATGCGATCGATTCGCACGGTGTGTGCCAGCCAGGGATTATGCGGATTGGCGGTAGCGGAGGCTGCAGCGAGGTTCATGACGCGACCTCCTCGTTGTTCGAATCGTCCCGCTTCATTTCACCAGCCTTCACGCCCGGTGATGCACGAATTGCCGCCACTTCCTGAGTGAGATCGATCCCAACCGGGCACCAGGTGATGCAGCGACCGCAGCCGACACAGCCGGATGTTCCGAACTGATCGTGCCATGTTGACAGTTTGTGAGTCAGCCATTGCCGATAACGACTGGCGATACTGTTGCGAGTGGGTCCGCCGTTCATGTAGCTGAAGTCGATATTGAAGCAGGAATCCCAGCTGCGCTCGCGATCAATGTGATCACCGGTCAGATCGGAAACTTCGCTCACCGACGAACAAAAACACGTCGGACAAACCATCGTGCAATTGGTGCAGGACAGACATCGCGTCGCCAGATCCTGCCACTGCGGATGCCGCAGATTGTCCATCAGGAGACTCTGTATTCCGTCGGTGTCCATCCGCTTTGTGATCTGATCGGCGGCCTGTTGACGCGCCGTTTCACCTCGCGCGAGTTGCTCGGAAGTGGCCTCAGTCACCGGAAGCCGCTGAAGGAGTTCACTACCAGCGTTTGATCCAACCTCCACGAGAAATCCATCAACGACTTCGGTCAAGGCCAAATCAAACCCGGACGAACATCGTGGCCCCGTGTTCATTGATGTGCAGAAACAGGTCGGCGCGGCCTGAGTACAATTCACGGCGATCACAAACGCGGCGTTTCTTCTTGCCTGATAAATCGGATCAACAAACGGCCCGCCGGTGAAGACCGTGTCCTGAATCTTCATCGCCGCCAGTTCGCAGGCTCGCACGCCAAGAAACGCATAGCGCGGAGGCGATTCATCCGGCGTGCTCATCTGCCAGCCAACTTCTGTCCGATCTGCCGAAGCGACGACTGTCACCGGCGGAAACAAATACTTCTTCCACGAATGCGGGCCGACGACATAACCAAAGTAAGCTTCATCATCACGACGCTGCAATCGATACCGACCGGCTTCCTGAAGATCAGTCCAACCGATTGGCAGGTCTGCGGAGGTCGTGATGTCTCCGTAAACAATGGCTCCTTGATCCACGGTGGGACCAACGACCTGATAGCCGTCGTCCGTGAGTCTTTGAATCAGTGCATCAAGATCCAGTCGAGCAAGAAACCGCATAAGCTGACGAGGCCCGTCGGACTTCGGATGATCCGCGTTATTGGAAGCCGATTGCGTCATGAACTCGCCTCTGCGTCACCAAACAGATCCAGCAACTGCAGTCGCGTGGACAGCAATCGTTGTGACAGAACCTGAGCGATTCGTTTCATTAACTCGAATCCCAGATCAGCATCGCCGTAACACAATTCACGCAGCCTGCTTCCGGAGAGTGCAATCAGGTTGGAATCTTCGGTCGAGACAGCGGTAGCTGTCATGCGACCTTCGCCGATCACACAGGACCAGCCAATCAGATCGCCGGGGCCAGCTGTCAGGAACGGGACTTCTCCGCGTCCCGGAACATTCATCGTCAGGCGGACGCAACCGGTCGAGATCACAAAGATTTCGTCTTCGACGGCACCCTCCTGAAAGAGCCGCTGGCCAGCCGGGACTCGCAGCAGCCGCGCCGCTCGACAAATAGACTGCAAGTGTTTATTCGGCAAGCCATCAGCAAACTGCGTCTCCGAGAGAATTTTTAGCAGGTTGGGTTGTTTCATAGTCATCGTAGTTACCCCATGTCGTAATGGCGAATTGCCTTCAGCTGCGTGCGAAGTTCACCGCGAAAATCGGGGTGCGCAATTGGGATCAGCCGTTCGGCTCGCTGCCGCAATGATAATCCATGCAGATTGACGGCACCATATTCCGTCACTACCCAGTGAACATGACCTCGCGTGGTCACCACTCCCGCACCGGGCGAAAGTTCGGCAACGATCCGCGAGAACTTGCCACCGACCGCCGTTGACGGCAACGCAATAATCGGAAGACCGCCGTTCGACATAGCAGCCCCCCGCATGAAATCCATCTGCCCGCCAATCCCGGAATAGATCTTATGCCCCAGCGAATCGGCGCACACCTGTCCGGTCAAATCGATCTGCAGTGCGGAATTCACGGCCACCAGTCGATCAATTTTTCGCAGCACGTTGGTATCGTTTGTGAGATCGCAGGGCAAAAAACACACCTCCGGATTATCATCAACGAAATCGAACAGTCGTCGAGTTCCACTGACAAAACTGGTCACAATCTGACCCGGATAGATCCGCTTGCGTTTGTTTGTGATGACACCAGCCGCGACCAAATCCACAATTCGATCCGAAAACATTTCGGTATGCACTCCCAGATCGGACTTGTCGTTCAGTCGTGACAAAACAGCATTTGGGATCGCTCCAATGCCGGTTTGCAGCGTCGATCCGTCTTCGATGAGGCCCGCAATCTGCTCGCCAATCGCCGCCTCCACGGGAGATTCCTCAGCGGTAGCGTGTTCATGCAGCGGTCGGTCTGATTCAAAGCAGGCCGTGAAGGCGCTGAACGGGACCGTGCTATGCCCATGAGTCCGAGGCATTTGCCGATTGACCTCGGCGATCAGAATTGGCGCGCAGTCGGCGACCGCGCGAGCTGTATCGACGGATGTTCCCAGCGAACAGAAGCCATGACGATCGACCGGTGACACCTGCAGCAGAGCGGCATCCAGTCGAATTGTGCCATCGCGAAACAGAGACGGGATATCTGACAGAAAGACAGGAATGAAGTCGGCGTAACCTTCCTGAACGGCTTGCCGCGCGGGACGTCCGGTGAACAACGAGATCGAAGTGAACCGCTCCCGGCACTCGGCATCCAAAAACGGTGCCGGGCCTTCAGTATGCATGTGATACAGCTCGACATCGTGCAAGTCCGTCCGACGACACATCGCCTCAATCAATGGCGTCGGCGTGGCGGCGGCACCGTGAATGAAGACCTTCATTCCGGATTGCAGATGACTGACGGCCTCATCGACCGTCACCGACGTTTTCGATTCTCCAGTCAATCGTTCACTCCATCAAATTCTGTTCCGATGATCGTCGCTTCGGCAGCACGTGCAGGATTGTAAGAACATCGGCACGCCATTCTTTGAGACGCCAGGTGATCGCAGTCGCTTCGAGATTCGTGAGTGTTACCGCGATCATCGCAACTCGAAATGGCAAAAGAGTGTAATCCAAAAAAAGACAAACAATCCCGACGAGAACAAACCACTGCGACGCCTTGGCTCCATAGGTGTGATAGCTGGGAGCTTTGCCATACTTCCAAAGTCCCGCCGATGTGGTCAGCACGTAACTGAAAAACGCAGTAAGCCACCACGGCATCTCTGGTTTCAGAATATCCCATTTCAGCCAGATCAGTCCAAAGAACAAAGCGCCGTAGAGAACCGCGTCCGCAACGCTGTCCAGCCGCGCGCCGAAGTCAGATCGCTGATGCAGCCAGCGAGCCAGTCTGCCGTCAATAAAGTCACTCAGATTCAATACGATAAACACGCTGGCGAACAAAACGGAATTGTTCGTCAGTGCGATGGCAAACAAGGCGAGAGCTCCCAGCAATCGAAACGCACAAATGACGTTCGGTATTGTCACAATGCTGTGGCGATAAAGATTCTCTTCCGGCGCATTCTGCGTGGACGTATCGACTTCCGTTCCCATGGAATCAGCGTCCGAATCACCGGGCGATGGAAAGGGATGATTGAATGCAGGTCGCTGGTGACTCATGATTCTTTTTGTGGCCTTCGACGTAGTCACATCACAAGTCGAACATAATAGTAGAAGACAGGAGCAGTGAATGTGAGGCTGTCAATTCGATCGATCATGCCGCCGTGCCCAGGCAGCAACTGACTTCCGTCTTTGACTCCGACATCGCGTTTAATGCCGGACATGTTGATATCGCCAAGAAAGCCAAAGAGTGAAATTAAGACTCCGGCAATCGACGACAATCCAATCCCGGACATTGTTGATCGATCCATCGTCAGTCCCGTCAACCACGGTGCTGTCAACACGGCAAGCAGAACTGTAACCGTCATTCCACCCAGAAGTCCTTCGAGCGACTTGTTCGGAGAAACACGCGGCGTGATCTTCGTCCGTCCAAATCGACGACCAATAATTGCCTGCATGATATCGTTTATTTCTGTCAGCAGGATCAGGAACAGGAACCAGCCAATGCTCCCCACATACGGCACGTGCGGGCTCTCCACGGTGAGCAGCATCGCGGCGTGTGAGAGACAATAAACCAGCAGCATGAGCCCCAAAAACAAGGCAGCGGTAGTGCGAATGTAGCCATCGACCTTCCCCAACGACGCTCGCAGACCTCCCAACACGATCAAAAACACAACCGGTGCCGCCTGACGAAGCACGGCCTCTTGTCCAGCAACCATCATGCCGTAATACACAGGCACAAACAAGAAAATGATGAATGCAGTGGGCCGACCGACTGAACTCCATCCGATAAGCCCAACAAATTCACGCAGTCCAGGAATCGCCGCGCCGGCAAGCAGCACGATGACTCCTGTTTCTCCTCCAATCACCGCCACCGACAGAATTCCGGCCAGAATCCACCATGTCTTCAAACTACTCAACCGTGCCTGAACCACGTCCTCCTTCGCCTCACGCAGTGCGACAATCCGCACGAGTGTACCGCACGCGAGCGCGACAAACACGGCAGCGATTGTCCAAAGTAATGGTCGATCCACGGGAAACATGAATCCTCCAGGAGCGATTAAAGCCCCAGCAACACGCATTTTGTTCGTAGTCCCGCCTTCAGGCGGAAGTCAGAGCAACGGTCCATGCAGATTCCGCCTGAACGCGGGACTACAAACGAGTTCCGCAAGCAATCCGAGAACTAAAATTCAGAGCCTTTCAAGTCCTGAGCGACAGCAACACTCTCCTCCTGACCGCAATCATCATGCCGTCTTTTCCCCCATCTTCTCACGAGCCTGAAGATACCTCGGATTAGAACAGGCACGATACCGGTCCCGATGAAAGCGGCGATCATGGTCCAATCGAGCAGCGCAATGGCACCCCGCTGTGCAATCACGGACAGCGTCGGTATTCGAGTTCCTGCGAAGACAAAGATCATGGTGCCGGGCAGCATGCCCAGTTGGGTGGTCCACCAAAACGTGGAAGCTGGAACAATATTCGTAGCTCCCGAACCATAGTTGACAAAACTGAATGGCGCATGGAGCAGGCGGATTGTCAGCAGATAGAATCCCCCATTGGATTGTAGTTTTTTTCGGAAGTAGCCAAGTTGAACACCAAATCGACCTTCGATCGCTTCACGAAAAAGATATCGACTCACGTAAAACGTGATCAATGCCGCAGTGGTCAACGAGAAATTCACCATGAGCACGGCCGTCCAGAACCCGTATAACCAGCCAAACACCACAGATTTTCCAGACGTACCAGGAATCAGCGCCAGGCTTGTGTAAGCCACAAATCCAAGAATCCAGGCACGAATTGGATTCGCCCGTACAGAGGCACGTAGTTGTGATTCCTGAGCGACCAGTAATTCCAACGACGCATAACGATTGGCAAGAATTCCGATGGCTAAAATAATGACGACGACAATCAGGGATGCCAAAATGCGTCGCTGGATGTTATTCATGCCCACTGATTCCTTGCCGACCGAGTACCAAATCCGACGTCTTCGCAACCCGCAGAAAGCAGTCCGACTGTGATTGAATTCGAAGAAACACAACTCACACTCCTGCAAATTTCCGACCTTCATTTCGGCCCGCCGTTTGTTGCAAAAGTCGGTGAAGCGGCCCTTGACATCGCCCCACAACTCAATCCCGATGCCGTCATTGTCAGCGGCGATTTAACGCAGCGTGCCAAGCGAAATCAGTTCGAAGCTGCCAGGAAATTCCTCGACCGCCTGCCGAATGTACCCCAGCTGGTGATTCCTGGAAACCATGACGTGCCACTTTACAGGGTCGCCGAACGATTACTCAACCCGCACGGACTCTATAAAGAGATCATCTCCGAAGATCTTAACCCGGTCCTGCGAATTGACGGAGCTGTGATCGCCGGGCTGGATTCCACCGCGCCGCGTTCCGCCATTAGTAACGGACGTATCTTTAAGTCGCAACTGGACGACTGTGCCAAAGTCTTCGAGGATGCTCCACCCGACGCCATTCGAATAGTTGTCGCCCACCACCATTTTGCACCAGCCCCTGACTACCTGAGTGATTCGATTATGCCCAAAGCAAAGCGAGCCATGGAACGCTTTGCCGACCTGAACGTCGAAATGATCCTCGGCGGACACCTGCACCGCGCCTACGTGGGCAATTCGCTGGATTTTTATCCGGGAATGCACCGCGATCGAGGCATCATTATTGTCCAGAGCGGCACAACAACCTCACGCCGGGGGCGAGGCCGTGAAGCGGAAAAAAACAGCCTGAACCTGATCGAAATTCGCAAAAGCACAATCACAGTCACGCACCATATGTACTTTCAAGAACGCCACGCCTTCGAGGCACTCAGCCGTCACACATTTCGTCGTGGTATGCGCACGCTGCCGGATGCCGTTCAGGTGGATCCGAAAACTCAAAACGACGGTTAACTCAACTGCCCGGCGAGCGGTTGGGCGTCAGCCCACCGAGTCTTGCGCCGCCAGCGCAGCCGCCGAACGTTCTAAGGCGAGCTGAAGAAACAGGATTACCAGGGATATCGCGTCGCCGAGGGAATCCGACCTGAGACAGGTCGGACTACGTAGGCAGATCTGTCCTCAGATCTGCTTCCTTTGGCGTGCTTCAGTCGCACGGGTCCGCTCGACCCGATGACTCGCCAATGGGAAATCCTGTCCTCGTTCCAGGGCTCCAGCCCTGGAACGCACTGACTGGAGGCTCCTGCCTCCAGCGACAATCTCGCGAGGCAGGAGCCTCGGGAGCAGTGTGTTCCGAGGCTGGAGCCTCGGAACAAGGACATCAATCCGCACCGCGTGAAGTATAAGTTCGGTTTCCTTACGTCTCATCCCAACCGGACACGGTGTATCGGGCGACTGTTCAAGACTCTGCTGCACTCGGAGGGCTGACGCCCTGCCGCTCGCCTTTGAGGTGGCGAGTGCATTACGATCTGCAGATGAACCAAGGAGCACTAGACTCACACAATTCTTCCCGGGCCGCGATGCTGCATCTCGGACTGCTGTTCGCTCTGATGTACTTTGTTCAAGGACTTGCGGAACCGACCGAAGGGCTGATTGCCCAGCCGGTACGGTCCATGCTGGGTCGCTGGGACAAGTCGCCTGGAGAAATCGCGCACTTTATGGCGATCATTGCCGCTCCGTGGGCCATCAAGCCGATTTATGGACTCATCATCGACTTCGTGCCACTGCTGGGATCGCGAAGGAGAAACTACCTGCTGCTCGCAACGCTGGCAACAGCCATCAGCCTGATGTGGCTGGCAGTTGCGATGCCTCGAAAAGGTGCTACCAATGAACTGCTGATGCTGCTCTTCATCCCCACGCTCGCCGTCGCTTTTTCTGATGTCGTGGTCGATGCGCTGATGGTGGAAAAAGGACAGCCGCTCGGAATGACGGGGCGTCTGCAGTCAATTCAGTGGGGTTCCATGTACGCCGCCACCGTACTGGCGGGAAGTCTGGGCGGCTGGTTATCGGAAAATCAGCGCCA
>Ga0154020_10003610_pt1 | contig 18595 bp, 13 predicted proteins | sample Klosneuvirus_201_FD_109709 | JGI IMG/M metagenome (GOLD analysis project Ga0154020, IMG submission 109709) | Active sludge microbial communities from wastewater, Klosterneuburg, Austria - Klosneuvirus_20160825_MG | ecosystem: Engineered > WWTP > Aerobic digester > Activated sludge | place... | reverse complement strand
CCTGCTTGTCGACGATCGACACGCAGCCGCGCGGGCCGACCACGTCCTTCACGAAGTAGGCGACCTCGCTCATCATCGGTCCCCAACCGGCCTCGTACCAGCCGACTGAGCCGTCATCGAAGGTTACTTGGAGATGCCCGTAGTTGACCCGGCCGGCCGGCAGTGCGTCGGTCAGGCGGGCGCGCAAGCCGCTCACGCGGACCGGCCGAGCCTGCGTCATCCGGCACATCACATCGATGTAGTGGACCCCGCAATCGACGATCGGCGAAAGCGAGGACATGAGATGGCGGTGGGTTTCCCAATTGGCGCCCGAACTTTGCTGGTTCAGGTTCATGCGCATGATCAGGGGCTTTCCCAGCGTCTGCGCGATCTCGACGAACCGCAGCCAGGATGGATGCACCTGGAGGATGTAACCGACAACGAGTTTCCGACCCAACCGCCGGGCGGTATCGACCACCCGCTGGCACTCCTCGACCGTTTCGGCGACGGGCTTTTCCAGAAAGACATCCGCGCCCGCTTCGAGGGCCGCGATGGCGTAGGCGGCGTGGGTGTCAGGATACGTGCAGATGCAGACCGCATCCGGACGCGTCTCGGCGAGCGCCACGGCATAGTCGGCGAATTCGGCGTAGCCGCCGCCGAGCGCAGCGTTGAGCAAGCCCCGCGAGGCAGCCCCTCGGCTGACGAGACCGACTATCTCGAAAGAGTCGCTCAGGTGATGGTAGGCGTGGGCATGGGACGTGCCCATGTGACCGCAGCCGACAACGAGAACACGGATTCGTTTGCTCATGGGGAAAGAAGAGGCGGAAGGAAAGTGGAGGAGCGGCTTCCTCGACGAGGCCGCTGATGCGCGGTTGTCCGATCAATGCGGGGTGGCCGCAGACTTGGCCTCGACCGGACCGTGGGAAGGTGGCCGGAAAAAGAACATCAGAAGGAGAATACCGACGATCGCGACCACAGTCGGAACGAGGAAGAGCTTCTGAAAGTCCACGGCGCCGCCCGCAGGGGTAAACGCGGCCACCAAGCGGGGGAAGAGCTGGCTGGCGACCACCATGCCGAGGCCGAGAATGAGGAGATTGGCCGCGCCTTGCGCACTGGCGCGCACATCCTTCGGGAAGACTGCATCCACAAAGATGTAAACCGTCGCGAAGAAGAAGGCGTAGCAAACGCCATGAAGGACCTGCACGGCGATGATCAGCGAAGTCTGACCGGAATCTGCAAACAGCGCGAACACTCCGTAACGAATGGCGTGTCCGAGGATGCCGCAGATCATCGTCCATTTCCAGCCGAGTCGTGTCAGCACCGCTCCCAGCACCAGCATGGTAACGATTTCCGCGACCTGTCCCAGGCTGCTGACGACCATGGTCATTTTTGCGGAGATGCCGACGTGGGTGAGGAAACCGTCGATCACGACGAAGTAGCCGTTGTGAATCACTGCATCGAGGAAGGTGACGAGGAAGAGAATCGCGACAAAGGGCTGCCGGAGCAGTTTGGCTGCACGCAGCCAAGCGAATCGGTCAAGGCCGACCGCGTCCCTCCGGGGCGGCGTGTGGGGAAGGGAGAGGCTGTAGGCCGCGAGGGCGAAAGAAATGACACCGGCGATGATGAACACCCAGCGGGTTTCATTCGCGTCGGCCTGGTCGCCGAGCAGGAAGATAAACGGCCAGCTGACGACAATCCATCCGACGGTCCCGCCCATGCGAACGAATCCGAAGTCTCTCGCGGGATCCTTGAGATTGGCAAACGCGAGGGAGTTGGTCACCGACAAGGTCGGGACGTAGAGGAGACCGTAGATCAGAAACAGCGCGAAGAAGGCGGGAAAGGACTGGGCGAAAGACGTCGCGATCAGGGCGACACCGCCGACGAGATGACTGAACGCGAGGAAGCGTTCGGCTGAAAAATTGCGGTCGGCGAATTGGTTGCTGAAGAACAGCCCGATCAGCGAGGCGATGCCGAAAACGCTCCCCACCCACGCCTGTTGCCCGGCCGTGAATCCAAGCATGCCCATGTAGGGAAAGATCTTGATCTGCCATGCCCCCCAGATGGCGATCTCAAGCAGCATCATGAGAAACAGTCGGTTGCGAATGGACATAGTCATCGATGGATGAAGAACAGGGGAGCGGGGTGGCGGGAGGAATTCCCCGACAAACCAGCTGATCCACGGCTTCACGGCAACTCCCCGTTTTACGAATCGTCGCCGCGGGTCGCCGCAGGTGGCGGCCCGGAGCGGTCCGGGAGACCATCGGCTCAGACCAGATCGCGCAATCGCATCACTTCGGGCCGGAGTGGAACCAGATGCTCGATGCGCACGGGTTGACCGGTGGCGATCGAACGATTGGCGGCCACACCCATGAGGATCGAAGCCGCGCCCTGTTCGTGTCCGGCGGAGCGGGCCCACGGATCCGCCGCCGGCGCGGAGGAGAAGAGCTGTTCGACCATCACGCGATCCGCCCCGCCGTGAGGACCCTCGGAAGGGGGAACCGAGAGCTCGTAGCTCGGCTGAAAATGGGGGTAGACGCGGATCCACTCGCCGGCGGCTTCCGCGCTGCCGTGATGCTCATGCTTGAATTGATTGCTGACGACGGCGCGGTTCATGTGCGAGCCGGTGAACTCATAGTACTCCAGGCGGCCCCGATCCCCGTTTAAAGTAACCCGCATACCTTCGCGGGGACTATACGCGACCAGAGAGTAGGTCAGCAGTTCACCTGTGCGATAGCGGACGATGGCCGTCATTTGGTCAAAGATGTCGATGCCGTCGCGAAAGATATTGCGGTCACGCAGATAACCGGAGTCGGCCTCCGCCTCGAGGTAGAGCCGGCGAAAACTCTCGGTTGAGCGGAGGTCGAGCGCGAAGGGATCCGATCCGGTTTCGCAACCCGTGTAGCGGGGGTAGGTGGTCAGGGCAGTGTCGCCCCGCGCGACCGCGTTCGCGCGGCCGTAGAATGCGAGATCTCCCTGGGCGAACACCTGTTCGGGGATGGCATCGAGCCACCAGTTGACGAGATCGAAGTGGTGGGTGGACTTGTGCACCAGCAGGCCACCGGATTCCTGGAGCGAAGAATGCCAGCGGCGGAAGTAGTCGGCGCCATGTGAGGTATCGAGAAGGTATTCGAGATTCACCGACTTGACACGGCCGATGGCCCCGCTCGCGATCGCCTCGCGGACTTTCGTCCGGAATCCGCCCCAGCGATAGTTGAACGTCACCTGCACCTTCCGGCCGCTGCGCGCGACTGCCTCAAGAATCCGCCGGCAGGAAGACTCGTCGATCGTCATTGGTTTCTCGGTGATCACGTCGCAGCCCGCGTCGAGCGAGCGCACGATGTAATCCGCATGGGTGCTGTCCTTGGTGCAGATGATGACGCGATCCGGACGCTGCTCTCGGAGCATTCGATCGAAGTCGTGGGCGAGGTAGGTGGGCGCAGGTGGCCGGCCCCACCGGGAGGCGAGGAGGTCGTTGTAGTAGGCGAGTCGCGTGGCGCTGAGATCGCAGAGCGCGACGAGATCGACCGACTCGTGATACGTGCTGACCATCGGTTCGACAAACGAGAGTCCACGGCCGCCGGTGCCGACCAGCGCGATGCGTTGTTTTTTCATGGGGAGAGGAGGGGCGGGCACCGTGGATTTCCGGGTGAAGGGACGCTCATTTTATCGATGAGACGTGAGACTGGGCAGTAATCGTGCAGGCGTGCGGGCGTTGAGAGGCCCGGAGGTGTTCCTAACTTCTGCGGCCCGTGGGTCCGATCAAACTGTGGCGCTGACAGTCAGACTTCACCTTAAGTCCGGCGTCGGACTGTCAGGACGCGCCGGTCTGGCGAGCGTCTCTCGGTGATTCATGGTCGGTTCAGGCAAGTGCGCCGGTTGGTCTGGGTGCAGGTTGCCGATCCCCTTTCTTTCCCTCCCTCCGTGCATCCCATCTGTTTCGGCTGCGTCCCCTTGTCGGACCGCGGTGGTCCGGCCGGTTCCCTTCCAGCCCCTTCCGGGGTCGTGGTCGCATGAAAACCCGGCCAAGTCGGTTGCGTGCGGGCATCATTGGGATCTCCGGGTATGGTCGTATCCACCTGCAGCTCGCACGTGAATGGGCGGATCGCGGGGAGCTCAGTCTGGCGGCAGCGGTGGTGATCAACCCCGGGGAGGAGGAGGAAAATGTCCGGCAACTGAAGGCGGCTGGATGTATCGTGTATGGGAGTTATGAGGACATGCTGGGGGCGGAGAACGGAAAGCTGGACCTCTGTCTGATCCCGACCGGCATCGCCTGGCACAGCCGGATGACGCTGGCCGCGCTTCGAGCGGGGGCGAACGTCCTTGTGGAAAAGCCGCTGAGCAGTTCAACCGCGGATGTGGAGCAAATGGCGAGGGTGGCCGCGGGTGCGGGGCGTTTTGTGGCGGTCGGCTTTCAGGACATCTACGAGCCGGTTGCGCAAGAGTTGAAGCGACTGCTGGTGGCCGGAGCCATCGGCCGGCTGCGTTCGGTGCGCTTTCTGGGTCTCTGGCCGCGACCCGGCTCCTACTATACCCGCAATGGTTGGGCCGGTCGTCTCCGATCCGGGGATGTACCGGTGCTTGATTCGCCGCTCAACAATGCCTTTGCGCACTTCGTCAACCTCGGCTTGTTTTTTGCCGGCAGCTCCTTCGCCGAATCGGCCGAGGCCTCCCAGGTGGAAGCCGTTCTGTGGCGGACCAATGCGATCGAGAGTTTTGACTCCGGAGTGGTTCGGGCGAGGAGTGAAAACGGAGTCCGGCTCTGGTTCGGCGCGAGCCACGCCTGCGCGGCGACCCGGGAACCTGAGATCATTATCGAGGGTGAAGCGGGGCGGGCGGTCTGGCGCCATGAGCGGGAGTGCGTGCTTGAGGTCAATGGACGGCGGACGCTGGAGCGGCCACTCCCGCCCACCACCGAGACCCGTCGTTCCATGCTGCGGGCGGTGGTGGAAAACGTGCGGGTGCCGGGGACCTTCGTCTGCGGACCGGAAATCGCCATTCGGCACACCGCGTTGATTGAAGCCGCGCATCGCTGCACGAGGATTCTGGCGGCGCCAGGAACCGCGGTGCTGCGTCACCTCCCTGCCCTCGCCGAGCCCGTGCTCTGCATGGCCGGCATCGAGTCGAGGCTCTTTCTCGCTTACGACACGGAGTCCCTCCCTGCCGCCTCCTGAGCCGCTGAAATTATGCACCGCCGCGCTTTCCTCATGAGCCTTGAACCCGGTGCGGTTCGGGAGTGCGCCCTGCGCCACGAATTGGTTTGGGCCGAGTTGGTGGCCGCGTTGCGAGAGCACGGCGTCACCACCTATGGACTCTTTCACGAACCCACCACGAATCAATTGTTTGGTTACGTTGCGATCGAGGAAGAGGCTCGCTGGAAGGATGTGGTCGCCGCTCCGGTCTATCAGCGCTGGGGGCGCTTTCTGGGCGACCTGGTGCCCGCGAATGCCGATGGTCCATCGGCCTCGGGGCACCTTCGCGAAGTCTTTCGACTTAGGTGAGAGGGAATCGTTCCGTTCCTTCGCGACCTGTGCGCGGGGTTCAGGGCGTGACTCTCACGGTGAACGTCTTTGTCGAGCTGAGTACTCCATCCGTGATGGTGATGCTGATTATCGCCGTGCCCGTGCGACCGCGTGACGGAATCACAGCGATGGAGCGCTGCAGTCCGTTTTCTCCCAGACGAATCGCAGAGTTCGCGATCAGGAGCTGATTCGAGGAGGTTGCGGAGATGGAGAGACTGCTGGCGGATGTCTCGGCGTCACCGGCGGTGAAAGGCTGTCCCACCAGGAAGTTCGCTCGGGTGGTCAGATCGGCCAGTCCCGCGATCCAAGGCACAGTATTCGCGGTGAGCACGGTCAGGGTGATCTGCAGGTTTGTGGTTTTGACCCCATCGTTTGCGGTTAACGTGATCAGGGTTGTGCCCGACGCGCCTCGGACGAGCGTGGCGCTCAGCGTTCGACTACCCAAGGCACCTCCGATACTCAGGGAGGAGGACGGCAGCAGCTGCGCGTTACTGGAGGCGGCCGTGATCTGGAGCAACTCGATGGGAGTGTCGCTGTCTTCAATCGTGAACGATGCGTGAACCAGACCGTTGACGCTCGTGGACAGGTTGGAAATCCCGGAGATCACGGGCGGCGCGGTGAAGGGTTTGACCGTCAGAGTAAAGGCAGTCGTCGTGCTGAGCGCGCCATCGAAAACGGTGAGGGAGATCAGCGCGCTTCCGGTCGCAGACGCATTTGGGGTGACGGTAACCGTGCGGTTGGCGCCACTGCCGCCAAGGACGATCGCGGAGTTGGGGACCAGAGCCGGGTTGGAGGAGGAACCCGTAACCACCAGACTCGCCGCCGCGGTTTGCGAGTCGCCGACGGTGAAGGGGATCGGCCCGGTGGAAGAGCGCGACTCTACCGTGCGGGAGGTGGGGGTGGTGACGGTGGGTGGGAGATTCACCGGGGCGACAATGGGCGGGGGGATCGGCGCGGTGACCGTGAGCACGAATGTGGTGCTGGTCGCCATGCTTCCGTCGGAGACGCTTACGGTAATGGTGGCGGATCCGGTCTGAGTTCCGGCGGGAGTGACGGTGACCGTGCGGTTGGCGCCGCTGCCAGCGAAGACAATGGCGGAGTTGGGGACGAGAGTCGTGTTGGAGGAGGAACCGGTTACGACCAAGCGTGAAGCCGCAGTTTGCGTGTCGCCGATGGTGAACGCGATCGGCCCCGAGGAGGCCGGAGAAACCACGGTGCGGGAGGAAAGGGTGGTGACGGTCGGCGCGAGATTCACCGGGGTGACAATGGGCGGGGGGATCGGCGCGGTGACCGTGAGCACGAATGTGGTGTTGGTCGCCAAGCTTCCGTCGGAGACCCGGACGGTAATGGTGGCGGATCCGGTCTGAGTTCCGGCGGGAGTGACGGTGACCGTGCGGTTGGCGCCGCTGCCAGCGAAGACAATGGCGGAGTTGGGAACGAGAGACGTGTTGGAGGAGGAACCGGTTACGACCAAACTCGAAGCCGCGGTTTGCGAGTCGCCGATGGTGAACGCGATCGGCCCCGTGGATGCCGGAGACACCACGGTGCGGGAGGCGAGGGTGGTGACGGTGGGCGCAAGATTCGCCGGAGTGACGAGCGTGGGATCCACCGGGACGACGACGGGCGGAGGATTCAACGCAGTGACCGTGAGTACGAACGTGGTGCTGGTGGCGAGGGCTCCGTCCGACACCCGGATGGTGATGGTGGCGGTGCCGGAGGAGGTTCCGGGAGGCGTGACCGTGATCGTGCGGTTGGCGCCGCTGCCGCGGAGGACGATCGCCGAGGCAGGGACCAGGGACGGATTTGACGAAGTCGAAGTGACAGTGAGGCTTGCGGCCGGCGTCGCCGAATCACCCACGGTGAATGGAAGCGCGCCCGTTGAACCCGCGGCGACGACGCTTCGATTGGCCACGCTGGAGACAGTGGGTGGCGTGTTGGCGTCCGCCTGCTGGGCCCGGGTCCGTGCGGACACGGATCCCGTGTAGGTCGAGAAAAGGGTGCCTCTGTAAGCGCGAATCCGATACGAATAATCCGTGGAATCGGCGAGATTGGAATCCGTGAAGGACGTGACGTTGGCCGCCGTCGAGGCGATCTGGAAAAAGGCGCCACCGATGGCGGCCCGTTCGATGAGGAAACCGGTTTCGTTGCTGGAGTTGTCCGTCCAGGTCAGCAGGAGCTGCGCCGCGTTTCCAGCCAGGGGCAGGAGACATCCCAAGATGCAAACCGACATCACCCGAAACATGCCCGATCGGCTCAGCCAGGATGCTCCTAACTTCAGGGCATCGATCGCACGAGCGACCGTGGCAGGGGCTGTGCGCCCAGGGTTATTCTGCCGTGGAGCGAGACCAGCCGAAACGTTCGGGAATATCATGTCAGTTTTCGATCAGTGATGGTGAATGAAGGGTTGAGAGTTGTGAGCTGGAAGAACTCACGGGGTTGAATTGGACCAAGGTTTACTGCGGTGCTGGGAAGGCTCAGTTCAAACGTCAATTTCTCCTGACCTAGATTTTACCCGATTTTAGCAAATGTTCCCGTGCCTCGGTGTCGCCGGATTTTTTGCAGGAAACGGACAAGAGAAAGGGGGCTTCGAGATTGCCTAAAGCCGAGGAAGTAATGAGCGATGAAGCTTTGTTGAACCGAGCATGATTTCACCTTGGAACGAAACCACCGGATCCTTCGCGACCGATCGCAGGTTGTGTGGGAGTATTAACTACAGGAAGGGCCCCGGGCAACTGGAGCCGGGTGAGGCCTGAACCACTCTCCTTCCAACCGTCGAATGGCCGGTTTCAGACTCGCGAGCAATCCGCCCGCTGGCGTCTGCGAGTTACCTTCGGTCTGAGATGAATCCGATTTCACCCTTCATCGAAGCCCTCGGGCTTGAAGGTCCATGGACCTATCTCGCGCTCTTTCTTGGCGCATCACTATTCATGATCTGGCGGCTGGAGGTGATGGGCTCCCGCGGGCTGGAGGGTACCGCCCTGGGGACGGTGATCATGCCTTTCTGTTCGGGGTTGGGGAACCTGCTCTTTGTTCTCATCGTGCACCAGCGGGGTTTGCCGGGTGCGGAGATTGCGACCAACGCCCTGGTCAACAACATGACGAACCTCACACTGTTGATCGGGCTTCCTGCCGTTCTCTTTGGACTGTCGCTGGATCCGGCCGGGTCAGCCACGGGGCGTGCCGGAAGGAAGCGTCGTCCGGCGGCCGGTGCCGCGACAGCGCGGCGGTTGAACCGGCTCTCGCTGGTGCTTACTCTGGCGGCCGGGTTCTTCTTCACCGCGACTTCCTGGATCCTTGGCCGGGATGGATGTCTGGACGCCGCGGACGGCGGCGTGCTCGCGGGAGTATTTTTATTTTGGATCATGGTGCAGGTGTTTGACGTGATGAAATACAACGTTCATCGCAACCGCACGATCCCCCCGGCGTTCTATTTCGACCTGATTCTGGTGCTGCTCTCGGCCGGCGTGCTCTACACGACGATTGACTGGCTGGTGGCCTGGATCGACCAGGCGGACCTGGCTGGCCTTGGTGTGGGATCGCTGGGTTGGCTGAGCGGACTGCTGATGGTGGTGCCGAATGGGCTGATTGCGTTTTACTACGCCGCGAGGCGTCGGGCGGAGGTCGTGTACGCGTCCCAGGTGGGGGATGGCCACATTTGCATTCCCCTGTGCCTCGGACTCGCAGCGATGCTCAGTCCGGTCGAGCTTCCGCCGGCGTTTCTTGGCGGTCTGGTCCTGTTGGGCGCGACCTTTGCCGTGCACCTGACGGCGGTGATGGTGTTCGGAGGACTCCCGCGGTGGGCGGGCTGGGGACTGTTGGCCGGTTATGCGGCCTTCTTCGTCACCGGGTTCGGCGCCTGAGAGTTAGGCGAGTGGGTCGAGTCGGAACTTCTCCCCCAGTTCGAACCAGATGGGCTGGACCTTCAGCCATTGGGGATCCTTCCTCAATTCGTCCATCGTGGCGGCGAGATTGTTACAGACGAGGTAGGCGGCCTCGCCGATCTTCAGGCAGGCGTCGTAGCCGGAACCGTGGGCTTCAACCGCGAACTCGAAGTCGCCGACCTCGTAGTGCTTGCGTGCCATCGCCTCTCTCAGCGGCCGGCTGTCCTCCGGCAGTCGCGCGCGGTAGGTTTCGGCGCGGGTGCCGCGGTAACTGATCAGCGTCGTTCCTGCGGTCCCGAGTCCGAGGATGGCCCATTCGTCGAAGAGTGGGCGGAGGTAGATTCCGTCGATTCGACGGAGGTGAGACTGGACGACGTTTTCGGCGACGGAGAGATTCATGGTCGAGACGGTGAGCGGAACTGTGTCGTCCGAAAGCTGCTTGGGAAGGACAAAGAAATTCAGAGCCCAGATGGCGCCTGCGGGCGCCGGCGCAGGGTGCGGCCTTCGTTCCATTCGCCTCCGACCAACTCAATCTTGGGATGCTCGGGTGGTCGAAAATCGCGCAGCAGGATCCGGCCGATGAGCATTTCGATGGCCGCGATCCCCATGCGTTCCATGTTCTGGCAGATGCCCGAGAAACGTTTGGGATCCGGATTTTTATCGAGCAACGCGAGTCCGACCTTGCGCGGCACCGCCAGATGCTGGCGTTTGAGGTAGCGGTCGACGTTCGAAACGTACTCTGCGAATTGGTGCAGCACGATCACGTCGGGCTGGTGGGTTTGGAACCATTGGTCGAACTCGGCAGGATTCCACGTGTCGGCCCGGAGAATCGGCAGGTTGGGTCCGCTCAGGCGCCGTTCCCACGCGCTGAGGTAAGCGGATGAATAGGCATAATCGGTGCGACGATCCCCGTGCACGAGCATGGCGAGACCCGGTCGGCGGTAGCCCCGTCGGTGCAACTCGTTGAAGAGGGTGCGGGCATCGAGTGCGAAGTGGCTCATGACCCGATGTAGCTTGGCCGGAATGCTCGCGGCGAACGTGACGATCGCGAACCCGTCGAGTTCCTTTGGCAAGGTCTCCTCCGGATTGGCACTGCCGAGACAGAACAGGCCCTGCATGCCGCGCGTTTCGAGGATGGTGCGGAAGCGGGCCGGATTCATGCCCGGTTCACGGTACCAGTGGTGTTCCAACCGGTAGCCGTGGAGCTCGGCGCAGGCGGTGGCACTTTTCAGAACGACACGCAGGTAGTCGCGGTCGGGGCGATTCCACGGTTCCCTCTCCGGGTAGAGCGAGAAGGCGCCCAGCGTCGCATGGTATTTGGGCGAAGCGGCGTTGCGAACCTCGCCCATCAGCTCGGCCAGCCTGGCGTTGGGCACGTAACCGATTTCGCGGGCGCGCCGCTGAATGCGCTCGCGCAGCGCCTTGGAAACCCGGGGGCTGTCCTTGAGGGCGAGAGAGGCCGCGGTGGCGGAGATGCCGAATTCGCGGGCGAGGGCACGCACGGACATGGGCCGCAGACTGAATGCGGCCCGACGAGGCTGGCAACGCCGTTTCGGATCGAGGGGCGGATTCGCCTTCTTGGCTCGCCCGGTCATGAATTGCGCTCAGGCGTCCCCGCGCCACCGACTGCCGTGGATGCCACAGGAATTGAGCCTGACTGGATCGGGAAGAGGGCCGGAAGATTCAAGGGGAGGGTGGATGCACCGGCGATCGCCGGGGGGGATTTGCCGTCGATAAGTTCAGGACTACATCGAGTCCTTCGGGGCGACAAAGGTGGCTCCGGTTGACGTCAACCGGTCCCCCGGTCCGCGGCTGGTTGACGCCTGAGCGTCATCACCGGGTTCGTCCTTACAGCCGCGGTTCCGCGGGCGGGCGCCGCGGCGGCGAATCACCGGATTGCGGTAAGTTGAGTCGCGGGCGACTTCAACGTCACGGGGACCGTCCGGGCCCGGATCAGCTCGGCGCTGAGTTCCGGAACATGGTTGCCCGCGAGGGTGAGCGGTTTATCCCCCCACGTGCCCTTGATTCGATTCGGTTTCGGCCGCCTGGAATCATCGATGTAGATTCCCAGTGGCGTTTCATAGGCGAGAACGGCATGCCCCCATTCACTGAGACCGCTGCGCGCGTAGAAGAGGAGGATGGCCGCATTCAGAATGGGCTCGCCTCGGAAAACCCGCGTTTGGGCCGACGCCAGGCTCTCGACGAAGCACCCATTGCGGATGGGACGGTCAAGCGAGGGAAGCTTAGAGGTGTTTTCGGGAATTACGGCGAAGCGTTTGAACCCGCGGTGAACCCGTTGGAGCAAAGGCAGCAAATTTTCCCGGTCTTCCTCCGGTTGCCCCTGGTGAATCGAAAGGCTCCGGGTGCCATCGTAGGGCGTGAAGAGCCAGAGGATCCGATTGAATTCGAAGACGAGCGCAGGGACTTTGCGCGGAAAGGCGGAGTCCGGTTTCTGATTCTCAATCTCAAGCATCAGGTTCCAGGTCTCAGGGCCGAGGCGGGCCGCGGCGTGGCGGACATCGAGCAAGGAAGCTCGGGCGGAAACGAAACCGAACAGCGAGGCAACGAAGGCCAGAAGGTGAAGGGTTCGCATGCCCACCCAGGTTGCATGGCGATTGCCACCGAGGTGGGAATGCGACGAAACGATTGCATTCTGCGATCGTTTCACCGGTTTTGAGGATCAGGCGCGCGCGCAGAGGAACGAAAGCTTCGTGCGTGCAAGCTGGAACGGTTCCAACTCCGGGTCCGTGACTCCCGAATGTGGGACGGAAATGCCTGCCCGAACCTCTTCTCCGTCGGGGCGGTGGTCGACAAAGGTTGAGCCTCCTCGCCTGTTTGGTGCAGTATCTGGAGGTGGCCGTGACTCTTCGATTGATCCTCCTAGGGCTCCTCGCACTTGCTTTTGCGCTCGGCGGTGGCTGTTCGCATCGCGTGACCACGGGCGAACGGCGGGATTCGTTCGCGTCGTACGCCGACCGGCGCATCGGAGAGGAGACGGTCGCGGGCTACGTGCTTCGTCGGACTGCCCTGCTGGTCAATACCGTTGGTGGTGTCGGCTGCGCGACGGCGATCGACCGTCGCGGATACCTGCTGACCGCGGCCCACTGTGTTGGGGAGGACCCGGTGCGTTTGATGGTGTTTCGAGGGCGTCCTCACGTGGCGGTGGAAACTGCCCGGGTGGTCTGGAAGGGAAATCTGGCGGAGGGCGGACCGGACCTCGCAGTCCTGCACGTTCCCCGAGGCCTCGGGTGGACTTTTTCCTGGGCTGAGACGGTGCGGGCGGGCGAGCCGATCGTGGTCTGTGGTCCCGACTATGAACCTGGCGTCGCGCGCAGCTACGTCCTTGATGCCATAGCTGGAAAAGTGACCTTGCCGCCCGGGCCACCGGAGTCAGGGAGTGAGGTCGGGCGCTTTCTCCATGACGCGCCGGTGCACCCAGGAGACAGTGGTGGACCGGTCGTGACGTTGGAAGGCCGCCTGGCTGGGATCAATTTTGCCACCGCGCGGCGGGTGCTCCTTCCTGCACTTGGCTGGCGGGTTGGCACCTATGCCCATCGTCCCGACCTCGACTGGCTGGAGAAGGTCATCGAGGCGGATGTGGCGAGAAACGAAGTCGCACCGCATCGGGTGGTGAACGCGGAGTGATACCGACGGCACCCAACTGGCGCAAAGTCCGCTCGACCGGGACCGGCGGGTGTTTTAAGCTGCCAGTTGATGTTTCCGACCCATTCCTTTCTGCAACTTGCGCCGGTGCGGGTGCAGCGCGGTGTCAGCCGCCTGCGAGAAATGATCTGGCGCGATGCCTTGCCGCTGGCCGTCGAAGCAACGGCTGCGACGCCGGAGGCCATTCCCTTTGCGGCGGTGGGGAAGTTGCGGCTCCGGAAAGTCACAGCGGGCACCGCGTGGGGAAAACTTTACGATACCCGCTGGTGCCGACTCCGGCTTGATCCGGCGGACCTGCGCAAGGGGCGTCGGTGGCTGCACTGGCAGGAGGAGGCGGAGGCGACCCTGTACGTGGAGGGAGCGCCCTTCTTCGGCTTCGACGTCGCCCACCGCTGCTGTGAACTTCCGGATACCGTGACCGAAGTCTGGATTTTCAGTGTCTGCGTGCAGGCGGCGATCTGGCACCCGGACGCCCGGGGGATTTCGCCCCAAGGCAGCGTGTTTGCCGGAGCCCGGGTGAGCCATCGGGACGGCGAGGCGTGGGCTGCCTATCACGACCTGCTCTGCCTCGCCGAGCTGATGAATGAACAGCGCCAGCTGGAGAGTCCGCCCGTGCCCGGAGCCACCGGGGCGTTGCGGACGCAGTCCCCGCTCCTGCAGGCATCGCCCTTCCTGCGCCGGCTGCTACGCGGCCTGGATCAGGCAATCGATGAGCTGGATACACAGGGGATTCCGGCGTTGCGGCGGCGGCTCGCGCGGTTGACGGCGGAGTTGCGGCAAAGCCGGCCGCTGATCAACGCCACGCTGAGCGGGCACTCCCACCTCGACCTCGTCTGGCTCTGGCCGGAACGGGTCGGCGAATTGAAGGCGGTGCACACCTTCGCCAATGTCAACCACCTGCTTGCGCGTTACCCGGAGATGCGCTTCGCCTATTCGCAGCCGGCGAGTTACGAGGCGGTCGGGCGGCGCGAACCGGGGCTGGCCCGGGCGGTTCAGCGCCACATCCGGGCCGGACGCTGGGAGGCGACCGGAGGCATGTGGGTGGAGAGTGATTCGCACCTCGCGTGCGGCGAGGGACTCGTGCGCAGTTTTGAACTTGGGCAGGAAGGGTTCACCCGGTTGCGGGGCCGTCCGTCGCGGCTGCTCTGGCTGCCGGATTTGTTCGGTTTCAATGCGTGTCTTCCGCAGCTGATGCAACTTGCGGGAGTCGAGTACTTTTTCACGACCAAGATGACGTGGAACGACATCAACCGCTTTCCCCACTCCAGTTTCATTTGGCGCGGTCTGGGCGGCTTTGAAGTCATCGCGCACATGACGCAGGAGATCGGTTTCAACAACACCGTTTCGGTTTCGGAGCTGCGCACCGGGGCCCGCTCACACGTCCAGTCGGATCTGCATCCGGAGCTGTTGTTTCCGTGCGGATACGGCGACGGCGGGGGTGGCCCGACGGATGAGATGTGCGAACGCGCCCGCCGGCTGTCCGCGCTGGGCGATCTTCCGGGCCTGTCCTGGGGACAACCCGAAGCTTTCTTTGACCGACTCGCGACCCGTCGCCGCGACTTGCCGGTGCATGACGGCGAGATCTACCTTGAAGCTCACCGGGGAGTCTTTACCACCCACCGGCGTCTGAAGAGCCTCTTCCGCGGTTTGGAGCGGGCATTGCAGGTGCGGGAAGCCGTGGCCTGTGCCCGGGGCGAGACGCCCGACCTGGATCATGCGTGGCGGCGTCTCGTATTCGCCCAGTTTCACGATTACATCCCTGGAAGTTCGATTCCTGACGTCTACCTGGAAGGCCTGCCTGAACTGGAATCGTTGGCGCGCACGCTGCTCGGGGACGCCGCGTCGAGCCTGCGCGGACGGGAGAATGCGGTGCCTTGTTGGTTCAACCCGCTGCCGATGGCGCGGGAGGTGTTTCACCGGGGCCGCTTGCTCACGCTGCCTCCGTTGGCGGGGATGCGAGTCGCGGACTCGGATTCAGGGGTCGCGGTGGAACCGGTGGTGGCTCGCGGGCGCTCACTCGACAACGGGCTAGTCCGGGTGAAGGTCAATGCGCGCGGTCATCTGGCGGAGTTGTCCGTACGGGGACGCCGGGTCGCCCTGCGCCCGGGTGCGGGGGGGCTGGTGATCTTTCCGGATCGACCGGCGCAGCACGAAGCGTGGGAGATTGACCGGGCGGCGCTCTCGCTCGGAAAAGCCGTGCGTGGCGCCGCCAAGATTGCGGTTGAGGGTGATGCGATTGTCGTGCGCCGGCGGGTGGGCAAGGATAGCTCGGTGCTGATTCGTTACGCCCTCGTGCCGGGTTCGGCGGTGCTGCGGCTGACCGTCGAGCTGGACTGGCAGGAACCGCACACGCTGCTGAAACTGCTTCTGCCGACCGACTACCAGGGCTCGCAGGTTCACTGTGGACTGCCCTTTGGATCCATCGGTCGCTCGCAGCTCCCGGCCGGATCCCAGGACGAGGCGATGTGGGAGTTCCCGGCGAGCCGCTGGGTCGGGATTACGGACGAGGACGCGAGCGCCGGTCTCGCGTTGGTCACGGAATCCCACTACGGATTCTCCTGCCGGGACGGCTGCTTGGCGGTGTCGCTGGTGCGCTCGCCCCTGCGAGTCGGTTTTGACGGTTATTCGCTGGCTTATCCCGCGGGCCTCTCGCGGAAACCCAAGCCGGCGAGCCCGTTCACTGATCTGGGGAAACACGAGATGAAGTTCGCATTGGCGGCGATGGGGCCGGATGCGCCTCCGGCGGAGCAACCCGCGGTGCTGGCTGAAACAGTGTTCACCGAGCCGGTGGCGTACGACGGCGAGCCGATCGCGCCGGTCTTGATCGGTATTGAGAATGCACCGACGCTGGTGCCGTCTTGGATGCGACCCCTGGGGCGGGACCGTTGGCTGCTTCGTCTGCACGAAGCCACGGGCCGCCGCGGCCGGGCGGAGGTTCAGCTGGCGGACGGCTGGACGGCCGCTCGCGCTCCCCTGGACGGCCGTGCGGGAGGGCCGGCTCTCCGTGGCGGGGCTCTGGTTTACCGCCCCTTCGAAATTATCACCGTGGTCTTGACCCGGGCGGTCCGGGTCAGGCGGCGTTGAGGGACTTGAACTCGGCGATCACGGCTTGCAGGGAGGCTTTGGCATCCCCGTAAAGCATGCGGCTGTTCGGCATCAGGAAGAGGTGATTCTCGATGCCGGAGAAACCGGCGCCCTTGCCGCGCTTCAGGCAGATCACGGTCCGGGCCTCGTGTGCGCGGATGATGGGCATGCCGTAGATGGGGGAGGATTTGTCGCGCGCGGCGGCGGGATTGACCACATCGTTGGCGCCGATGACGATGGCGACGTCCATGGTGGGCATCATCGGATTGATCGCATCCATTTCGACCAGTTGTTCATAGGGCACGTTGGCCTCGGCGAGCAGCACGTTCATGTGGCCGGGCATTCGGCCGGCGACCGGGTGGATCGCGAAACGGACCTCGGCGCCGTTTTCCTCGAGCTTTTCGGCGAGCTCGCGGACGACATGCTGAGCCTGGGAGACGGCCATACCGTACCCGGGAATGAACACCACCTGGCGTGCCGCCTCGAGGACCGCGAAAGCGTCCTCGGGAGAGAGGGGCTTGAGCTCACCCTGGATGACGTCGCCGGATGCCGCCGAGGCGGCGACGACGCCGGAGCCGAAGCCGGAACTGAGCACACTGACGAGACTGCGGTTCATCGCCTTGCACATGATGACCGTAAGAATAACGCCGCTCGTGCCGACGAGACAGCCGGCGACCACGAGGACGTTGTTGGCGATGACAAAACCGGCAGCGCAGGCGGCGAGACCGGAGAGGCTGTTGAGCAAGGAGATGACCACGGGCATGTCCCCTCCACCGATCGGCATGACCAAGGTCCAGCCGAGGATGAGTGCGACGGCGAGGACGACGAAGAAAGCGAGTTGGGCCACCGCCGGGTCGCCGGAAAGGGCGAAGACCACGGATCCGGCCAGACCGAGGCCGCAGAGTGCGAAATTGACCAGCTGCTGGCCGCGGAAAAGCCGTGGCTTGCCACTCAACCACTCGGCGAGTTTGGCGAAGGCGTACATTGAACCGGTGAAGGTGATTCCGCCGATGAGCACGGTGAGGGCGATGACCACGGACGTGAAGACCGGGTTGCCGGCAAACTCGGAGAGGTAGCGTTCCCAGCCGTAGGCGCGGATCTTGCCGTATTCGGCCCAGCCGACCAGGAGGGAGGCGAGTCCGCCGAAACCATTGAGCAGGGCAACCATCTCCGGCATCGACGTCATTTTGACGACCCGCGCGCAGAATACGCCGATGGCCGTGCCGACGACCAAGCCGACGGTGATCCACGTGTAGTTGACGACATGGTGATCGAGCAGGGTCGCGACCACGGCGAGCAGCATGCCGATGGCCGAGATGGTATTGCCGCGCCTCGCGGAGGCCTGGCGACCGAGCATCTTCAGGCCGAAGATGAACAGAATCGCCGCGACGATGTAGACGAGGTTGATCGCGATTTCCCGGCTCATGGAGTGGGTCCCCCTTTGGTCGCGGTGGTGGAATCACCCTTCTTGCGGAACATGCCGAGCATGCGGTCGGTGACGAGGTAACCGCCGACGACGTTGACCATGGCGAGGATCACCGCGGAGGTGCCGAGCACGGTCGTGACCCAGGATTTGTCGTCGGTGCCGGCGGCGATGATCGCCCCGACAATGGTGATGCCGGAGATGGCGTTGGAGCCTGACATCAGCGGCGTGTGCAGTTGTGACGGCACCTTGGCGATCAGTTCAAAGCCGAGAAACCCGGCGAGGATGAAGATAAAGAAGAGCAGGATGAGTTCCATGAACGGAATTGAAAACGGCTTAAGGGGCTTGACGGACGAAGAGGGGATGAACGATCGCTCCCCCGTGGGTCACGAGGCAGCCTCGGAGGATTTCGTCGCTGGTATCGAGGCGGAGCGCTTTGTTGCTGGGATCCCAGAAGTGACCGATCCAGGCCGCGAAGTTTGCCGCCAGAACCTGCGTCGCATGGTAGGAGACGGTCCCCTCGAGGCAGGGATGGCCGATCAAGGTGACACCGCCCTCGGTCACCCTTTCCTCGCCGGGAACGATTCCCTCGACGTTGCCGCCACTCTCGACGGCGAGATCGACCACGATGCTGCCTGGCTGCATGCCTTTGAGCATCGCCTGGGTCACGAGCGTTGGGGAACGGCGGCCGAAGAGCTTGGCGGTGGTGATGACGATATCGGACTGCGCGCAGACGCGGGCCATGCCGGCTTGCTGTCGGACGATCTGATCGGGGGTGAGTGCCTGGGCGTATCCACCACTGGTCTGACCCGTGCCGCCGAGGTCGATCTTGACGAACTTGGCGCCGAGAGACCGAACCTGTTCCTCGACGACCGGTCGGGTGTCAAAGGCGTCGACGCGGGCCCCGAGGCGGCGGGCGGTGGCGATGGCCTGGAGGCCGGCGACGCCGGCTCCGATGATAAAGACACGCGCGGGCATGATCGTACCGGCGGGCGTCATCATCATCGGCAGAGCGCGCCGCAGGCGGGCCGCGGCCTGGACGACGG
>Ga0154020_10003609_pt1 | contig 18595 bp, 27 predicted proteins | sample Klosneuvirus_201_FD_109709 | JGI IMG/M metagenome (GOLD analysis project Ga0154020, IMG submission 109709) | Active sludge microbial communities from wastewater, Klosterneuburg, Austria - Klosneuvirus_20160825_MG | ecosystem: Engineered > WWTP > Aerobic digester > Activated sludge | place... | reverse complement strand
TACGGGAACACGTACCGAGAATCGCCTCATCGATCTCGCCCATTCCTGACACGACTGTACACACCAATCAGTTCGAAAACAGAAATACCATTCTTGACAGAGGCGTCTGTGATGAACCACACAACCTCAGCATGGAATGAATATCTACGAAGATTCTTAATCGAGCTATTGCCTGATAAGTCTCCGTCCGAAACAGATGATGGTAAATTTCATAGAATGCAGAAGAAAAAATATGGTACAGTAAAGAGGCGTCCGGTCGAAACGCACCGTGATTACATTGAATCGAATAAAACGAAATAACTGTCATCTATAACAAGTTAATCGATATGCAGTTCGTATGGTTTCACATCACAGGACCAGACCACAGCGCCGAGTTGCGATTCTCGATTAAGTCTGTTGAAAATAACTTCGTCGGAGTCCCTCGCATAACAATTGTAGGAGATAAGCCGCAGTGGTTCGATGGTCACTGTATTCCGATGAAGCAGTTCAAAGGGATCCGCGATCATATGGCTCGAATGCCGTATAGAGACACGCAGTCCAAGATCATGAAATGTGCTGTTAGCGATGAGATCGACGAAGAGTTCGTCTGGATCATGGACGACTGCTACATGATGAAGCCAACCACGATCAAGGAGTTGCGAATTCCTCGATACGACCCGTGGTATCGTGTGAACACAAAAACAACGTGGCATCAGTTAATTCGCCACACGTTTGCAGCTTTGCAGAAACATGGAAGGCCAAATCTGCAGTACGGAACGCACTTGCCTCATGTGTTTTCGAAGACGAAACTTCGTGCCATGTTCGAAACGTATCAGTTTCCTGGATCGTTGTTGTTGTTTGAGATACTGTATCAGAATTCTTACCATGCCGAGGATGAAGCAGTTCCTTATGGAGAAACGTGGCAGGGCGTTAAGTATCAACAATTTCTGAAGCGCTTGTTGCGACCTGCGACCCGTCAACAGTTGGATGCGATCGATGCGAACTTTCTGAACTACCAGAGTAAGTGCTGGAACTCTACAATGAAACTTTGGCTTCAACAGAGGTTTGAATGAAAGCCGTAACGTCCATCGGACGATCACGCATCGATCGTCAGAAGAAGTGCATTGCGTCATGGATCGCAGCGGGGTGCGAAGTCACTGCCATTCAATCAGCCGGCGAGACGGAGATTCTGCAGCCACATTTCCCGGATGTAAAGTTCATCGAGACAAAATTAACAGGTAACGTATTCAATCGCCCAAAGTTTGTTCGTATCAGTGCGATGATCAACGAAGCTCCTGTTCTTATATTGAACTCTGATATTGAAGTCCGCGCATCGCCGGAGGTATTCGCCGAGAGATGGTCGGATGCTGGGCGCAAGGAGATCAAGGTTGGAATACGCTGGAACGAAGATCCGGTGACAAAGAAGACCGAGATGTTCAAATGGGGAATCGATGCGTTCCTGATTACTCCTGAGATGATTCATGATCTTCCAGACATCGGTATGACGATGGGATGTCCGGCCTGGGATTACTGGATTCCGATTCAACTGCATAGGCTAGGATACAGGATAATCACTCAGAAACAGGAAGAGTTGATTCATGAGGATCATCCGAAAAATTGGACGAACGAAGACTACAGAATCGGCCTTGAGCTTCTGAGTAAGCATTATCATCTGAGTCAGCGCGGAGCAGCGATGCTCGTCCAAAAACTTACGGAACGCGGAAATCTCCATCAGAAACAGAGGGTAAAGCGTCGATGACAACAGCGATTTTCATAAAGACATGGTCTGGAGATCTTCCATGGCTAGGATACTGCCTGCAGTCAATCAGGAAGTACGCAAGCGGGATCAGTCAAGTTATAATTGCTGCTGACGTGTCGTGCGTTGATGATGTTTACCCAATGTCCTGTGATGCTATTGTTGTGCCTATTCCTGACTGGAATAACGGTTACATTCAACAACAATGGATTAAACTGAACGCAGATCAGTACGCCGACGCAGATCAGATTCTGTTTGTGGACTCAGACTGCGTGTTCCATACACCGTTCTCTCCTGAATCATTCATGCGAGACGGTAAGCCTGTCCTGATGAGGACTCATTACGGAAACCTTGGCGGCGCAGAAGCATGGAAAGGAATCACAGAGAAGTTCTGCGGATGGCCGGTTGAATTCGAATACATGCGGCGTCTTCCGTGGATGTATCGGAGTGAGTCGCTTTTTAACTTCAGGGCGATGTTTCCGAATCTTCACTCGCATTTACGATCACTCAGTGACAGGTCGTTCAGTGAATTCAATGCACTCGGGGCTTTCATTGACAGGTTTGAAAATGAAGAATACTACGTGACGGACACTGAAGTTTGGATACCTGAGCCTGTGGCGAAACAATTTTGGTCATGGGGGAAAATTTCCAAAGAGATACAAGAAGAAATAAGCGGATATCTTTCCTAGCATTCAAAGCGGTCGTTTTGATCCATGATTTTTATGAAAGCCTCTTTCAACTTCAGCCTCTTTCCTTGCGTCAAGTGCTTTCTTCTTTTTTTTGAATGACCCTAGGTAAATATTCTTTTTATTGTGAGTAATCTGAGCAATCCAGCATTTATTTTTTCTATTCCAAGTAACTCCTGTGTGGCCTGACGTATTGTCGGATCGTTGTCTTTGGTTTTTCCCGTTTTCTAAATGAGTCGCCTGCCGCAGATTTTTCCACCGATTGTCTGTTCCGTCTCCGTTCTCGTGATCAACTTCATGTTCAGGCCATGCCCCAGTAACAAATAGCCATATGACTCTATGGGCTTTAATTCTTCTGCCATTAACACAAACCTTTAAATAGTTTTTAGTTCCATTGCTGTGCAGTGAACCAGCAATAGTTCCTGATTGAATTGCATTTGATGGGCGTATCTTCCAGATCAAACTCCCAGTTTTCTTGTTGTATAAAAACAGTCTTCTTGCCTCTTTAGCCGTTAGCATTGATTCACTCCACGAAAAAACCGCTCATGGCGATTAACGGTCACCAAAAGCGGCTAAAAATCCCCGAAGGGATGATTCGTATTGTAATGCGATACCGTTAATATCGCAGAAGTTTTTCACAGCATATCAAGCTTTATGAAAAGTGCAAACCTCAATGCGATTTGAAGACATGGCGTCGAGAGACGATATTGGGCTGGTTCTGAACGACATGGGACTCACAGGGATCGGCGCAGAAGTTGGCGTTGCGTTCGGCGAGAACGCGGAACAGATTCTGATGAAGTCGAATCTAAAGACGCTGCTTCTAATCGATCCGTGGGACTACGTCCCTGATCAGAGTTCAGTCGGTTACGGCGACATGATTAAAGACTGGAACGGATGCTACGAATACTGCTTGAATAAACTGGCCCCCATGAAAGACAGAACGTCGATTCTGAAGATGAGCAGCCTTGATGCAAGCTGTATTATTGCAGACGGATCGCTCGACTTCGTCTACATCGACGCGAACCATATGAGCCCGTTCGTTGACCAGGATTTAGAGCAGTGGTATCCGAAAGTGCGTTCTGGTGGCGTTTTCGGAGGTCACGATTATCACGACTATCAGAACGAAGTATATACTTGCAACGTGAAGGCAGCAGTCGATAACTTCCTTTCTTCGTTCCAGTCGATTCATGACCTGCACATTGTTCCTGGTGAAGTTCCATCCTGGTACGTGGTGAAACCATGAAGATACTCCCCAACGGAATCGCAGTTATCGAAGGCGACACCCATTTGTCGAAATGGGTAGAAGAAAGCGGACGACTGGACATCGCAGAACAGATGTTGCTTCCGTTCAGAAAGTACATCCCTGTTGGAGGACGAGTTCTGGACATCGGAGCGAACATCGGTGACCACACCGCAACATACTCTAAGTGGGTAGGCGAAGAAGGTGCTGTGTACGCGTTCGAGCCGAATCCTGTTGCGTATGAATGTCTCTGCCACAACTTCAGTTCTTCGAAGAATGTGTTCCCATCAAGCTGTGCGCTCTCCAGCGTCAGTGGTAGGTCATCATTTGTCATGTCCGACAATGTCGGCGCATCGTTTTTGTCGGGGAACACAGGAACGGTTTCCTTGCGTAGGCTCGACGAATACAGGATTCTGTCGATTGACTTCATGAAGATAGACGTTGAAGGATTCGAAACCAATGTTCTTCGTGGCGCAAAGGCAACGATCCAGAACACAAGACCAGTCATGCTGATTGAAGTAAACGCTGCGGCTCTTGAACGTGCAGGATCAAGTTCCAGTGAGTTGCTGTCTTTGATTTCTTCGTACGGATATTCAGCGGAGATCACAGATCCGAAGTTAACTCTGTCGTCTCCGCAGTTCGACATTATTTGTTTGCCGGAGTAAGCGTTGTGGTTAAGGCGATTTGCGTATCGGTGGATTACAGCGACATCCTTGAGATGACACTTCCGACGCACAAGTTTTTCTGTGAATCAACGTTGGTCATCACAGCTCCTGGTGACACGAAAACGATTGAAGTTGCTGAAGCTAACGGAGCACAGGTTCACGTAACTGATGCGTTCTATCGCAAAGGGGCTAAGTTCAATAAGTGGTCTGCGCTCGAAGAAGGTCTCGATCTGATTGGGCGTTCCGGATGGCTATTGATTATCGATGCCGACATCGCAATTCCTGAACATCGTCACCCATTCATCCCAGTTCCTTCGTATCTATACACCCCCCATCGCAGGATAAAGCATGATATTTCAGACGGGCTTCCAGAGCAGCGAAAATGGGCGCAGTACAAACGACTGAAGAACAATGAGGACTTCCGAAGTTACTTCCAACTGTTCCACGGATCTGACCAGGTGCTTGGTGCTCCTCCGTGGCACTCAGTTGAAATGAAATCGGCTGATAACGACGCATCGTTTCAGGCTCGATGGTCAGCGAAGAAAATTGTTCGTCCGTCATTCGAGGTTCTGCATCTTGGGCCTCCGTTCACGAACTGGTGTGGTCGCGTGTCGAAATACAAGGACGGTACAGTCGATCCGAAGGCCAAGGAGAGAGAGGAGAATCGCGACGTTGTGTTGCGGGCAAAAAAAATTGAAGGCCCACTTAGCAAATTCAGGAAGGGAAAACTGAAGTAATGCTGCCGATCTACATCCGAATCCGATCTGAATACTTCGAGCGAGACTCAAGTATTTACAGACTTGCGATTACGCAGAACACGCTGATTCCGTCGCTGAAGAACCAGACGTGCAAGGACTTCTGCGTTTCATTGTCTCAGTCTCCAATGGATCCAAGGTGGACGTCCAGGAAGGCAGCGATTGAGGCTGTTTGTCACCTATACGATTCGGACCCAGCAGAACAGAGAATCGAAGTAGAAGTCGGAGACGACGATTTCCTGTGCCCGACGTTCATTGAGTCGCTTCGAAAGATTCCTTTCCAGAAGGAAAATTCCTTTCTCTCGTTCCCTAACGGATACATCTTTAATGATGGGAAACTACGGGTATGGCGCAGTAAGGAAAATATCGCTTCAGCGACAATGTTCGTAACAGACTTGCCTCACATTGGCCGCACAATCGAAGTCACTCATGAGACGAGCTGGATCTACGTGAGACATCAGATGAACTCGAATCTGATACCGGTCCAGCAAATCGTCGGAGCGCAGGTGAATGGTTTGTCATGGAAGGGATGGAAAGAATCGCTGGTTGCGAAGTATTGCAAAACGGAAGTAAAGCAGGCGACAAGTAACGGATGCAAATTGGAGCCCGGACGTTCGAAGAAGGCGTTTATGGCAAACGGCGCTGGTGGAGCAAGGAGACGGTGAAAATGAGTGGACAAATTGTTTATGCAGTCGTCCCGATGTTCGGTCGCCGAAAGATATGCAGAGTAACTGCATTCGGTGTTCCGCAGCCGGAATACAACAAAGACCAAACGCTTTGGGTTGAGCGCCCAGAAGATATGTACGCGCAGTCGCATTACCAGGAGCCGTACTGCATTCTCAACAGGAAAGACTGGATCAATGGAGGGGAGTTGTAGATCTGTTAAAATGAAAACACCTCGCGATGTGTTCAGCATCCGAGGCGATGTCCCAAACCTTTACGATAGGAATGAGCGATGAAAATTAGACCAGACGAAGTGATGATATGCAATGGAATGCTAACACAGATTGGCGTGAGCTTTCGTCCTGTTAAAGGAAAAAGAGTAGCTGTATTCAAGTGCTCATGCGGAAAGAACGTAATCACAAGGGTTCAGCATGTCAGATACGGTAGCATTTCTTCATGTGGATGTGCTGGCGTGGAGTCCAGTAGAAAGAGATTGACCGAAAATAAAATTGCGTTCAAGCACGGGAAGAAAAAATCAATCGAGTACACGACTTGGTGCTCCATGAGAGCAAGATGCTTTAATAGAGAGAACGAGTCATACTCAAACTACGGCGGAAGAGGGATTAAAGTATGCGACAGGTGGCTTGATTTTGAACTGTTCCTTGCCGACATGGGATCGCGTCCAAATGGAACATCAATCGACCGTATTGACAACAACGGTAATTATGAGCCAGGCAACTGCCGATGGGCAGACAGTAAAACACAATGCAATAATACGAGGTCGAATTTAATTATTGAAATCGATGGCGTTCAAAGAAACCTAAAACAGTGGTCAGATATTTCAGGCATAGGAAGATGCACAATAAGAGCAAGACTTTTGAGCAAGATGGGGTGGTCAACAAAAGACGCAGTTTTTTATCCAGTAAGAAGGCGTAACAAGAGTGTCTGATTTATTCGTAACAGCAGTTATCACGTTTGGAATATCATATGCATTCGCAGTGACAGACGGGCCTTTTGGGTGGTTCGAGGAGATTCGAAAGAAAGTTACTGATCGTTATCCTGAAGGAGACTGGAGAAATACCGGAATTCAGTGTGCAATTTGTTGCTCGTTCTGGATCGGTATGCCTGTCGCATACTTCATGGAAACAGGAGTTTGCGGTTGGTTGTTTGCGTTCGGGTTGTTAAACATTGTAATGACGTTAGCCCCAGACTAAACCCTCCCGGAATGCTGGATAACAGATCCTTCGCTGTTCTTCCAGATAACGCCCATTCCGGTGAGGTGTCTGGGTATGGAATAAACAAATGGCAAACAACAGTCAGGAGCATCCAAACGACCCGACGGAGGAGGAGATATGGGGTCCGATCGATCCGCTGACAGGCGAGCATATGGGCGGCGGGCTGGCCGACCGTGAGCGAGCGAATCGGAAGGAAAGGGTAAACGGTGTCAAGCATGTTCTTCCGATGGAAGATTATATTGACAAAAGCCCCTGGTGGATGTAAGACTGCTTGCGACATGAAAACCCTGTAAAGAACCGAGATCAGAATGAGCGACACAGAGGCTTACGCAGAGGCAATTGCAGACTCACTGGACTATGACGAACTGAATTTCGATCAGCCGGTGCGAATCGAACGGTCTGTTGCAGTCAGTATCTTCACAATGCTGATTCCTGTCGTTCTGACCTGGTGTATGGGAGGAGAACAAGCCACCGCAGAAGAAATGCACGCCCATGTTGTCGATGATTACAACCGCAACAGGGACCGCCAGCGGCGACGAGTGGCACGCAAAATCCGAAAACAGAATGGCGATGTGTCTCGCGAGCAGTCCTACATGATGGCTGACGCGATGATCAAGAAAGCCATTGCAACGCCTTCTGATGAAGCTGCAATGTACGCTGCGTCATTCGAGTGATTCACTGAACCGTTTTGTACTTACGAAGGAGAATTCCATGAGACGACTGTTTACGATTTTTGCCGTGGTAATGTGCTGTTCGATTGGGCTTGCCGATGGTCCTGTACTGCTTGTGACTCCGCAGGGCGTGTACCGCAGTGAGGTTGTGAATGGAGTTCCTGGCGAATGGGTTCCTCAGCAGATTGATGTGATCGTTCAGGGGTTTTCAGGATCTCCTGTTCCTCCGAATGGGCAGCCACCAGTAACGCCAGCGCCTGCACCGTCTGACCCGATCGTCGACCAGATCAAGACTGTTAGTCTAGCCCTGAAAGATCAGCGTGAAGCAACAGCCGTCGCAGCGCTCGTTAACTCACTGTCAAAGATGGGGCTGACCGGAGCAAACTTCAAGCAAGCCATCGAGATGGCCGCACCAATTGCCGACACAAGCATGCAGACAGGTGGAAGGATTGCGAAGTGGGCGAAGGCGGCGACAGCCATCACGACCGATCCCGTTAAGCTCATCGCCGGTCTGAATGCGGCGTACACCGTGAGCCCGGCAACTCTCGATACGATTCATCAAGCGGCTCAAGCTGAACCCGGCGCAGCAGTAAGCGGTGAGGCATTGGACTGGGCGCAAATAATCCAGGTCATTCAGATGGTGCTGGAGCTTCTCAAAGGGCTGGGCATTATCCCTTCGGCGTAAGAATATGATCCCAACAAAGCAAGGACGATTCTCTGGAAATGGTGGCGGCGGTCAGTCTCGCGAAGGTGGAATCACGCCATATTTTTGCAAGCGATGCGGCCGCACTGTCAGTCACCGAAGTGTCCGAGAAAACGTCGATGTATGTCAAAAATGCCGCGTAAGGAAGTAACATGCCACAGCGAAAACCAGATGAAACCATAAGCCAGTTTGCCATACGCACAGCGTGGGAGACAGGTCACTTTTGGTCACCCGACAATCTTGATGGGCTGAACGTCCGCCAGGCGGATCTGAAACTCCTGAAACCTGATGACGATGTGGTTGTTCGTGCGATGATCAGTATGTCGCGTGGTGACACGACGCGCTACACCCGAGCGGTTCTCGATAATCATGGACGGCAGCCGACGTTTGACGGTGTCATCGGTCCGGCAATTGCTGAGATGGTGATCGAGGGTAATCGCTGCCCCGTGCCAGATCACGCTCCCCCTCCGGGCGTGGTGTTTGCTTTTGATGATCCAGATCTGCAGCAGGTTGTTGAGCGTATGCAGGCTCAGCCAGCCGTTGGGTCGGGTGGGAACTGGGCAGGCTGCAATGGCATCGGTCAGTTTCATTGTGCCGCTATGCAGGTGAACCCAGCTGGGATGAATCCGCGAGTGGTTCCCTTGTGGCGACAGGTGATGCTCAATGTCCGTCAGATGTACGCGGGCATTGGACTTCTCTGGAAGTTCATCGACATGGATGGCGTTGATCTGCTGACAGGCGAGCAGTTCAACGGGAATATCCAGACTGAGTTGAGCTTCGTGTCACGGTCTGATGGATGGATCGGTCTTGCGATCGTCACGCGGAATGAAGGATGCAGCAGCAAGATATGGCTGAAGTTGCTCAATTCGTATGTAGGTGGCAGCACTGACATTCAGATCATAAATCAGATTTCTACGTTGCTGGCCCATGAGGGCGGGCACAACGCAGGTTTGTCGCATAGCAATGGCGGAGTTATGAACCCCAGTATTGTGACGGGGCTGCCGGTCGGTATCTGGCCTGAATCAGATCCATCAACGCGAACACTCAGAACATTATACGGCGGTCAACCAGTGCCAATTCCAGGTGGCGGAGATACACCAACGCCAACCCCGCCAGACAACTCAATTGAGAAGCAACTGTTCGATCTCAGGTTAAAAGACGTTATTCAGGATGTTACAATCCAGTGGCTCGTGGATAAGGTTCGCAATCAGTAAAAAGAAAAACCCCGCGTTGATGTGTGGTCAACCGGGGAGATTGTCCGAAAGTCTTTAGTGGAGTTCGAACATGAGTAAGTTAGACCTGAGTGAACGTATCGTCAAGAACAGGTTAAAACAAATCGGTCAGAGTTTCAGGACGCACAGGAAGAGAAGTCGATCAGCGGTATTTCAGTGCGAGTGTGGCAACAAGAAAGTTATTGTTTGCGATGGTGTTAAAAATGGCCATACAACATCTTGTGGCTGTTTTCAAAGGGAGCTAAACGTCGCAAGATCAACAACACACGGACATAAGAGCCGTATGACCCCATCATCAGAGTATCTGTCGTGGACTAACTTAAAAAAGCGATGTCTGGACTCTTCCAACACGGCATATCCAGACTATGGAGGACGAGGAATAACTGTTTGTGATAGATGGAAAAACAGCTTTCAGGCATTTCTTGATGACATGGGCACAAAATTGCCTGGAATGGAGATCGACAGAATAAATAACGACGGGAATTACGAAAAATCGAACTGCAAATGGTCTACGCGAACTGAGCAGGCGAGGAACAAGCGAGACAATCGAAATATGGAATGGAATGGTGAGGTACACTGCTTATCAGAATGGGCAGAAATTACAGGCGTATCGAGATCCGCGTTGGAAAATCGCGTTAACAGAGGCTGGTCAGTCGAAAAAGCCTTAACAACACCAGTGAGACAACAAAAAGTGAGAAAAAAATGATCGGAAAGATGAGGGACCAATGAGAACACTGATTGTGATTCTACTCCTTTGCAGCACTGCCTCCGCTCAGTCCTTCACGATCTCTGGTGGCAATCGCTCGATGATCGTCTCTGGCTCCGGGCCGGTGATCGTGAAACCGGCAGAGGTTGTCGTTGAGACGAAAGTCAAAACGCGAGTCACTCCTCGCAAGGTGATCACGAAGACAGAGACGAAGACAGAAGCGGCGTACGCTACTGTCGCGCCAAAGAATCAGGACTACGTCGTCGTGTTCACAACCAGAGGTTGCTCGCCGTGTATTCGGATGCACGAGGGTCCGATTCCAGAATTGCGGCGACGGAATGTTGTTGTGTTGGAAATCACAGACTCTGCAGTCGCAGCCCAGTACGGTGTGACGTCGTTTCCGGTCGTGATGGTCGCCAGAAACGGAAAGCAGAAGAAACGCTGGTCAGGCTTCGTTTCGACGGCAACACTGATGCAGGTGATTCAAACGCCCGAACCGCAGTCGCAAACTCCCCAAACGGGATTTTACGATTCGACAATCTACGATGGTCAGCCCGGTTCATCTCACCGGGATAGGCAATCACTTATCGACCATCTGGTGAGCGAGCACGCCCAGACCTCAGCACAACTCAATGGGCTTTCTGATGCCGCGTTGAATGACCTGCACAACCAGTTTCACGCAACGCCCAGAGTCACTGAGTCGCTGCTTCCTCGATACATCAATATTGCTCCATACGGAACGATTGATCTGGCAACATATTCCCGCACTGATCGCAGGGGTAATGCCTGCCAGTGCGGGATGTGTCTCGCGATTTACCCTCACCAGCGAGCGTATCGTGAGCAGCAGGCAAGACTGGCTGCACAGCCGGTCGTAGAGCTGGATGTCGGACAGCAGGCTACTCCGATGGATCTCGTCGAATCTGGCGTCCGTGAAATGCACCTTACGGACGCCGATTTTTTTTGTGACATTGGTTGCGGCGATGGCCGATGGCTAATTGAGGCATCGAAAACATCAGGTTGTCAGTCGGTTGGGATTGAGTATGATCACGATTTAGCAGAATTGGCGCGTGCAAAAATACGTGAAGCCGGCCTGAGCGACAAAATACAGGTAATTGAGGGTGACGCCCGCGATTTTGACTACAGCGCAGTGACAGCGATTGCCTGTCATTTGTATGATGACCTGCTGTCAGAACTGGCTTCTGCCGGTGCGTTTAATTCAGCACGAGTCACCGTAGCGCCGTATCACGAGGTTCCTGGTATGCAGATGAATCAGCGTGGTGGTGTGTGGATTGCTGTAAGATAATTACATCGGGGAACTGAAATGGTACCAGGACATGAAAGCGAAGCGATGGCAAATGATTTACCAGCAGGGTTCCTGAACTGGGTCTTAGGCTCCGTTGCCGCTGTCGTCACAGGGCTATGCTTGACAGTCACAACACTATGGCGTGTCAATGAATCAAAGAACGCAAAGGCGATCGAGGAACAGGCGAAACAAATCACCACTATCACGAATGATCTGAAGACAGTGCGAGAACAGTCGCAAGCATGCGACGAAGCCCGGATCGTCTGCGAGCGTGATCGTGCTGTGCTTGGGGCGAAATGTGAGATCTTTGAGAGGCGTCTGACGGAGCTGGAAAAGAGGACGGCATGAGTTCACCAGCCCATCCAATTTGGAGCATTCTTCGCCTGACGATTTTGATGATCGTCCTGTCTCTCATCCTGTACTTCAATGCGTCGGATTTTGACGCAACGGAAATCAAAACACTCACTCAGTATTTTCTCGCGGCCGCAAGCCTCGAAGGCGGTGTCGCAGTTGTTAAATCAATGATCAGTAAAGGAAAAGAATGAGCGCCCCCGAAGAAATCCCAACACCATTCCCGCCATTTCCCGGACCTGATGTAAACGACATCACCGCAGAGCAGGCGAGGAGGAATAACATCGCTGCTGCGATGCGTAAGTTTAATGAGTCTGTTTGGGCAGGAGTTGCTGCTGAATCAGAACTCAACTCACTTAACCCAACGCCCAGCGAAATCCGCAGGGCTATTGATGATTTGAGGACACCATGAACGCACTTTTACTCACGCTCGCACTACTCCAGCCATCAACACTCGACGCAAACGGTTGGACAGTCCTCACGCCATCCGCCGACTCAAGAATAATTTACGTCAGTAGTTCAGCTGGACTCGACACCAATGACGGGCTGAGTCAGGCCACCCCACGCCAGACGATTGATAGCGCACGACGGCTGCTTCGCGACGGATTCCCCGACTGGCTTCTGCTGAAATCTGGGGATACGTTCGTTGCTGGAAATTTCGGCCTGTGGACCAGTGGAAGGTCTATCGCTGAGCCACAGGTGCTTGGTAGCTATGGGACGGGGCCACGCCCGATCCTGCAGGAATCTTCTCTGCAGTACAACGGGGGAGGGAAGCCAGAAACGGCACCGTGGCAATTTATGGTGATTCGGGATCTCGACTTTCGCGGCAATCATGTCGGGAATCCAGCAAATGTGAGCAACAATTATGCGATGTTGATTCTGGAAGAAACGCAGCACATGCTGATCGAGGGCAACTCGTTTTCCGGCTATCGCGGAGCGATCAACATCCAGCAGAGTCCGACTCGTAACGGGCCGAACGGCAACCTCACATTCAGGCGAAACACGGTCTGCAATAACGTGACATCCGGTGTGTTCATCCAAAAATCAGATGGCGTGCTGATTGAGGAAAATGTTATCGACAGGAATGGGCATGGAATCGACGGGAACACTCCCTCGACGCTGGCTCACAATGTTTATGTTTTCGAGATTCAGAATCTGACCGTCCGAGGAAACATCTTTTCCAGAGCATCAAACTTTGGCACAAAGCTGAGCAGCGACAGGCCTGGTGGATTCACAAACTTCACGCTGGAAAACAATCTATATTTTGACAACGGATTGAGTCTTGATCATTCGGCTGGATCGACTGGTGACGTGAATACCACCTTCACTCACGATGGTGGAACAATCCACAACAACGTGTTCACTGACCTGATCCGGCGTGGGGGAGTTCAGCAGGATCTTGCGGCGTACCCTCTGAATACCAGAGACGTGGTGTGGTCACAAAATATGTTCGTGCATAAGGCGTTCCTGCGAGGCAACCCGCTGCTCTATTGGGGACAGCATCACCAGAACATCACGGTGAGAGACTCAGTCATTTATCAGTGGGACATTCACGCAGCGACACCCGCAGCATACCTGGAGACTGATGCATTTCGAATTGACGGGTATACGCTGACTGGAAATCAGATCGACATGCCCGCAGCAACGTACGTAGACCCAACTCGCACTGTCGGATCGTACAACACCACCATTGGTGGTATGAATGATCCACTCGCATTTATCGCTGCCGCCTCCAGTCAATCAAAGATCAACTGGAACCCAGCACTTACTGCTGCGGCTGTGAATACGTACATACGGTCAGGATTCGCGGTCGCCGGTGATCCTCCACCTCCTGTAGATCCACCAATCGATCCGCCTCCTGTTGATCCTCCCGTGTCTGATCTCAGCCGTTTGGAGTCCGCGCTTGTCGCGGCGGCAAAAGCATTCCTCGCAATTATGGATCCCGCCCCATGACAACAGCGACGATCACACTGACAGATATTTGCTCTGGCGGAAATCATCTGACTTTTTCCGTGACAGGAGACGTCGCAGCAACTGTCCGGGCAGATATCGGTGACCTGACATCGCAGATCACGGACGAGGATAAGATCGCATTCGTTAAGGTGCTGGCCAAACTCGCGAAGATGGTGAGAACAAACAATCAGGTACGGCAACTGCTTCAATCCGGAATCGCTATTAATGTTTAAGGGGCAATAGTGGCATATACTCGACTCGCAGACGGTCTCTATTGGCCGTTCCAGTTCCGCGAAGGGCCGATGAACATATCCACGCAAGGAACACTTGACGCGGCTGGTGAAAAGTTCGCCATGATCGGGAGGGTGAAGATTGCGGGAACTCCAGGTACGAGCAAGACGATCAATACGTCTGGATCGTCTAAAATCGAATGGCAAGGGGGAAGCACTGCCGTTTTTGACAATGCATCGTCATCGTTATCTGTCGGAATTCAGGGCGTTAATACAAGCGGTCCACCAGCACAGCCAGATGGAACGTTTTCAGCCTACGCTGTCATCACAACGTCCGCCGATGCTTCGCCATCACTGACCACTGCCGATGTGTGGCATAGCATCACACCGACAACAGGAACAGTCACGGTATCTGACGGAGACCTGATTGCTGTCGTCTGGGATCTAACGGCCAGAGGCGGTTCTGACGCGATTATGGTTACACCGGCAACACCTGTATCCCTGGTGTTTCCGACGACTAACGCATATGCGTCTAGTGCGTGGGGAGCGGCTGGAGCTAACGGGCAGCCCAATGTGATTCTTACCGCATCCGACGGCACGCTGATTACATTGGACGGATGCAAATTATTCGGCAATGTTGGAGTGGCCATCATCACATCATCGGCCACCAATCCGGACGAATACGGAACTATTTTCCAAGTGCCATTCGATTGCAAGGTAGATGCGATCTGTGGTGCTATCAGAGTAATGGCGTCTAATAGTGATTTTACCCTATTTCTCACATCGTCACCCACAAGCTCACGCAGTACGCTGGCGTCTATCGCCGTGGCAGCGACACAAATAGGGACCGCAAGTAGCAACACTTTCAGTCAATGGAAACTCGCAAGCGAAATCGCTCTCACAGCCAACACAGACTATTGTGTTAGTTTTCAGGCGACAGGGGCAGGGGCTATTCGCGTGTCGCAATCCACCCTGGGCAATGGAGGTGCCAGGGAATTCTGGAATGGGGGCACAACCGTCAAGGGATCAACTGCGAATAACGCAGCAGACTTCGCAGCAGGCAGCACAACGGTAATCCCTTACCTGGGTGTGAGGATTTCACAGATCGATTTCCCGTCTGGTGGCGGCGGAATCTATCGGCGAGTGCCAATCACGATCGGAGCAGGTCGATAATGTTTTACAAAAACACAGCCGGTCAAAAACTATCGGTATTCGCATACGACTCAACAACTGGTGATCCAGTCACAGGTGGCTCTGCGAACATCACAGCACAGATCAGCCTTAATGGTGCGGCGTCGGCGGCAACGAACGACACTAATCCAACGGAGCTTGACGCAACCGATCATCCGGGGATCTATATCTTCGACATGACACAGGCTGAGACGAATGCGAATCTGATTAACCTTACCGCAGTGTCAGCGACTGCAAACGTGTTGCTTGAGCCAGTTATCGTGTACACAGAGCCTGCAACTCGTGATGCGAATTTGATACAGATTCTAGGTACAGCACTCACCGAAACAGTCGGTGGATACCTCGCAGCGGCATTCAAGAAACTGTTCGACGTTGCAACGCCTGTATTCACGGCTGCATCAGTGAATCAGACAGGAGACTCATACGCACGAATCGGGGCGACAGGATCAGGGCTTACCTCGCTTGCGCCATCAGCAACGGCATTATCAACTGCAACATGGACAGGCACGCTGGCAACTAATATCGGCACGACGAACACAACGGTAGCGACGAATCTTGATGCGGCAGTCAGCAGTCGTGGCACAAGCACGTTGACTCAAACGCAAGTCACTGGCGGGGCTTACGCGCTGAATTCATCGTCGTTTGCGTTCAACACCGCAATGGATTTTACGACGGCACAGAAAGCGGCGACACTGGCGAGAGTGACGTTAGTTGATACGACCACAACAAATACCGACATGCGAGGGACTGATAATGCGGCACTGGCTGCAGTCTGGACATCAACACTCGCAGCAGCACTCGCCCCAATCCGCAGCAGCACAGCACAGGCTGGAGACTCGACGACAATCACGCTCGATGCGTCTGCATCAGCAGTCACGGACTTCTATGTACCGTGCGGAATCTATTTGACGGGTGGCACTGGTGCGGGACAATTCAGGACGATCGACGACTACAACGGGACCACGAAAGTCGCGACTGTTTCCGAACCGTGGTACACGACGCCAGATAACACGACGACGTTTGCCATTCGTCCAGAAGATGTCGTTCACGCCGACATGAGGGCACTTGGTGGGAATGAGTTGTCGGCAGGATACCTGAAGAACATTGCTGATTACTACGGGCTGAACACTAAGATCCCGGGACACGTTGAGAGTATTGCTACGGACGCTATCACGGCTGATTCGCTGGCTACAGATGCTGTTGCTGAGATTCAGAGCGGTCTGGCGAGTCAGACGAGTGTGAATGACCTGCCGACAAGCAGCGAATTAGCCATAGCACTGGCTGCTGCGGACGACGCTGTGCTTGCTGCAATAAATGCTCTGGAAAACCTGTCTGCCGCTGAAGTCAACGCAGAAATGCTGGACGTACTGAACGTAGACGTATTCGGAGAACTTGCAGCACCACCAGCAGCATCTTCAACACTCCGCGACAAACTAACGTGGATCTTCATGTGCCATCGTAATCTGCGAACAGAAACAGCCACGCAACGCAAACTCTACGCCGACAACGGATCAACACTCGTCGGAACAGAAGCGGTAAGCGATGACGGAACGACGTTTACGAAGGGAGAAGTTGCTTAATGGCAATTGATACTCTCCTGAAACGTCGGGCTGCAATCGACTTCGGATTGCCGTCAGGAACACGAATCCCAAGCGGATCTTCCAGTGCATTCGAACGTGGAACGACGCTTGGGTTGTATTACATTGCTTCAGGACCAGTCACTTTCGGAACACCGCAAGATGGATGGAATTTTGGACCTGACAATGTTGTATGGAATTCTGATCCTAGCGCTACGGTGTGGAATTTTGGAGACTGAATTATGTCCGGATGCTCATCGTCCACGAATTTCTTATGCAAGCACCCTCGCTCAATCAAGACATACTACGTGAACCTGGACTTCCTTCCAGAAGGAGTCACGGCTGTTTCAGCGACTGCAGACACGAATGACACTGATCTCACTGTCGGCGCTGTCAGCGTATTGGAAGCAGACATGACGATTGACGAGTCACAAGGATGCGCAGGAGATCAGCTTCTGGCCGGCCGGGCGATCCTGGTTCAGTTGTCGGACGGTGAATCGGACGATGACGAGGTGATCATCACTGTTTGCTGGGTACAGTCCGATGGAGATACAGACTGCCGTGATTGCCGGCTGATTGTTACAGGAGAAACGTAAAAAACCAGGACGATCCTTCGTCCTGGTTTCTCTGGCCTCCGTGACCTACTCCTGTTCTTCCGTGTCAACGAAGTTGAGACGTCCTGCTTCATGAGCCGTCTTAATTGGTTGACGGTACTTCGCATTGATGTCAGCACCGACTTCCGCAGGCAGAATCCCGATTCGCTCCAGAACCGGCAACGAATACTTCTGGCCGCTTTTGCTCATCTCTTCCTTCAGAGAGATCTTGACTACGGCACGAACAAAAGGTACGTCGGTCATCTGGTTGAAGAACTGACGAACTGGCTGAATCGCAGTTGGGCCAAGCTGAATCCTGAGTGGGAGTCCCTCGTTCTTGCGAAGCAGATACAGGATCTGGTAGTCCTTCGCCTTTTTGCCATTTGACCCAGGCTTCGTTGAAGATCCGAACTCGCAGTACGGGAGTTTGTTCGGGCCATTCCACCAAAACAATCGCGGAAGGTTCTCATCTGTCACATTCGCGAACCGTGCATCCTTGCGGATCTCTTCCTTCGTCAGCTCATGATTCGGGAGAACCAACTGCATGTCTGGAGGAACTTCATCCCATGGAATCTCCAGTTTCGCAACCTGCATGTCTGTCGATGTCAGAACCGGCTTGTCCTTGCTTGTCTCGTCCGACTTCCACAGATTTCCCTGCAGACACCGGAACACGATGACCCCTTCCAGTGAAGCCACCGATTCGACTCCGTTCGCACCTTTGATAGTCCAGAACAGACCACCACCGGACGGCGACTTCACGCTGACGAGATCTCTCTCCGAGAAACCTTCATCTCCATCGCGATTCATCTCCATCGCTTCAGCCACGTCAGAACCAGGCACCAGCGCCAAAAAGTCCGTACGTTCATACACTTTCATTTCGCCAGCCATAAAACAGATCCTTTGGAAAATTGAAACACTGAAAACACCATTTGATCATGTCGGGATTCGAACCCGCTTTCAGTTGGTACAATTCCGTGCCATAGCCACCCAACTGTTTAACCGTATGTCAACACGTTGACAGATCACACTACTTCGAACTTCGAGGTCAAAGCCTCCGGGCATGTAGTCTGCCGTCGGTGATTTAGAGTACACACCAGACTTCACGC
>Ga0154020_10003608_pt1 | contig 18596 bp, 13 predicted proteins | sample Klosneuvirus_201_FD_109709 | JGI IMG/M metagenome (GOLD analysis project Ga0154020, IMG submission 109709) | Active sludge microbial communities from wastewater, Klosterneuburg, Austria - Klosneuvirus_20160825_MG | ecosystem: Engineered > WWTP > Aerobic digester > Activated sludge | place... | reverse complement strand
TGAGTTCGGCCTGACTTGGCGCGATCCTGGCCGGCTTGGCCAGCACAAGTTCGCTGGGACCGGCACCGCGGACGGAAAAGCACTGTCCGCCGACGATTAACGACATCGAGATTTCGGCCGAGTGGCCACGGTTGGTGCGAATCATGGATTCATGCGAACGTGAACGGATTCGGCGGCTGGAAGTCTACGCGCATGATACCTGGACCAGTTTGGGGTGGAAGTTGGGTTCGGATTGCCCGTTGATTCCGTGCCCCGATCACTGGATAATTACCGTTCACCAACGAACTCGAATTCTCAAGCCGGCGATCCCCTCCTCAGGACGGCCCGCTAGTTCGGCATCTTCCAAGGTAGTCCCATGCGTCGTCGCGTCGTTATCACTGGCATTGGCGCCGTCTCCGGCTTCGGCGTCGGCGCGGCCCCCCTCTGGCAGGGCCTCACCTCCGGCGCTTCGGCCATCCGCCGCATCTCCCTCTTTGACCCTTCCGGCTTCCGCTCCCGCCTGGCCGCGGAGATCCAGGGCTTCCAGGGGGCCAAGGACTTTGTCCCCAAGTCTTACCGCAAGGCCGTCAAGGTCATGGCCCGCGACACCGAAATCGCCGTGGCCGCGGCCAAGTGCGCTGTGGATGAGGCTCGCATCATCACCCGCGGCACGCTCCCGGACGACTCAACCGACCCGACCACCTACGCCCCCGAGCGCATGGGCTGCCACATCGGCGCGGGCCTGATCGCCGCGGAAACCGACGAACTGGCCATGGCCCTGGCCACCGCCCGCGCCGGCGATGCCGCGCACCCGACTCTGGATATGAAAGCCTGGGGCTCGGGCCCTGGGGGCTCGGGCGCGGTCAACAACCTCCCGCCGCTCTGGATGCTCAAGTACCTTCCCAACATGCTGGCCTGCCACGTCACCATCATCCACGGCGCTGAAGGCCCCTCCAACACGATCACCTGCTCCGAGGCCAGCGGCCTGCTTTCCCTGGGTGAGTCCCTCCGCATCATCCAGCGGGGCGATGCCGAACTTTGCTTCTCCGGCGGGGCCGAATCCAAACTGAACTTTATGGGAATGGTGAGGATGGACTTTGCCGGACGCCTCGCTGATACCGGCGATGACACCAGCGGCCAGGCGTTCATCCGCCCCTACGACGTCGATTCACCGGGTTCCCTGCTCGGAGAAGGCGGCGGCATCCTGATCCTCGAAGATCGCGACAGCGCCATCAAGCGCAAAGCGACGATCCGCGCCGAGATCATCGGCTTTGGCTCCGCCCACTCCGACTCCCTGGGCGACATGCTCGAGTTCCCCAAGCCCAACTGGTCCGGCTTTGATGAGGGCACGCAGTTCGCCATCGAGAACGCCTTGGAAGATGCCAAAGTCCGGCCCCAGGACATCGACGCCATCATTCCCCACGGTTGCGGCGTGCCTCACGTAGATGCCGGCGAACTGGGCGCGCTCCGCAAGGTCTTTGGCGCCCACCTCAAAAACATCCCGCTGGTGACCGTCACCCCCGCCATCGGCGAGACCATGGCCGGCAGTGGCGGTCTGGCCGCGGCCGTCGCGACCCTGTGCCTTGAGCACCAAACCCTTCCCGCCCGCCTCCACTCCGGAAAACCACAGCCCGATGCGCAATCCGGCGCGGCCCCATCCCGGCGGGCTTCCTTGCGCCATACCCTCGTTCTCACCGGATCCATGGGCGGCCAGAATGCCGCTCTGGTTTTACGGGCAACCGATGCCTGATCTGGTCCGAACTGAACAGGCCTGCGCCGCGTGGCCCGGCCCATTGCTACGACGCCTTCACTGGAGACTCCCATGAACGAATACAACGACGGCAACCGTAACTACAACAACCGTGACAACCGAGGCGGCGGCCGCGGAGGCCCCCGTGACGACCGCGGCGGCGGACGTGGCCGCGACCGCGACGATCGCGGCGGCGACCGGGGTGACAGGGGGGGAGACCGGGGCGAACGCCGCGGCACACCGCTCTCGGAGCTTGATCCCGCCCTCACCGAGGTCAGCCGCAAAGTGATCGGTTGCGCCATCGAGGTCCACATGGAGCTCGGGCCTGGCTACGAAGAGTCGGTGTACCTCAACGCCCTCAAGATGGAACTGGACCGCGAGGGTGTGACCTACAAGACGGCCCATCCGTTCGAGGTCTTCTTCGATGAAAAGGTGATCGGAACCGTGACCGCCGACATGTGGGTGGGTGACCGCTTCATCGTCGAGATCATGGCCCGCCCAGGCGAAATCGGTTCGTTCGAGCGCTCGGCCCTGCGGGCCCAGCTCCGCGCGGCCGATGTTGAGCTCGGCCTGATCATCAACTTCGGCGAGCGCCGCCTCAAGGATGGCCTGGTCCGCGTTCTCAACCCCGACAAGCTCAACGAGCTCAAGGGTGAGGGCGATGAGTACGAGGATGAGCCCGGCGCGGCCCCCCAGGGTGAACAGCCCGCCTAAGGCTCGCTATGAGCCCAATCCTCTTTGCGATCCTGGTGCTCTACGTGATCTTCCGGATTGCGTTCATTATCCGGTATCGAAAAAACGACAAGATCAGGGGTCGCAAGTAACCCTGATTTTTCCCGCATTCCAACCTTTACCCCTAACCCCGCTTCCCCGGCTCTATCCCCTACACTTGGCCCATCGTGAACCGCCGCGTTGTCATCACTGGGATGGGCTGGGTCACGCCGCTGGGGCATGATGTGCCCGCGGTCTGGGCCCGCCTTATGGAAGGCCAGTCCGGAATCGGCCCCATCACCCACTTTGACGCCTCGACCTGGTCCACCAACTTTGCCAGCGAGGTCCGGGACTTTCGCCTCGGCGACTTCCTGATCAATACGGCCGACCACGAGCTGGCGGGGCGGAGCACCAAGTTCGCCCTCGCGGCCGCGGCACAGGCTTGGAAACAGGCGGGGCTCAAGGGTGGGTTCAAGCCGCGGCGGATGGGGATCTATCTTGGGGCGGGTGAAGGGTCGCTCGACTACGGCCCGTTCTTCGGAACGCACCTGAAGTCCTGGAATGCGGAGAAGCGATCCGCCGACGGGGTGGAGTTTGCCAGAGGCGCGTACGCGACGATGGATCGCCGGCGAGAGCTGGAGCAGGAGCCAAACGCCTGCCTGACGCATATCGCCCGGGCCTTTGGCTGCCGCGGACCTTCGAGCAACTGCATGACGGCGTGCGCGGCCAGTACGCAGGCGATCGGCGAGGCCTTTGAGATCATCCGACGCGGCGATGCGGACGCGATGCTGGCGGGTGGAACGCACTCGATGATCCACCCATTGGGCATCACGGGGTTCATTCGTCTGACGGCGATGAGCGCCCGTCGCGATGACCCCACGCACGCGGCCCGACCGTTTGACCGAACCCGGGACGGATTCGTGATGGGTGAAGGCGCGGGGATGCTGATCCTCGAAACGCTGGAACATGCCAACGCACGCGGGGCAAAGCCGCTGGCCGAGGTTGCGGGATTCGGCTCGACCGCGGACGCGTTCCGGATCACGGACATTCAGCCGCAAGGCAAGGGCGCGCAGGCCGCGATGAAGCAGGCGCTGGATGAGGCGGGGGTCGATTCGCGTGCGACTGATGAGCGCGACCGACCGCTGGTCCATTACATCTCGGCGCACGGCACGGGCACCAAAGAGAACGACAAGATCGAGACCGCGGCCGTCAAGGGCGTCTTTGGCGCGCTGGCGCCGCGGGTGCCGTTCAGCAGCGTCAAAAGCATGTTCGGCCACCTGATCCAGGCGGCCGGAGCCGTGGAACTGATGACCTGCGTCGAGGCGATCCGCACGGGATTCCTGCCGCCGACGATGAACCTGAACACTCCGGACCCGGAGTGCGATCTTGACTACATCCCCAACAAGCCGCGCGATGAGCGGGCCAAGGGTGGGGTCGATGTGTGCCTCTCGAACAGTTTCGGATTCGGGGGGCAGAACGACACGCTGGTAGTCAGGAAGTTCCGACCTTAGGTTTCGATGAATCTGTGTGATGGCTAAAGAGCGGACGCAATTTCTGTCGGGGTATCTGGCTGATGTCTTCGCCAAGGAAGACCCGCAGCTTGCATCGCTGATGTCGCGCGCGGTGGCGGAAGGCTTGCCAGATATCTCGGTATCGCCTGAGACAGGGAAGCTGCTCTCGATCCTGGCGCGGCTCGCGGGTGGGCACGGCGGCGCGAGGCAGGCGGTCGAAGTTGGAACCTTGGGTGGATACTCGGCGATCTGGCTGGTCCGCGGCATGGCACCGGGTGGGAAGCTGACCACCATCGAACTGAATCCCAAGCACGCGGACTTCGCAGCCCGCGAGTTTGCACGGGCGGGCGTGTCGGCGCGAATCCAGATCCGGCGCGGACCGGCGATTGAACAACTCAAGGTGATGGCCAAGACGATGCCGCCTTCATCGATCGACCTGCTGTTTCTGGATGCGGTCAAGACGGAGTACTCCGAGTACTTCGCGATCATGCGGCCACTAATTCGGGCCAACGGGCTTGTCATTGCGGACAACATCCTGGGCTCTAAGACCTGGTGGATGGATGATGCGCCGGGTACGAGCGCGGACCGCGATGCTGTGGATCAGTTCAATCGCATGGTGGCCGCGGATGTGGGGTTTGAGTCGGTGGGTATCCCGGTGGGGCATGGGATATTGGTGGCGAGGAAGATCGGGACGTAAGTCCTACGGCTTCCAGCCAACCGGCTTGGGCAGGTCCGGCATCATCAGGGCCATGGTGGAGAACGCGGTGCCAAAGTTGGCGGAGCGTTTGAAGACCCGGTCGTTCCAGGTGCCGTCGGGAAGCTGGACGGAAAAGAGCAGGTCGTTGACGCGGCGGCGGTATTCGGCGCGCTCGTTCTGGGGGAGCAGCTCGATGGCCTGCGCGGCGTAGTAGTGAGCGTAATAGAAGTAGTACGGGGCGATCATGTACGGGGCAACGTGCGTGCCGTTCTGGGCGCGGCGTTTGTCGAGCCATTGCCAGTGGACAATGAAGGCGTCCAGGGCGCCGCGGATGTTGTTCTGGTTGGAGCGGCCAGCGAGGTAGAGAACGGATTCGGTGGCGAGCATGCGGCCGACGGCGCCGGGGACGCCATCCTTTTTGTTGCCACCCTCGCCGGAGTAGACGACTGCGCCGGAGGCGAGGTGCGCGGACTCGAGGAACTTCAGACCCTTCTCAACGACGGTGGGGTCGATCTCGTAGCCCTGAGCCTTGGCTTCGAATAGGGCTTGGAGAGTGGGCGCGGTCATGAAGGGTGAGGGTGGAGCGACCTTCTCTTTGCCCGCGGGTCTTGCGTAGTTCCAGCCGCCGACTTCGGGGATCTGGGTTTCTTTGATCGCGTTGATGTAGAAGTGGATGGTCTTTTCGGCCGTGTCGACCTGGTCCGGGGGGATGAGGTTTTTGGATTTGAGGAGAAGCAGGAAGCGAAGGCCGTAGGTGTAGCCCCAGCCGCGGACGTCGTAGCCGCCGTCGTAGTCGGGGTTCATGAGCGGGTGCTCGATGCCTTTGCAGACGAAGGCGACGGCACGCGCGATGGCATCTTTCTTTTTCTGGTCGTCGGCGTAGCCCGGAGCGAGGACGATGGCCGAGGCGCAGATGCCGGTGTTGCCGATGCGGTAGCCGATCGGGATCTGGCCCTGGACTTTGTACACACCTTCGTAGGGCCACTCGGCGTTGTCATCACCCTCCTGCATGTTGAGGACAAGGTCGATGCCCTTGGTGATGGCGTCGGGGATGGAGGGCGGTTTCTTGGCTTCAGCCTTCGCCTCTGGCTTGGCCGATTCCGGAAGCGTCTTGGGCTGAGTGCCGGGTTGAGCATTGGCCCATCCGGCAGCCAGTACGACCGAAAGTGCCGCGGAAGTAATCTTGCGCATTGAACCAAGCTACCACAGAGGCACCGGGGGTCAACTGTGGCGTCAGGCCGCTTGCGAGTCCTCGCCGCGATCCGGGCGCGCCGAGCGATGCCGGGCCGCGTGGGCGATCGGGTCGCGTGCCTCGCCCCGGCGGCCAGCGCCCCCAGGCATGCCGCGGCCAGGCTCGATTTTCCCCGTCGTCGAGTCAAGACGGCCCGCGGTCGCATCCAGAGCCGGGATGCCTCGCAGAGTCAGCCCGGCGGATCGGGCCCGGTCGGCGGGTGCCAGCCCCGGATCGGCAAGGTCCGCCGCCAAGGCGTTGACCGCGCCGGGGACATGATCCATGGCCCGAAGGGCCGCGCGGCGAGCGCCCAGAGTCTCGATCATCTGGAGCAGTTCCTGGGTGGCGTCATCCTCGTACCAGGTGAGGAGATCGATAATCGAAATGCGGTGCTTGTCGGCCAGTTCCAGGATCGAGCCCTCGGAGGCGAGGAAGTCGTGGAGGAGGGCATCGGGATCGAAGCTGAAAGAGAAGGTTTCGGGGTCGGCGATCATGGGAGCATCCTTTCTCGTGAGTGGTTTTGGACTCGGGTGCGAGACAGGAGCAGTTTGGCGTTGAAAGGACCTCGTACAAGGGGTGGAGGGCAAATCCGGCGAGCGCCGGTGACATGACGTTGTCACTCTGGAAATCAGAATTGGGGGAAACACTTAGGCTTGTTAGGGCGTGGAGGCGCGTTCGGCGCATTTTTGGGTGCGTCCCGGAAGACGCCCTCATCCGGCCTTGCAGAGCCCCGGCCACCTTCTCCCGCCGGCGGCGGGAGAAGGGGATCAGTTCTTGCTCATGATGTAGAAGGCTGCGGGGGGCGCTAGCAGTTCTTCGAAGGCGGTGGTAGGTGTGGAGGGTGGGATGTTGCCCCCGACGATGTAGAGCTTGCCGTTGAGCGATGTGCCACCGGGGCCGAACCGCTGGGTGTTGATGCGAGCGGGAAGGCGCGTCCAGGTGTCGGTGGCCGGGTCGTAGATGTCGGTGGTGTCGGTGGTGACGCCCGCGGCCGAGGCGCCGCCGAAGATGTAGAGCTTGCCGTTGGCTTCGCCTGAACCGTGCGCGGTTCGCGGCGAGAGGAGCGAAGCACGAGGTGACCAGGTGCCGGGGATGGGGTCGTAGACAAAGAGCGTGGTCGTGATGGCACCGGTGTTGTCAACGCCCCCGGCGTAGTAGAGCTTGCCGCCGACACTGGTGACGCTGCCGGAGAGACGTTGCGCGGGGAGGGACTGGCGGGGCGTCCAGGAGTTGGTGCTGGGGTCGTAGGACTCGACGACCGCGCTGTAGTTGGGAGTGATGAAGCCGCCGCAGGTGAAGACCAAGCCCAGGAACTCGCCGGCGCTGGTGACCCGAAGGGTGGTCATGGGCGTCGCGTTGGCCCACGTGTTGCTGCCGGGGTCGTAGACGTACGACGGGCCGGTGGCGGGGTTAACGAACATGACCTTGTTCTGGGCCCCGACGAGGCAGCCGCTGTTAATGACGGCGGGGACGAAGGCGCGGGCGGTCCACGCGTTGGTGGCGGGGTCGAAAGCGGAGAAGAGGTTTGAGCTGCTGGGGACGTGGTAGACCTTGCCCAAGAGGTTGGTGCAGAGGTTGAGGGAGTTGCCGCTGGCCAGGGCCGCGGGCTTGTTGACCCAGGGGTTGGTGGCGCTGAGCTGGTGACCGGTGAATGTGAAACCGGCGGGGGCGGCGGGAGTGTTGCTCAAGACCATGAGTCCAGACGGGATGGGGGAGGCGTTGAGCGCGTAGAGGGCGTAGGGCGCGGGGAGGATGGGCTGGCGCGGCGTGAGCGTGGTGAAAGAGCCCGAGCCGGCGGGGGAGCGGGCGGTGATTTGGAGCCAGCGGCCGTTGCCGTCGAAGGCGCTGGCGCCGAAGTTGAGATCGACGGTGAGGAGGCCGTCGGTGAGCGATATGTTGGAGGCGGTTTGGGTGAGGCCGATTTGGGAGCCGCCGGAGAGCGAGTCGTAGAGGGAGAAGGTGAGGTCGGCGGTGGTGTTGACTGGGAGGCCGGATTTCTTGAGGCGGCCCTGGTAAGTGAAGGAGGTGTCGGTGGGGGTGGCGAGGGAGGGGGAGGCCAGGACGGTGATGAGGATAAGGGAGAGAAGGCGGCGGAGAGACATTGGGGACACTCCTCGTGGGGGCTGGGAGCGTCCTTGCGCCGGCAACCAGAAGCGGGTGAAAACGCGAGTGTACTGGAACAGTGGTTTTTGGCAATGAGGATTGCGGTGGTGTTGGCAGGTGGGGCTATGGGCAACCTTCTGCGTAGCGATCGAGGAAGCAGGTGAAGTCGTTGGCGGTGAGGATGGGGGGCAAGGTAGAGCCGTCGCAGTCGGCGTAGGAGTCGCCCGCGGCGAACTTGTTGAGGAAGCATTGGAAGTCGTTGACGGTGAGCAGGGGTGTTGTGACGCTGTTGTCGCAGTTGGCAGAGCAGAAGGGGATGAGGCGGTAGACGCCTTGATTTCCGCATGCGTACAACTCGCCGCTGGCGTCTTCTCCGAAACTCTGAAGAGAGCTGGGAAGGCCGGTGATCTGGACGGGCTCTGGACCTTCGAAGCCGGACGCGGTGAAGCGAAAGCGCCAACGGGCACCGGATTGGTAGTCGCCAAAGAGATACCAACCCTGGAGTTCGGGAGTGCGACTGCCCCGGTAGACATAGCCTCCCATCACGGCGATGCCCAAGGTGTGCGTCTGGTACTCGATGACGGGAAGGCTAAGACCGGGCTGGCCGCATGTGCACCCTATGGGTGAGGCGCAAGCGGACCCATCCATGCACGGGTAGCCGTAGTTTCGGGCCGAGAAGGGTGGAACCAGCGCGGCGGGCTGGAAGTCGATTTCCTCCCGGGTGTCTCCGACATCGCCGATCCAGAGGTCGCCGGTGAACCGATCAAAGCTGCAGCGCCACGGATTGCGCAGCCCCAAAGCCCAGATTTCCGGAAGAGATGTCGCACTTCCGAAGAATGGATTGGTCAGCGGGATCGCGTAGTTGCGATTGGGGTCGGCGGGAAAGTCGTCGTGATCCACATCGATTCGCAGGAGTTTGCCCAGGAGGGTACTTGTGGGCTGCGAGTTTCCCGGGCCACCGGCATTTCCTGAGGCGATGTAGAGATACCCATCAGGACCGTAAGCCATCCAGCCGCCGAAATGATTGCCGAGGGGGCGAGTGATCTTGAGGATTGTCACGGCCGATGCCGGGTCCGCGCGATCGGGGTTGTTGGCATCGATCGCATAGCTGGCGACGGTAACGCCGCTGGTCGTGGTGTAGTAGACGTACAAGCGGCCGTTCGAGTTGTACTGCGGGTGAAAGGCCAGGCCTAGGAGTCCTGCTTCGCCGCCTGACGCAACGGTGCCCTGAATATTGAGAAAGGGAGTTGTCAGGATGACCCCGTCTTTGACGATGAAAATCTGACCATTCTGGGACACGACAAAAATGCGGTGATGATCAGCGGGCGGAGAACACGCGAACAACGCGGATCCCGGATAGACACGCTCGGCGCTCATTTTGAACTGCGCCTTGGCCTCATCCGAAGTGAGAAGCATGAGCGCGGCAGCGAGGAATGCTGTTCGAGGGGCCGTCTTCATGTGCACCCTCGGCCAAACGAGTTTAGAAAGCACTGGAAGTCATTGGCGGACAACACCGGAGGTGCGGTGCTGCCATCGCAGTTGGCGTAGGGATCACCGGCCGCGAACTTGTTCAGAAAGCAGATGAAATCGTTGACGTTTAGTGCGGGAAAGGTGTCGCCTTTATCGCAGTTGGGGTAGCAGGAGGCGATCGGCAAATGGATTCTGTAGATCGCGACCAGCGCGGAATCGCGATCGGAGGCAATACCGGCGATCATCGTTCCGTCCCCGGAGATGATGGGCGCGGAGAGCGCCCAAGACCCTACGGGTACACCGCTCAGATTGAGCACATCCGCCAGGCGGCGAACGCCGTTGAGAGGATCCCACATCGCCGCATCCAGGCCCGACCTGCCGACCACCCGAAACCCGTCGTTCGACATCGCGGTCACCACACTCAACACGGACGCGGGCCCGCCAACAAGGCTTTGCCGAATGCCATCGCGGATGCGCCATGCACCTGAGAAGTTGGCGACTACGACCGCGCCATCGGAGGAAGACGCAACGGGGGTGCCCCAGAACTGACTGCCGGCGACGAGTGTGGGGAGTTGTTCCCCGCGCCAGGCAATGAGCGGGAGGTCGGTGACCGAGCTGCCGCGGCCAAAGATCACCTGACCATCGGCAGAAATGATCGGCAGCTGGCTGCCGAGCGTTCCTCCCGGTAAATCAGGAAGAAAGTGAACCCCCGATGCGGCCGTCCAAGTCCAGGCGCGGTACGGTGAGATTTGAGAATACGTCCCCAGAAGCGTGGCACCGTCCGCGGAAATCGTTGAAGCGGTGGCCAGCACCTGCGCCTCTGGGAACGAGTTGAGCAGCACAGGTCCAGTCGCGAGTCGCCAGAGGAATGGACCTCCTTGAGACGCCAGGAAAGTCTGGCCGTCGCTGGACATTCCGAGGGCTGTGGAAGGTGAACCCGGGAATGGAGCGGGTAGTGGCGAAACTGTGTTGCCCGACCACGCCCCCGCGTGAATCTGCTCGTCTGCGGGAAAATGGAACGTACCGAAGACCACGGAGCCGTTCGAAGAGATCCCTTTCACATTCCACTGCGAGACCGACGCCGTGTGCGCCAGAGCGGTTTCAAAGGTGGGTGGCTGAGCGTTTGCGACGTTCGCTACAACAGCGCTCAAAGCCCAGCCAGCGCTGCATGAACTCCTGGATCGCATGGGGGTCTATACCGGGTGGCCACACGCAAGGTTGCAGCGGCTCAGAACGGCGGCAGGTTGTCCTCATCATCCCGATCCGGGCCTCCACCGTCGCGGAACTCCGGAACAGGGCCGGTCGGGCGTGAAGATGGGAAGCCGCCGGAGTAGGGCTCGGTGGTGGATTGGGGAGGTGGGTTGAAGGGGGGTTTGGCTTCGAGCGCGGCCGCGGGGGTGCCGGAGTAGTTGCCGCCACCGCCGAAGCTGCTGGAGCCGTAGTTGCCTTGGCCGCCGGCGCCGAAGCCGCTGCTGGGTGCCCCTCCACTCCACCCTGCACCCGCGTGGTTGCGGAAGCGGGTGGTCTTGTTGTCCCACGTCAGCTTGACCATTCCGGTGGGGCCGTTGCGCTGCTTGGCGATGATGAGTTCGGCGATGCCGACCTTATCCTGGTTCTCGGGGTCGGAGGCCCAGGACTCATCGCCCTGGTGGTAGTAGTCCTCGCGGTGCAGGAGCATGACGACGTCGGCATCCTGCTCGATGGAGCCGGATTCGCGGAGGTCGCTCATGCGGGGGCGGTTGCCTTCGCGCTGTTCGCTGGCGCGGTTGAGCTGGGAGAGGCACACGACCGGCACATTGAGCTCGCGGGCGAGGGCTTTGAGGCCCCGCGAAATCGACGAGACTTCGACCTGGCGGCTCTCGCGGGCGGAGCCGGGGGAGGAGAGGAGCTGGAGGTAGTCGATCATGATGGCGCGGACGCCGTGCTGGGCGACCATGCGGCGGGCCCGGGCGCGGAGCTGGAGGATGGAGAGGCCCGGAGTGTCGTCGATGTAGAGCGGGGTTTCCTGGAGGCCCTCGGCGTGGGTTTTGAGGGAGGCCATTTCGGCCTTGCTGAGGTGGCCGGTGCGCATGCGGTGGGAGTCAATTTGGGAGAAGGCAGAGAGCAGACGCTGGACCAGGGACGACTTGCTCATTTCGAGGCTGAAGATCCCGACGGGTTGGTGGTCACCCTTTTTGGGTTCGTCGGGCGTGCGGCCGCCGCGGGCCATCTGTTCGGCGAGGTTCAAAACCATCGCGGTTTTTCCCATGGACGGCCGCGCAGCCAGGATCAGCAGTTCACCGGGCTGCATGCCGGACAAGAGTTTGTCCAGATCGGTGAAGCCGGTCGCCAGTCCGCTGATTCCCAAGCCTTCGGCGGCCTCGATGCGTTCGAGTTCTTTGGCGAGGAGTTCAGACAGCGCCTGCGGGTCGGCCTTCTGGGTTGCTTGGGCGATTTCGAAGACCGAGCTTTCCGCGGCATCGATAATCTCGCTGGCACCTTCAACGCCGAAGTCGCCGGCGTTCAGGGCATCGTAGATCATCTGATCGGCCGCATCGATCAGACGTCGGAGACGGGCTTTGTCCGAAACCGTTTTGGCATAGCGGATGGCGCCGGCGGAGGAGGGGGTTTCGTAGGCTAGTTTGGAGAGATAGTCAGCGCCGCCAATGAGCTCGAGCTTGCCGCGGTCGCGGAGCGTGTCGAGAATGGCCACCATGTCCGCATCGGGGAGCTTGTCGTAGACGTCAAAGAGCGCCTGGAAGATGTCGCCGTGGGCCTCGGAATAGAAGTCCTCGCGGCCCCCGACGATGGAGGCGACATCTGAGAGGACCCTGGGGTCGATCAGGAGCGATCCCAAGAGGGCCATCTCGGCCTCGAGGGAGTAGGGCATGGGGCGCTCGTAAAGCTTGGAGAAGGAATCAGCGGCGCGGAACTCGCGGCGCGGGCGTTTGTCATCCATGACGGGATTCTCTCTTGTGGGAAGCGGCTTGTGGGCGGGCCGCCAAGTCGCTCAGATAGTGTTCACGGGAAGCGACAGCTTTCCGTCGCGTGCCCTGTTGGGGGGCAGCATATCACGGTCCTCCGAGATTCCCTACCGTATCTTCATGGATTCAGCGTTTGACCAGAGCGATGGGCCCTCGGGCGAGTACCTGCCGGATGAGCTTCCTTTCGACCCTATGCCCTTGTGCAAGCAGTGGTTCGATGAGGCACACGCCAGGAAGGTGCAGCCCAACCCCAACGCCATGACCCTGGCGACTCTGGATCCGCCGCCGCTCGGGAGGCTGTCGGCCCGGACGGTGCTGTGCAAAGAGCTGGATGTGGCCGGGGGGAGCGTGGTGTTTTACACGAACTACACGGGGCGGAAGGCGGTGGCGCTGGAGGCCAACTCGTTCGCGGCCGTTCTGTTTCACTGGGACACGCTGGACCGACAGATTCGCATCGAAGGGCCCGTGACCCGGACGACCGCGGCCGAAAGCGACGCGTACTTTGCGACCCGGCCCTGGGAGAGCCAGATCGGGGCTTGGAGCAGCGAGCAGAGCCGGCCGATCGCATCTCGCGCGGCCCTGCGCGATCGCGTGGCGGAGACGATCATGCGGTTCGGGGTGGATGCCAAGGGCGGGATTCCCCGGCCCCCACACTGGGGTGGGTACCGACTGTGGGCTGAGCGCGTCGAGCTTTGGGTGGCGGGTGAGGCCCGAATCCATGACCGGGCGGTGTGGAGCCGGACGCTGGTCAAGAACGGTGAGGGGTTCCGGGGCGGGGTGTGGACGGCGACGCGGCTGCAACCCTGAGAGTTGGGGTGGTTTCTAGCGCAAGGTTGGCGCGGTCGCCGGAGGTTTTCCCCTAGGGCGATGGCTATCGGCCCCATCGCGTCAAGCCGCGGCCCGTTTTGACCGACCAATACCCATCAGCACGAGTGCCCGGGCGTCCGGGTTTTTGTTAACCGGACGTAGCACCAGAGGAACACTGTCGCATGAAAGCCCGGGCTCTTCTTTCCGCCGCAGATGTTGACGGGCTGTACGGCGTACTCGACAAGAAGCTCGACAGCATCGGGCTGGAGACCCAGCCGCAGGTGGCGTCGCGGGTGCTCAAGCTGGTGTCGGACCCGCAGTCGGGGCTCAGGCAATACGCGGATGTGATCAAGTCGGACCCGGCGATTTCGGGTCGGCTGTTGCGGCTGGCCAACTCGGCTTTCTTTGCGCAGCGTCAGCCGGTCACGAACCTGGAGCGGGCGTGCGTGCTGCTGGGGCTGGAGAGGCTGAAGGCGATTTCGCTGGGCTTCTATTTGAGCCGCGCGGCGTCGACGGATGCGGGCAACTCTCTTTCGCGCCGGGTGTGGGGAGAAGGCGTGTATCGCGCGGCCCTGGCCGCGGAGATCGCTCGCGAGACTTGCCCGGGATATGCCCCCGAGGCGTTTGTGATCGGACTGATGCTGGATGTCGGCGTGCCGATCTCCTTCAAGCTGGTGGGGCCCAAGTACGGCACGCTGCTTGAAGAACAGAAGACACCGACGCGGCAGTACAAGGAAGAGTTCCAGTCGCTTGAGTTCACGCACGTGGATGTAGCGACAGCGCTGGTGCGGCGTTGGAAACTGCCGGAGATCCTGGCCAAGCCTATCGAGCGTCACCACACAGCGCCGGTGGACGGTGGCGGCACAGACCCGCTGTCGAAACTGTCACGAATCGCGTACTACGTCGGGTCGTTGCAGCTTGAGGCGAGCAACCAGCCGCGGGAAGCGGCGCCCATGCCAATGACGGCCGAGCGCGTGCTGGGGCTGCGTCCGGATCGACTGGAAGTGATCGTGAAGAAGTCGACGGGCGAATACAGCGCGATGTCGGAGCTGTTCAAGGACACGGCGGAAACGCTGGCCAACGTGGCATCCGTCGCGGACCAGGTGCAGTGCCAGTTGATCGAGATGATCGACGGGACGATGGCCAAGCAGTTCCACGACGAGACCGCGGGCGGGCCGGAGCGGTTCGCGATCGCCGGGCACAACATCGAGATCGAGGTGAGCGGGCCCTCGCAGGCTATGGCGTTCTTGAGCGACTCAACGGGGAAACGGATTCTGTCGCACTCGTTTGTGCCTGGGAAAGACCGGGCCGAGAACGTGCTGGAGTCGCTGGGGCTGGATGATGTGAGCAGGGATGATGCGATGCTGCTGACGGAGTATCTGAGGTCGCTGGCGGCGTGAGGCAGAAGTGCGGAGTGCCGAGTTGAGTCTACTTGGCTTTGTGCGTTGGGTGGCCGCTCCACCGCCCACGCAAAGCCGTGACCGGTACCACCAAAGCCGGGAACCGAACTAGTCGGCCAACGCTGAACCCGAGCGCGATCGCTTGTGGGTGCTAATGCGTTTGAAGACTTCTTTGACGGACATCGGTTTGTGGCCGGTGGCCATCCGGGTCATGCCCAGTTCGTACATCAGGCGCCATTGCCGGAAGTGCGTCCTGTAGGCCCACCAGATTGACTTGCTGGGATCGTAGATGTTCGTAGATTCGCCGGTGATGCCGTTGAGCTCGAGGATGGCGAAGTTTTTGCCTTGACGGAGCAGATCGTCAGATTCGTAGCGAATGTCGAAGCGGCCGATATCCAGGCCGCCACGGAAGCCCTGGGCGATGGAGTCGATCGCCGCGGAGAGCTCGGGGGTGATGAGGTCTGCCCCGTCGAGGAAGAGCGTGCCCTGGCAGTGGTTGCCGGATTCGGCGAGGCGGAGAGTTTCGCCCGCGGCGAGGACTCGCGTGCGCTGGCGGGCGTGGCGAGAGAGGAAGACGCCTGCTTGGGCGTGGAAACGTTTGTGGCGGAAGATGAGCTGCTCGAAGGTGTGGCGGCCATCTCCGGTGAGGATCGGGAACTCCTTGCGGGTGATGGAGAAGATGAAGCCGGGGCCTTTGGGACTCTTGGGATTGCGGGCCCAGAGAATGCCGCACTCCTGCGGACCCGGGTGGTATTGCTGGAGGATGGCGGGGGCGCGCATTGAGTCGAAGTAGGTGCGAATGTCGGCCGCGCCGCGCGCGAGTTTGACGGCGTGGCCTCGGTAGCCGGAGTCGGGTTTGAGGATAACTGGAAGGCTGAGGGATCCGTACTTCCTGATCGTTTCAAGAGCCTGCGTTGTGCGCAGCTCGGGCTCTCCGCGGTCGACGCGAACCGATTGCAGTATCCACGGCGCGGCATCCGGCATCGCGTCGAGAATGGACTGTTTGGATTCGCCGATCAAACCACCACCGTGCTCGATGCCGGGATTGCACGCGGTGAAGGCGATGGGGGCGTGTTTGAGGCCGAGGTAGATGAAGTATGGAGCGGTTGGGTAATAGAGGAGGTGCGACGGCCAGTATTCGCGCCGGGTGAGTCGCGTGAATCGGATGCGGAGGAGTCGGCGGCCGGTGGTGGTGAGGAGGAGTTCGATGGAGCGGATGAGGGAGATGGTGATCGCGATTCCGAGAAGCAGGCCGGCGAGATGGGCGCGGTCGGTCAGCGGTTGGACTATGAACATCGCGGCGAAAATGGTGGTGATGAGGTAGAGGAGGGTCCAGAGGGGCCAGGAGAGGATGGAGGTGCTGAGAAAGAGGAGATATTTCCGCCGCAAAGCGGCAGGGTACCCAAGAGAGGCCGCGGCCTGAATGGTTGTCTCTTGTTCGTTGGGGATGAAACGGGAGGCGAGGGCGAGGAGGATGGGGTGTTGGGTGAGGAGTTGTTGCCAGTGGGCTTCGGTGCGGGTTGAGATTCCGGTGCCGATGGTGTCCCCCCAACCCTCTCTCTCAAGGAGAGGGAGCTTTCGGAGCGTGCGGCCGCGGCGGAAGGCGATGGCGGCGGCGAGAAACTGCGCGGCGAAGATCGCCCCAAAGGCGATGCCGTTGTCGATCAAGCTGAAGTAGACGGCCAGAAAGAGGAGGATGGCAGCGGTGCGGCGGCGGTAGAGAAGGAGGATGGTGGCGGCGGTGAAAAGAGTGAGCCAGTGCGCTTTGCGGAGTTGGAAGGCCGCCCAGTCGCCGACGCCACCGAAGAGCGATGGGCGCTCGGGGGCGAGGTTGATGAGTTGACGGAGCGCGGGAGTGGGCGTGTCGTGGCGAGTGATGAAGGGGAGGATCGTGGCCGCGGCGTATTCGGGCTGCATAAAGGGAAAGAAGTGGCTGTACGGCGTCATCACGAGCGTGCTGGGCTCGATGAGTTCGTGCGAGTGTTCCGCGGCCCAGCGGGGGACGAGGGGGTCGTTGGTGCCGTGGAGGATGAGGGTCGGCGTCTTGATGCGGCGCATGAGGTCTTGCAAGGGCCGCATGTCCGTGTCCCAGAAGTTGATCATGGAGGCGCGGATGTTGTCGAACTCGGCAAGGCTTCCAAAGTGCGGGATGGCGTAGCGAGCGACGGTGGCCGCGGCGTAACCCAGGGCGTACTTGGCGTGCTCGGCGAAGTAGGAACGGGTGCCTTCGGATTCCTGGTCGGAGATGGAGGCCATAAGCGTGAGGGACGCGACGCGGTCGGGGACGAGATCGACGATGTGCATCGCGACGCCCCCGCCCAGGGACCAGCCGAGGATGTGGGCTTTCTGGATGTGGAGTTGGTCCATCAGGGCGAGGACCTCGTGGGCGTGCGCGAGGATGGAGAGGGAGGGAGGGTTGTGCGTGGAATCGCCGAAGCCGGGGAGGTCGGGGGTGATGACGCGGTAGCCCGCGGCCTGGAGGGGCGCGGCAATGCGGCCGAGTTCAGAGCCGTTGCCGGGGGAGCCGTGGAGGAGGATGATCGGAATGGGATGAGGCCATTTTGCAGAGCAGTATTCGTCGTAGGCGATTGAGATTGAGCCGTCACTTTCACCGCGGCCGGTGAAGGCGGGGACCGAGACACGCTGGGAGGGGGCATGCGTGCTTGGCGGAGTGATGCGAAGCTCGTGCCAGAGCGATGCCGCGACGGCCGCAACATAGAGCAGCCAGAAGATCTGCAGGAACCAGCGTGGGCGGCTTCGTGTTGCTGTCGTTGAAGGTGCGTTCATTCGTCGTGCGCAAGTGAAGAAACGGACCCTCCCCACAATCCCCTCCCTCGGGGAGGGGGAGCAGGAATGCGGACCAACTTTACCTAGGTCGCGGCGGGGGAGGCTGCGGACGTCAGCGATACGAACTTGCGCTTGCGAATTTCCGCGTTCCCCAACTGCCCGCAGGCCCCCATCATATCGCGGCCCTTCGTTCGGCGGCGTTTGGCGTACGCACCCGCATCGGTGAGGAGATTCAGGAAGGTGACGACATCCGCCTCCTGCGGCGCGGGCCATGGGGAGTTGCGCCGCGGGTTGTAGGGGATCAGGTTCACGCACGCGGGGAGGGGCTTGACGTATTCGGCGAGTTGAGCCGCGTGCTCGGGCTTGTCGTTCACGCCGGGGATCAGGACGTATTCGATGCAGATCTTGGCCCCGCCGTACTTGGGCCAGGCCAGCAGGACGTCGCGGAGTTCGGCCATAGGCATGCCGCGGTTGATGGGCATGATCTGGGAGCGGACTTCATCGTTGGGGGCGTTGACGGAGACGGCGAGGTTGAGGCGATGCCAGCCGGGGTCGTGGATTTTGGCGGCCAGCTTTTTCAGGCCGTCGATGCGGCCGACGGTGGAGACCGTGATCTTGTTCATCGGCGCGTGGGCGCCGTTGTGGTCGGTGAGGACCGCGATGGCCGCGATGACGTTATCGAAGTTGTCCAGGGGCTCACCCATGCCCATGAAGACGATGTTTTTCGGACGGGTCTTCAAGATGTGCGTGGCGGTGAACCATTGGGCGACGATCTCGTGCGGCTCGAGGGAGCGGATAAGCCCCATCTGCGCGGTCTCGCAGAACGTGCACCCCATGGCGCAGCCGACTTGCGAAGAGAGACACAGCGTGTAGGTGGAAGTGCCCTGCCGGCCAATCATCGGGATGAGTACCGACTCGGTCTCGAGCGTGGCGCCCGGCGTAGTCGGGTGCGACCCGACGGGAAGGATGAACTTGACGACTTCACCCTCGGGTGAGTCTTCACGGAGCTCGCGGGAGATGGGAGGGAGAGAGAGCGGGATAGCGGGTGAGGAGCCTTCGCGGAAGAGCTGGCGGTAATGGGAGAGCTTCTCGCCTTTGAGGTGGGAGTAGTGGTGGGTGAAGGCTTCGGCGGTGAGGCCGAGGGGGGAGGGGGGGTTGGAGGGCAAATCAGGCACCGGGAAGGGTAG
>Ga0154020_10003607_pt1 | contig 18596 bp, 13 predicted proteins | sample Klosneuvirus_201_FD_109709 | JGI IMG/M metagenome (GOLD analysis project Ga0154020, IMG submission 109709) | Active sludge microbial communities from wastewater, Klosterneuburg, Austria - Klosneuvirus_20160825_MG | ecosystem: Engineered > WWTP > Aerobic digester > Activated sludge | place... | reverse complement strand
CGTAATTCATAAAGGGTTCTCCCATACCCATGAAAACTACATTGGAAATGCGTTCTCCTTGTTGCATTAATTTGCAGTGAAAATAGAGTACTTGATCGAAAATTTCTTCGTAAGTGAGATTTCTTCCAAATTTCATAGTGCCGGTAGCACAGAATTTACAGCCCATTTGACAGCCGGCTTGGCTGGAGATACAGATTGTGTTGCGGCCGTCACGGTATTTCATTAAAACTGCTTCGATGCGGAAGCCTCCGTTTATTTCAAATAGGGCTTTCTCGGTGTCTTTTTTTTGAGAAATAACATGTAAAACAGGTTTAATAGAGAAAATCGGTAAAGCTGAAGCTAGTTTGTCTTTGATTGTTTGAGGAAAGGTAGTAATTTCCTGGTAATCGTTGATCCCCTGTTGATAAATCGCACTGCAAAGCTGTTTTGCGCGAAAAGCAGGAATTCCTAGTTCTTTGAATAAAATTGTTATTTCTTCTAGTTTTTTCATAGTGTTGTCCAGTTTTGGACGACAGAATTTTAGTGGCATTTTTGCTTTTTGGCTAGAGGAAATAGTGCTTTTGAGGAATTGGCGAATTTGAAATAACTGTGGAGATAGGAATATTCTGTTTCCCATTAAATTTATTTATATGAAAATATTGGTAGTTTCTGTGGAGGAGAAGTCGATATCGGGATTACTAATGTTTTTTTCTAAACAAAATTTAAATGCACTAAAGATGAATTGGCGGGATTTTCAGGAACTTAGTGATATGCAAATTCTTGATGGTGGATTTTCGGCTATTGTTTTTGATAGAGTGCTTCCTTCTTTAGAGAGGCTAGTTTTACTAAAAGAGAAAATTGATTGTTTTTTTATAGTTGAAAATTTTGAGGAAGTAAAACTTTTTGGTGAGGGGTTAGATGGATTTGTTTTGAGATTTTATTTTGTCCCTCTGAATTATCAATTATTGATTGATGATATTAAATCGATAACGGCTATTAAGGAATATCTTGTTTTTGGGCTAGTGGAATTGGGTGGTGTTAATTTGGATTTAAATAGGAGGTCTCTAGTGAATGAAGAAAAAGAAGTAATTCTTAAGAATAAAGAGTTCGAATTGCTTTTATATTTATCAAAAAATAGAGGAAAAGTTCTCAGTAGAATAAATATTTTGGAAAATGTTTGGGATATAAATTCTATAATTTCAACAAACACTGTTGATGTGCATGTAAGTAAGTTGAGAAAAACTTTGAAAGATAATTTTAGCTTGGAGCGCTTGATTCGGACTATCCCCTGCAGTGGATATATTTTGGGTTGATATATGAAAACAATTTTTTGATTGTTTAACAAGTTTATTTTCTTTTTTTTAAATTTGGTTTGCATATACTGAGCTAAAGTTGCAAAAATCCAATTTTAGATTTTGGCTTTAAAAATAAATACTTTATAAAACAAATGAGTCATGACAATTGCTGTTGAAGGTTTTGCTAAGCAAATACAAGATTTTTTACTGCTTTTGACTCAGAAGGAGCGATTTGTCGTAGAAAGAAGATTTAATTTGGATCAAAAAGAGCGAGCGACTTTGGAAGAAATCGGTCAGCATTTTTCTGTTACCAGGGAGAGAATTAGACAGATTGAGAAAAATGCTTTGAATAAATTGAAAAGAAATTTGGAAAATTGTTCTTTGATTGAAGTTGGAAATTTGGCTTTTGAGCTAATTAGTGAAGCTGGTGGAATTATGAAAGAAGAAAATCTGTTATCTCAATTGATCAAAAGAAAATCAGAGCATCCAGTTGAATCATTACAGCTTATTTTGTCTATAGATAAGAGATTTAATCGTATTCCCAATACTGTTTCTTTTTTCCCATATTTGAAATTAGCAAATTTGCCGCAATCCCAATTGGAAAATCTTTGTCATAAAACTTTTGATTTTTTGGCGAAATCTAAAAACGTTATGAATTTAGACGCCCTATATAAACATGTTTTGACTGAAGAGAAATCTGAGATGACTTTGGATACTTATAAATCTTTGATTCAGGTAGATAAAAAAATCAAGGTTTTGGATAATGGAATGGTTGGTTTGTTTGAATGGAGGCATATTAATCCACGAACACTTAGAGATAAGATTTACTTTGTGCTCAGGACAAATAAATCCTCAATGCATTTTGTGGAAATTGCCAATACTATTATTGAATGCAAATTTGATAAGAAGAAAATAAATTTACAGGCTGTTCATAATGAATTAATTCGCCATGATGAATTTGTTTTGATTGGAAGAGGGATTTATGGATTGTCTGAATGGGGCTTCAAATCTGGTACTGTGGCGGATGTTATAAGTGCAATTCTAGAAGGTAAAGAATCCATGTCTCAGGAAGAAATTATTGCTGAAGTTTTGAAGCAAAGGCAAGTTAAGCCTATTACGGTAGTGCTTAGTTTGAAAAATAAAAATCAATTTATCAGAGTTGGTAGGAAGCAATACAGTTTGAAGATGGCTTAAATCTTTATGTAATTGCCATCCAAGTAAGCTTTGGTAGTTGGAAAACTTTGATAGTTTAGAATTACTTGATTGTTTATCAGGCGGAGTGAAGCTTTGGCAGCTTTGGTTTCGCTTTTGAGCAAGTAATTTTGTGCCATTTGGTTTTTTGGATCGATACTTAAGATTCTTTCACAAAGTTCGATACTAAGGTCGAATTTTTTTGTTATAAATAATATTTTAACTTCTTCCAGTGTTTTGAATATGAAATCTTTTTTGTTTTCAATTTTTTCTATTTGGTATTGAGCTTTTACTTTTTCAATTAAAGTTGTGATTTTGCGGTTTTTACTGTCTACTTTTTTTAGTTTGAGTAGAAAAACAATAATGTCTTGGAAGAGGTGACTTTTTAGAAGTTGCTGGTTTTGATGAAGTTGGGTGTTGATGTATTTATTGCGAAGTTGAGCTTGAAGAGACTTTACTTTCCTAGAATTGGCATCTAACTTATTGATTTGTTCGAGCTTTTGAAGTGTGGTTTCGAAATCTAAATTGTCGCCTTGGTTTTTGATTTGGTCTTGAATTTCCTGGAGAGCTTGATTTTTTCTTTGATTATATTCTTTGTCTAGAAGTTTTTTGGCTTGGAGAATTTTTTGGCCAATTTCAGGAAAATCGTTGATGTAGGTTTGAAGCGGGGAAATATTCCGAAGATATTCTTCGTATTGGTGATTGTTTAAATATACTTCTAATTTTTGTAATTCTTGTTGAATTGACCTTTGATTGAGTAATTGAACTTCTTTTTCTATGCGTTTTTTGAATTTGAGAAGACTGCTGTTTTCTGGGTCATAGCTGAGTATCTGATTGCATAATTTATATGCTTCAAACCATTTTTCTTCGGTAATTAGGGATTTTATTTGTTGTTCTAGTTCTCTTAAAGTGGGCATGTTTGGCTTTAACGTCATTATATTTTAACACATTTAGGTTCTTTTGTTTACTATTTTGTGTTAAAATAAGGTCAAAGTATGGAAAATAAGCTATTAAAACCAGGTACAGGACGTGAAAAGTTAGATAAGCCCACTAATAAGGTCGATTCTCCGGCTGATTTGGCTGAACTTAAGCGAATGGCCGAAAGTGTTTCTGAGGGGGTTAATACTCTAAGTGAGGGTGTGGAGGAAGATGGAGTGTTTAGCGAGGAAGGAAAAAAGGCTGCCAGTGATTCTGCTGCGGGTGGAAAGAAAGATTATCGAGGGAGTGTGAAAGTGGTGACTAAGGCTATGCCATCTATTGAAGTTATGATTGAACAAACTGTACTAGCTATTAAAGAGGAGTTGAATACGGCTGAAAGTGAGGTGAAGCAGATGATCAAAGGAAAAAAAACATCACCGCATTTGTTGAATAATAAAGTTAAAAGAATTAGATTTTTGAATGATTTATTGGGACAATTAAAAAGAACGGCAAAATTGGCAGAAGATTTTGTGATTGGTCTTTGGAAGCAGTTTTTGGGCAGATCTAGTTGATTTTTTTCCGGCTCTTTTGCGTTACTTGGAAGTCTAGACGTTTGTTGAACATGAGGCGGGTTTGGGCGTCTATAGCTGGGATAGAGCTGAGTGTTACTGAGACAATAGGTACTAGCAGCCATTGTAGAAAAAGGGAGATTTTTTTGCCCAAGCTTTTTTGATTTTCAAAGGGAATTACGCGGGTTGTGATTATCAAACAGACCAATATGCCTACTGAGGCGATATTCATCAAAACGCTCATCATAATTGGCAGGTTGTGGCTGAGAACAGTGGAACTGAACTGCGCATTAATCATGCTGGGAACGAATCCGGCAAAAAGCAGGATTATTGGCCCAGTTGCCCAGAAAAAGACGCTTTCCAGGAAATGGACTATTTCATAGATTTTGCGTGTCCAAGGTATGTCTTTGCTGTGAAGTAAATTGACTACGATAAAGGGATAATCGCTTACGCCCCAGGCCCAGCGGCGAAGTTGTTTGTATTGGCTTTTTAAGGTGTCGAGATAGGATTCACTGAGAACGGCGTCCATGTATACTGGACTGTAGATGTTTTCCAGATAATGGCGGCCTTTGTAGACAAAAAAGGCTGTCCAAAATTGCCGGGAGTCGTCTTGCACTATTTTGGCGTCCCAATAATTGAAATCGATTACTGATTGAAAGCTCATGGCGCGAGAAGAAAAGCTTTTGTTTTCGTCTTTGCGGAGGCTGACGGAGAGTTGCCAAAATGAACATGATATTGATACCAAACGGTTAAATATCGGAACGTCCCAGATGTTGTTGTGGTAGAAAGGTACTGGTTGATAGCCGACTTCTTCGCGATTTTCTGTTATGCAATAGCGGAAAGTAAGTTCGCTGAGAAATGATGGGCTGATTACAGTGTCAGCATCAAAACTGGATAGAATAACTTTGTTGAAAGCTATGTTTCGTTGCTCTAGGTAGCGTTTGAGAGCTTTGGCAGACCAAGTGGCGTTCCCGGCTCGTCCTTTGAGCTCATTAGGAAGGTTTTTGGGATGAAAGGTGTGGATGAAGTCATAGAAGTATGAACCGTAGGCTTTTTTGAGTTGCTGGGAAATATGCAGAGCGTTTGGCCAGTCTGATTCTTCACAAGCTAAGATGAAAATGACTTTTTTGAGGTCATAGTTGCTTTTGATGTATGAGTCGACTGAAGTCCTAATTACTTCAAAAGATTCTTTGTAGGTGATTAGGGTTATACAATGGATGACTTCTGATGGTTTCAGACTTTGTTGTAAACTTTGTAGCCGCTGGATTTTTTCTAATAACTTCGGCTCAATGGGGCGGATTTTACTGTTTAGTATGAGTGGATCGAGTTGACAATCCCCTTTTTTGATTAAATATTGTAGTTTCTGGGGTTGTTCGAGGAGATTTAGTAATTTGTTCCAGGGGATTCTGAGAGTTCTTTGGCTATAATAGTAGGCTTTGGAGAGATTGTAGGAAAAATGAAAGGTGCGAAAAACCCAAATGAGGGTATAGGTGATAATTATATTGGCTGTGATAATTGGAAATATAAAGGAGCCAATGATGACAAATAAGAAGGCTGACCAGGTTAATAGCCCAGGAATTATTTCAATCAAGCGCCAGTATTTAGTTGTGTGGATGAGGTTTTCTGGTTTTTCTAGGTCGCGTGGCAATTTTTTAATATTATGGTGGCAGAAATATACTTGAGGCTTTGGGTATAAGGCAAATTGCTTTAAATTTGACTTAATGCTGCTTTTTAAGTATTATGCGTTACCCTTATGGTTTATTCAAGAGTAAATGTTACTAAATAAATTGGGAATTATGTCAAATTTCTTGCTTGACAGTAATGTAACTACAACATATATTCTAATCCTAAGGCAATATTTACCTAGCAGTAATTAAATTTCTAGATTATGACACAAGATTTAGCCAGCCTAGCCCAGGCGATTCAGTCGCAAGATAATATCAATTTGATAGATGTGGTTGAGGATATGTTTATGGTTTTAACGCCAAAAGAAAAAGATGTTATAGTAAAGAGATTTTGCTTGGACAATAAGCCAAAACAGACTTTAGAGAAAATTGGTCAATCTTTTTCTGTAACTAGAGAAAGAGTAAGACAAATAGAAAAAATCGCTTTAGGTAAATTGAGAAGAACTGTTGATACTACTCGTTTGAGTATGATCAATCGTTTGGCGAAGGAGATTTTGAAAGTTAATGGTGGGATGTTGTTGGAAAATAAATTGGTTTCTGAGTTGATTGTTAGAATTGCTAGTAAACAAGAAACAGATGCTCATATCATCAGATTGGCTTTGAATATCAATGCGGATATAGTCAAATTTGAAAAAACTAATGTCTATAAGCCTTTTTGGAAATTAAATACTGTTAGTTTCGAGGATGTGAAGGCTGTGATTACCAATGGAATATCTTTACTTAATAAAAAGGGCGATATTTCTTCTGAGGAGGAATTGGCCAAAGAGATTCAGGCAGTTTTTGCTGAACGTGGAAAGAATTTGGAAATTGCTTTTGTGGTTTCTGCGATGGAAGTTGATAAAAGAGTAAAAAGAGTAGTTGAAGGCTTTGGACTTACTTCATGGAGACATATTAATCCTAGAAGTATTAGAGATAAGGCTTATATTGTATTGAAAAAATCAACTGAACCTCTGCATTTTGTGGAAATTGCCAATAGAATTGCGGCGGCTGGATTTGATAAAAAATTGGTTACTACTCAGGCGGTTCATAATGAATTGATTCGATACGAACAGTTTGTTTTGGTTGGACGTGGTTTGTATGCTTTGAAAGAATGGGGATATAGAAAAGGAACTGTGGCCGATGTGATTGAGAATTTATTGCGCAAAAAATCTCCTATGACTAAGCAGGAGATTATTACTGGTGTCTTGAAGCAAAGACGAGTTAAGAAAGGGACAATTTCTCTTAATCTGCAAAAAAGTGCTCAATTTGTCCGTGTAGGTAGAGCGGTTTATGCATTAGATGAGGCTTTGAAAGGAAGTGTAGCTTAAAGAAATTTGAAATTTGATGTTAAAAGGCCTATCTTTGGATGGGTCTTTTTTAATTTTCATATGGCAAGTATTTTTACTAAAATCATTAATAGAGAAATTGAGGCGAAAATTGAATATGAAGATGAATTGTGTGTCGTTATACATGATAAGTTTCCAAAAGCGCCGATTCATTTATTGATTATACCAAAGAAAGAGATAGCGACGATTATGGATGTGGCTGATGAGGATCAGGCATTATTGGGGCATTTGATGCTGGTGGCCAGGGATATGGGTAAAAAATTGGGGTTGGAGGGGTATAAATTGCTTTATAATGTAGGAGAAAAAGGAGGGCAGGAAATTTTTCATATTCATTTGCATTTGACGTCAGCGGCCCCTCAATAGTGCTAAATCCTTTTGCAATTCCAGTCCTTTTTCTTTATATTCTTAGCGTTTCCCGCTGGGGTGGTGGAACTGGTAGACACACTAGCCTTAGGAGCTAGCGCCCAAAAGCATGGAGGTTCGAGTCCTCTCCCCAGCACCAATATTAAATTTCTAATGAATAAGCGCGTTTTAACAGCAGTTTTGTTTGGTGTAATTATCTTTTTAATTGCAGTTGTTGGATATGGAAAATTTACTCAAAAAAACGGTTTTCCGGTTTCGCAAAGTGGATTTTTGAATATTAAACTACTGGACTCTGTTTCAAAACGTCCTATTACCGATACTGATGTAAATATTTATAGTGATAATGGAATTAGGTGTATTACGGTTCCTTGCAATACTGAAGGTCAGGAATGGAATGGTAAATCAGATGATAATGGTGTGATTACCATTCCGGTTAAGCTTGTAAACACTGTTACAACCCTTACAGCAACTGGCTATGGTTCTGGTAAAGACTTGACTAAAGATTCTCAAAAAAAATCCAATAGTGATTGGGTTTTAGAATTGGATATGGATGTTTTTATATAATTGAATTTAATTTATTTCTCAAGTGGCTGTGCCAATGAATGGTAGATAAAGTTTGCTGAGGTCGGGGTGGTGGTTTTTGTAGTGTATGGTAGGGCCAAGGGCTATAGAATAGGAGCCGTGTTTTTGATTGATTTGGTCAATTTTGCTAAAAAGGGAGAGTTGTTGATTGGTTTCTAATTGGTTGGGGAATAGTTTAGGGGCGATATAATCTTCGTGATGGAGAGAGGTGGTGATAATTCCTGTGCTTCGATAAATTGTGCCTGGTTGATAGAGCCGATCAAAGGCATTACGGAAAAATTGTAAAATGGCTATTTCGGAGTTTAATTCTTCGGGTAATTTGATCTCTTCTCCATAGATTTTATAATCTTGGCTGCGCAGCATTAAGGTGAGATGAGTGGTTTTGAGTTTTTTCTTGCGCAGATGCCAAAAGGCTACTGCGAGGTTTTTTAATATTTCTTGATAGATGAATTTTTTATCCGTGCTGAGTTTGAATGAACGGGTGCGGGCTAGGGATTTGGGTAAGGAAACTGCGGTTTTAATTGGTCTAACGCTATAGCCTTGAAGTTCCATTTGCATTTCCCAACCGATTTTTCCCAGAAGTTTTTTGATTTGTTCGGGGGGACGTTTGATGAAATCCAAAGGTGTGTGAATCCCCTGTTTATGTAGTAAAGCTTGGGTGTTGTGGCCAAAACCTTTGATGGCTGCCAGCTCAACTTTAGTTAGAAATTTTTCAATATCTTTGGCGGTTACTACGGTAATGGCGTCGGGTTTTTTGAAATTACTGGCTGTTTTGGCCAGGACTTTGCTGGTAGAAAGTCCGATAGAAACACTTATGCCAAGGCGCCTTTTGATGGTTTCTTTGATGTCGAAACAAATTCCTTCATAAGATTTACGATGCAGGCGGCGTAGACCTTTGAGATCGATGTAGCATTCATCAATACTGGCTTCTTCTACGTCGGGGGTGAATTCTCTGATTATTTCGATTAAATTGCGATTGTAGAGCAGATAGCGTTTAAAATTACTGGGAACAATAATAGCTTTTGGGCAAAGTTTTTTGGCTTCCCAAATTGTAGTGCCGATTTGAATATTATATTTACGAGCTTCATAGCTGGCTGTAATCACGCATCCGCCTCCTATACCTGTTACTAAAACGGCTTTTCCTTTGAGAGTGGGATTATAGGCTTGTTCGACAGAGGCAAAAAAGGCATTGCAATCGATGTGGGCTATCGCTGTGGGATAAGAAATTCGGTTGGGCATAAGCGCAAGATTTATTTAGTATTTCCGGACAATTCCCACTACAATTCCCCAAATTTCAGTCCCATCCTCTAACTTTATTTGGTAGTCTTGAGTGCTTTCGGCTTTTAGGTAGAATTGGCCTTTTTCTTGGATTAGGCGTTTTACTGTAAATCCACTAGGTAAATGAGCGACGATGATTTGGCCAGGTTTGGCGTCTGTTCTTTTTTCAACTAATAGGAGGTCGTCTGGCATGATGCCGGCTTTTTCCATGGAGTGGCCTTTTACTTTCAAGGCAAAGGTGTTGTTTGGACTTTTAATGAGGTATTGATCAACTGTGAGCATCTCTTGGCCGGCGTCCTCTGCGGGGACCTGAAAACCGGCTGGAATGCCTCCTGGGAAGTAGGGAATAGCAAAGGAAGGCAGTGACTGAGGGGAAAGTGAAGTGAGGTCTTCTGGACTTAGTAGGCTGATGATTTTTCCTTTGGCGTTTTTTTTTAAATAACCCTTTTTGATCAGTGCTTGGAGATGGCTGAAAATAGTGTTGGAGGATTTGAGTTTGAAGATTTGATTGAGGTCTCTGATAGAGGGGAAATAATTCTCGCTTTGGTGAAATTGCTGGATTTTTTTGAGAATTTCCTTTTGGCGGGTGGTTAATTTGGTGGTTGAGGTGTTTTTGTCTTCTTTATTAATCATAAATAATAGTTAAACCATTATTAATTTACGATTTAACTATATAGAACAATTGTTCTAAGGTGAAGAGGGTTTTTAGATTGAATTACTGGCGATGGTTCGGCGAGTTTCGATGCGATTATTTACTAATGAGGCTAATTTATCGCGGGTTGACGATCCAAAAGCTCCGGCTCCAGCTGAGTTTTGATTTTCTACTAGGCCTTGGCTTTGTTGGAATTTATAGACAGCGTGGGCTGTGACTTGGCCGTAATTCCCTGTGGGTTCAAGTCCAAATAGGTGTAATTTGGCTAATTCTGTTTGTAATTCGATTACTGCTTGGCCGGAGTCACCTAGCGCTAGATTTTGAGATAAAAAGGATAATCCGTTGCCGGCTAGTTGAACTTTCTGGGAATAGGTGTCCTGATTGTTTTGCGCTGCAGCAACCGGAATTAAATTAATTTGGTGGTTTTTGCTGGGAGATAGGCCGGTTAGAGCTTTTTCTAGAGTTTTTCTAGTTTGGGGGCCGAAATATCCGGAGCCAAAGGCGGTTTCATTGTCGATAATTTCATAATCAACTTGGAATTTTACTAAGGCTTGATAGAGAGAGGTATCGAAGTTTTCGGTGATTACGCCTTGGTAATATTTTAAATCGGTTAGTTTTTGTTTGATTGTTTTTATTTCGTTGTTGACGTCACCTAAACCGAAGTCTTGGCGGAAGATAATGGTCGGGGTCGGGGCTGCTGCCCGTGAAATCGGAGTGTTGTTTATTGGTAGATCTTCTGAAGAAATGGCTGATAAGTCGATGTTTTCTTCTATGGAGGTGTCTTGTCCGTAAATAGTGACGAGGACATTGCGGCGGCCCCAGCGTAAAGCTCGATTTAAGCCTTCGTCGCCTTGTCCCATCCAGACGTCGAGACGGTCGAATGTTTGTCCTTTTTCCCCTGCTGGAACTATTGCTCCTCCTCGATCGTGTACTGCTACTGTACCGATGTTGGGAATTTGCATTTTGGTGCCAAAGGCGATGGTTTTTGGAGCAGCGATCATGCCTGGGAAAACTGGGGTGCCGTCAGCTCCATTGGTTCCATTGCCGTTGAGTTTTTTGTCGGCTTCGAGGGTTCCGCGAATATAGCGTCTTTGTCCTTCTATAGGGGAATAATAGGCGGTGATGGTAAAAGTTTTTTGATAGGGGAAAATCTGTACTTCTGGTTGTTCTGTGGGTTGAAGTGGGATTTCAGCATTGTCTTGGGCAAAGGTGCTGGTCAGAAATAAGGTAGAAGCTCCCAAAAGGCCGAAGAGAATTTTTTGATAAGATTTCATGTTTCTGCAAAAATAAGGAAATCCTTATATTATAGCAGAAAAGTACTTGAAATTGGGTACTAAATATTGCTTAATTGTGGAATTGTGGTGGTTTCCTATTCAATAATACCAATACGTCTGGTGATTTCTCTTTCCACAAATTCACGGTCTCGGCCGAATTTGAGTCTGGAAAGTTGTTTGATGGCTTCACCTACCTTTTTATCTCCTTGTTCTAACCATGGTAGAGGAACGCTAATGGAGAATGGTGTGGAAGGTTGGCCGTCGATGGATAATTTCATGGCGCCCTTGAAGGCGTCGACATTAATCATGTCTTGGGCGGAAAAAGCTGGAGCCATTTCTTTGGCCATGAATTCAGCATCACTGGCGCCGATTTTATAACACATCATGGAGCCGACATTACCGAAAACTGCGTCTTTGACTCGAGATTTTCCGTCTTCACCATCTAATTGGGCGATATATTGATGGGCCATATTTAGGGAAAGGCGGTATTTTCTGGCTTCGGAAAGTATGCTTTCGATGGAATCGGTTATGTAGTTTTGGAATTCATCAATGTACATAAAGAAGTCTTGGCGGTCTTCTTTGGCAAATCTTTGGCGGCGTAAGGCGGCCATTTGTAGTTTAGATACAATAATTAAACCAAGTAGCTTGGAATTGATGTCACCTACTTCTCCTTTGGATAGATTCATAAAGAGAATCTTTTTTGATTGCATGACGTCGATAAAATCAAAGGCTGATTTGGGCTGACCAATGATGTTTCTCATCATGGAATTGGTGACGAATTGACCGAATTTAGCGGCAAAATATGGAATGATTTCCTGTTTTTCGCGGGCGCCAGTCTTGGCCATTTGATCAGTCCAGAATGATTTTACTACAGGGTTTTTTACATATTGAACTCGTTCTTTTTGAAAATCATCATCAGTAAATAGTCGGACAATATCTACTATAGTTCCTCCTTCGGGATGGGACATCAGTGTTAGACAGCCATTGCGGAAGTAATCCTGAATTCTGGGGCCAAAAATTTCATTGCCGAAAAGTTTGATCATGATATTCATGGCGTCCAGGGCAACCAATTCTTTTTCATCATCATTGTCGGCTTCGAGGAGATTTAAGCCCATTGGTCTGGATTGATCGGCGGGATTGAAATATATAACATCGTCGGCACGATTTCTTGGGACGAATGGAAGAAGATCGTCAATTAGTGATCCGTGTGGATCAATTACAGCGAGACCATCGTTGTTTCGTAAGTCCTGTCTGGCCATGATTTGGAAAATGGATGATTTACCAGTACCGGTTTGACCGATGACATAGAAATGGCGGAAGCGATCTTCGCGTTTCATGCGGACTTCTGTAGTAATGCCGCGGTAGTGATTGTGTCCTAGTAAAAGCCCTTCTTTTGCCATGTTTTTAGGAGCGGGGGCGATTTTGAAATTTTGCCAATGTATACCTGGAGTTTTGTTGAAACGAGTATTGGGGAAGTGGAAAATTGAAGCTAATTCTTCGGTAGAGAGAATTGTTAATTTCTTTTTAAATTTTTGAAACCAAGGATAGGAAAAACGGCGTAAAATGTAGTCTTCGATGATTTTTTCTTTGGAATATCTTTTGACAGAAGAAAATTTATTGGCACTTTGAGAGGCGTATTGAGCGAAAGTGCTAACAATATTGGTGAGATTGGATTTTACTTCTCTCTCATCGTTGGAAGAACAGATTATACGAATAATTGTTTCATAGCCTTTGCTGGTGTTTTTTTGTTCGAGATCTTTTACTTCTTCATCAGTCATGGGAGTTGTTCGGCTGGATGAGTCGGAGGAAGAAGATTTTTTAGCTCCGGTATTCCCCATCATGAATTCAAAGAATACGGCAACTAATTTGAGAGGATTGGTCCATATACCCTTTTTTTTCTTGGGCTTTTGATTGAGTATATTTTTTGCTTCTTCGCGACCGGCTTTTTGCCAACTGTCGGTGGGACGAATCATGATTTGAATTACAGCGCCATCGTCAAATGCTAATTTGGAAAGAGCGTTGGTGAGATTGTTGATCGGGTCGGAGCTGAGTCTCTGAAAGGTTTTGATCGGATACATGTAATGTTTACTGAGCGTTAGAGCTTTGGCAGCTGTATAGCACTCGGGTTGGAAAATATTGTATTCTTCCACTTGTTCTACATAAGCATCGGGAAATAAACCGGTGATTTGCTTTTCTACTAGGGAAACAAGGTCGAATGGAATAATTAAATAGAAATAAATTTGATCCTGTTGAACAACATATTCTAATGATAAAAAGTCTTCTCCAGTGTACTTATTTTTCCAGTCGCCGGAGTAAATAGAATGCAGTGAGTCGAACATTTGTGACATTACGCCAATGGCTTCTTTGAAATCTTTGGTTCCTGAACTTTGTTCTTGGTCTTGTTCTTCTTTGGACTCCTTTTTGGCCATTTGTACTTTTAAAAAGACCATACTTAATGATCTTTTTAAGTTACAATGGGCCAAGTAACGAGATTTGGCGTATAAAAAAGTCAGGTATAGACATCCGATGATACCTGACAAGACGACTAGATTGAGAATAATACGTTCAAACATTTATTTTTTAAATTTGATTTCCAAGCTGAGTTCTTCGATTGTTTCTTTTGGCATGCTGGAGGGGGCTCCGAGCATTAGATCTTTGGCTTTTGAGTCTTTTGGAAAAGCCATTACTTCTCTGATATTTGGTTCGTCTTGGAAGATCATAATAAGTCTTTCCAAGCCTAGTGCTATACCACCATGTGGAGGAGCTCCAAATTCGAAGGCTTCCAAGATGTGACCAAATCTTTTTTCAGCATCCTCTTCGCTGATTTTGAGCAAATCAAAGATTTTCTTTTGCAATTTTTGATCATGAATTCGGATGCTTCCACCGCCAATTTCATAACCATTGAGGACAATATCATATGCTTTGGCAATTGTCTTCTCGGGTTCTGAAGAATTTAGTTGATCAAGGCCACTGTCTTGAGGAGATGTGAAGGGGTGATGTGCCGAGGCCAGTGCTCCGCTGACTGGATCTTTTTCGAAAAGTGGAAAATCTTCGACCCAAAGATAAGCCAATTTGTTTTTTGGTCGTAGGTTGAAACGATCACCGCAAACTAAACGAACTTGGCCTAGGGAGTTGCAGGCAACGTCAAAACTATCGGCTCCAAAGAAGAGAATGTCCCCCGTTTTAGCTGAGGCTTTTTCTATAAAAGCGGTGATTTCTTCTGGGGTAAAATGTTTTACTAGGGCTGATTTTGGTCCTTCTTCAGCAATTTGAATGTAGGCCAAGCCTTTGGCTCCATGGATTTTGGCAAGTTCAGTCAAATCATCAATTTCTTTGCGGGTGAGTTCGAGCCCACCTTCTACCTTTAAGCATTTAACTACGCCTCCGGCTTTTACTGCTCCATTGAAAACGGAGAAATTGGATTTGGCGGCAATGTCTGTGACGTCTACTATTTTCATTTCAAAACGAATATCTGGTTTATCAGAGCCATAGTTTTCCATGGCTTCTTGCCAAGTAATGCGGGGAAAAGGTGTGCTTTGAATTTGTTTGTCTTTGACCAAATTTTCACTTAACTCAATAAGCATTTTTTCGATAATGGCCATGATATCCTCCTGGTCGATAAAGGACATTTCCATGTCTAATTGGGTGAATTCCGGCTGACGATCCCCACGTAGGTCTTCATCACGGAAACAACGAGCAATTTGGAAATATCTATCAAAACCGGCTACCATCAATAGTTGCTTGAGCTGTTGTGGCGATTGAGGAAGTACAAAAAATGTTCCTGGATAAATGCGTGAAGGTACTAGGTATTCACGACTGCCTTCCGGAGTGCCTTTGATAAGAATGGGAGTTTCTACTTCGATAAAATCTTGGCGGTCGAGAATGTCTCTCATCATCTTGACCATTTTGTGGCGCTGTATAATGTTGTTTTTGAGACGATCACGGCGTAAATCCAAGTAGCGGTATTTCAAACGTAATTCTTCGTTGACGGATATTTCGTGATCAATTTCAAAAGGTGGAGTTTTGGATTGATTGAGTATTTTGAATTCTTCAATCAAAACTTCAATAGCTCCGGTTTCCAGATTGGGATTTTCTTGGCCGTCTGGGCGATTTCGAATTGTGCCGGTGATTTGGACAACATATTCAGGGCGAACTTGATTGGCGATGTTGTGGGCGTCTGTGAATTTGATAGGGTCACTGACAGCCTGAGTAAGCCCATAGCGATCGCGTAAATCGATAAAGATTACTCCTCCGTGATCACGTCGTCGATGAACCCAACCTGTGAGAGTTACTTTTTTGTCTAAATCGGAAATTCTTAATTCGTTGTTTTTGTGTGTTCTAAGCATAGAGGAAAATATTTAGCCACTGCATTATAATTGGTTTGGCGTTTTATCCAAGGAATTTTTCGATTTGGAGAAGATTTGCTTCGGATGGATTCAACTTGATAGCTGTTTTGAGGATTTTACTACTTCCTTGTTGGGTAATTTCCAGTTCTACTGGTAGATCTCCGGAAAGATTGTTGAGGATGGTTTTGAGTTTTTGAAAATCTTCCGGTTGGAATTTTGCGGGAATTTTAATAAGAATTTTTTCTGTGGAAATGTTTAGATGTTTGTATTTCAATGGGGTGGCGCTACTTGCTTCTGTGGAACTTTCTTGACCTTTAAGCTTGTCAGTATTGATATTGGGATGGCGGCGTTGAATTTTTTCTTGAAGATCATAAATTCCGGCATCTTTGGCGTTTTTAATCATTGTTTCCAGAGAAACGGCCTTAAGTTCATATACGGCAAATTGGAGGTAACCTCGGCGATATTCTAATTTTCCACTGGCTATCATAACTTGGTCTTCTTTGATTTTAAATTTATATTCCTGATAGACTTTGGGGAAAATAACGATGTTGATTTTGCTAGTGGCATCTTCTAGTTCGGCATAAGCCATTGGCGAGCCGGCTTTGGTAATTAAGGTTTTTATGGAAGTGAGTAAGCCGGCAACTTTGTGGGTTTTGTCCAAATCTTTTTCCGTAAAATCACCGATAAACTTGGCTTTGCTTCTGAGATATCGACTTAGTCCTTTTAATGGAGTTGATGAAACATAAAGCCCCAAGTAATCTTTTTCTTTCTTGAGTTTCTCCATCAAAGTGAGTGGCGAAACTGCTTTTAACTTTAATTTTTGTTGGAGATCATCTGATTGATCGGACATGCCAAATAGGTCTGTTTGATCGACATTGCCAGACTTGGATTTTTCTATGTTTTTGGCAAATTGACTAATGGTTTCATAGTTTTCCGCTATTTGGGTGCGGTCACCTAAGTCGTCCAGTGCACCTGAATAGGCTAAACATTCTATAGTTTTTTTGTTGACTAACTTTGGTGGCAAGCGGCTGGCTAGATTTTCTAAACTAGTAAATGGTCCATTGGCTTTTCGGCTTTCAATAATATGTTGTATGGCTCCTTCGCCGAGACCTTTGATTGCACCTAATCCGAATCTTATTTCTCCTTCGGCTATAACTGAAAATCCTAATTCTGAATGATTGATGGATGGAGGAAGTACTTTGATGTTCAGGTCTTCGCAGTCGGCCATTTCTTGGGCTACTTTTTCTGTATTGTCGCTATCGGAAGTGAGTAAAGCTGCCATTAATTCTGTAGAATAATGGGCTTTTAGATAGGAGGTGCGATAAGAAATCATGGCGTAGCAGGCGGCGTGGGCTTTGTTGAAACCGTAACCGGCGAATGGTTCAATTACTTTTTCAAAGATTTCTTTGCCGTGTTTTTGGGTATGTCCTTGAGTAACACCTCCCTGAACAAATTTATCTTTTTGTTCGGCCAAAGCTTTGGGGTCTTTTTTACCTACGGCGCGACGGAGAATGTCAGCTTCACCGAGGGAAAATCCGGAAAAATGACGGGCAATAAGTAAAATTTGTTCTTGGTAAATGGCAATACCGTTGGTTTCTTTGAGAATACTGGTGAAAGAAGGGTCAAGGTATTTGACCGTTTCGGGATGATGTTTCCCTTCGATATAGGCTGGAATCCATTCCATTGGACCTGGTCGATATAGGGAAATCATGGCTACTATGTCCTCGAAATGTGTGGGCTTTAATTCGCGAATATAACGACGCATGCCGGAGGATTCTAATTGAAAAACCCCAGTGGTGTCGCCTCTTTGCAGTAATTGAAAAGTTTTTTCGTCGGTGAGAGGGATTTTACTGATGTTGATCAACTCCCCTGTTCTGGCTTGGATTAATTCCAGGGTCTTTTCAATAATGGTGAGATTTTTTAGACCCAAAAAGTCCATTTTGAGCAAACCAATGTCTTCCAGATATTTCATGGAATATTGGGTGACTTTTCCGTCACTGCCGTCGGTTGCGCGTTGTAGAGGGGTGAAATTTACCAATGGTCTATCGGCAATAATTACTGCACAGGCATGGGTTCCAGCGTTGCGAACGGTGCCTTCAAGGCGAATGGCATTATCCAAAAGTTCTTTAGCACGAAGATTGTTTTTGTATAATTCACTTAAGTTGGGGTCTTTTTGTACGGAAATATTGAGGGGAGCGTGTTTTCCAAGTATGGGTTGAGGGACGGCTTTGGCGATGGCGTCTACTTCAGAGTAAGGATAGCCCATGCCACGTCCCACATCACGAACGGCTGCTTTGGCGGACATGGTTCCGTAGGTGATTACTTGTGAGACACAGTCTTGGCCGTATTTATTGAGTGTGTATTGTAGTACTTCATGGCGACGGGTATCGGCAAAATCTATATCGATATCGGGCATGGATACACGATCAGGATTGAGAAATCTTTCAAAAACTAGTCCGTGTTCGATAGGATCCAGCTCAGTAATTTTCAGGGTGAAGGCGATAATTGCACCGGCTGCGGATCCACGCCCCGGGCCTACGATAATGCCATTGGATTTAGCGTAATTGATAAAATCCCAAACGATTAAAAAGTAATCATTAAAGCCCATTTTATCCACTACTTCCAGTTCATAATCTAGTTGTTTTTGAGCGCGTTCGTACATTTCTGGCAGATACAATTCCTGTAAACCAATTTGGCAGAGTTCCCGTAAATATTCTTTGGAAGTTTGACCTGCTGGAGTTTTGAATTGGGGAATTAAATATTGGCCAAATTTCAAGCTAACATCGCATTGTTCGGCAATTTTCAGAGTATTGTCGCAGGCTTCGCTCAGATCTGAGAATATTTCCCGCATTTCAGTGGGAGATTTTAGAGAGAAGTCTCCGGTATAACGAGGGCGATCGGGGTTATTTAAATTGGTTTGATTTCCTATACAGAGCAAAATATCGTGAGGTCCCGCGTCATCTGGTTTGAGGTAATGGGGGCTTTGAGTTGCGACTAATGGAATAGAAAGTTCTTTAGATAACTGAATTAACTCCCCTTCTATTTGAGAATATTCTGGAATCTGTGAATGGCGTTGTATTTCCAGATAATAATCATCAGCAAAAAGTTCTCGGTAGGCTGAGGCAATTTTTTTTGCTTT
>Ga0154020_10003606_pt1 | contig 18597 bp, 13 predicted proteins | sample Klosneuvirus_201_FD_109709 | JGI IMG/M metagenome (GOLD analysis project Ga0154020, IMG submission 109709) | Active sludge microbial communities from wastewater, Klosterneuburg, Austria - Klosneuvirus_20160825_MG | ecosystem: Engineered > WWTP > Aerobic digester > Activated sludge | place... | reverse complement strand
TGGCATTCGGCTACAAAGATAAGGATTACTTTATCGCCAAACTCTATGCCCTCCACCTCGCCAAGTTCGCTCTCATCGGATAATCACTGATTCTAACTCGCGCACTTCATTTCGCGCAGAACCTTTTTCGAATCACAAATCGCCTGCGACATTATCCTGCCGGTTCAGCTGTTGCCCCGTGTCGCGAATCGCGGCCAGCAGTTCCTGCAAGTCATCCGTTGTCGTCATCGGATTCATCACCGCGACACGCAGTGCGGCTCGGTTGTCGAGCGTCGTTTGCACAATGTAGAAATGCCCCGACTGAATGAGTCTGGTTCTCACGTCGCGTTGAAATGCGTCGATCACCGAATCGGCAGCCTGCGCCAGGCTTTGGGGCACATATCGAAACGCCAGAATATTGCATTCCGGTGTGTGCAGAGCCTGAAAATCCGGTTGGTCGTTGAGAAACTCGTACAGTCGTTGAGCGATGTCCATCACACGGTCAACCATCTGCTCGAAAATCTGCTCGCCGAACAGAGACCACAGTCCCCACAGACCAAATCCCATCGCCCGTTTCGTGCATTCAACCGTTCGCATCCCGCTGTCGATGTCGGCCATGCCGGGCACTGAAGGATCAAACAGGTATGGTGCGTTCTGTTGAAACGTCTCAAACCGGTGCTCACGATTGCGGTACAGGACAGCCGCGCACAATGCGGGAACAAACAGCATCTTGTGCGCGTCCCAGACAACGCTGTCGGCACGATCGATGCCCGCAAGTTTCGTCCGATGTTTGCGACTCATCATCAGCCCGCCACCGTGCGCGGCATCCACATGCAGCCACACCTGATGGCGTTCACACACGGTGGCGATTGCTTCCAGCGGATCAAACGCCCCGGTTGGCGTTCCGCAGGCGCAGGCGGACACTGCCATTATCTGTCGGCCTTCACCTGATAAGCGAGTCAGCACTCGGTCGAGATTATCCGGGTCCATTCGTCGCTGCGGATCGATCGCGACCTTGACGACCTGACGCGAGCCCAGGCCCAGAATTCCGGCCGACCGCGTCACGCAATAATGCGCGTCGGGATGCGTCACGAGCACCGCGTTTGAGGGGGCTCCATCCTCCCAACTGCCCGGCAGTCGCACATTTCTGGCGGTGAGCAAGGCCGTGAGATTCGCGAGTGATCCTCCATGCGTCAGCAAACCTGTTGACGCCTCAGCATCCCAGCCGACTTTACGACACAGAGCCCGCACCAGAGCATGCTCGACGGCCGTCGCCCACGGCCCCATTTCATAAACGGCCATCACCTGATTCGTGACGGAACTAACGGCATCAAACAAACCCGCCAGCGGCACCGATGCGGGAACCTGATGTCCAATGTAGTGCGGATGATGCAGATTCTGCCCGGATCGCAGCATCTGGCTGAGAATCCCGTTGAGTCGCTCCGCCAGATCGGCTCGACTCGCCGCCGCAGGCACGTCCGCCGGGCTGTTCCTGAGCCACGATTCTGCCAGGGCGATGCTGGAATCCGGCGAATTCCAGTTCAATACCGGGCCATCGCCCCGCTGCATTTTTCGCATGTGAGCCGAAAGCAATTGCTGCCATTGCTCCGCTGCCCGCTGAAAAACGTCAGCAGAATACGCCGTAGAGATCAATGGAGAAATTGTGTCTGGCATTTCAGGGTCAGCATTCAATGGGATTCACGTCCGCGAAATTCGGTTTGGCAATTGCGATTGTGTCGCGTATGGTTCCATCTGCTTCACAAGTCTTACAAGGTCAACGCGATGCTGGATGTTACCACACGGATTCAGATTCCTGATTCAGAATTCACGTTCGCGTTCTCGCGAAGCGGAGGTCCGGGTGGCCAGAATGTCAACAAAGTCGCCTCGAAGGCGCTGCTCACCTGGGATGCCACGCGGTCTCCGTCGATCCCTGAAGACGTTCGTGAACGTTTCTTAACACGCTATCGTCGTCGAATCACTAAAGAAGGGCTGCTGCTGATCACGAGTCAGCGGTATCGGGATCAGGGACGAAACACGCTCGACTGTCTGAGCAAGCTGGCTGAACTGCTGCGAAGCGTCGCGGTGGCTCCGACAATCCGCAAGGCCAGCAAACCGTCTCGCGGCGCCAAACAGCGGCGGCTGAATGAGAAACATGTGCGATCCGACAAAAAACAGTCCCGCCGCCGTCCCACGCTGGGAGATTGAATACGCTGAATCCCCATTGTTCTGCGGGACTCTGTTCAAATCGCACTAAAAGCAGGCTTCAGTCTCTTTTGAACCTGGGCCAAAAGCGTAATAATCCGCAATCCTCGTTCCAGGGCTCCAGCCTTGGAACGCAACGCACTGGAGGCTCCTGCCTCCAGCGAGGATCCCGGGAGGCAGGAGCCTCCGGAGCAGCGTGTTCCGAGGCTGGAGCCTCGGAACAAGGACATGAATTCAGACCGTGTCAAGTATAATCATGGCTGCTCATTTTGAAACTCACCCTGAATCAGGAGTCCCTTATGTTACGCTTTGTCGCTTTTTCTGTCCTGTGTGCTCTTTCGCTGACCGTTCGAGCGGACGATGGTGTGAAGGCTCCCGAAGAAACTGGTGAGTTCGTCAAGATTTTTAACGGCACTGACCTGAATGGCTGGGACGGGGATCCGAATCTGTGGTCGGTCAAAGACGGCATCATCCATGGCGAAACAACCAAAGAGCACCCCGCTCCGGGCAATACGTTTCTGATCTGGCAGGACGGGACCACGAAAGACTTTGACCTCCGCTTGTCATTTCGTTGCAATGCGACGAACAACTCAGGAATTCAGTACCGCTCCAAACACATCACCGAAGGAAACGTCCGCAACAAATGGGTCGTGCGTGGTTATCAGCACGAGCTGCGAAATGAAATGAAATTCCCCAACGTTTCCGGCTTCATCTATGACGAAGGTGGCAAGCGTGGACGAATCTGCCTGGTCGGTGAAAAGGCGTCGTGGGAAACCGACGGCAAGAAAGTGACCGAAACGCTGATCGATCAGGATGGATGGGACAAGCTGTTCAAACTTGACGGCTGGAATGATGTCAACATCATTGCCAAAGGCAATCACATCCAGCACTACATGAACGGTCGCCTGATTCTCGACTTCACAGACAACGAACCGAACCTGAGACTGACCGAAGGCGTGCTGGCATTGCAACTCCACGCGGGAGCACCAATGTTCGCCGAGTTCAAAGACATTCGCATCAAGGAATTGAAGGAGTAGGCGGTCGCGGGATTATTCTTGAAGCGAGGGGCCGAATTATTTCTCTCAACTGTAAGCACCCATGCATAAGTTAAATGGCATAATCGCAGGATTCACAATCAGAGGAGTGACGTCCACGGTCGCCGCAAACCCGGCGATCGGAGCGACGTAAGCCCTCCGAGTCAAAAGCGGGCAACTCGGTGGGCTGACACCCACCGCTCGCCAAGGAATGCCCCAGGAATTACGCATTGGTGCTTATCCAACACACACGTTTCTCTTTTGATTATCAGGAGCTGTTCTCATGGGGTTGTTTGACAAGCTGCGAGGTGAATTGGTCGATATCATCGAATGGATCGATGACTCGCGACATACTCTCGTCTGGCGTTTTCCTCGTTATCAGAATGAAATCAAAAACGGCGCTCAGTTGATCGTGCGTCCGGGCCAGATAGCGATCTTTGTGCATCGCGGCCAGATCGCGGATGTCTTCGAACCAGGGAATTACGAACTCAAGACGGACAATCTGCCGATTCTGAGCACGATTGCCGGTTGGAAGTACGGCTTCAACAGTCCGTTCCGATCTGAAGTTTACTTTGTCAGCACGAAGCAAATCACCGATCTGAAGTGGGGCACGCCCAATCCGATCATGCTGCGTGATCCTGAATTTGGTCCCATCCGAATTCGAGCCTTTGGCACTTATGCTGTCAAAGCCGCAGACGCCAAAGCTCTGCTGACGGAACTGGTCGGCACCAGCCAGGAAATCGGCGCGGACGCTGTGACGGAATTGCTCCGATCCATCATCGTAAGCAGCTTTGCGGAGCTTTTGGGGTCGTCGCAGATCGCTGCTTTGGACTTGGCTGCGAAGTATCGAGAGTTCGGCGAGACTCTGCGAAAGTCCGTGCAGGAAAAAATCGACGACGAATACGGACTGGAGATTCCCCAGCTGATCATCGTCAACATTTCACTGCCGGAAGCCGTCGAAAAGGCGATGGACACGCGAACGAGTATTGGCGTCATCGGTGACATGGGCAAGTTCCAGCAGTATCAAATGGGACAGGCCATGACTGCCGCCGCCGAGAATCCCGGCGGTGGTGGCGCTGCGGAAGGCATGGGCTTGGGGGTCGGAATGGCAATGGCCGGTCGCATGATGCAACCTGGTATGTTTGGTCAAGCGGCACCAGTTCCTGCTGCCCCCCCGACATTACCATCTGCCTGGCATGTTGCCGTGAACGGACAGACTCAGGGCCCATACGGTGCCGATCAGGTTGCCAATGGAATTGCCGCCGGCCAAATCACGAAGGCTACGCTGGTCTGGACGGCCGGAATGCCTGGCTGGGTCGCGGCTGGTCAAGTGCCTCAACTGGCAGCCGCCTTTGGTCCGCCCGCACCGCCACCGATGCCACCGCAATAACTCGTCAGTTAGAGCTGGTCATCTATACTTCACACGGTCCAGACTGAGGTCCTTTCAAAGTCAACGTTTTCCATGTCCCTTCTCCCCCTGGCAAGGGGGAGAAGGTGGCCGACAGGCCGGATGAGGGGGCTGACCTGGAGTGAATAGGATGAGCCAGAAAATAGTGGATTTCCCCCCTCACCCTAGCCCTCTCCCCCCGTGGATAACGTGTACAGTTGAGAAATTAATTGCGGGGGAGAGGGGACAATCGCAAGAAAATCCACAGCTTCATTTCTGACCGCGTGAAGTATAGCGGCATTCAGTTTAACCCGTGGTCGCAGACCAGGCTGCGGAATGCCGGGTCTCTGACCACGGGTTAGACGACCTTAACTGACTGATTTTTTTGGGAACTTCCTCCGTATGAAATTCACCACCACCATCCTTGCCATGCTGATCGCCATCGCGGGCGTTCGTCTGACCTGCACGCTTTCATCCAGCGAAGCGAGTGCGGGCTATCCACCCATCGTCGTCGCCGATGACGCCGCACCCGTCGAAGACAGCATGCACGAATTCATGGAATACGTGTTTCAGCCAACCTATCTGCGGCTTAAAGCCAGCATGGTCGCCGCCCCTGCAGGCAACAAAGGCTGGAAAGTCATCAAATCAGATTCATTGATCCTTGCCGAAAGCTGCAACCTGCTTTTCGCTCGCAAACCTGACGAACATGCGGAAGACTGGGTGAAACATGCGATCGCAGCAAAGACCAGCGGCGCGGAACTCTACAAGGCGGCCAAAGCCAATGAATTCGAAGCGGCCACAACAGCCTGGAAGTCGATGCTCAACAACTGCAATGGCTGCCATAAACAATTTGAAGATGGCAAGCACATTCTGCAACCGTAACCCGCCGGACGACTTAGTGAGAACACATCATGAGCAACTGCACAAAGGGCATAATTCTGGCTGGCGGGACCGGATCTCGTTTGTTTCCACTGACACTGGCGATCAGCAAACAAATGGCTCCGGTCTACGACAAGCCGATGATTTATTATCCCTTGTCCACTCTCATGCTCGCCGGCATTCGTGATGTGCTGGTAATCAGTTCGCCCCGTGACCTCAATGGCTTTCAAAAATTGCTGGGCGACGGTGCTCAATGGGGAATGAAATTCTCCTACATTGAACAGCCCAGACCGGAGGGACTGGCGCAGGCGTTTATACTCGGAACTGACTTCATTGGACCGGACCATGTCGCCTTGATTCTGGGCGACAACATCTTTTACGGCAGCGGATTCCAGAAGATCCTGCGTTCAGCGGCGTCCAATCAGACCGGCGCGACAATCTTCGGCTACGAAGTGCGAGACCCCGCAAGCTACGGCGTCGTTGAGTTCGATGAACACGGCAAGGCGATCTCACTGGAAGAAAAGCCCCGGCAGCCTAAATCGAATTACGCGGTCCCCGGTCTTTACTTCTATGACAACTCGGTCGTTGAAATCGCCACCAACCTGAAACCTTCGCCGCGCGGCGAACTGGAAATCACCGACGTCAACTCAGAGTATCTCCGCCGGGGCCAGTTGCGGGTCGAAATGTTGTCGCGTGGTTTCGCATGGCTGGACACGGGAACTCACGATTCCCTGCTGGACGCTGGCAACTTTGTCGCGGCGATCGAAAAACGAATGGGACTCAAGATTTCCTGCCCGGAAGAGATTGCCTATCGCAAAGGCTTTATCGATCGAACCCGATTGCTGGAATTGGCGGCCACGTACTCAAATGAATACGGTGCCTATCTGCGGCATGTTGCTCGCTGATTTTTCATTGGAATTCTCAAGGCCGCTTTCATGTTTGTGATCCTTGGCGGAAGTGGTTACGTCGGCACCGCGTTTCAAAAGCAGCTGCAGGGACTTTCGCTTCCATTTGAAGTTGTGACGCGATCGACCGTCGATTATTCCAATGAAGCGATGCTGGTGCGGTTCCTCATGGAGCGACGTCCTGAGTTTCTGATCAACGCCGCTGGCTACACCGGACGTCCCAATGTCGATGCCTGCGAAGTCCATCGCACGGAATGTCTGCAGGGCAACGCCGTGTTGCCAGGCATTGTGCGATCGGCTTGCGAAAAAATGGGTGTGCCGTGGGGGCATGTCTCCTCGGGCTGCGTCTACACGGGAACCCAGCCAGACGGTAGTGGATTTCGTGAAACCGATCCGCCAAATTTCTCGTTTCGTCAAAACAACTGTAGCTTCTACTCCGGCTGCAAGGCCCTGGGGGAAGAGATTTTGGCGGACGCTGAAAACTGTTTCGTCTGGCGGCTTCGCATTCCATTCAATGAAGTGGACGGGCCACGGAACTACATCTCGAAAATGATGCGTTATGACTGTTTGCTGAAGGCGACGAACAGCCTCTCGCAGCTCGACGAGTTCGCCGCCGCCTGCATCGCCTGCTGGACCCGCCGCGTCCCATTTGGCGTCTACAACCTAACCAACCCCGGTTCGGTGACAACAGAAGACGTCGTGCGACTGATTAAAAAACACGGCCTGACTCAAAAAGCATTTCGCTTCTTCGAATCCGAAGACCAGTTTATGCAGCAGGCTGCGAAGACTCCGCGATCCAACTGCGTGCTCGACACTGCAAGAGCGGAGTCATTAGCACTGCCCATGACGCCAGTCATGGACGCGCTGGAAACAGCCATGCGGCGCTGGAACGCATGAAGCAGTTCATTCAACCCGTTCGCCGATTTGTTGAAATCGCCCTCCCAACGTAAGCATGCTTCGGACTATGTGAGCAGACTTGTTTCGGACCTGGAACAAAAGAACATTGAGTCGATTGCTTATCGACTCGATCAGGACCGCCGCAACCTGCAGCACTTTACTGGCAGCGTCGAATCAAAAACCATAGTTGAGACAGTAAAACTAATGTCGGTACAAGAATTCAGTATTGTTCACGAGCGCCCAGGTGAGGTCTATCCAGTCATTACGTGTCAGTCCATCCGAGCTTCCGGATTGCAGTGCGCGCTTGACTTCGTCGGACGAGGGGCGGCGCGAAAGCACTGTCAGGTAGAGCTCTTCGAGCGTCTGCTCTGGCTTTCGGCGAACTCCATAGAGCGTCATGAGACGGTCGCTGCTCTCGAGCTTCTTTTGAATGTGGCTGGAGTTCAGCAGATGCAGCCACTGAGCCGACACGGGCTTGTTGTCGCGTTCACTTGCCATCCCGGTCGCGCGGGCTGAACGACCGAACAACGCCAAAAACGGACTCGTGATGCTGCCGTCCGCCAGAGCGATCGCCGGGACATCACGGGGGATGTACGTAAACGGTTCGGGAATAGCACTGGTGTAAAGATCATAGGTTCCGGTGATCGAATTGATTGCATCGATCAGCACTTCGGCGTCCAGTCGTCGCAGCGGGTACGCCGAGAAATGTGCGTCGGTGTTCGCTGGACCTGTCTGCACGATCGACGACAACTGATACACACGCGATGTCAGGATCAGGCGGTACAGATGCTTCAAGTCGTAACCGCTGTTTACGAATTCTGTTTCCAGGTACGCAAGTAGTTCCGGGTGACTCGGCGGATTGTCGTCGCGAATGTCGTCCGGTTCATGAATGATGCCGCGTCCCATCACCCAGGCCCAAACTCGATTGACGACACTGCGGGCAAACCACGGGTTTTCCGCCGTGATCAACCAGTTCGCAAACACGACTCGCGGGTCTTCATTCGGATCCAGGGTTACCGCTGTTCCGTCGGGAAAAAGTGCAACCACCGACGTGTTTGCGGCAGTGCGAGCCGCAGGTGTCTCGACCGCCGCGACAGCTTCAGCGTCCGGATCTTCGTCGATCGACGATGCGGCAGTCCCCGGGACAGCACTGCCCGGAGCCACGTTGCTCGACTGTGCAACAACTTTCAACGGATCCCAGAAGACCACTTCCTCTTTCCATTCCGCAGTCGGTTTGTAACTGACCTGCGAGAAGAACAGAGCGAATCCTGCACGTCGCGATTCCGGCCACGAGTCAGTACGCATGCCCATCAACGTCAGAGCGACGACATTGGCGATCCCTTCCGGTGTCTTGTCCTGGATCGCGCGATAGAAATTGACCGGCGCAACACGAAAATTACTGCCGCTCGACGTCAGCAATTCCCGCGCGAACTGGTCATACGGTTTGTTCTCGACGATCGATGAACGAACCCAGCGATGGTAGGCCTGTGCAGCATTGGGCCACAGGTTCACCGGGAACTCGGCCTTGATTCTGAGCACATCGCCCCACTTCATCGCCCAGTAGTCGGCGAATTCCTCACGTGCCAACAAATGCTCGATCAATACGGTCCGTTTGTTCTCGTGATCCGGATCGTCAATGAATCGTGTGGCTTCGTCGGCAGTGGGCAGCGTTCCGATCACATCCAGAAAAGCTCGCCGTACGAAGACTGAATCTGAACACAATCGCGGCTCGATTCCGCTGGCTGATAGTTTTGAAAATACTAATCGATCAATCCGGGATTTCGGTGCCGCCGGAATAGTACTTTCGTAAAGCCCTGATTCGACTGTCGCAGCCGTTTTCTCGTTCGACATCGCCGGGCGACTGGCCAATACAACCACGCCAAGAACCAAACATCGCAAAAATAACTTCATGTTTCGTTGCTCCTGACAGAAGATCAAGCCCAATGCAACCGTCGTATCAAACCTCAGTCCTTTTTATTCATCGGCCCGCCAGCGGGCTAAGATCGCCCAACTTGCCAGTCATAATTCCCGCAATTATCTTGCGTCTCGACCAAATACTGACTGTTTTATACTTCACGCGGTGCAGACTGAGGTACTTTCAAAGGTAATGTTTTCGATGTCCCTTCTCCCCTTGGCAAGGGGGAGAAGGTGGCCGACAGGCCGCATGAGGGGGCTGACCTGGAGTAAATATGATGAACCAGAAAACAGTGGATTCTTCCCCCCACCCTAGCCCTCTCCCCCCGTGGAAAACGTGTACAGTTGGAAAATCAATTGCGGGGGAGAGGGGACAATCGCAAGAAAATCCACAGCTTCATTTCTGACTGCGTGAAGTATACATACCCATTCCTAGCCCCGTAGCGGGCCGTTGTTTTTATTACTACAGCGCTTAGTTTACGGCTTTCTTGTTGCTGGAGTTGCCACACTTTGGAATTTTCCAGCGTCTTGCTGACCGAATTCTGGCGAATCCGGCTACAGAACGCTATCACATCGGGAAAAGGCGACACCTTCGATCTCAACCAAAAGTTCTGAACGACAGACGTCGGCCAGAGCGTAGATCGTGGGCAATGATCCGAAGCGACGTTCGCAGACTTCGCGGCAGGCTTCGTAGTCCTCGGGACGTTTGACGTACACACGCACTTTGGCCAGATCCGACAATTCGGCCCCGGCACCTTCCACGCCGTGTCGAGCGAAGTTTTCACGAGAGATCAGGTTTTCGATGTTGTCAATGGTTTGCTCGGTCTGCATTGCGGCATCGCCCAGATGAACACTTTCGGAATCGACAATGCTGGCCGTCCCGGAAATCCACGTCGTGACGTAATCGCCAATCACCGCCGCCATCGCGCGCGAGAATTTGGGGCTCTTGATCGAAAAACTGGGATCATAGTCAAAGGCAGCCGTTTGCTGAGGGTTCTCGAGCGACAACAACAGCACATCGTCGCGATCCGTTTGCAGCGCCAGACAGCCAATGTCAAGACCGCGCGAGATCATGCCGATTCCGGTGCTGGCAGGATAACGGATCTGATCATTCGGTCCCAATGGCATCCGCCCTTTTGTGTGCTGGGCGTCGAAGACGTCGGTGCGAGCGCGGTTCAGCTCCCGATAACGTTCAATACCGTCCTGCGTTTCCGTGATGCCGCCAATATACAACCACGTGCGAACAACGTCGCGAAGCGAAGCCTCGGCGAGGTCCTCCAGTCGGGTGACCATTTCTTCGAACACATGGCGGCTCTGTTTGTACGGCGACGTGAGATTTTTGGGTGGCGTGATGCCTCCCAGATGAATCCATCGCAAACCATCGTATTCGGCAGAAACCACGTCCGGCGCAATGAATTTGATATCGGCATTCCGCCCGCCCAGTGCCCAGGCTTCGATCGCCAGTGACTGCCCTCCGCACGGCGGCTGAACGATGAAACTGGTGGCTGGCAGTCGATCACCATAGTACGCTTCAAACAATCGACGACACACGGCTTCGTCTTCGGCGCGACGCAGGAAAACGGACTGCATCGTGACCGTCATCTGGCCAGGCTGTTGCTTCAGCACGGCGCGAATCGTGGACACGGCTTCCCACGCTTCGTCCGCCACATCGCCCGTGGCTTCCGGTGTGACCATCAGCGCGACGCGACACACTTTCTCCAAATCGACCACGGAATGTTGCTGGCGGCTCATCAAACAGGGCGGCACATCGGGGAGGTCGCCCGAAGGTGGAGAAGCACAATCGCGAGCACACGCCAACTGAGCGAGCATGCGTTTGGCGGGTTCCATGCGATAACAGATGGGCGCGTGACCGTCGGAGCGTGGATCGGCAATGGTTGATGATTCCGTGTCGGAGTATTTCATAGATCTTCTTTCTGGAGGTCAGTCCTGGTAACATTACAATCTGCACCATTGTATGTAGAATTGTTACGGCGTTCGCCATTCCGGCTTTTGTTTTGAAGGAGTGATAGTGTCAAAAAGCATTCCAATCCTGTTTGCGTGTTCGGGTTGTTCCAATGCAGGACAACTTGCCAATGACCTGGCCAGGGAACTGGATCGTCGGGGCGTTGCGGAAATGTCATGCCTCGCCGGCGTAGGTGCTGGCAAAGAAATTTTTCTCAAGAGATTGCGAGACCGTGAAGTCTGGGTCATTGACGGCTGTCCGATTGATTGCAGTCTGGGGGTATTCGACCAGGTCAAGGAACATGTTGATGTTCATATTCGATTAAGCGACTTCCAGGTGAAGAAGAATGCGGACCGACCGTCGGGCGCTGAGTTTGATCAATTTGTCGAAACGGTTTTAGAATGGATTAAGCAACAACCACAATCTGATTTGCCATCGTAAGGCGTGCGACAGAAGAGCATTTATACTTCACGCAATCAGAAATGAAGCAGTGGATCTTCTTGAGATTGTCCCCTCTCCCCCCGCAATTAATTTTCCAACTTTACAAATTTTCCACGGGGGGAGAGGGCTAGGGTGAGGGGGAATTCACCATTTTTCTTCAGCGTCATTTTACGCACAAGTCAGCCCCCTCATCCGGCCTGTCGGCCACCTTCTCCCCCTTGCCAGGGGGAGAAGGGACAGGGAAAACGTTCCCTTTGAAAGAACCTCAGTCTGGACCGCGTGAAGTATACCTTCCCACTGAAGTACGACGGGCTTCCAGCCTGTCGAAACCGGATTGTTGACAGGCTGGAAGCCTGTCGTACTTATTTCTCGATCGATCCTTTAATCAGCAATCAGGCGAGCTTCAATATTTGCGATCTCACGGTTAGCGAACTCGTCCGTGAAGAACCACTCCTGATAGACGCCTTCGATCTGACGCAAATACCAATCGACGGACGATTTCTGCAGATTTCTGGTCACATCCTTCGGTCGATCCTCATCACGAATCAGTGGTCGAATCCGTTCGGCAAGCGGTTGCCAGGCAGGGTCGAAGACCACCACTGGCAGGTCTTCGGCAGGGAGAAGATGTCGCCACAGAAAGGCCTGCATCTTGTCTTCAGTTGGCACTGCCTGATGCACAATGTTCTGGTCTCCGACAGTCGCACGTCCTGCCACCGTCAGATTGACGGGCTGTTCCGTTTCTGTAAGGCTGGTTTTCAACGCCAGACTGACCACCTCGGCGTTGGCTGCCAAAGTCGCACCACCTGATTCAAAACCCTCGGGCAGGTTTTCGAAGTTGAGTTGAATCGGGCCGGTGAATCCGTCACGGCGAATTGCATACACCGTCACGGCGGCGGAGTTCTTGCTGCGGATGACGATTCGAGACGGCAGCAGTCGCAATTCGAAATCCGGCTGGGGCGGACTGATCCGCAGTCGGTAAGCGAACTCGACACCACCGTTCTGCCGAGTATTGCCCAGATGCACGAAGTACGTTCCATCACTGGGCAGCGTCGCCATGAGGTAAGAATCCGCGTGGTCCGTGTTCGCTCCCGACGCTGCGTCAAAATGATCGTCGTTCAGGGCGATCACGTTGCCTTCCGGGCCGGTCACCTTCAGAAACGAATCCAGCGGCGAACCAAGCCGACGAGCCTGGACTTCAGCGACGATTGTCTGTCCAGCTTTTCCCTCCACTTCGAAAACATCCCAGTCACCAGGCTGATCCGCTCGCCCATTGATGATCATGGGAAGACTGATCTTCTGCGCCTGCGCGGGTTCGTTATTCGGTTCGACATCCAGACATTCGGGCAGCGTACCCAGAACAAACGGCACGGCGTTGGAAACATAAGTTGCGTTGGAGGCGGTCAACGTCGTCGTTCCGGGCGGTGCGTCTGCGGGCGGAGGCGTCAGCGTTGCCTGTTCCAGATTCCAACCAGCCATCTCAATTTTGACCGGCTCGCCCACGCGACCGCCCAGTGGAAAGATACTGGTAACAAACGGCAGTTCACCGATGGTGATTCGATACACAAAACTTTCCCGCCCGCGAAACAGGGCTTCGTTGATGGTCAGCACGTACTCCCCATCCGCCGGAACTTCAAAATCCAGTACCGGGTCGGGATCGCTGCGGTAATCGTCGTTGTAGGCCACTTCTTTGCCTGCCGAATCCTGCAGCGTCAGCACCGCCTGAAACCAACCGGGTACACCATCGGCCACATAAGGATTCAATTCACGAGCCTTGGCCGTGATGACCAGACGCTGTCCCTTGTTCGCCTGAAAGCGATACCGGTTCATTTCTCCGGGCGCGATCTGGCCATTCGTGGTACACGGCACAGTCACCAAAACTTCCTCTTCCTGCGGCGGCCGTTTGCGCTGAGCCAGCTCTTCCTTCCCCAGTACGGGCAACTGAGACGTCTTCATGGGTCGGCGAACGACTTCGGGAACCTGCCCCACATAGAACGACAGGGCGTTGGAGATTCCGCGTTTGGTGATCACGCGAATTTCGCGTCGGCCAGGCGTTGCGCCGGGATCGACAGTGACTTCGGCAAAGACCAGCTCTGTGTGAGCACGAACGGCGGCCGTACGTTCGTCTTCCGCAAACCTTGATTCAATCCGCTCGATCAGCTTTTGCTTCGCGATGTCCTGTTCGGTCGGCGGCGGATCGCTGGGTGGTGCGGCGGCCTTGCTCGGTTCCGTTCCGGGAGGCAGGATCGTCGCGGGAAGTTCCAGCATGGACATCCGGGAAATCATGGCATCGTCAATCGTCGATTCTTTCTTTTTGAGTTCGTTCAGTTGTTGTCTGAGCAGACCCATTTCCTGGTTGTTCATGACCCGGTAGTAATCAATCAGTCGAACAGAAACGCCGTCTCCACTGACCACCACATCCGAAGCATCGACCAGCGACTGTCCGCCCAGCCGGATGGAAAAGGTCGTACCCTGCTGGCCACCGGCGGGATAGACGTAGCCAATGTACTGATTTTGCGCCTGAGCCGAAGAAGCCACCGCCAGGACAAGAGCCAGGCACAGGACGGGGTGTGTTTTTAATCGATGCATCGAATTCTCTCTATTCTTGTTGGAACGATGTCTGACTGGACAGCGCCACTCTTCGTTGAACAATCAACGAGCCGCTCTGCGGCTCTTCTCCCCCCTCGGCGGGAGAAGATGGCCGAAGGTCAGATGAGGGGGGCTTGGTGGTTGCGGCGTGCGATCACGGAAAAACTCTCAACAAAGACCCCTCACCCTAGCCCTCTCCCCTAAAAAGGGGAGAGGGGACAAACGCAGGAACTCCCGCTTCGCGAGAAGTTCAAAACGCTGTCCCAACTACATGATTTCTTCCAGCATTCCGGCAGAACTCTGCTTTTCGTTTTCGATGTCCAACACACGAGCATCAATTCCCAGGGGATGAGGCAGTTGCGCGTTCGTATCGATCCCCGCCAGCAGGTACATGCTGCCAAGTAAGTCGGCAGGATACACAGGTCGATCTTTGACGCTTTCCCCTTTTGCATCCGACGATCCGACCACATGACCGCCCGCGAATCCGCCGCCTGCGACCAGCACGCTGAACACGTTCCCGAAGTGGCCGCGACCTCCGTTCCATGGTGGTTCCCAATCGACCTTGGGCGTCCGGCCGAATTCTCCTGTACACCAGACAATGGTGCTGTCCAGCAAACCGCGGTCGGTTAAGTCCTCAAGCAACGTGCCAACCCCCTGGTCCAGCATGGGACACTGCTGCTTCATCGTCGCAAAGTGGTTAGAATGAGTGTCCCAACCGCCGGGGAAACTGATCGTCACATAGGGCACACCTGCTTCGACCATCCGCCGTGCAGCCAAACATTCCTGGCCGAACGTGTTCCGCCCATAGCGATCTCGAAGCTCCGAGGGTTCGTTTTCCAGATTGAAGACTTCCCGGCCCTTGCCCAGAATCAATCCGTAGGCTTTTTCCCTGGCTTCTTCCGCCGCCGCCATGGTTGTTGCATCAGCAACGCCGTAGCCCAGAAGGTTGACTTTATCGACCAACTCGCGACGCGCCTTCTGCCTCGGGTCCGTGACCCCCTTGTTGACGATTCCCTGGACTTCAAAGCGAGCCGCATTCGGATCGCCGCCCGTGGCGAACGGTTTGTAGGCGGGGCCAAGAAAGCCTTCTTCTGAAAACCGCCCGGCGGCCTGAAGCATCACGATGTACGGCGGAAGCAAACCCTTGTACTCATCCTTTCGGAAGTAGGCAAAGTTGGCACCGACGCTGGGATAGGCCAGTCGTCCGCCGGGTACATGGCCGGTCTGCATCAGGTAAGCCGCTGTTTCATGGCCGTTGTTACCATGAGTCATGCTCCGAATCAACGAGTACTTGTCGGAGTGTTTGGCCAGATAAGGGAACAGTGAGTTAATTTGTGTTCCGGCGACTTTGGTGGAGATAACTTTGGTGAATTCTCCCTGGTAATCGTATCCCGCTTCCGGCTTGGGATCCCAGGAATCATTGTGCGACATGCCGCCCCACAGGAAGATCTGGATGATAGACTTCGCTTTGGTCTTTTTGCCAGCGGCCTTGGTTCTGGCGGCTGCATCCCGAGTCGTTTTCGTATCGGCAGCGATTTGTTCGGGCGTTTTTTCAGGAGCCTTTGCCGGTTCTTCCGCCATGACGCGGGAGTTTAGGGCACCAGCGGCGATCACACCCGCCGTCCCCACAGCCCCGCGCTGCAGGGCTTCACGTCTGGAATGGCGCTGCTGATCGTTTGAATCGTAAGATTTACTCATCGTGTCAGGTCTCCTTTTATGTGGTTCTAGTCAATGTCGCATCAAAAACTCGGGACTGTTAATCAACGCCCAGGCGAGGTCGAGCCAGACATCACGCCCTTTGGTCACTCCGGTACTTGCATATTCTTCTGCCGCCTGAACGTCATCCACAGTCGGAAACCGGGAGAGGATGGTCAGGTAGAGTTTCTCGGCAATCTCGTTCGGTTTGCCGTTCGAGCCCGTGATGGCTCCGAGTGTCGGGCCGTTCTGCAGCTTGTCCTGCAGCGTGGCGGAATTCAGCATGTGCAGCCACTGCGGCGACGCCAGCTCACTGACACGCTCGGTTTCCATCCCGGTCGACCGCGAGGATCGGCCAAACAGCGTGAGGAAGGAACTGGTCACGCTGCCGTCCGCCAATGCGACCGCTGTCATCTGTTTCGGGATATAGGTAAATGGTTCCGGAACCGCACTGGTGTAGAGATCGGAACTGCCCGTGATGTTGTTCAAAGCATCGATCAACACCTCGGCTTCGATGCGTCGCAACTGATAGCTGGCAAAGCTGGCTTCCGCTTCGGGGGTTTTGATTTTCGGAATTGATGAGAACTGGTAGGTCGTGGACGTGAAGATCTGGCGCTTCAGATGCTTCATGTCGTAACCGTTCGTGACCAGTTCCTGTTCAAGGTAGGTCAGCAGTTCAGGAAGACTGGCCGGGTTGTCGTCGCGAATGTCATCCGGTTCGTGAATAATTCCCCGTCCCATCGCCCACGCCCAGGTTCGGTTCGCAATCGCTTTGGCAAACCATGGGTTCTCTGGCCGAATCAGCCAGTCCGCAAACACCTCACGCGGATCGCGGTTTGGAGAAATTGTGGTTTTCGTGCCGTCCGGAAAGACAACTTCCAGCGGCCCGTTTTCACTCAACGGACTGGCCAGCGTCTGAGCGATCTGGTTGGTTGCGGTGACCGATTTGGCCACGTTGTCAATACCTGGAGCAATGCTGCCGGGCACTGCGGTAGAATTCAGCGGATCCCAGAAAACGATTTCCTCTTTCCACTCACTGGTGGGCTTGAAGCCGACCTGTGAAAAGAAAGCGGCCATGTTGGTGCGACGGTCTTCCGGCCAGGAATCGACTCTGGTGCTCATCAGCGACAATCCGACCGATGCCGCGATGTCCGCCGGTGTCTTGTCCTGAATCGCGCGGAAGAAATTGACCGAGCCCACGCGATAGTTGCTGCCGCTGGACGTGAGCAACTCACGAGCGAACTGATCGTATGGCTTGTTACGGGCGATCGAATCCCACACCCAGCGATGATAGGCCTGAGCCGCGTTGGGCCAGACTTTGACGGGGAATTCGGCTTTAACTCGCAGGACGTCACACCACTTCATCGCCCAGTAATGAATGTGCGACGTCTGATCCAGCAGACGATCAATCAGGGCGATGCGTTTGTTCGGGTCGGAATCCAGAATAAACGTCCGGGCTTCGTCTGCAGAGGGCAGGGTGCCGGTCAGATCCAGGTAAGCACGGCGGATAAACACAGCGTCCGAACACAGCGTCGGTTGAATGCCCAGCGTCTGCAACTTCGCAAACACGATCTCGTCGATTCGTCCGGCGGGCTTCGGCGGTTCCGGGCTTTCCATGACCGTCGCCACCTTTCGACTGGCCACCAGTCGGTACAACACGATTCTGGCCTGATCGGCCTGGCCGCGCGTATCGAAGGCGGCCTGCACGGCCTCAGCATGCGCGGCGCGAGTGCGCTCGGCTTCGGCCTTCAACGGCACGTTTGCCGCTTCCGCCGTGACCGCCGCCTCTTCATCCCCCACGTGTGAAGTTTTAGCGAGTTCGATCTGAGCCTTGAGTGCCACCAGTTCTTCTTCGGTCGCTTTCTTCCGAGCTTCGGCCCGAGTCAGTGTCTGGGCCGCAGCATTAGCCTGATTCCTGGCCTGATCCAGCGTCACCTGCACGGGAGCCAGAACGGCTTTGGCGTCGTTGGCGGCTTTGCGTTTGACCGCTGCATCGGCGGCGGCTGTACTGTGGGCGACGTCAACCGGAATCAGATCTTTGGCCGCTTCCTGAGCCGCCTGGTGCGCGGCAGTTGTCACGGCGACCTGTTGTTGTGCAGCGATCAGAGCGTCATCGACCACCTTCTTTTGTGCCGTCACGACGGTCACGTTCTGTGCGGCAGCGGCGGCTTGAGCGGCGGCTTGCTGTTCAGCCTGCTGTACATTTGCGAGAGCCGTTTTAGCGGCATCGGCTGCTGTTCGCAGAGCGGCGGCCTCAGCCGTGGCCTGTTGTTTCTCGGCGTCCGTCTTGGCGGCATCTTCGCCAATCTGCGTGGCTGTGGTGGCTGCAGCCTGAGCTGATTTTTCAGCCGCTTCCGACGCCGCTGTTGCGTCCACCACCTGCTTTTTCGTGTTTGCCAGAGCTTCGTCTGCTGCTGTTGTCTGTGTCGCTGCCGCGATCAGCGCCTGCGCCGCAGCGGTAGCTGGAGCCTGCGCTGCCTGTTCGGCTGCCTGCGCTTGAGCAAGGGCCGCAGCGCTGTCGGCAGCGGCTTTGCGCCGAGCGGTCGCTTGTGCGGCCGCCTGTTCTTTTTCCTGAGCGACCTTCGCAAACTCCTGAGCCACCTGTTCGGCGGCTTCCGCAGCAGCAGCGACAGTGGCCACTTTTGCATTCATGCTGATCACGATATCGTCTGCCGTCTTCTTTTGCGCGGTCACCTGAGACTGCTTCTGCACAGC
>Ga0154020_10003605_pt1 | contig 18601 bp, 15 predicted proteins | sample Klosneuvirus_201_FD_109709 | JGI IMG/M metagenome (GOLD analysis project Ga0154020, IMG submission 109709) | Active sludge microbial communities from wastewater, Klosterneuburg, Austria - Klosneuvirus_20160825_MG | ecosystem: Engineered > WWTP > Aerobic digester > Activated sludge | place... | reverse complement strand
CCCCGGAAACCGCGATAGCACATTCCTGACCCGATGGATTTCGTCGCGTGAATGCAGACCTTTTTCAAACTTAATCGCAACCTGCGCAGTGAATTCCTTGTCGGCCTGATCGAGTGTATAGATACGATTCACCACAAGGTTCGGTTCGCGGCTGCGGCGATCAACTTTGCCCGCGACGATGATCACGCTTTCCGGCTTGATGAGGTCTTCGTACCGGGCGTAATCCTCTGGCCAGGCAATGCAGCGAATGATCCCGGTCGAATCTTCCAAATCGAAATTGGCGTACTTGTTGTGACCATTGCGGCTGCTCTTTTTTGCCGTGGCCAGCTTGATCGATGAAATCATTCCGCCCACGATCACCTGGACGCCATCCTCCATTTCGGCCAGATCAATATTGTGATTTGCCACGTAGCGTTCAATCCGGCGCGCGTGCTGAGTCAGCGGATGCGATGTCAGATAGAATCCAATCGTTTCCTTCTCCCACGCCAGCTGTTGCGATGGCGTCCAGTCTGGCACAACCGGTAGACTGATGCCCATTGGTTCGCCAGTATCGTCCGTGTCGTCATCGTCGCCGCCAAAGAGACTCTTCTGCCCCCGCGCTTTGTCCTTCTGCCTCGACAGCGCCGACTGCACGGCACGCTCAACAATCGCCGACTGCTGAGCCCTCGTTCCCGGAAGACAATCCAGCGCGCCCGCTTTGATCAGTGTTTCCAGCGTCCCCTTCGTCAGTACTTTCGGATCGACGCGCTCCGTCAGATTGAAGATGTCTTTGAACGGCCCGCCATTTGATCGTTCTTCGACGATCGTTTTCACGACGTGCTCACCGACGCCCTTCAAAGCCGCGAGACCGAACGTGATTTGTTCTCCATACACGCTGAAGTCAACGTCCGACTGATTGATGTTCGGCCCGAGAACCTCGATCTTCATTCGCCGAGCGTCGTCAACGTGTTCGCTGATTCGCTCAGTACTCTCCATTTCACAGCTCAGCAGCGCGGCCATGAATTCGACGGGGTAGTGAGCCTTCAAATAGGCCGTTTCATAGGCGATCAGTCCGTACGCCGTTGAATGCGACTTGTTGAAGCCGTAGCCCGCGAAGGCCACAATCAAATTCCACAACTCCTCCGCGACTTGTTCAGAAATCCCGTTCGAGACCGCCCCGGCAATATACTCCTCGTGGAAGCTATTGATGATTTCGTGACTCTTCTTACTGATCGCCTTGATACACTTGTAGGACTTGGACAGTTCGATGTTGCCGACTCGATTCAGAATCCGCATGACCTGTTCCTGGTAGACCATCACGCCGTAGGTCTCAGCCAGAACTTCGTCCACCACCGGATGCACTTTGCGTGGCGGCTTGCGACCGTGCTTCACATCGACGTATTCCATCACCATCCCGCCTTCCAGCGGACCGGGACGGTACAGAGCTGACGTCGCGATAATGTCCGCGAAGCAGTCAGGCTTCATCTTCGTCAAAAGGTCACGCATCCCCCCGGATTCCAGCTGGAACACACCTTTTGTTTCGCCGCGTTGCAGCAGCGCGAAAGTCTCCTGGTCATCCAGATGTGTCTTGACGTACTCGAAGTCAAATTCAGGGTGATTCCGAGTCACGTTCGTGACAGCCTTGTCGAGAATCGTCAGGTTGCGGAGTCCCAGGAAGTCCATCTTCAGCAGCCCGACTTTTTCAACAGTTGGGCCGTCCCACTGTGTGATAATGTCTTCCTTGCCGGTAATGGTCTGCAGCGGCAACACAGTATCCAGTGGCACGTCCGCGATCACGACGCCCGCCGCGTGCGTTCCCGCGCTGCGAGCCAGACCTTCAACAGCGATAGCATAATCCAGCACCTCCCGCGCCACCGGATCCGTATCATAGGCCGCTTTCAAGTCGGCACTTTCGGTGAGCGCGGTTTTCAGCTTGATGTTGAGCGTATCAGGAACCATTTTTGCAAGTTCGTTGACGCGCGCGATGGGCACGTTGAGCGCGCGGGCGACGTCGCGGATGGCGTTCTTGGCCTTCAGAGTTCCGAAGGTGCCAATCTGAGCGACGTTGCGTTCGCCGTATTTTTGCTTCGTGTAGTCGATCACCATCTGCCGACGATCACGGCAGAAGTCGATGTCGATATCCGGCGGTTCAGTTCGACTTGGGTCGAGGAAGCGTTCGAACAGCAGGTCATATTTCAGCGGGCAGACATCGCCAAGACGAAGTAAGTACGCCACGATCGCTCCGCACGCCGAACCTCTCGCTCCGCAGGGGATGCCATTTCTTCGAGCGAACTCGACAAAGTCCCAGACGATCAGAAAGTAACTCGCGTACCCCTTGGATTCGATCACGCTCAGTTCGTATTCCAGTCGCTTCCAGTGGCGATCGGTGAGTTCATCGCCGTAGCGTTCGTACATCCGTTCGTGACAAAGATCCTTCAAATACTGCGTGTCCGTCTTCTGATCCGGCGGACGGAAGACGGGATACAGTTTGCGATCACCCAACTGAATATCGACTCGGTCGGCGATTTCCTGAGACCGCGCAACGGCATCGTCCAGTCCCGGGAAACACCCATACATTTGCTCCGGGGTGCAGACGAACAAGCCGTCGTGCTCCATCTTCATGCGTTTTTCGTCGTCGCGTGTGGTTCGCGTGTTGACGCACAGCATGACGTCCTGCACTTTGGCATCTTCCTTGTGCAGATAGTGTGCGTCGTTGGTGGCGACCAGCGGCAGGCCCACGCGTTTGGCAAGATCGACGGTCAGATCCATGCAGTCTTTTTGAATCTGAAAGCCTGCGTTCTGGATCTCCATGTAGAATCGATCGCCGAAAACGCGGGAGTACCATTCGACGAGCTTCTTCGCTTCATCATTGTCGTCCGCGAGCAACAGTCGCGAGAGTTCCGATGACGCGCAACCGGACAGACAGATGATGCCTTCGTTGCATTCTTCCAGCAGTTCGCGATCGATACGCGGCTTGTAGTAGAAGCCTTCGAGATATGCCGAGGACGACATTCGAATCAGATTATCGAACCCCTTGCGATTCATGGCGAGCAGCGTCAAATGCGAGGATGCCTCCTTCTGGCGACTGGCGGTGCGATCCGAACGTCGTCCCGGTGCGACGTAGGCTTCGTAGCCAAGGATGGGCTTGATGCCGCCCTTTTTGCAGCCGTTGTAGAATTCAATCGCGCCGTACAGATTGCCGTGGTCGGTGATGGCCACGGAATTCATCCCGCTAGCCTTCACATGCTGCACAAGTTCGGGAATTCGATTCACTCCGTCCAGCAGACTGTAGTGCGTGTGGCAATGCAGATGGGCGAAGGGTCGGGCTGCGGCGGAACTGGTTTCAGCAGATTTTTCGTTCATCGGTGTCGGTCCGTCGGATTGGATTGAGGTTCAGAGCGGGATGCTTCCGCATTGTACGCAGTTTGGCCGTGACAAGAAACGATTTGGCAATCCGGGAGTGAATCGTATTCCTGCGGAAAAACCCAGGTTTTTGTGAGAATCTCGCCTTCCAGCCTCTGTCCCCTGACGCTGCCGTTGCCGCAAGTCAACATGTCGTTCGTTTCCGAATGTTTGACAGAATTAGCAACTTTCTGTGCCAGGATGACCGCTCTGCGGCGTCCTGATTCCGGAATGTGAAATAAGGATTGTAAGCACAGTGGCACTTCTCTGATTCACACACCTTTTGAATGTCAGATGTGAAAACTCTCAACACACATCATTCAACAAAGCTGATTCGCGATCGAATTCGTTCGGTCCGCGAGCGCAGCGGAACTGCGGCTGTGGAAATGGCCGTGGCACTGCCGTTGCTGGTGACGCTGGTCTTTGGCGCAATTGAAATGGCCAATGCGGTCTTCCTGCGACAGTCACTGAATATTGCCGCGTATGAAGCGGCAAAGGTCATCACGAGGCCAGGCAACAATGAATCACTGGCGCGCACACGCTGTCAGGAAGTACTGACGGTGCGTAAGGTCTCAACGTACACGCTCACATTTTCACCTGCCGTCACGACTTCGACCCCACGCGGAACACAGGTCACCGTGACACTGTCTGCCTCCGCATCAAACCTGTCCTACGGCCCGTTGCGATTTATGTCCGGAAAAACAACGACATCAACTGTCGTGATGGTTCGGTTGTAAGCACCTATGCACAAATAATCGAACATTATAGCGGAACGGCGCGAGCCGTCCTGTCCCGCGAAACCGGAGGGCTTGCGCCCTACCGCTACAATTTGTTTTGCCACTTTACTTGTGCATAGATGCTTAACAAATTTGTCTTGCGCGCGAGAGTTCAGTGGACGACGGTCTCGTCCCCGACCATGAAATGATGGTGTTGATATGAAGACAAAAATGCAGTCGAAACTTCGACCGGAATATCTGCGGAAAGGTGCCGCGCACGTTTTGATTGCCGCCATGCTGTTCACATTTATCGTCGTGGCGGCGATGACCGTGGATATTGCCTACATGCAGTTGATTCGAACTGAGCTGCGAACCGCGACCGACGCAGCCGCAAAAGCCGGTGCTGAAGCGCTGGTCAGGACACAGGATGCGAATGCAGCAAAAGCGGCCGCAGTTCAATACGCCAGTCTGAATAAAGTTGGCGGTCAGCCTTTTCAGATCACACCAAACGATGTGACTTTGGGGCGAGTCACAGCCCAGAACAATGGATCCTGGAGCTTTACCGTGAATTCAACTCCGTACAACTCGGTCCGAGTCAATTCGAAGATCGGCAATGGTGGAGCGACCGCTGCAATGCCGATGTTCTTCGCTGGTGCGCTTGGGCAGGCACCGTTCAGCACAGCCACTCAGGCAACAGCGGGACAGCAGGAAGTGGAGGTCTGTCTGTGCCTCGACCGCTCCGGTTCGATGATGTTCGACATGTCCGGAACTGACTGGTCGTATCCGTCTCCGAATCCTCTTCTGTTCGCCAGCAACTATTACCCAAGTACGATGTACCGAAATTACTGTTCTCCTCCGCAAACAACTGCGAGCCGCTGGGCTGTGCTGAGAAGTGCCGTGAACACTTTCATGAACGAGGCTGGCCAGTTTCAATATCCACCGCGAACGGCTCTGGTGACATGGAGCAGCGCCATGACGCTGCCTTACTATCCCAATACGAGCTATACTCTGGTTGATACCGATTTCACTCTCCCATCATCCGCCAATTTTAGCTGGTCCAGTAACCGAACGTCGATTGAGAACGCCATTGCAACTCGATCTGCGAGTGCGATTGCGGGTGGCACAACTCTGTCGGCGGGTCTTGATCGAGCGGTTCAGGTCTTGACGGGCAGCAATGGTCGCCCCCTTTCTAAGAAGGTTATTATCCTGGTGACAGACGGCGACTGGAATGCGGGACGCGATCCCGTTTTGGCGGCGCAGGACGCCGCAACTGCGGGAATCACGATCCACTGCGTAAGCATGCTGACAAGCAGTCAGATATCGCTGACTCAGGTGGCATCGATCACCGGGGGACAGTACTACCCGACGAACGACGCGACGCAACTTCAGCAGGCGTTTCGCGATTTGGCACGATCACTTCCCATTGTGTTGACCGACTGATCGACCGGGGTTTGAATGAAAGTCGTTTCAATGCGTTCAAAGCGGACAATCTGTCATCAACAACTCAGGCGAGACCACGACAGACGCGGTTCAACGACCGTTGAGTTTGCAGTCGTGGTGCCTGTGATATTCCTCTTGTTCTTGGGCAGTCTGGAGCTGACGGCTCTGAACTTCGCGCGACAGACAGCGGGCAACGCATCCTATGAAGCAGCTCGAAAGCTGATCATTCCCGGTGGAACCGTTGCTCAGGCTCAGGCTGAAGGCCTGCGACAAATGAGTATCGTTGGGCTGGGAAATGGAGCCAGCGTCACGATCGTGAACACTCAAGAATCGGTCACCGCCACAGTTTCAGTCCCGGCCAGCAATGTGTCATGGGGACTTGTGCGGTTTTGTTCCGGTCATGTCATTCGACAGTCGTGCGCCTTGACGAAAGAGTAGTCCCCGCTCGCCGCAAACCCGGCGAGCGGAGCGGCGTAAGCCCTCCGAGTCAAATGCGTGCAACTCGGGGGGCTGACACCCACCGCTCGCCTTACAACCCTTTTCCCCTGACCTTCGCCAGTGGCACCACAGTGCTCAAAATTGATCCAGTCGTTCTGTTCGCTGGAGACACTTTGAAAGAATTCGAAATTCGGACCCGTTTTCGCCGGAATTGCTCCCGCCTTGCCTGGCTGACCTAGGCTTGGATTGCACATTCTGGAGATTGCCAAATGAGGTCCGCTCGAATCAAACCACAAAACTCCGCCGGTCGCCGTGGCGCTGCGCTTGTGGAATTTTCCGTAGTCCTGCCAGTCCTGTTGATTCTGCTCATCGGTTCGGTTGAACTCGGACGTGGTATCAGCGTCCGCGGCAGGTGCGCGCTCGCGGCGCGGGCGGGGGCGAGGGTGTATTCGATGCGGAAGACCAGGACCGAAGCGGACGTGCGAGCCATCGTTGCTCAAATCATGACCGAATCAGGCCTCAAGAACTACACCGTCACACTCAATCCAACGCCCTCTCCCTCAATCAAGCAGCTCGATCCAGTCAAAGTCACAGTATCGGTTTCCGCCAAAGACGCTTCATGGATGTCGGCACCCTGGTTCCTGGGAGGCGAGACCAAAATCAGTTCCACGTGTGCCATGCCGGCGGATCTCGGTGAAGCATCCAATGACACCGTCGCCACCCCGCCAATCGTCGATACACCGACCCTGGTTGATGATGATGCCACGGGCGAAACGAGCGGTGTTTCGACCAAGGATCTACAAGACCTGGAAAAGGATGCACAAGACGCCGTTGAGAAAGCGCGTAAGGAGCGGGAAAAGGCGGACAAGAAGCAGCAGGACGCTGACGACGCAGCCGCGAAAGCCGCCAAGAGTGGAAAAAAGAAGGATTATAAAGAAGCCGCAAAGCAGCAGGAAGAAGCTGATGACGCCGCAGACAAGGCCCTTGAAAAGGAACAGATCGCCCGCGCAGCGCTTCAGGAACTGACGAAAGCAACATCACAAAAAAATTACAAATACAAAAACGACGACGATTAGAACGCCGAAGTCGGATCTAGCCCATTCCAGGTCACCTCCAAACCAATCAAAGAATAAGAATGCAATCTCAACGGACGCCGTGCCGCCAACCAAATCAACGCTCGGTACGATCAGGCCCGGAGCGCAAGGGTTCGATGTTGGTCGAATTTGCCTGTGTGGCCCCGGTTCTGTTCCTGGTCATTTTTTTCTTTGTCGAGTTTGATCGATATCTTGTGACGGTCCATGCAGTGGAAGAAGCGACTCGTGTCGGTTGTCGTCTGGCAATTCTGGAACAAACGACAAGCGTGGAAGTGCAAAACAGTGTGTCGCAGATTCTTAATCAATTTGGGATCTCGAAATACACAATGAGTATCACACCGACTCTGCCAACGACGGTGGAAGGCGGCAGCCCCGTCTCAGTGAAAATAGATGTGGCCTACAAAGACGTCAGTTGGCTGCCCACGCCACGATTTTTGAGCAAGAAGACGATCTCAGCCACAAGTACAATGCCGAAGGAGAAATAACTATGCAGCGTGCAACGGTGAAGTCCCTAAAGTTTCTACGGTCATCCGAAGTCGGCAGCGTTCGAAATCTGAGTCGTCCTAAGCGGTCCTGTAATCGCACTGGCGGAGTTCTCGTCCTCGTTGTGCTGTTGCTGACGCTGTTGCTGGCGATGGTTGCGTTCGCTGTCGATATGGGCCGTGTGACCACAATGCGCGCTGAGTTGCAAAACGTTGTCGATGCGGGGTCGCTCGCGGCGCAAGTTCAGTTTCGATCAAATCCCAAAGATGTTGATGCTGCCAGACAAGCCGCCGCCGATTACGTACGCATCAATCAGGTCGGTTCAAAACTGGTCCCGACGAATAGCATCGTCGTCGAAACGGGCAGTTGGAATTCATTAACCCGGACATTTGACAACACAAGCTTGACTCCAAATTCAGTCCGTGTCTTCGCTCGTCAGGACAACGAACCTTACATCTTTGGCAAGACGCTGGGGTACAACACCTTCGGAGCTCCAGCCGCCGCGATTTCCACCGGGGCGGGGTCCACAACAGATATCATGCTCACGCTGGATCTCTCCGGATCGATGCTGTATCAGGGGCGGATCGAGGCATTGCGAGCCTCGGCTCCTGTGTTCGTGAATGTGATTGAGCAACTCGGAAATTCTGACCAAATCGGCGTGATGGGGCTGTCGGCCGATCCCGGTAGTTTTGACGCGAACGCGGTTGGGGGGAACGCCACACTGTACAATTCCGGCCTGCATCCGAAAAACGAGTATCATGTCGGCGTGATGGAACGCCGCTTGACGACGCAGCTGTCTCTGGTCAGAAATGTACTCTCCCCAACAAGCCTTCGGGCGAGCAAGTATGAAGGATGGACCGGAACCGGAGCAGCGCTGGGTGATACCGCGCACTATCTGACCTATGGTGCAGAGGTCCGTAGCGGAGCGAAGAAGATCATCGTGCTGATGACGGACGGACTCGCGAATCGACCGCCAGACAATGGTCCCGGATACGCACGTCAAATGGCCACTTACGCAGCAAACAAAGGAATCACCGTTTATACAATCAGCCTTGGGAATGCGGCCGACGAAACTTTGAACCAGGATATCGCTGACATGACCGGTGGCAAGCATTTTCTTGCGAAGGGGCAAAATGCCAGCGTTCTCACACAGGCGCTCACGACGGCCTTCAAAGGTATTATTCAGGACTTCAAGAGCAGTCACCTTGTGAAGTAAGCACCCATGCATAAGTCCTGGGGCATAACTTGGCGAGCGGTGGGGTCAGCCCACCGAGTTGGACGCATTTGACTCGGAGGGCTTACGCCGCTCCGCTCGCCGGGTTTGCGGCGAGCGGGCGACGTCAGGCCCCTGATCGTGAATTCTGCGATTATGCCATTGAACTTATGCACGGGTGCTTAATGACAACCATCAGCCATGACGCCAGAAGCCCGGCTTTTCTGTCGTTTAGCCCGGATCCGCTGAGTGCGCTCACGCCGATGGCGTAGAGGCTAAACGTCTGATTCATGACCGCGCAAAGTATAAGATCCGGCCTACTCAAAACAGGATCTTATTTCGGGACAATTCCTAAGGCAGTTCGCGAATTCGCAGCCCGCGAAATTCGATTGGTGATCCTTCCGATTCCAGGCACAGAAATCCGCTGGCGGGTTTGCAATGGTTTCCGCCGGAAACTTCTTCGCCATTTACCCACAAGCGAACTTCGCCGTTGATGGCTCGAATGTAATAGTGATTCCATTCGCCGACGCCATGACTCAGATTCTTGCTCGGAAAACTTCGTTTGCTCCCTCCAGGCGCGACTGGTGGAAACGGCACCATGTCCGCGTTGCCCGTCGGGAAAACGTCGCCGTTCGTCGTGAACCAATCCGGCTCTTTGCCGGTCTGCTTGCGGTAGTTCTCGGCGTAGCCATGATCAAGGATCTGCACTTCGATGCCCACCGGCAATCCGTTGCGTTTCAGCGAGGAAAGCGATTCTTCACTGGCCCACAGAAACACGCCTGAGTTTCCGCCAGACTTCAGATGCCGCCATTCCACGACCAGTTCTAAATTGGTCAGTTCCTTCTGAGATCGCATGACACCGACAGGGCTGCCCGTGCAGTGAATTTCTCCATCGGGAAACGTCCATGTGTTTTCATCGCAGTTGACGTTGACGAGGTCTTCTTTGCCGAGCGGCTTCCAGTCCGGCCCGATCCCGTCGATACGAGCCGCAGGAGCGGCGACGGGCGTTTCCGTCGGCGGTGCGGGTGGCGTTTCATCGGCGCGAGTGATCGCCGTTGTCAAACAGAATGTGAGTGACGCCAGCGTTGCCAGCCTAAAGGAAAGACGGACCATCGATTGACTCCTGTGAAACAGAGATATTGAGGAAGTGTGCCTTTGCGGAGGGCTCTGGCACGTGGATGAATTGCTCATGGAACAATTGGGACAACTGTTCTACATTGTGCGATTCGCCATGGCATTACGATACACTACAAGTCCGGTCGCTGGAACTCACTCAGGCGAACCCGGCAGGCATTATCCTTCACGCGGTGCAGACTGAGGTACTTTCAAAGTCAACGTTTTCCATCTCCCTTCTCCCCCTCGCGAGGGGGAGAAGGTGGCCGACAGGCCGGATGAGGGGGCCGACCTGGAGTTTATAGGATGAACTAGAAAACAGTTGCTTCTTTCCCCTCACCCTAGCCCTCTCCCCCCGTGGAAAACGTGTACAGTTGGAAAATCAATTGCGGGGGAGAGGGGACAATCGCAAGAAAATCCACAGCATCATTTTTGATCGCGTGAAGTAGTGCGTTCTTTGTCCGTCACACGATTTGGCAGGAATTCGATGTCGCAGCCTCTGAATGTGCATTTTTTGCCCTCACTGATGGACGCATCAACGCTGCAGGGCGGAACAGCGGTCATCATTGATGTTCTAAGAGCGTCCTCCACGATTACGACGGCCTTGCACAACGGCGCGCTGCAGGTCATCCCGTGCGGCACACCTGACGCGGCGCGGCGGATTCGGAAAGAACTGGGATCCGATTCCGTTCTGCTGGGCGGAGAACGTGGTGGCGTGCTCATCGAAGGATTCGATTGTGGGAATTCGCCTTTGGAATATCCGACCGGACGTGTTGCGGGAAAAACAATCGCGTTCACGACAACCAACGGGACTCATGCGTTGCTCCTCGCGGATGCGGCGAACACGATTCTGATCGGTGCCTTCGTCAACAGACGGGCTATCGTCGAGCGACTGGAGACTGACCATTCTCCCATTCACCTTGTGTGTGCCGGAACCAACGGTGCGATTACCGGCGAAGATGTCCTTTTTGCCGGTACCGTTGTCGCCGCACTACTTAAGAACTGTGAACTTCAGACGTCAAACGCCGCCCGCTGGAGACTCAATGACTGCGCCGAAATCGCTCGCGGATTCTGGCTGCAGTCCGTTGGCGATCAATCAGACGTCAGCGCCGAGCGGCACCGCATCGCATCAGCGCTGCTTGAAACCCAGGGCGGCCGCAACCTGCTGGGACTTGGTTACGATTCCGACATCCGTCTCTGCAGCATGGCGGATTCCATCAGGATCGTGCCCGAGCTGAACCGCGACACAAACAGTATCGTCGCGTCAGCGGAGTTGTAGGCCGGACCGGGCCGGCCTTGATGCTGCATGAACTGCGATGGTCCCCTCTCCCCCGGCTCACAATCAACCAACTTCTGACGTTGTCATCCGGGGGAGAGGGTTAGGGTGAGAAGCTTTGTTTTTTGTTTCGTCGCATCCATACAACCCAAGCCCCCTCATCCGGCCTTCGGCCACCTTCTCCCCCGATTTCGGGGGAGAAGGGACTATGATCGAACTGACACGAATGGATCAGAATTCTTACTGGTCTATGCACGTAATGTGCCGCTGTCCAATGAGTCAGCCGCCTAGTCACGCCTTCCGTTTTCGCGGGATCCGGTTCTTATCATCAACCAGCACGATCTTCGGGACGTGCTTCGCGCGTTCCTCGTCAGACACTTGCGCATAACTGCAAATAATCACCAGATCGCCGAGGTGGACCAGACGCGCGGCGGCACCGTTCAGGCAGACAACCCCGGAGCCTCGTTCACCACTGATGGCGTACGTTGTTAGACGGTTGCCGTTATTGATGTCGTAAACGTCAACCTGTTCCCATTCAACGATGTCAGCGGCTTCCATCAGTAACGAATCCAGCGTGATACTGCCTTCGTAGTGCAGGCTGGCGTCCGTGACAGTGGCACGATGGATTTTGGATTTGAGCAGGATGCGGATCATGGAATTTCAGGCTCGAAGTCTGGCAGACAATTGGGATTCACAGTTGGCAATGACCTGCTTCACAACCGCATCGACCTCTTCTGTAGTCAAAGTGCGATCAGGGGCCATGAATCGGCAGGTGATCAAATACGACTTGTGGTCAGCATCGATTTGCTTGCCGCGATACTGTCCACCGAATGATGTTTCCAGCAAAAGGTCTCCGGCGGACTTCGCCACGGATTCCGACAACTGAGCCCACGAAACTGATTCAGGCAGCACAAAATTCAGATCTCGGGAAACAGACGGAAACCGCGGCAACGGCTTATACGATCGAGTGGCTTCGAAGATCTCTTCGACCAGCGGGAGACGCAACTCCGCCACACAAACGGCGTCCTGAAGATCACTGCGATCAAGAACATTGCGGCTCAATTCACCCAGCCAGCCCCAGTGTTTTCCATTCAGACTGATAGCGGCACCTCGGCCAGCAGCATATTCCGGATTCGCGGCGGGTTCAGTTGTCAGCACCGCATGAGGTGCCAGTTTCGCGGCCAACGCCTCGACCGTTCCCAGCAGCTGAACAAACGGACGTCCCGACACGATCCCGATCGTGAGCGGCTCGGCCTGCTGCTCGCTGCGTCCCTGACCCGCGTGCAGATAAACCCGAGCGACCTCGAAGAGTTCCGCGTTCGCGTAACCATGTCGTTCATTTTGACGGCGACAGGCAAGCAGACTCGGGATCAGACTTTGGCGCAGTTGATTTTCATGACTGCGGCTGGAATGACTCACGGCAACCGGTGGAATGTCGCCCTCCGGTCGAAACATTTGTCGCTGTTCCTCACTGACGAACGACATCGTCAGCGCTTCGGAAAAACCGCTGGCCGCAAGCTGCAATCGCACGCTGTCGATGACTCGCTCTCGAAGCGTTCGCGCCGTCGAGACCACGGGAAGGTCCGCATTCATCGGGATATGATCGTAGCCGTGGACGCGGGCGACTTCCTCAATCAGGTCGCATTCTCGAAGCAGATCAGGTCGCCAGCTGGGAGGTTCGAACGACGCCGAGTCGGCATCTCGGTTGAGACACTTCAGACCCAGCCGCTGCAGGATCCCGACACACTCATCCGCCGGAATATCAATCCCCAACACTCGCGACACCTGAGCGAATCGCAGCGTGATGGCGTCGCGCTGAGCGGGTGCGGACTGGCCAGCGACAATCGAACCGGAAAGCAGCGTGCCACCAGCAATTTTCAAAATGAGTTCGCAGCAACGCCGGGAAGCCCAGTCCAGCCACTGTCGATCGACTTTTCGTTCAAAGCGGTAAGACGACGGACTATGCAGTTTCAGCGAACGCGCCGTTGCACGTACGGATAATGATGCAAACGCCGCTGCTTCAATCAGAACGTCGATGGTAGTTTCCGAAATCTCGGTGTCGAATCCGCCCATGACCCCCGCGACGGCGACCGGACGATCGGCATCAGCGATGATGCACATGTCTTCTGTCAACGCATACTGTCGCTGATCGATCGCCGTGATGGTCTCACCCTTCTTCGCGCGGCGCACAATGATTTTCTTGCCGTGTAGCTTGTCGAGATCGAATGCATGCAGCGGCTGCCCGCATTCCATCATCACGAAGTTAGTCACATCGACGACATTGTTGACCGAATTGATTCCGACGGCGGCGAGTCGATCTTTGAGCCACGTTGGGCTGGGACCGATCTTTACTCCACGTAGCACTCGACCGTGGTATTCAGGGCACAAGTCCGGGCATTCGATCGAGATCGAAGATGCACTCATCACGGAATCGCCCGATTCCGTCACCTCGGCTGGCGGCACCGTCAGTGGTTGGCCAAACAGCACTGAAACTTCACGAGCCACCCCGATGTGGCCAAGGCAGTCGGGCCGGTTGCTCGTGACTTCAACGTCAATTGCGACATCAGGTTTCGACAGCCCCGTCGCGACGTCATGGAATTCTTCCAGATTCAGTCCCGACATCGTCAGCCGATGAGTCAACTCATCGACACTTTGCGGCAGCGGTACGTACTCGGCCAGCCAATTCTTGCTTACGATCATATCTCAACGCACAGTAACTGAAAAAACCAAAATTGGCTGCCCGCTGCGGCGACAGGTATTAAGGCGAGCGGAAGAAACAGGATTACCAGGGAAATCGCGTCGCCGAGGGAATCCGACCTGAGACAGGTCGGACTACGTAGGCAGATCTGTCCTCAGATCTGCTTCCTTTGGCGTGGTTCAGCGGTACGGGTCCGCTCGACCCAATGACTCGCCGATGGTAAACCCTTTCCTGCCGCTCGCCTTAGAACACAACGTAGATCGATAGACTCGCCTGGGCGAATCCCAGACGCAACGAAGTGTAACGGAACCGCGATGAACTCAAAATGGCATCCAACTGTGTTTCCTGGCGACTGAAGGCACCTGACGCCTGATTTGTTCAGACATTGACCTCGTGAATCTCGATCATTCTGTCCAGTTTTGTGATCGAAAGGACTTCGCGTACATCCCTGCTCGGATTGAATAACTGGACTTTCAGTGGCAAATCGGGAATTCTGGTCAACGACACCAGCAGCCCCAGCATTCCACTGGGCACGAGCCGAACTCCCGTCAGATCAAAGGCGACGACTGACGACTTATTGAATTGCAACAGATCGGTAATCGCGGCACGGTAGTGGGCTGCATTGAATTCCGAAGGAACATCCTTCCCCCCGAAACCCAAAACGGTAATCGGCCCCACGCTGTAGACTTTGAGCAGACCGTCTTCCGTGAGAGCGTACTGCTGTTGCAGGTCTTCAGCGGCCAATTCACTCTCTTCATCATTCGCCATGAGAATCACTCCAGGGAGTCCAGTCCATCTCGATACGCACCCGAATTCTGTTTCCACTCGAAAACGGCACCAATCCAAGGCCGGGATTCCGACAATGCCAAATCAACTTCGGCATTCTACCGATTCCCGTAAGGGACACCATTCATCGTGACAGAAAAAACGAACCATGTGCAAAACACCATCGTTTTGTTGCCGCTTCGTGCTCCAGATTCAGGGAATTCAGCTTTGAACCTTTTTGCGGCGGATTTGCGACTTCGAATTCGCCATTTCGTTGGTATGTTTTGTTCAATCGATGATGTGTTGTTAGAGATTCCCGCTTTTCACGAAATTGCCCTGCATTGCCCACATACCAACCGGCCATTGAAACTCCCCGCACACTAAAGCTAGCCTCAGATCGATTGCTGGCTCAACTGGCCTCGGAACTTACCGGCCCGAGCGTACTGGTGTTGTTGATACACGGAACGACCCTCGCTTCCGCGCTGAGAGAGGCTCGCCCGGACCTAAAGTTCACGTTTTTTACGACCGAGCACTTCTTCTTCCGTACGCTGCAGGCGTTTCATTCAGATTCGGAAGTAGTCCCGCGCACTGAAGAGGCCGACTCGCATGGAGATCAAGGCGTTGCTGGCGCAGTGACAGATTCTGTCAGGATCGTGTGCGCGGCTGACCCGCCAGATGAAGAATACGACACGGTCATTTTTCCGACACTTTCTGGCGATTCGTCCGAGCTTGCTCAGGATCTCATCCAGGCCGCGCATCAGAGACTGCGTCCCGGCGGGCGGTTGTTTGCTTCAACCAACAACCCGAAAGATCGCTGGGTTCAAAGTCAGCTTAAAGCGATCTTCAGCAAGGTCGATGTCCAGAAGCACAAACAAGGCACCGTGTGCATCGCCACGAAGTCCAGCCCGCTCAAAAAGGAAAAGGGCTTTCGCGCGAGGTTCGCGTTTCGACAGGGAGAACGGCTCGCGTACGTTGAAAGTCGACCGGGCGTCTTCTGTCATCGACGCGTTGACGGCGGCGCGAGGGTTCTGATCCGATCGCTGAAACTGCTGGCGGCCAGCGAAGGCCAGCCGGAATTTGTTCCACAGCGAATCGTCGAAATGGGATGCGGTTCCGGTGCCGTCTCCGTCGCTGCTGCGATTGAATATCCCGACGCCGTTATCCTTGCGGTGGACAGCGATGCGCGTGCCGTCGAATGTACTTTGCGATCGGCGGAGCTCAATGAAATCACTTCGATTCAGACGCTGCTGGCATCTGACGGTGTCCTGCCGGATCCCGGCATGTGGGATCTGCTGCTGGGGAATCCGCCTTATTATTCCGACTATAGAATCTCAGAGCTGTTTCTTCAGGCCGCGCGAACGAGACTTCGCGAAGGTGGCCGGATTCACCTCGTCACCAAACTGCTCGAATGGCATCAGGCGCGCATGGAACAGCTGTTCGCCGACGTCCGGCAACATGTGATCAGCGATTACACCGTGTTCACTGCGGTGGCGAAGAATAAGCCTGGGTCAAAGACCCGACGCTAGCTGATGGTCGGACGATTCCAGTCGCTGGCTGAGCATTTGAATTTCGTCCAGAGCCATACTGCGGTGATATTCGTCGTTCTTGTTCGGCTCCCGCAACTCCAACATGATTGAACTGCGAACGTAACGCAGACCCCGCAGCAGGACTTCACGTTCGTTGTCCGAAACTTCGATATGAATCATTCCAGTTGTCACAGCAGGAACTCCGAATGACGCCCGCTGAACAATTCGGATACCTCCTTGAATCCAAACTCAGCATCATCACGGCCAGACGCTGAAATGCGCTGACGGCAGAAAGGCTGGCACATCATGACCAGCAGGTTGCGAAGTATACGACTCGAATTCCAGTCTCTCAAGCAGTCAAACGGAATCCAGCACAAAGGGAGCATTTCAATTTGCGGACCGGTCTGAACACGCAACGGTGGAAACCCCGCCCATTCATAACGTTGCGCTCCAAGACGCAAACCGTGCGATGCGATCTTTCAGAACCCACGAAATCCGCGACATTCGGCCAGAACAACTCAAGATTTTGTTCCGGCTCGCAGCGAACCATTACGAAACGCATCTGCCATCGCTTTCGGCACTGCCGATTCTGACAGCACGACTTCAGCCTGATTTTCCTGCGTCAGCGCTCTCATTTCCTGTTCCAGCGCCACAGCGGCGGCTCGGCGTTCTTCCGCGTGAGCCCTCGCGATTCGCATGTCGGCTTCGGCCTGATCAGCCTGCAGCCGGGCACCAACATTGTCGCCAACGTCGATGTCCGCGATGTCGATGGAGACAATTTCGTACGCAGTTTGCGAATCCAGCCCTTTCGCCAGCACCGCCCGCGCGATGAGCATCGGATTCGCCAGCACTTCCTTGTGACTTTCACAGGAACCAATCGCCGAAACAATTCCTTCGCCAACGCGGGCAATGATAGTCTCTTCAGTGGCCCCACCAATGAGCTGAGTGATATTCGTCCGCACGGTCACACGGGCGCGGGCTTTGAGCTGAATGCCATCGCGGGCCACGCCGTCCAGTGTCGGACGTCCGGATCGACCGGGGTCCGGGCAATCAATGACTTTCGTCTTCACGCTCGTCTGAACGGCTTCAAGCACATTTCGTCCGGCAAGGTCAATCGCGGCCGCCGTCTTCCAGTTCAAATCAATCTGAGCGCGATGCGCGGCGATCAGAGCCCGGATAACCAGCGGAACGTTGCCGCCAGAAAGATAATGAGATTCCATAGCATTCGTCGTGATGTCGTCCAACCCGGCCTGGACGGACATGATCCGAGTATCCACGATCAGCTGAGGGTTCACTTTCTTCAACTTCATTACGACCATCTGCAACGGCCCAATTCCGGCCCCCGACATGAAGGCTCGAAACCACAGCGAGGCGACCGAGGCAAAGACCCCCAGGAAAATCAGCAACAGGATTCCAAGGATGACACCAACGCCCGCCAACAGCAACTGTATAAATGTAAGTTCCGCCAACATCGGCAGGGCTGCAAGTCGCAGATCCAGCATCGTACTTCTCCCAAGTATTCAGGACTCGCCAGTGTCCCCGCGGAACGCCAGCTGATCTCGGCGAGGATTGTAAGTGCATTCCCGCGCAATTCGCAAACGAGTCCACCACGCTCCCGCGACGTCGTGTGTATTCGCTCAATGGTGGCGAGCAATTCCGGAGATTTCGACTACAATCGCCACCCAAACGATTCCCTCGGCGGATCATATCGACTTTTGAAATCGCCACTTTCCAGATCAGGAGCGCATTTGTGAGTATTGAATCCCGCTTGAGCCAACTCGGTATCACCCTGCCACCGACGCCTCCGCCCGGTGGCGTCTACACGCCGGTTGTGATCGTTGACAATCTTGCTTACGTTTCCGGACAGGTGCCCTATGGGCCAGACGGAAAACTAGTGGTCGGCAGGGTCGGCTCGGATTTGACTGAAGAAGAGGGAGCCGCCGCCGCTCGGACGGTGGCATTGACAATGCTGGCCACCATCAAAGCGTCACTGGGAAGTCTTGACCGAGTCAAACGCATCGTGAAAGTGCTGGGTTTTGTGAACTCGACCCCGGAGTTCCAGAAACATCCTGCGGTAATCAACGGCTTCAGCAACACCATGGTCGAAGTCTTCGGCGAAGCTGGAAAAGCCGCCCGCAGCGCCGTGGGGATGGGCTCGTTGCCGTTCAATGTGCCAGTCGAAGTCGAAGCAATTCTGGAATTGCATTCCTAGTCCGACTGCAGGCTGTCGATTTAGTCGGTATTCACAACACGACACGTCAGTGAGGGATAAAATTACCAGCGTTTTTCACCAGGCATCCCTCGCTGACGCAATTTTGAAGTTGCGCTAATCGTAAGGGCTGGAAGCCCGACACATCGTCAGCCGGTGGCGTGAGCCACCGGAACAAGTAAAACACAGCAAGCTAGGCCCGGAGGGCCGACACAGTGACCCGTGTGTCGGCCCGTCAGGCCTCTGGTT
>Ga0154020_10003603_pt1 | contig 18604 bp, 16 predicted proteins | sample Klosneuvirus_201_FD_109709 | JGI IMG/M metagenome (GOLD analysis project Ga0154020, IMG submission 109709) | Active sludge microbial communities from wastewater, Klosterneuburg, Austria - Klosneuvirus_20160825_MG | ecosystem: Engineered > WWTP > Aerobic digester > Activated sludge | place... | reverse complement strand
GACGGGCCTGAGACCCGTGAGCCGCATGTGCGCGATGAAGGATTTACCGCTGTCACGCGCCAGAAATTCTGCTTTGGTCATATTATGTCGCCTGCGAATTTGTTGCCAATCCAATGTTCTGCGCAGATCCTCTGGACGGTAAGTGTAACAAATTAATTTTAGGTGATGCCGTACGCAAAAGTCCGGCCGATCGTAATTACCTATCTGTTCCTCATTCTTAGCATAAACTGCCAAAATAATACTTGGGGCAAATTTTGGGATCTGCACACCTCCGCGGTCACAGTGGCTAGTGACCCTTTGGCTGCTTGCAAGGCGGCTGTGGCGGGGGATGAGCGGGCGATAATTTGCGTGCCCGCCAACACGACGGGGTTTAGCCGAGGTTATACGGGGTTGGCGACTCCTATTCACACTGTAGCTTCGATCAGCCCATTCGCCATGGGAAAATACGAAGTCACTTATGCAGATTGGCTCGTAGTCAAGAGTTGGGCTTCGCCCGGAAATGGCTATACTTTTGCTAATATAGGCCAACCGGGCTCAGTCGGAGGAAATCCCGATACGCACCCCGCAACAAACATGAATTGGCGCGATATGATTATCTGGTGCAATGCGGCTTCGCAAAAGAGTGGGCTGACGCCAGTTTACTATACAGATGCTGCGTTTACGCTGCCATTGAAAGTAGCGACGGGTTCCGCGGTGAGTGGCGCAACGACAACAGCAGGTGCTGAAGACAATCCCTATATTAAATGGTCGGCTAACGGCTATCGCCTACCCACGGGAGCCGAGTACGAATATGCCGCTCGCTATGTTGACGGGACAAACTATACAAGGGGAGATGCGCCAAGTGGGTGGGTAGATAGTAACGTAAATATCACTGTCGATCAAACGGAAAAAAATGTCGTGTCGTGGGACGGAGTCAACTCTCCGGGTGCCTCACACCCGGTAGGAATATTGGCACCAAACGCATTGGGAATTTACGATCTAAGCGGCAATGCGTTTGAGCTTTCGGGTGATTGGAATGGAGCTTACGCTGCCATCTCGCCATACACGGACGCCGACAGCGCGGGGCCGGCAACAGGCGGAAGTCGCGATGCACGCGGCGGTGGTTATACCGGTGAATTTGGTACCTCAGCGCGTGGCACTACAACTCCGCAATCGCCCGCGACAGACCGCGGCTTCCGCGTCGTGCGGCGGCCTTAACCAGAGCTTGCCACGGGTTTAAACCCGTGGCAAGCGAAATCTATTTAAAGTCTAACAACTCGACTTCGAAATTCAGCACCGAATTCGCGGGAATCGAACCGCTGTCGCGCGGGCCGTATGCCAGCTCGCTCGGGATGGTCAGCTCGTACTTCGCGCCCTTTTTCATCAGTTGCAAGGCTTCGGTCCAGCCTTTGATGACACCGTTCACCGGAAACTGAGCGGGTTGCCCTCTCTTGAGCGAACTGTCAAATTCGGTGCCGTCGATCAAAGTGCCGCGGTAGTGCACCTTCACTGTGCTGGTGGCTTTGGGCGATGCGCCGCTACCGGGGTTGATAACCTTATATTGCAGGCCCGAAGCGGTCACGACAACGCCGGGTTTTGCTTTGTTGGCTTCGAGGTATTCTTTGCCTTTGGCTGTGTTAGCAGCGGCTGCGGCCGGGTCTTTGCTTGCGCCTCTGTTTGCTTGCAAAGCCATAATTGCTTCACGCATCTCTGCGTCGGTCAGCTTGGGGTCTTTACCCGCAAGTGTGTCGGCGAGCGCAGCGGCGAGTGTCGGTACATCGATGTCAACAACGCCCTGGGCTTTCATGTTGCGGGCAATCTGGAAGCCTATCGCGTAGCTGGCTTTGCCTTTTGGGGTGCTCAGGTCAGCTTTGTTGCAGGCAGCGAGCCCGATGAGAGCAATGCTTGCTCCCAGAATCTTCAGTTTTTGCATTAAAATATTCCTCCGTCGGCTGTTAGCACGAACGGCCGACGGGTCGGCTCTGACGACTGACAGCACTATCCGCTCAAAGATGTGTTTGATGGCGGGCGTAAACAAGGTTTCTATAAAGAAGATTTACCCGGGCATTGGATTGTCTTGACGTGCCGATGGGTGCGGCGACGCGCACGCATGGCACATAAAATATTCCCCCACAAATCATTTCAACAAATTGCACCGGGAGTCTGGCAGCTCGAAGGCTCGCTGCCATTTCCGCTCAAGCGTAATATGACCGTGGTAAAACTTTCGGGCGGTGGATTGCTAATCTACAGCGCCATTGCACTCGACGACGCAGGTTTCACCGAACTCGAAAAATTAGGCAACCCTGAGATCATCGTGGTGCCGCAACCTTTCCACGTGATGGACCTGGCTTTTTATAAACAGAAGTATCCGCAACTCAGGGTCTTGGGGCCCAAGCAGGGCGAGGAGTTCAATGGTGTGCGCGTCGAGGCTGATGTGGTGACGGCGCTCACCGACGCCAATGTGATGGCCTCGCTGGCGCCCGGCCTCAAGAACCCCGAAGTGCATCTCAAGATCAAGGTACCGGGCGGTTATGCGCTCTGTGTCTGTGATATTTTTGCCGGTAAGAATTGTTATGAGCAGGGTCTCGGCGCCAGCATCTTCAAATGGCTGCTGGGTACGAGCAACGACGGCTTTGGCATCGCCAAGATTGTTAAGTGGCGGCAGATTGCTGACCGGGCCGCGGTGAAGAACTGGGCGTCAGGACTCGCCGTCGATCAGCAACTCAAGATGGTGCTGGTCTGCCATGGTGAGCCTTTTAAAGACGATATGGCGACAGCAATGCGGCAGGCAGCCGCGGTACTTTAGCGGGTTTCGCGGGCTGTAACAACTGAAAACCGCATTCGCCTTTACCCGCTGATCGGGACTCCGATTTTTCCGTATGGTTCGACGTAGCTCACCACAGGTGGGCCTCCGCATCGGGGTTGTAGATTATCTGAATGCATACCCGCTTTGGGCAGCACTCGAAGCTGCGGAGAATTCAGGCCTTATTGGCGAAAGCTCGCCAGCTCGGGAAATCCATAGCAACAAAAGTGGTGCCAATGCTTTAGGGGCCGCGGATATCCATAGCAGCAAAACTGGTGCCGATGCAACCCTGTTGGTCGAAGAGAACAGGGTCGAACTCATTCGCGGGGTGCCCTCATTTTTGGCGGGCGAACTGCTCGCGGGGCGCGTCGATGCCGCGCTCATCTCGTCGGTTGAGTACCTGCGCCACCGCGAGGGGCTGAGTTACCATCCGGGCCTGTGTATTTCTGCCGCGCATGAGGTGAAGTCGATACGCCTGTTTGTGCAGAGCGTGCGGCAGCCGTTTGCGGCACAGCTGCGAACTATTCAAAAAATCTACACCGATATTTCGTCGCGCAGTTCGGTGGCGCAGTTGCAGGTGATGCTGGCCGAGCTCAAGGCAAATACGGTGCTCGAAGAAATTACCAATGCGGGTCAGCGCATCGCGGTGCTCAAAGAAGATGAGGCGCTGCTGTCGATCGGTGACACTGCGCTGGCGCACCTGAGCGACCCCTCTTACGATCTGCAGCGCGAATATTTCGGGCTGTTTGCGCATGGCTTTGTCTATGCGCTGTGGGTGTTCCGCGAAGGTCTGAGGGCAAGTCTTGTGCCTCTCTTGAGCAATGCCTATGAAGTCTATAAGGCGGATCAACCCCGGTATTTACAGCTGGCCACAGAACGTTTCGGCTTTCCAGCCGAATTCACGCGCACCTATTTGACGGAAATTATACACCACGAACTGAGCGCGGAGCGCAAAGCCGATCTGGATTTTTTCGCGGCGAAGTTAAAAATTTGAATCTCGGCGTAATGCCTACGCCGCGCCTTGCCGTTTGAAATCCGCCTCAACACCACCCAGCCCCTGCGCGATCAGATTATGAAAATATGCCCGGCCGATAACTAATTCAACATCACGTAAAAACGGCACCAGCTGGTAGCGCAGACCGGCGGTGGGCAATGCGTTCTGCAGCAATTGCACGGCATTGAGCGCCAGTGAATCAGGCTGGAGCGAGATGCGCTCGGCAACGGCCGGCTGCATTAGTTTTGCAGTGAAGGCTTTCAGCACAGTTTTCGGCATCAGGAACGGCGCCTGCATGTCGAGCGCATCAAAAAGGGACTCGATGAGCGTGAAGCTGTTGGCATCGGGAAAATAAAACCGTTCCGCGAGCTCGCGGTGCAGCATCTCTTCGTCGGCAAAGGATGCGACCTGCCAAACATCGGGCACACCCTGCAGCCAGTTGGCATAGCGCCAGAGATGATGGTATGATTCTTTTTCCTCGGCGCTCACCGGTACACCGAGTTTTTCGAGCCCCGAAGCGACTACGTAGCCGAACAGGGTGCCGGTCTGCGCGAGTTCAGTCTGGTTGATCGGCTGAATTTCGTGTTGCCAGCGACCCGCAGCGAGAATCGATCGGCGCACCACTGCGTGCAGAATACGCACACGCAGCACAGAGCGCCAGCCTTTCGCGCCGGGTTTCAGCGCATCGCTTTCCAGCACATCGCGCACCAGCGTCGCCGTTTCATACAAGCGGCGCAGTACCTGCCCGCGCAGGCGTCCGGTATGCACCAGTACGCGCGCTTGATTCACGGGCACATAGGTGAGCACCAGGCTATGCAAAACGAAGACCGCTGTCGATAAAAGGGAATTTCGCAGAAAGAGTTCGGCACCCGGTTGCATGGCGGCAAAGTTGACCCACGCGGGCACATCCTGCACTTCGGCGAGAAAGGTACGGCATTTGACGTTGCCAGCTTCGGCCTCTGATTCGACAAATGCCAGCAGATCGGGCATTGCCGGTTTTTTCTCCATGATGAGATCGGCAATCGGGTCAACCAGCGGGTCGCCGATGCGTTCATGGCGGGCGATCAAACCGGTATCTATGGGAAATCGCAGCATGCCCTCCGGGGAATAATTGCGAATCAGGCTGTCAGTCAATGACCTGGAAAACTCTCTGCAAAAACATTTGACTCCGCCGTCTCGCACTCGAAAGCTGTACGCCCATGGCACAAGGCACTAACGAACCAGGCAAAAAACCTTATTTCTGGCAGCGGAAATATTTTATCGACAAACGCTTCCAGAGCAAGTTCATTCTGCGCTATTCGATTGTGGTGGCAATTTCAGCCGCGCTGGTTCTGGGTGCGTTGTTTGCCGTAAAAAACAAAGCCTACAGTCTTTTACCGGACAAAGCGTCTGTGCTCGCGCAGATGGATGTGAATAATCACAAGACTCTGGCTAAAGACAAAGAAGGAAAATGGCAGCTTGTGGCCGAAGGTGAGGGTGAAGAATTTTTTCCTTTAAAAGTCACGAGCGGCGGCTATAAATTCTATAATGCTTTTGATCTCTATCTCTGGCCTGTCGTCGCGGTAACAATCCTCAACATCTTGATCATCATGATCTATAGCGTGTTCTTTTCGCACAAGGTTGCCGGGCCGATTTTCAAAATCCGCAAGACGCTCAATCACTATCTCGCAACGGGTGAATACAACGACATCAAACTGCGGTCGGGCGACAACTTTGACGAACTGGCGCGGTTGATTAATCATGCAATGCACCGGCGTGCACATAAACATGGCAGCGATAACGGCTCTGCCGCAAACGAGGATAAACAATAATCCATGCGTCTGAGTGTTGCACTGGTTTTTGCTGCGGTTTCGGCCGGTGGCATCATTGCCGATTCGTCGCGGCCTGAAATTCTCGACCGTATCCGCGACTATGATCTGCGCCACAGCGACCTGTTGGTGAAAATCGTCAAAGACCCCGAAACGCTGCGCTACGCGAAAGTGCGCGCGCTCGAAAAAATGTCTGTCATATACCAGCAGTCTAAAGCCGAGGGAGAGACTGTTGCTACACGTTATCTGGACGGCATCAATACCGGTCTGGTGCACAAGAGCCCTGATGTGCGCGAAGCTGCTTGCAGTGCGGCGATTGTGTTCAAAGAATCTGTCGTCGCTGCCCAAATTTCTGCGAGCGTGGCAAAAGCCCTTAAAGAAGAGAGCGCGCCCTCAGTGATCTATGCATGCGCACACACGATTGGCGTGTATACGAAAGCGGCCGACCTCGCAGTCCCCGCGCTGCTGGCAAGAGTGGAAAAATATCTAACCGACTTTCAGGATAGCTCTGAAGATGAAAAAGCGCTGCGCGAAGTTTGCCACTCGCTCGCGATCATGAAAGCGCGCAAAGCATTCATTCCGTTGCTGAAACTTCTGCAGTCCCGTTATGACGAAGATGTGAAAGCCGCCGCACAGGAAGCGATTCAGTCCTTAAGGGCAAATTAAACTAGCCACGGGCTATAGCCCGTGGCCATGAGCAGCAACGCGTTCGTACACCCGGTGCATGCGGTTGCGCCGCAGAATTGCTTCGGTTTTTTTAACCATGCTGTACTGAGCCCATTCCTTTTCTGAAAAATATTCCGCTTTGAGCGGTTTTTTGCCGGCGCACTGGCTGGCTTCGGCCAGGGCGAACATGTGGTTCCAGGTCGGGGTGGTGAAACAGAAGGGGGGGTGTGGATTTTTCACTGATTTGGCCATATGTTTCACGGAAAAGGCGGAAGGATAATATCTGTCCGCATCTTCATACGCCAAGAGCGTTGGCTTTCCGGCTTTATCGAGCACCACTTCGATCATTTCAATATCTGCCGCACCGAACATGATATCTTTTAGCCGCAAGCCGCCTGTATAGATGACACGGCTCATGAATGCACCAAAACCTTTATGCGGATTCTCTTCGTGCGAATAAAACGGGTGATATGCAATGAATGTTTCACCCCGTCCATCCAGAGCCATTCGGTAGAGAAGCCGCTCGGGGGCCCCGTATAGATCGTGCCCGATAATGATCGGGGCAAACTTCTGCGCCAGCGCATCGTTGCGCACGGGAGTAAAACCGGCAGTGGAAAAATCGGTTTCCTTAATCGGCCTGAGCACCCAAAATGCGATGATTCCTAAAACAATAAAGATCGTCGCCAGCGTGCGCAGGCCGCGGTGTTTGAGCCTGGAGGCCATAGGCTATTTTTCGGCCTTTCTCCTGAGCGAAATTTTTACGTCGATACGTACCAGTTTCTCTATCGGATTCAGCGCGCTGTTATATGTGATACCAAATTTTTCCCGGTCGATCAACACGCTGCCGGTGAGCATAAAGCTACTTTCATTGCCTTCGCGCTTGAGCGAGAGTTCAACGGGCTGTGTGATGCCACGAATTGTCAGTTCTCCGGTTACATCGAACTGCGTCGCCTTGGCGGCACTGGGATTGTCTGCTTTGGTAGATTTGATGCGGAAGGTGTGCTGCGCATTTTTTTCGCAATCAAAGAAGTCGGCACTGCGCAGGTGTTTATCGCGGCGTTCATTATCGGTATCAATAGACGCGCAGTCGATCGCAAGATCGCCCACCACGTGCAGGTTGCCGGTAACTTTGCCTTTAAACGTCCACTTACGGAACAGGCCATTGGCATTGACGACTCGGGATTTCGACAGAAAACCGATCTGCGATTTGGCATAGTCGATTTCATACCAGTGGGTGCGGGCCGTGAGCGCCGTGGTGAGCGAAAAGACTGCGAGCAGCGTCATGGTTCTGAGTTTCATACAACATCCTCCGTTTATCAGGCGCGCCAGTTGCGCCGGCGCAGCCAGGTTTTTATCTGGTACAGGTGTTCTGTACCAAAGAAGAGAAAATAGTTCATATAGACGACGAGGTAATAGCCGCGCTGGACCCAGTCGCTGATAATCATCAGGTAAATGACGATCAATGCCTGAAACGCAGCGAGAATCCACATGGGCACAGGTATAAAGAAGAACAGCAGGACTTCAGTGGTCGGGTACAGTGCGGCGACAGCAAAAAACAACGACATTTCGAGTGGCATGAAAGTGTCGATTGCCAGACCCGTTGCGAGCGAATAGGCTACCGACAGAATCAATCCGACTAAAAAATAGAGTGTTGTCTTGAACGGCCCCCACGCCTGTTCGATAATCTGCATGATCGAATAAAGAAAGAATAGCACAATAATGATCCAAAAATCGTGGCTGAGGGGCAGCGCGATAAAAGTAAAAACGCGCCAGACTTCGCCCTTGAGGACGAGTTCAGGAATCAGCATGAATTTGAGTTTCGCCATCGGCGAAATCTGGTAAGCCAGAAAACCGAATGCCTGCATGATGACCAGAATCAGGCCGAGGTTTTCAATGCCGAGCTTGTGGTAGCGGCGTTCGAGGTTGTCGATGAAACGCGGAGTTTGAATTGACATAGCGGTTGTGACTCAGGGAAACGCTTTGTATCCGCGTCGCGGCGGACAGACAAATTTGGCAGATTTGCAATGCATAAGAACCTGATCCGGGCATTTTTCTTTTCAGCCGCTGTGGCCACCCTGCCCGCGACGGCCGCGGTGCCTGCCTATGAAATGGCCGGTTTGTTAACCGGTGCCGTGGGCATCGGCGTCAGTGAATATTACAAGGCGGACCTTGTACCCCAGGAAGCGCGCTGGAAAACGCCGCCAGGCATCGATTCCGGCGTGAGGAACAGCTTGGTGTGGTCGAACACGAAAATGGCCGCGACGATGAGCGATGTGATGCTCTACGCGGTTGTACCGGCGATTGCTTTCGGCGCACCTCTCGCCATGAGACAAGACTACAGTCGCTCCCTCGTGACGATCGGCGAGGCCGCTGTTGTGACGGGAGTTATTACGCAAATAGCCAAATTTTCCGTTGCGCGCGGGCGGCCTTTCGCGTATTACAATAACGACTATTCTTCGCCGGATAGCAAGCTTTCATTTTTCAGCGGTCACACCTCGTATTCGTTTGCGGTATCCCTTTCGGCGGCAATGTTGCTGAGTGACTCGCTGCCCAAATACAGCACCCTTATATATACCCTCGCTTTGCTGATAGCAGCCGTGCCGGGTTATCTGCGTATTGCCGCGGACAAACACTACTTCACCGATGTTCTCACGGGGGCACTCGTTGGCTCCGGTGTGGCTTATGGCGTAACCCGTATGCAACTCAGCGCCAATTCGATACCCAACGGTGATGAACGACGCCTGCAATTGCAGAAAGTATTTGTGCTGCAGTGAAGACGCTGGCCTTCATTCTGTTAACTTCTTTGCAACTTGCATTGGTCGCGTCCTGCAAGTCGGGCCAGCACGCAGATTCGCCGGAGGTACCAAAGCTAACCCCGGACAAATTTTTTGAACTCGACTGGCAGCGGCAGGTCGAGTATCTCGAATCTGTGACCAGTTCCAATCTCGTGCGCGGTGACAAAGAAATCATTTCTGCCGCGCTCAGTGACGACGACAGCGCGGTGGTCATCGCGGCGCTCGAAACTATTCTGAGGCTCGAACTCGATGCCTACTTGCCGAGGGCGACCGAATTTCTGACCAGTGATGATCCTATCACGCGGTGGCGTGCATTGCTGATCATTGAAAGCATGAGTTCAGATATTTCTATTTTGCCCTCGATCATCAAGCTGACAACAGACCCAGAGTGGCTCGTGCGCGAGGCGGCATACCGCACAGTGCGCAAATTCAAAGCCGAGCGGGGTAACAAAGCCTACTTCTACACGGTGCTATTTCATCTCAACGAAAAAAATCCGCAAGTGGTGGCAGAAATCTACCGGACTCTTGTCTGGTACGACGATGAAACTGCGTGGCCGTACATGATGAAGCGGAGTTATCACTGCAAGTCGGCTTCGGAGCTGATTCTGGTCATGCGCGAACTCGCGCGCACGAAGACGCGCGATGCGCAGGTGCGGTTGAAGACGCTCACGCGGAGCCAGAGTGTGATCGTGAGACAGGAAGCGGGCGAGCTGTTAAGAAAATATTTCTGAAGTAGTTTTCCGAATTTAATAATAGACTTTTCGATCTAAATATATTTCAAAAATCAGCTTTACGCGAGGAGGCTACCGACACCAGAATAGCCACATGGCACAGGTCGCGAAGATTTGCGAAATGGCGTTGTTTTTTCCCGCATGCTGTTCTTTTTTTCTGACTGCCCCGGTTTTCGCAGAAGGCCGCTTTCTTTCTATGCATGGCAAGGTGCAGGTGTTTGAAAGTGGACGCTGGGCCAAGGCTGAAATCAAGAGTAAAATCACCGAAGCCAGCAGCGTTCAGGTTGGCTATCGCAGCGGGGCTGTCATTGCATTGCCCGAAGGCAGTCAGGTCGCGCTCAAAGAGAATACGGTGCTCAGCTTTAACGAGCTCGCAACCGATCTCTCAAAGCCACGCACAGAGCTTTATATTCAGCAGGGCGGCCTCGGGGCATATGTCAAGAAGCCTGCAAGCGGACAGAAAAATTCTTTTATCGTGAAGACGCCGACTGTCGTCGTGGGCGTGAGGGGTTCTTTCATGGAACTCGCACGGCACGGCACGCAGCACGAAGTCAAAGCGATCGAATCGGCTGCCTTTCTGCGCAACAAAGCAACGCCGACAACGAACCGCGAACGCCTGCAAAAAGCGTTCGCTGTGCTTGAGCGCGCCTACCTCATGGATCGCGATGAAAAAGTCAGAGCGTCGCGCTTTGCAGATAAAGCACAGTTGCCAGAAGATAAGCAGGCTTTTGCCGAAATTTTGCAGCCGGTCGCCGATACGCCTGCCATTGTGCAAGCCATAAAGGAAATCAAAGACCATCGGACGCTCACGCGCGAACTGCTGACGCGGCAAGAGAAAGTATTCGAGGCAAACCAGAGCGACCGCAAGGCAGTCGTTCAGGCTCTCATGCAGGTGCGCGCATTGACCTTGCTGCAGTTGCTTTGGGCAGAAGCAGCATATAAGGCAGAACTCGAAGCCTATCTGATAGCGCTCAAACAAAGCAATCGCAAGAAAGAACAGACAGACGAAGACGACGAGGTCTTCTTCAACAACCTCGAATTTGCTTCTGTGCCACAAGGCGATTCGGCACGGTCAAGCGGAGATCTGCATGGCCCCTATTCGACGCGCACATTCGATTCGCGCGCCGAGCGAAATTTTTCATCGGGGTCTTCGGCTGCAGAGCAGTCTTTTCTCGGCAATATTACCGACATTCAATCTGGCTTTGGCAACGACATTCAGGGACTCTACGATTCTATCAACTCAGTCACCCAACCATCTTCCGTAGGCGAGCCCACGCTGCAGAAATTTTAGGGGGATATATGAATTTCATGAGAGCCGTCGCATTTGGGGGAGCAAGCCTCACGCTGCTGATTACTGTTGGCTGCGCCAAAAAACAGTTACCTGAAGCCAAGGTCAAAGGTTTCGCCCGCTTCCAGTTGAACGGAGGCGCCACAATTTCGCAGGCCTCGAGTGACGAGTACAATCCATACGTCATTCAGATGGGGAATAACTATCTTGTGCTGGTTTTCGGCTCGAACCGCGCTTGCGGTACCTGCACGGGGCATAACCTGTTCGTGGCGCGTTCGGTGGGCCCTTACAACAACGATGCAGTTTTTCCCGCGTTTGAAAATCCGACTGTGATGACGGTTGGTGGCACCCCGCTCAACTATGCGAGTCGCATTCAATACGCAGCGACCGCAACCGGCAATAATGTGCGTATCTTTCTGACGAATGCCGGCGGCAACGTACAACAGACGGCTGCGATTGCCCCGACTGGACCCTATGACACGACCCTCACGAACATTGCAAACGTTGCGGGTCTCACCTCTACCGTTCTGGGTGTCGAAATCACAGGCAACAGACTCTATGCACGAAAGGGCGCCACCGTGTATGCGATCAACCATGCATCGGCGGGCGACCCGCTGGTGGCGATGGCAACGGGGCAGACTGCGACATCGGTTGCCAGTATCGACGGCAGTTTTACGTCGCGCAGCGACGGCTTTTTTTCGCTGATTGACGGTACGATCACAAGCATGTCGCTCTATGGCAATGGCGGCAATCTCGTCTCTGTGAATAACGCGATCGCGAAAGGACGCATCAGCCCGCGGCAAATTACAGTCATGGGTGGTCTCGGCGGCGGTTTTAACGGCGCGCTCATGTTTGTTTCGGGCGTTGAAGTTGGCGGCTCGAGCGAAGACATGTATGTCGTCGATGGCCTCACCGTGTGGGAAATGTGGCAGCAGATTAACCCCAAGCCACCCGGCGCGCCCGAGGGTTCAACGCCTGCAGAAACCACGGCAGCAGCCCCCGCTTTTTCACCCACTGCGGGAACCTACGGAATTCCTCTCAGTCTTTCTATTACTTCGACCACCACCTCAGCGACGATCTGCTACACGACGAACGGTGTTGATCCGGTGTGCAACGCGACACCCGCGTGTACGACCGGAACACAATATTCGACAACTGTGGGTCTCGGGTATTTCACCGGCACCGCAAAAGCGATCGCCTGCAAAGCCGGACTCACAAATTCGCCGGTGGTCTCCGCCGCTTACGTATCGGATAATATTCAGCCGGTCGCCCCAGGCGGCTTCAATACCTTTGTAACTGCTCCCGGCGAAATCTATCTCTCTTGGACTGCGGGCTCGGATAACCTCACCACAACGGGGAACCTGGTCTATGAAATCTGCCAGAGCCTCGTCAATGGCGGATGCGATGCCTTTACGGCGACCTATACGACTGCTGCTGCGGCGCTGAACCGCAACGTGACAGGCCTTACGTCGTCGACAACGTATTATTACCGCGCCAAAACGCGCGATGAAGCTGGCAATACGAGCGGCTACACGGCGCAGATTAGCGGTACCACGCTTGCCGGGCCCACGGTAAACCCGCCGACTTTTAGCCCCGTGGCTGGGCTTTACAACGCTACGCAGAATGTAACAATCAGCACCACAACCGGTTCGGCAATCCTTTGCTATACCACCGACGGCAACACTCCAGCCTGTGACGCTACTCCAGTCTGCACCACTGGGTCGGCTTATGGCGGCACCGTGGCAATTGCTACAACCCAACAGCTCAAGGCAATCGGCTGCCGCAGCGGCTATACGAATTCGACGGTGACAAGTGGCACCTATACAATCGATACAATTGCACCCATGATTTCAGGGGTCGCTCCGGCATCGAATGATTCGCCGGTTAGCACGCAGGTCAGCTTCACATTTTCAGAAGCCTGCGCGTCGGGCAATGTCACTTGGACGCGTACAGGCGGCAATACTGACGGCGGCGGATCCCCACCCGGTACGCATACTCAGGTCCTAACGGGTACTGAGTTGAATTCAGGCGCGCATAGTAATATTACGCTGACGAATATCCCGACGCTCGTTTCGGGTGCAATTTATTCCATCGCGTTCAATTGTACCGATGCCGCTGGAAATGCAGCCACGACAGTGACGAGCACAAACGTGACGCACAATGCGCCAACCGGGCCGCCACGGCTCATGGAAACCAATGGCACGGTAAACGCCATGGTTTTGAATGGCACCACACTCTATGTCGGTGGAAATTTCACTTATGTCGGTGCGGCGACGGGCTCTGGCGCAACGATCAACACAAGCAACGGCGCGATTTCTTCGACTGTTACAACCATTCTCAACATGGCGAGCCAGATCTTGGCTGCTGCCCCTGACGGATCAGGCGGCTGGTATATCGGAGGTACTTTCCTGACGATCGGCGGCGTGGCTCGCAACCGTATAGCTCGGATCAATGCCGACGGTAGCCTCAATGCGTGGAACCCGAACGCCAGCGCGCAAGTCACGACGCTTGTGGTTTCCGGTGGGATTGTCTATGCCGGCGGGGATTTTACCACAATTGGCGGGCAGACGCGCAACCGAATCGCCGCGCTCGATGGTACGACGGGACTCGCAACAGCCTGGAATGCCAACGCCAACTTACCCATAAGTACATTGGTCTTATCGGGATCGGGCACCACTCTCTATGCCGGTGGCCAGTTCACTTCTATCGGAGGACAGGCACGCAACCGTATTGCCGAAGTGAATATTTCAGATGGTTTAGCGACGGCTTGGGATCCTAACGCAAACAGCACGGTGAGCGCGATCGCCGTCTCAGGCGCAACGGTATACGTTGGGGGCAGCTTCGGTACTATCGGTGGGCAGGCGCGTAACGCGATTGCTGCAATTCTGGCTTCCGACGGCACTGCGACTTCATGGAGCCCCGGAGCGGTGGGGGGTGGCGTAAGCTCCATTGCTGTATCGGGCACGACGATCTACGTCGGCGGTGGTTTTATTTTTGCGGGCGGTCTCTCACGCAATCGTATTGCGGCGCTCGATGCGGCCTCAAACACTGCATTGGCCTGGAACCCCAACGCAAACAACGCAGTCAGCACACTTGCGGTTTCAGGGTCCACAGTCTATGCAGGCGGTAGCTTCACATCTATCGGCGGACAGACGCGTAACCGCATCGCAGCGATCGATACTTCAACCGGTACAGCTACAGCATGGGATCCAAATCCCGCGGGAAACGCCGTGAATGTCATTTCACTTTCTGGTTCTGTCATGTTTGTCGGCGGTTTTTACACGCATATGAGCGGGCAAATCCGCAACCGCATCGCAGCGATCGATACGTCGACGGGCAATGTCACATCGTGGAACCCGAACGCCAACTCTGAAGTGAAGACGGTCGGCGTTTCTGGCGGTACCGTATATGCCGGGGGCGATTTTACCACGATTGGCGGCCAAACGCGCAACCGCATCGGCGCGCTAGATGGCACGACTGGAGTCGCAACAGCCTGGGATCCAAACTCAAGCTCGACCGTGAATACTCTGGCTATCTCTGGATCAGGAACGACAGTCTATGCCGGTGGAGGATTTTCCACGATCGGCGGACAATCGCGGAATCGCATTGCTGCGCTCGATGCGACAACGGGCGCCGCCACGGCATGGAATCCGGGTGCAGACAGTACCGTTACTACGCTCGCCGTCTCCGGGACAACGATTTACGTCGGGGGATTCTTCACCATCATCGGGGGCCAGGTACGACCTTACCTTGGTGCTCTGGATGAGACAAGTGGTGCTGCCACGGCGTGGACGCCAAATCCCAGTAGTTATGTGAAATGCCTCGCGGTTTCTGGAACGACACTCTATGTTGGCGGCGCTTTCACTACCATGACTGGAAATGCGCGCAGGGGCGGTGCAGCCTTCGACACGGGCACTGGCACAATTACCGCCTGGTGGCCTGATACAAGTGGCGGGGGCGGCTCGATCTATTCATTGGCCGCTTCGGGTGGCACGGTCCATATCGCCGGATCATTTTCCAGTGCGGGGGGCCAAGCGCGCAATAATATTGCCGCAGTCTCCGGAACAGATGGCAGCGCGACCGCCTGGAATCCAAATGCCGATACGAATATAAACGCATTGATCAATTCGGGAACGGTTGTATATATAGGTGGGGATTTTACGAATATAAACAGTCAGCCTCGCCGTTACCTCACCAGTATTAATTCGACTACGGGGGCACCGTATTAACAGATGAAAAAAAACATCAGGCAATTTCTATTTTACTGGTTTGCAGCCGGTGCTCTTTCTGCCCAATCCCTCACCGAGAACCTGATTCTCGACGAAGAACTCTCTGCTCTGCGGGCAATCACCGTCACCAAAAAAGCCACGTTCTCAGACCTCTGCAAAATGGTGTTGATTCATCGCAATGAACTCGAAAAGTTTGGCACCGACGAAGAGCGCTGCGCACGGCTGGCGGAGCTCAAAATTTACGATACGGCTTCGGTGGGCCATATTCACCTGAAGCCCGCGACCAAAGGGGCGGTCGTTAAAGCAGTGTTGAATCTTTACAACCTCGAAAAGACTCTGCTCTTTCGCCTCACCAACTGGGATTGGTATGCGATGCAGAATGCCGAAGTGCTTTCGCTGATCGATAAGGGCTCGAATAGTTGGGATAACTTAAGCGGCGAAGAGCTGGTGACCATTATGGACATCGCGATGCAGCGCGCTCAAGAGCAATCAAGCTGGATGCAGTCCAAAAACCCGTATAAGGAATTTGGCTTTGAAACGTATCCCGAGATGGAACAGAAAACCAAACCGCTGGAACCAGAGAAAAAGGCTGAAGACAAAGCAGACGACGCCAAACCAGCCGCGCCGCCTGCAGAAGACAGGTAATCCCAATGAAAGCCCAAGCTTTTTTTATTTCTCTCGCGTTGCTTACTGTTGTCTTAGCCGCACCGCTCGCTGCGCAGGCAAAGCCAACTGAAAAGCCGTCGGTCGCTAAGCCTGCCGCCAGTTCTGAAGCCGTACCGCCGAAGAAAGCGGCGCCACCCGTTTCAGTACCGGCTGATGAAACAGAAGATGAAGACGAAAGAGAATCTGAAGACGAAGTCATAAAGAAAGAAAATCCACCCCCGGTTCTGGTGACACCTCCACCGGCCGATGTCGACGAGCCCAAGACCCACCACTATCTGCGCGGTGGCTTAATGGCGACAAACACCTATTATCTCGACCCGATCATCAACCCCGGTTTGTTTGGCGGCTTCTACCGCCCGTTTGCGAAATATGCGTATAACGAAAAGTACAGTGCGTCGGCGCGTGGGCTCATGACGTTGAAGCACTACATCGAACCGATCGGCACTCTGCAGCAGACGAAGCTCACCGGCAGCGTTGAAATTCTTGCCGCCGAAGCAAAATACGACCGGCATACTTTCACTGCGGGCCGCAGCTTCTACATGATCGAGCAGGGACTGTTGTTCGCCAACTTCGCCGATGGTTTTGGTTACACCGGCAGGTTTCCTTTCGGGCAGTTGCGTGGGTTTGCTACCTATTCGGCTGAATATGGCAAGGCCGCGTGCGCGCTGAATGTTACCGGCTGCAACGGCGACCCGGGGCCGTTCGTGAACACTCCTAATCTTTTACCCGATTCAGGCGTACAGAATTCTGGCCGGCGCATCTTTTTTGCAGCGGAATATTACACGCCTGAGTATCTCGGTGCGCAGGCGACGGCATATGCGCTCTATTCGCGCGACATGATCAGCGAAGACGCCTCGCGCAGTAAGTACGCTTACCACCCTTGGTATGCGGGGCTGGGGTTGCGAGGCTATATCATGAACTCAAATTACCGTTACCGGGCCGATGTCATCTACCAGGGTGGCAGCACCTATAACCTTGTGCTGAATGGCACTTCTGCGCCCGCGACGATTTCGGCGATGGCTGCTCTCTTGAATTTCACGTATAACCTGCCCATTCTGAGGCAATACGATTCGCAGCTGAATGCCGAAGTTGCAGCTGGCTCGGGTGATGCGGATGCATCACGCATGACGAATGCTTCACAATCGAATACTGACGGTTCGTATACGGCATTTCACAATTTCGGTAGTTTCTCTGGCGGCCTTGCGCTGAAGCCACGCCTCGCGAACATGCAGATCATGCGGCTCGGTACTTATTTTCGACCGATGAAGCCAAATTTCACGCTGCGCAATCTTGCGGTGCAGTTGAAATACAGTTATTACCGCAAGAGCGTCGCGACGGGCGGCATCTCAGACCCGGCGGCGACCGAAGCGAGCGCAGATGTCGGCCATGCAGGTGACCTGGCAGTGACGTTTAACCCGATGGCGGATGTTCAGTTCTTTTGGGGCTTCGGGTTATTTAAGCCTGGTTCGGCATACCCTCTCACGAACTTTGACGGCACCGATGGCCAAGCGTGGCGCTACGCGCACCTTCTGAGCCTGACGTTGATTTTTTAAGCGAATCTAACCTGCTGCTTACAGCAGCAGGTTAGATTCGCAAACTCACACCGCTGCCCTTCGCCAGGCGGCCCATCACCGCGGCTTCTGGGTAGTGTGCACGGATTTTTGCGAGTTCCGATTCGGCAGCAATCAGAATAAGACCAGTTCCCATGTTGAATGTGTGGAACAGCTTTTCGCGTTCGACATATTTTTCGAGTACATCGGCGGCCGCGAGGCGAAACGGTTCGGCCTTTTCGATCACAGCGCAAAGCCCCTGTGCAATCGCGCGCGGCAGGTTTTCGTGAATGCCGCCGCCAGTGATGTGTGCGATGCCTTTGATTTCTGCCGATTGCAGCAGCGCAGGTATCTCTTTGTAGATGCGAGTGGGATTCAGCCATGTGGCGATCAGGCTGTCGCGGTGCGCGATCATTGCCGAGAACATGGCCGGAGATTTCTCTTCCATTTCGGCGAAAATTTTGCGCACGAGCGAAAAGCCGTTAGAATGCAGGCCACTCGACGGCAGGGCAACGAGTATGTCACCCTCACGTTGCAGCTCGGGATTCGGTAGCCGGTTGTCCCGCGCGATCAATCCCACTGCGAAGCCGGCTAAATCAAAATCGTCGTCGGGCATCACGCCGGGGTGTTCTGCGGTTTCGCCGCCCATTAAGGCCATCGGCGTTGCCGCGCACGCTGCCGTGATGCTTGCCAGAACGCGGTTATACCAGGTTTCGCTGAGTTTGCCGCAGGCGATGTAGTCGAGAAAAAAGGCGGGTGTGGCGCCGGCACAGTAGAGGTCATTGATGCACATCGCGACAAGATCTTGCCCAATGCCTTCTAAATAATCGAAGCGGCGCAACAGCTGTGTTTTGGTGCCGACACCGTCGGTCGCCGCGACCACGTCAAAGCCGGGAATCTGTACCGGTGCAAAGCGCCCGGCGAAACCGCCGTACTGGCCGACGACTTCACCCACGTTGGGCACCCGGTGCGTCGCGCTGATGCGGTCTTTGAGGTTATGGATTAACTTCTGCGCGTATTCGGTATCGACGCCGGCGGCTTTGTAATCCATGCGTGGATTTGGAAAATTCAGACAGGGCGGAAATGAAAAATGAG
>Ga0154020_10003602_pt1 | contig 18609 bp, 22 predicted proteins | sample Klosneuvirus_201_FD_109709 | JGI IMG/M metagenome (GOLD analysis project Ga0154020, IMG submission 109709) | Active sludge microbial communities from wastewater, Klosterneuburg, Austria - Klosneuvirus_20160825_MG | ecosystem: Engineered > WWTP > Aerobic digester > Activated sludge | place... | reverse complement strand
CACGGCTTCTTTTTACAAAAGGCCCTTTGTTTTATTTCTTTTACAACTTGCGCTTGTTTTTCTTTCTACTTTTCAGCAAAAGCCACTTGCTGTACGCAAATGACCTGGATACACTTCCTGCCAATTACCTTGTGTCCCGTTTGAAAAAAACACCTCTGATCTATGACAGTCACGAACTGTTTTGCGATGTGCCAGAGCTTTTAAAAACACCCCTAAAGCGTAAGATTTGGCAAGGCATTGAATCGTATACAGTGCCTAAACTCAAATTCTGTGTCACAGTTAATGAAAGCATAGCGAGCATTTTTACTCAAAAGTATGGTGTTCCTTTTTTGAGTGTAAGAAACATTCCTGACCTGCCGGTAACCCTGAAAGCAAAATCCAAAATCGAACTTGGACTGTCTGAGTTTAATTACGTGCTTATTGTGCAAGGCGCCGGGCTCAATATGGACCGTGGTCTAGAAGAATTGATTCAAAGCATGTCAGACATTGAAAATGCCGTTTTGCTCATTATTGGCTCAGGCGACAATTGGGATGAATTAATCGCGCTTAGCCAATCCCTTCACCTGGAAAATAAAATACGCTTTATTCCTAAACTGCCGCGCAACATTCTTTTGCAATACACCTGCTTGGCTGATTTGGGATTAAGTTTGGACAAAAATACCAATCCAAATTATTACTACAGTTTACCAAATAAGGTGTTTGATTACATCCACTGCGGCATCCCCATATTGGCCAGCCGTTTGCCTGAAATTGAAAATGTGCTTATGAGCTACCAGGTAGGAGCATTTATTGATACACATCAGCCACAACACATTGCCGAAAAGATAAAAAAACTGCTTGGATCAAAAGAACTTGAAACTTACAGGGCAAATACCTTTAAGGCCAAAGTGGCCTTGAGTTGGGAGCTTGAAAAGCAAAAACTCAGAGCGCTTGTTGATGGGATTGACTGAACTGTTTTACCAAAGAAAAATCCGTAATTTAGCCTTTACTTTATGGAATTTTCTGCAGAACAAATCGCCTCTTTGTTAGGAGGAACCACAGAGGGCAATCCCTCGGTAAAAGTAAGTAAAGTCTCAAAAATTGAAGAAGGCTTTACCGGAAGCCTTTCTTTTCTTGCTAATCCTGCCTACACCAATTATATCTATATCACCGACGCCAGCATTGTTTTGGTGAATAAGTCACTTCACCTCGAAAAGCCCGTAAAATCAACTTGCACCTTAATCAGGGTTGAAAACGCATACGAGTCTTTTGCGAAACTTTTGCAGATCTATAATGAGGTTAAATCCAGCAAATCAGGTATAGAACAGCCAAATTTTATTTCTCTTAGTGCTAAATTGGGCAAGGACTGTTATGTCGGTGCCTTTGCCTACATAGGAGAAAATGTAAAAATTGGAGATAAGGTAAAAATATATCCTCAGGTTTACATTGGTGACAATACTGAAATAGGCGACAACACCGTGCTGTTCTCTGGGGTTAAGGTTTACCACGAATGTAAGATTGGAAAAAACTGCACCATACATGCCAATACCGTTATTGGAAGCGACGGCTTCGGTTTCGCCCCCAACACCGAGGGACAGGCTTTTTTAAAAGTGCCTCAGATTGGTAACGTGATCATTGAAGATGATGTGGAGGTTGGGTCCAATACTTCCATTGACAGAGCCACCATGGGCTCCACCATTTTACACAAAGGCGTCAAGCTCGATAATCTCGTTCAAATTGCACACAATGCGGTGATAGGCGAAAATACAGTTATTGCCGGCTTATCAGGCATTGCCGGCTCTACTAAAGTGGGTAAAAACTGTATGGTGGGTGCGCAGGTTGGTATTGCAGGGCATTTAAAAATTGCCAATGGAGTTAAAATTGCAGGACAATCTGGTATAGGTGCAAGTATTGAGAAAGAAGGGGAAATTGTGCAGGGCTCTCCCGCCTTCAGTATTGGAGAATACAAACGCAGTTACGTGTTGTTTCGCGGCCTGCCTAAGCTTAATGATCGTTTGAATGAGTTAAGCAAAAAAGTCAATTCAAAATAAATTATGAAGGTAGATATATTGGCAATTGGCGTTCACCCCGATGATGTGGAATTAAGTTGCAGCGGGACCATAGCCAAACACATTGCCATGGGCAAAACCGTTGGAATTTTAGACCTTAGCCTGGGTGAATTGGGAACCCGTGGCAATGCTGAATTACGCACCAAAGAAGCCATGAAGGCAGCTGAAATACTGGGTGTAGCTTTCCGAACTCAACTCAATTTTAAAGATGGATTTTTTGAGAACAATGAGGTTCATCAAAAACAAATCATCGAGCAATTAAGAAAACACCAACCTGAAATCGTGCTCTGCAATGCAGTTAGTGACCGTCACCCCGACCACGGGCGCTCAGCAAAACTGGTTGCCGATGCGTGTTTTTACAGTGGGCTGGTTAAAATTGAAACGCAACACGATTCAAAACCACAAAAGGCCTGGAGGCCCAAGGCGGTGTACCACTATATTCAGGATCATTTTATTCACCCAAATTTTGTGGTTGATGTAAGCCCTTACCTGGAGGTGAAACACAAATCCATTCTGGCTTTCTCTTCCCAGTTTTACTCTCCCGATTCAAAAGAACCTGAAACCCCTATTTCCAGCAAGGACTTTCTTGCCAGTATCGACGCCAAAATGGCCGTGATGGGACGCGCAATCGGTGTAAAATATGCTGAGGGATTTACCGTGAACCGTTACCTGGGCGTGAACTCGATTTTCGATCTAATTTGATTGTGCCTTGCAGTGCCGAATGGCTTCTTCCGCGCTGTGAAATACAGGTTTGCCCTTTTTTACTAAAACATCTCTCTCCCTGTTCGCTCCAGGGCTTTCTGCCAATAGAACAATCGCATCACAGTGTTCAATAACCGCTAAAGAAATATCCATTATGGCCTTGTACTTGTGTTCCATAGTGGCTTTTGATAGTACAGGCAGTGCCGCATTCACGCCAATAAGTGGAACATGTCCTGCTTCCAAGAGTTGAGCAGCGGCATAATTCATGCGATCCAGGTTTTCCTGCCTCTCTCTCTCGGTAGGTGCAGAATAGGGTCCGGCAACAGCAATCTTCATGTGGTAATGTATTAATTTAAAAAGGCCTGAATGTGTTTACAAACCTCAGGCACATGTTCGAGGTTTAAGGTGTGCCCAGCGCGTGGAATGATGATAAACCTGGAGTTTTTAATGTTTAAATGCACTTCATTGGCCATATGAACCGGCAGCAGGGTGTCTTTCTCGCCCTGAATAATAAGTGTTGGCGTAACAATTCCATTTAACTCTTTACGAAAATCTGTTCTCTCTTTGGTGGCCCTCATCAACTTTAGTATAGCACCGGTATTTTGATTCAAGTCTTTTCGGGCCGCTTTCATCACATCAATGGGTATAAGAGGGTTTATAAAATAGTCTTCGCTTAATACATTGGGCAGCATGATGTCGAGCAGCAAATTATACCCTCCAAGCTTCAGGGCATTTTCCCAACTCAATTCAATGGCTTCGAAATAGGGGTTTTTATGTGCTACTGTAGAAATTAAGATCAATTTGTTCAGCATCTCCGGAAAACTGACCGCAAAGTGTTGAGAAACAAAGGACCCGTAGGAAAGTCCTATCAAATTACCCTTTTTTATTCCTACTTTTTCCAAAAGCCCTTTTACGTCTCTGGCGTGTTGTTCAAAATTTCTCCACTCCCCTTCTTTAGAACTTTGCCCTTGAAAAATAAAATCCAGAAGTATGATTTTGTACTTGTCCTTAAAATAGGGTGTCATCAGGCCCCAGGCCTGGGTGCTTTGTGTTAGCCCATTCAAAAACACAAGGCATTCAGTCGCTGCGGTATTGCCCTCCACCTCATAATACAAATCCAAGCCATCCTGCGTTTTGTAGATCATATCAGATGTAATTAAACTGTACCTTTCCCCTTTTTACCTGGAGTCTGGCTCTTCGCCCAAGATAGAAAGCCATGTTCTCATCAATGTGCCCCGCCGGAAAATTAAAACACACAGGGTAATTGTAGTCCCCCACCGCTTCCATAATAATTTCTTCAGCCGTTTTACCAAAAGAAATGCTGTTGTCTTTCATATCACTTAATCCACCAACCATCAGTCCGGCTAATTGTTCAAGCTTACGACTGCGTTTAAGCTGAAGCATCATTCGGTCCACGTGGTATAAAAATTCATCAAGGTCTTCAATAAACAAAATTTTGTTTCGGTAATCCAACTCCGAGGGACTTCCGCTCAGGGCATACAAGAGTGAAAGATTTCCACCAACAACCTCTGCTTCTGCAAACCCGTCTCTATTCAACTCGTGGGGTTCAAATTTATAATCCTGGCGTTGATTAAACAGCAATTTTTTTATAGAGAGTGTTGCTTTTTCATGCTTAAGAAAGTTGATGGGCATGGTGGCGTGTAAGCTGCAAATATTCAGGCTTTGGATATGACAGTGCAAAATGGTCACATCGCTGTAACCAACTAGCCATTTTGGGTTTTTAATGAACTCCGTGAAATCAATCCCATCAATGATCCTCAAAATCCCGTATCCACCTCGGGCAATAAGTATGGCTTTGGCCTCTTTGTGATCAATTGCCCATTGAAGGTCTTGGGCGCGCTCTTCATCGGTGCCTGAAAATTGATTGTGTTCCTTGAAAATGTTTGGCCCGAGTTCAATGTTTAAGCCCCAGCGCTTCAAAATAGTAACCGTTGGTTTCAATTCTGCTTTGCTGATCTTGCGTGCCGCAGCCACTATCGCTATAGTGTCGCCTTTGCGCAGGTAGGGAGGTGCCAGTGACATAAAGTAAAGACTTAGTGTTTTTTGTGTTTGTGCTTTTTATGCTTTTTCTTTTTATCCTTCTTTTTGTGCTCTTTGCTTTTGTGTTTCTTGTGTTTTTTTTCTTTTTCCTTATGTGCCTTTACCTCTTGGGGTGCTGGCTTATTGTTAACGGTCGCCTTTTTCCTTTTCCCTTGTTTTTCAAGATTCCTCAGGTTTAGTTTGTACTTCTCGTTCAGGGGTTCGTGTTCAGCCAGGATGTGGTACCAAAATTCTCCATTTTTAATGCGGTAAATTTGCATCTCCGATACGCCAAACTTCTCGGCAATTTGTTTAAGGGATAGTTTACGTTTGGGGTCCCAGATCATTGTTTTAAGCGCTAAGGCGCTTTTTTCATTCAATAGTTTTGAATGGCTGCTTTTCTGAATGGCCCGGTTTTCCCTGGCCTTTTTGGAATTGGGGCTCTGTGCTGTATGGGCCCTGTGCTCAGAAGCTGTTGCCCACTTTAAATTCTCCACCTTATCGTTAAGGTAGTTATGGTCTTTATGAATAATGAATTTTTGAGCAGGCGAAGCTTTTTTAAGAAAAGCCTTTGCAACTTCTTTGAATAAAAAAATGGCCTTATTGTTTCCCTTTTGCCGGGTATTGTACCTGTAATAACCACCACTTGGCTTAAATCGTCTCACCTCCACCCCGCTGCTGCCTCCCTTCTGAACGCCAAAACGTCCAAAATTAGATATCATGTAAGGCACCGTTGGCTTGCGCCCATCAATCAGAATGGGCTTCCAGATTTCTTTTTTGCTGCTCATGGTGATGGGATTAATTTTATCTTTACCCTTGTAAATATAATAATTATTCAACGGAGACCGCCGTGCTTAGGTGCAAGACCATGGCCCGGAAAACACTATGAAAAAGAACTTTAAACGAACCCTGGTTACGGCCGCTCTTCCTTATGCGAATGGCCCGGTGCATATAGGGCATCTGGCCGGGTGTTACCTGCCTGCCGACATCTATGTACGTTACCTTAGAAGCGCCGGTAAAGACGTGCGTTTTATCTGTGGGAGCGATGAGCACGGTGTGCCGATTACTATTAAAGCAAAAAAAGAAGGTGTCACGCCGCAAGCCGTTGTGGACAAATACCACACCATGATGAAATCGGCCTTTGAGGGATTTGGGATTTCATTTGACATCTATTCACGCACTTCCTCAAAAACCCATCACCAAACGGCCTCCGATTTTTTTAAGCGGATGTATGAAAAAGGGAGTTTTACCGAACAGGTAACTGAACAGTATTACGATGAACAGGCTTCTCAGTTCCTTGCGGACCGTTACATCATGGGAACCTGTCCTAAATGCGGTAATCCCGATGCCTATGGCGATCAATGCGAAAAATGTGGCAGCTCTCTGAGTCCAACTGAATTGATAAACCCCCGCTCTACCCTGAGCGGAGCAAAACCCGTTTTGCGTCAAACCAAAAATTGGTTTTTACCTTTAGATAAATTACAACCAAAAATAAAAGCTTACCTCGAACAACACAGCGACTGGAAGAGCAATGTTTATGGGCAATGCAAAAGTTGGCTGGAGAGCGGCGATGGCTTGCAACCAAGAGCCATGACAAGGGATTTGGACTGGGGTGTGCCTGTTCCCGTTAAAGGAGGCGAAGGAAAAGTACTGTATGTGTGGTTTGATGCGCCCATTGGTTACATTTCGGCAAGCAAAGAACTGTTACCTGAGCATTGGGAAGATTATTGGAAAAGCGATGACAGCCGATTGATCCATTTTATCGGCAAGGATAACATTGTATTTCACTGCATCATTTTTCCGGCCATGCTCATGGAACATGGTGGTTTTATTTTGCCTGACAATGTGCCAGCAAACGAATTCCTTAACCTGGAAGGTGAAAAAATTTCAACCTCCCGCAATTGGGCGGTTTGGCTGCACGACTACTTACTTGAGTTCAAAGACAAACAGGACAGCTTACGTTATGCGCTCTGTGCAAATGCCCCTGAAAACAAGGACAATGATTTTACATGGAAGGAATTTCAAACCCGTCACAATTCTGAATTGGTAGCCATCTTCGGCAATTTTGTCAACCGTAGCCTTGTTCTTACACATAAATTTTATTCAGGAATTGTTCCCTCCGCAAACACCTACACCAAACAAGACCTTTTGGTTCTGGAAGAACTAACGGCAGCTCCTGAAAAGATCTCCAAAGCACTTGAGGACTTCAAGTTTCGGGAAGCCTTGACCGAATGGATGAATGTAGCCCGATTAGGAAACAAATACCTGGCGGACAGTGAGCCCTGGAAACTCATCAAACAGGATGAAGAGCGGGTGAAAACCATTATGAATATCTCCCTTCAGATTTGTTGTAATTTGGCCATACTTGCTGAACCCTTCATCCCTTTCACTTCCGGTAAATTGTTTCGTCTGCTGAATCTTCCTGCGCTGCGATGGGCCTCCGCCAAACAAAGCAACAATCTCGCACAGGGGCATATTATAAATAAGGACGAGCTGTTGTTCTCTAAAATTGAAGATGCTGAAATCCAGATCCAGCTTGATAAACTTGCTAGTGTAAAAGCAGCAAGGCAAAACACCACGATTAAACCCATCAAAGAAGAAACTAGTTTTGATGACTTCTCAAAAATGGATATACGTGTTGCGACTATTCTAAGTGCAGAACCCGTTCCGAAAACTGACAAGTTGCTGAAATTACAACTCGATACCGGCGTTGATAAACGCACCGTTGTGAGTGGAATAGCACTGTGGTACAAACCCGAGAACATCATCGGACAAAAGGTGTGTTTGCTGGCCAATCTGGCTCCGCGTAAAATCAAAGGGATTGAAAGCCAAGGTATGATTCTGATGGCAGAGAACCAGAATGGGGAATTGAGCTTTGTCCTTCCTTCAAAAGAAACCATAGAAAATGGAGCCGATGTTAAATAAGTTTTTTGCTTTGATTTTAGGCGTTTTAATGCTTTCGGATTCCGCCCTGGGGCAAGAAGAAAACCCTTATGATCGAAACACCTTTGATTATAAAGATCCCGAGCAGTTTAAAAATTTCAACAAACGTAGTAAGGCCGTATCCTTTTGGCAAATCAGCGAACTTAAAGAAGGCGCCATTGTGGTTCGATTGCGTAACAACCGACTATTAATTGATGAGCTCAATAAATCCGGGAAAAAGGAACTTGCCAAACAAAAGATTATGGAACAATATGCCATGAATAAAAACACCATGATGGCCTACCTTGATCACCTCGATTTTTGCAAGGTTTACTTCATCTACAGCAACAGCAGCGACAGCCTTATGAGTGGCAGTCGGAAAGGGATTTTCCTTGATACAAGCCTCAACATCAATCCTGAAATTGAACTTAAAGAACGCTTTTACTTGATTGCCGAAAGGGACTATGGATACAACTCAACCATTGGTTTTGTAAAAGAAGATTCGGCCCGCCTGGTTCATGAAACCGGAACTGCTGTACGTATGATGGCCGTTGTGTTGAAGAACAAATACACCCACCAATTAAAAGCCCCCTTTCCTTATCTGGTGAAAGAAAAAAATTTTATGGATGCCAATCTTGACTTTCCAATGACGGTAATTGAAACCGAAAATGGGATGCAATTGCAATACACCGTAAACAAAACCTATTTTGCCGAGTTGGCTGCAAACCCTAAAAACAAGGCCAGCAGTGCCGTACAGGAAAGTGGGAATTTGAAAGCCGTACATGTGAAAAAACAATTTACCTACGAGAAAGTAGCCGATGCAGTTAAACAGTTAAACGAAAACCTTGAACGATTTTATAATTATTCTCCAAGGATTAATACCAAAAAACTTGATGCGCGGTTTTTACCTTACTTATACTAGTTGCCAGAATAAAAACCATCCCATTTTTCTTGTCAATCCCATTAATTTTACTACATTAGATTAAAATTTGAAGCACATGAAAAAACTTGGGTTTATTTTCCTGTTCATGGCTCTGCTGTTTACAGGCTACTCTCAATCAGACACCCTTTATTTAAAGGGCAATAAAAAAATTCCTTGTAAAATCACCGAGATTGGAGAGGCTGAAATTAAATACAAAACCCCTGATAATCTGGATGGCCCGGTGTATGTGGTTTCTTTAAGCAAGGTATACAAATACACTTTAGCCATTGGAACCAGTGTTTTGGTAACTCCCGATGAACTTTCCGTTGAGAATCAGCACACTGAAATTCTAAACAGCCGCTCCGTAATTAAAATTCATCCTTTTTCATTCGTAAATAACCAAATAAGTGTGGCCTACGAGCAGGTTATAAAAATGGGAACCAATTTGGATGTAGAGCTTGGGTACATTAACAATGGCATTATGCCCGGGACAGCGGGTAGTAACTTTTACACTTCCAGCGGTAAAACTGCCCCGCTTAATGGTTTCTACTTGAAGCCAGGGGTGAAGTTTTTGCTGGGACAGGATTACTCCTTGAAAGGCATGAAATACGCTCACCCGCTTAAAGGGCGGTTCTTACGGCTTGACCTCGTTTTTAGTTACATGAATTACCAGAATGTGGCTGGTACCATTTCCCAAACCTATAGTAGTTCCCCTGTACCGCCCTTCACCCAAACCATCACTACAACAACCAGAAATTCTGACATCAACGTGTTGGGTTATGGTGGTATGATCAACTACGGCAGACAGTTCATTCTAGGCAACATCATGACCTTCGAATACTTTGTTGGGGTGGGCGTAACCGGCCAATCGTATTCATACAACAATTCAACAACGGAAACCAACACCTACGTGTATGATCCTTACAGCCCGGTGTATTACCCTCAATATTATGGGAGTGACGATGCAAAGTACATCAGCAATTACCATGCCTTCTTCAGGATCCCGGAAGTTGGACTATCCGGCATATTTGGGCTACGCTTAGGCTTTATTGTGCCTGAAAAAAAACCCATGCCCAAAGTAGATTAATAGGGGCGATTTTCCCTCAATAAAAAACCCTGTAAGCAAACCTTACAGGGTTTCTTTTATACTTTCTGTCTCTATTACCCATTAAGGGCTTCAGCTCCACCAACAATCTCCAGGATCTCTTTGGTAATAGACGCCTGGCGAGCCTTGTTATATGTAATCTTTAACTCACGCTGCATGGCTTTGGCATTATCAGTCGCTTTGTGCATGGCGGTCATACGTGCACCATGCTCTGAGGCCATTGAGTCCAATAAGGCTTTGTGAAATTGGGTTTTAATAGAGCGTGGAATAAGGTCGTTGATTATGAACTCTTTGTTGGGTTCAAAAATATAATCCGCTCTGCTTCCTGTACTTTCAGCCTTTTTTCCGGTAGCAGGCGATACAGGCAACAATTGCTCGAACACCACTTCCTGTACTGCTGCATTTTTAAACTGATTGTAAATGATGATGGCGCGGTCGAATTGTTTGTTGAGGTAGGCGTTCATCAAACGCTCTGCAACGGGAGCAGTGATATCGTAACGCAAATCATTCAATAACTCATTCAAGTGGTGTGGCAAATCAGAGCCCGTGATGAAATACTCGGTCTTTCTGAAGGCGTCTTGTGCTTTTTTGCCCACTGGAACAATGGTAATTTTATTCTCTCCGGATTCCTGACGAATAATGCTCCAGGTTTTTTTTACTACATTGGCATTAAATGCCCCTGCCAATCCACGGTTACTGGATACCGGAATCAACAAGATGTGTTTTTCAGTTAAAGGGCGATTAAACTTGTTTTCAGAAGCATCCAGGTTTGAGCTCACGTTTTCAATGATCTCCTGCATCTTGTTAGAGTATGGACGCATTTGTGTGATGGCATCCTGAGCGCGTTTCAACTTTGCAGCACTCACCATTTTCATAGCGCTAGTGATCTGCATGGTTGAACCCACGGATACGATTCTATTTCTGACTTCCTTTAAACTTGGCATTCCTCTTATTTCTGTATGTAACTGTTAATGGTTCCGTTCAGGGCTAAAATAGACTTGTTTACACGCCGTATTTAGAAAGAAGGTCTTTGGCGCAAGCTTCAATTGCTCCGGTTATTTCGTCGGTCAATTGTCCGGCTTTTAAACCATCCAAAGCGGCTTTGTGTTTGCGCTCCATAGTAGCATGGAACTCTTTCTCAAACTCCCCTACTTTATTCACAGGAACATTTCTCAACAAGTTTTTTGTTCCAAGGTAAATGATGGCTATTTGTTGCTCAACACGCAATGGAGAGAATTGCCCTTGCTTAAGGATCTCCACGTTGCGTGATCCCTTATCCAAAGTGTTTTTTGTAGCAGCATCCAGATCCGATCCAAATTTTGCGAAAGCTTCAAGTTCGCGGTACTGAGCCTGATCAAGCTTTAAAGTACCCGCAATCTTTTTCATGGATTTGATCTGAGCGTTACCTCCTACACGAGATACAGAGATGCCCACGTTAATGGCAGGACGAATACCGGAGTTAAACAAGTTTGACTCTAGGAAAATCTGTCCGTCAGTAATTGAAATTACGTTGGTTGGAATGTATGCGGATACGTCACCTGCTTGTGTTTCAATGATAGGAAGCGCAGTAAGTGAGCCACCACCTTTAACCATTGGGCGGAGTGACTCCGGAAGGTCGTTCATGCTTTTAGCAATATCGTCGTTGGCGTTGATTTTTGCAGCTCTCTCCAACAAACGGGAGTGAAGGTAAAATACGTCACCAGGATACGCCTCACGTCCCGGAGGGCGACGCAACAACAACGACACCTCACGGTAAGCTACCGCTTGTTTTGACAAGTCGTCAAATACAATTAATGCCGGACGACCGGTATCACGGAAAAATTCACCGATAGCGGCACCGGCAAATGGCGCGTAAAACTGCATCGGCGCTGGATCAGCAGCACTTGCAGAAACGATCACGGTGTAAGCCATGGCCCCATTCTCTTCCAAAACACGCAACACGTTAGCAACGGTTGAGGCTTTTTGTCCAATGGCTACATATATACAAAATACGGGTTTACCGGCTTCGTAAAATTCTTTTTGGTTAATGATGGTATCAATACACACTGCGGTCTTTCCGGTTTGACGGTCACCGATTACCAACTCACGTTGTCCACGGCCAATAGGAATCATGGCATCAATGGCTTTAATTCCGGTTTGCAATGGCTCTGTTACAGGTTGACGATAGATAACACCAGGTGCTTTTCTTTCCAAAGGCATTTCATAAGTCTCGCCTTTTATCGGGCCCTTGCCGTCAATAGGCATTCCCAGGGTATCCACTACGCGGCCCAACATGCCTTCGCCCACTTTAATAGAAGCAATGCGTTTGGTGCGTTTGCAGGAAGATCCTTCTTTGATGTTGTCACCTGAACCCAATAATACGGCCCCAACGTTGTCTTCTTCAAGATTTAACACAATGGCTTGCACACCATTTTCAAACTCGATCAATTCACCGGATTGAACTTTGGATAAACCGTAAATACGTGCAATACCATCCCCTACCTGAAGAACAGTACCTACTTCTTCGAGTTCAGCTTCGCTTTTGAAGCCGCTTAATTGTTGTCTTAATATTGCAGAAACTTCTGCGGGATTTATTTCAGCCATCTTGTTCTGATTCTAATGATTTAATTTAATGCTTTATTTGTCAATTTTTTCTTCAGGTTGTGTAAATCGCTGGCCACAGAGCGGTCGATTTGTTTGTCGCCAATTCTCAGTACAAACCCGCCAATGGTGCTAACATCTACCTTTTCGATCAACTCCACTTCGCCTTTCATTTGTGTCTTCACCAAATCAAGTACTTTGTCTCTTGTCTTCTGATCGAGGCCATTCGCTGAAGTAACCACAGCGGTGAAAATGTTATTGTGTACTTTGTATTGCTCTTCAAAAGCTTTCAAAATAGCCACTAACTGAGCCTCCCTGTTTTTAGAAGTAACGAGTTTCAAAAATGACAGGGAAATTTTGCTGATCTTGTTTTCAAAAATAGCGCTCAGCACACTGATCTTTTTATCCTTCTTTACCACAGGGCTTTCCAACAAGAGGGACAACTCACGGTTGCTTTCGATGGTGCTCAACATCAACTTAAGGTCTTTGCGCACCACATCCAGTTGTCCGGACTCGATGGTAAGGTCCATGAGTGATTTGGCATATCGGTTGTCTGCTGTTGCCATTTTAGTTGAGGTTAACGTCTTTCATCAGGTTGTTCACCAGTGTTTTTTGCTTTTCGTCGTTGGCCAGTTCCGATTTTAAGATCTTTTCGGCTATTTCGATTGAAAGCGAAGCCACCTGAACTTTCAGGTCGGCTACTGCCGCATTTTTTTCGTTAATGATCTGTTCGCGGGCGCTGCTCATAATGCGGTCGGCTTCTGCCTGTGCTTTGCCTTTGGCTTCAGCAACAATGCTGTCCTTGGTTTCGCGGGCTTCTTTTAATAAAGCGTCGCGTTCACTTCTGGCCTGGGCAAGAATTTTTTCATTGTTGGCCCTTAGTTCGCGCATGTCGTTCAAGGCGCCCTCTGCGCTGGCCAAGGCGTCAGAAATGTTTTTTTCACGCGTTTTAATGGCGTTAAGAATGGGTTTCCAGGCGAATTTGGTAAGAATACCAAACAACAACAGGAATACAACTCCGGTCCAGAAAATAAGACCGATGCCTGGGGTAATAAGTGAGCCTAAAATAAATAAATGCATGATGCTTGATTTTTAATGTTTAACCGCTTTAAATAAATTGAACCTTCTGCCAAGCGCAAAAGGTTCAATTCCTAAACTTACAGTAAGGCCACTACAATACCGAATAAAGCCGCACCCTCAACGAGAGCTGCTGCGATAAGCATGGTAGTTTGGATTTTTCCGTGTGCCTCAGGTTGACGTGCAATGGCATCCATTGCGTGTCCACCAATCTGTCCGATACCGATTCCGGCGCCGATGGCTGCCAGACCTGCACCGATTGCTGCGATACTTCCTGTCATGTTACTTTGGTTTTTATTTATTGGTTAATCAATTCTAATTAATGTTTTGCTGCTGCATGCTCGCCTTCGTGCGATTCTTCGTGGTGGTGTTCTACCATGGCTGAACCAATAAAAAGTGCAGTTAACAAAGTAAAGATGTAAGCTTGCAATAAGGCGACAAGACACTCCAAAACGTCAATGAAAAGCGCAAACCCAACTGCTATTGGAGAGACAAGCAGAGTTTCGAAAGTGAAAATCAACCCAACCAAACTGATAACGATAATGTGTCCGGCGGTCATGTTTGCGAACAAACGTATCATTAAGGCAAATGGTTTTGTGAAAATGCCCAGCACTTCTAATGGAATTAAAATTGGATAAAGCGCCTTTGGGGCCGGCGGTAAAAAAATGTGCCCCCAGTAATTTTTATTGGCACTGAAGCTGGTTACAATAAATGTGATGGTGGCCAGAACAAAAGTGAAGGCAATGTTTCCGGTAAGGTTAGCGCTGATCGGGATAAGACCCAGAACGTTATTAAGGAGGATTAAAAAGAAAACGGTAAGTAGATACGGCACGTATTTTTCGTGTTTGCCTCCACCAATGTTCGATTTTGCAATCTCATCACGCACAAAAACAATAAGCGGTTCAAAGAAGGATTGTTTTCCTTTTGGTGCCGAAGTGACTCCGGTCTTTTTATAGGCTTTAGCAATGGACGTAAACAATAGAATCAGAACCAGAGCAGAAAAAAACAATTGGGCTACATTTTTTGTTATTGAAAAATCCAATGGTTTTTCATTTACCGGGTGCATTTTGCCTTTAGCGTCGGCTTCCATTACCAGGTACTGCCCATGTTCGTTAGGCGTTTCAGAAGCGTAAAAAATATCTTCTTCAAAGTTTACAAAACGCTCTCCGCTTTTTTCAACCACCACTTTGCCATGCACGTCATGGTGAAAAGCACCGGATGAAAAATTTACAAAGCCTGAGTTGGTTTTAAGTATTACCGGAAGCGGCAAGGACACCGGGTGTTCATCACCCCAAAGGTGCCAGCTGTGCGAGTCCAACACGTGCTCAATGGCAATTTCGGCCATGTTCACCTTCTTTTTCTTGGTGGTGTCAGTTGTTTGAGCGTGTGAGCCCTCTGCAGGCTCAGATGCTCTGTAAGTGTGCGATACTAAAAATAGGAGTGCAAAAAACAGAAAAGAAACAGAGGTGTTTCGCGTGAAAGTCTTGATTTTACTGGCCATTTGCTTCAAAATGAGCGTGTTTTTCGATTTCGGCTGCAAATGTAGGCATTTTTTGAGTATTGCAAAGGGATTTTTCGGCTATTTTTGAGGCCGTAAAGACTATTTTACCAAAACCTTTTTTACAAGCCCATAAACCCCCCATCTTTTTGATTATGAATTACTGGCTCATCAAATCCGAACCCTTCAAGTACAGCTGGGAACAGTTTTTAAAGGACAAAAAAACCTGCTGGGACGGGGTAAGAAACTACGCCGCAAGAAATAACCTCAGGGACATGAAAAAAGGCGACCTGATTTTCTTTTACCACAGCAATGAGGGACAGGAAATTGTTGGAATTGCCAAAATCGTGAAAGAGTCCTACCAGGATCCCGGAAGCACCGACCCCGCCTGGCTTTCGGTGGACGTTGCTCCCCTTAAAGCTCTAAAAACTCCCGTTAAACTTGATCAGCTCAAAAAAGACCCCTTTTTTAAGGAAATGGATTTGGTAAGGCTTTCCCGCCTTAGTGTGGGCAAAGTGAAGGAGGCCGAGTTTATTAAAATTTGTGATCTGGGCGGAGTGGATTCCGGTAAACTATAAGGACTGTTTATTCTGAAAAGAGCGTATTTGCTCTTTTGCGTGTAAAACCCTTAACTCGCTGGTTCCTTGCACAATTCCAAAGGAAACTTTTTCCAAAATCGCCTCCATTTTGTTCATTTCAAAGATCTTTTCCCTGGAGAATTTGTTCAGTCTTTGAAGGTCTGGTTCCCAAACCACATCATTATTTGTAATGAGATAATAATCGTAGGGGTTTCTCTTCATTAAGTTTAAGATTGAGTCCGGGCAGGTTCCGAACTCGAGTTCAGCCCAAATTTTTAGGGTGATGAGTGCCGTATCACAAAACAAAACGGCGTTTGCCTTTTTCCTCAATGCTTCTTCCAACTCCACCTGCTTTAAAGCAATGTGTTCAAGATCAGCTAAGGTGTACTTGTAAATATCAGAGTTGTTAAAGTACTCCCGGGCAAACTCCGGAACCCATACCGTATTAAATTGCAAGGCAAGCTGTTCACACAAAACTGTTTTGCCTGTGCTTTCGGCGCCAATGATCGCTATTTTTTTAATGTTTCGGCTTTCCATTGTTTCCAACCATACCAGGCCATGCCTGCAAATACAAAGTACAAAACGGCAAAAAGCCACATATTTTTAATGCCATATAAAACCACATAGGCAAGATCAATGATCACCCAGGCCATCCAATTCTCTATCCAGCGTCGGGTCATCATATACGTTGCTGTAAGGCTGCTTGCCGTAAGTACAGCGTCAAACAAAACCTGGTCTCCTTTCAGCTTAGCGAGCATAAAATAATACAATACACTTTGTAAAGCAGTAATGGCAAATAACAAACCCCAAAATGGCCGAGGCACCCGCTGAACGGAAAACGCTCTTTTTTGTTTTCTGTTCCAATAATACCAACCGTAAATGCCGGCAGCAAAATAAAAGGCCTGAAGGCTCATATCGCCAAACAGCCTTTGCTGATAAAACTCAAAGGAGGACGCTAAAACAGAAACCAAAGACAATGGCCAGCACCAGATGCTTTTTTTTATGGTAAACCAAACACCGGCTACACCAAACACAAAAGCAAGCATTGAAAGTGAAGACATTATTCGAGCAGGATGTTGTGTTTTTTATACTCCTGAAGCACCTTTAAGAATTGAAAAAAGGGTTCGCTGTCGCCCCATAGAAAATTGTTGTAGGCAATGCCATAAAACCCGTACTGGTGCGCCCTTTGCACCGAGTTTAAGATACAGCCTCCGCGCGCCACAAGGCGTTTGCCGCTCTTTAGATTGGCAGCTTTTACGCCCTCTTCATAGTACCCACTGTACAAGTCTCCGGTCATGCGGTTGAACATGGTGCCAAGCAAAAAATAAGTATAGTTGGTTTCCTCTTTGTTATATACCTGCTGCAATCGAGAATAGGATCGGCTCTTTGACGTATCGGCAAAACGCATTTTTAAACGCAGTCGCACAAACCAGTACTTCCAGTGTTTTGACAAATGCACTTCGCTAAGGTGTATGCCTTTTAACCCGAATTTATATACGAGGTCATGATGGTAGTGCAATACAATGCGATCATGAAAAATAGTGGGAATTTCACTGATGTACTCTTTCATTTGCCGCGTCGATTTTTTAGGTTTCCTCACATGAAGCGTCATCAGACCGCTTTCAAACATTTTTGTGATCAAACTGGTCTCATCCGGCACATCGTTTGTTGGGGTAATCACAATCAACTTCATGCTCTTCTCTTTTTGTATGCGGAGCGTTTCATTATTCCAAAACACCCACTGATCTCACTTAATAAATGTACGTTTTTTTCAAGGGCATTTCCAATCACCACCAGATTGGCCCCGGCCTTAATGGCTTTGTTCACCCTGGATTTTGAATCAATGCCGCCACCAACCAATACCGGAATATCAACTGTTTTTTTTATGGCCCGTATCAGCGCTGGTGATATGGGTTGATTTGCGCCGCTACCCGCTTCCAGATAAACGGCCTTGAACCCTAATTGTTCCGCGGCCAGGGCAGTATTTATGATAACCTCTGTTTTATCCGGATGCAGAGGCAAGGTTTTGCTCACCTTCTCCGTGCTCGATTGCCCTTTGGAAGCAATCAGCAAATAGGCTGTTGAAAGAATGGGGAGCCTCATTTTTTTAATTTCCTGAGCAGCCAACACGTGTTTTCCAATGAGGTAGTCGGGGTTTCGGCCGGACAACAAACTGAGCAACAACAAACCATCCGCCTCTTTGCTTAACTGGGTTTCGTCGCCCGGAAAAAGCAAAATGGGAATGGAAGAGCGTTTTTTTATTCTGCTGACCGTTTTTTTCAAATTGCCATTTTCAAGTTGACTGCCACCTATCAAAAAACAGAACACATTGTTTTTGTTCGCGAGCAAAATCAAGTCTTCGTTGAACTTGTCGGGGTCAATCAATACCGCAAGCCGAGGCGTCTTATCCTCAATTTTCTTAAGTAAGTTATCGAATTTCTTTCTCGGCATACACCAATATGTAGTTGTCCGTTTTTTCTTTGATCAGTGAAAACCGTTGTGATACGTCTTGGGTCTCTATTCTACCTAAAACCCTTCCTGTATCAACCTGTTCAATAAACAAATTTTTTTTGAAATCAATTCCTTTAAGCCCGTAAATCTTATACAAGGTTTCCTTCACGGCCCAAAAACTTACAAGCGTTTCTGTATCGTTGTTCGCTTGCTTTTGTTCGGTTTCATTTAAAAACTTGTGCTGAATGGTTTTTGCCTTGTCGCGAATAAGCTCAATGTCTATGCCGGTTTTAGCTTCAAGATTGTGAATAATAGCCAGGCGATCGTGTGAGTGGGAAATGGAAATATGCCCCGGATAATTGGCCACATAGGGTTTGCTGTTGGCATCGTATCGCAAGTCGGCTTTGGTTTCTTTAAACAAGGCCGCTAAGAGCAGCTCTGTTCCTCTTCTTTCCAGCTCCCGCTGCCTAAGCCCTGGGCTAATCTCCGAGAGGGCCTTTAGGTCCAAAAGAGCCAGACGAATAGCAGGGTTTATTTGTCGAATTGAAAACAATTTTTGATTGTGTTAAACAAAATTAATTGTTGAGGGTTACAAACTTAAACTTTATCTTTGTAATCCTTTAAAATTCAAGAGCACATGCCAGAAACAGCAACAAAGTACACCAAGTACAAAGTAAAAGACTTCT